>Ga0074046_10002994_pt1 | contig 14345 bp, 10 predicted proteins | sample BogForMeECP23OM3_FD_94441 | JGI IMG/M metagenome (GOLD analysis project Ga0074046, IMG submission 94441) | Bog forest soil microbial communities from Calvert Island, British Columbia, Canada - Bog Forest MetaG ECP23OM3 | ecosystem: Environmental > Terrestrial > Soil > Wetlands ...
CCCGATTCTCCCCACCGCGCGCTCCGCAACTCAACGGCCAAGGCGTGGGAGGCCGCGGGCCGCCCCCCACCCGGGCAGCGGCCAGGAGAAGGCGACGTGATCGCGCACTTCGCCTCCGGCGAATCAATCGTTCGTTACGAGCCGGCGCCGCCGATGGTCGGGACGACCGGTGAGATCGAAGCGCTCTCGATGTGGGCCGGACAGGGCGTCGCACTCGCGAGGCAGCCACAGTCAGCGGCGGACATCGTGACCGAGCTCACCTCCCGCCTGTAACCCGGGCCGGAGGCGCTCGCACCGCGACCGTAGCCGGCGCTTAAATCCGGCTGTGTGCTCGATTACTGGATCTGGCCCGGGCGCGGGCCAGTTCACCGGCTCCTTCGACGCCGTGTTTACCGCGGAAGGCATCGGGATTCTCGCCAGCCCGCCTCAGGCCCAGAGCGAACGCGATCTGCGAGAGGATCATCGGAACCCTGCGCCGGGAGCTCCTCGACCGGCTGCTGATCGTCAATGAGCATCACCTGCGCCATGTACTCACCGGATATCTGCAGCATTACAACACTGGCCGGCCGCACCGAGCCCTCGGCCAGCTCACACCAGCTCAAGCTGACGCTTGTCCACCCGAACCGATAAACCTCGCCGACCACCTGATCCGCCGGAAACAAGTCCTTGGCGGACTCACCCACGAGTACTACGTCGCCGCGTTACCAACCTGCGCTGCTACGGGAAAAGCAGGTCATCACCCGAATGGTATTTCCGAGCACCCGCGCCGTCATCGCGAACGCGCCCGCGTAGGCCGGGAACAGCCGCGGCTCGGCGGCCCAGAACACGAGCAGCGCCAGCCCGGTCAGCGTGAGGAGAGCTATCCGGCGGTTCCTGCTCCGGGGCGCGATCCCCGGGTCGCCGCGGTCCTCGTCCGCCATCCCGGCGGGGCTGACCCTCGCCGCTGGCGGGGCGTGCCGCTGGCGGTAGCTGATGCGCTTGCGGGCGGTCCAGGTCTGGGTGCAGCTGGCGCCGCCATGGCCGGCACCCGCACCCGCCGGGCCGCCCGCCTGCCCGGACCGTGGTACGCGGCCAGCGTCGCCAGGCTCCGCGCCGCCGGCGCCACCGCTGACCGGCCCGCCGCGGTCCCGCCCCGCCCCGCCCCGCCCGCCCCGGAGGCGTGGCGGCACCTGAGGCCGGATGGTGAGCGGCCGCCGTCGCCGTGGACGCGGCGGCGGCGGCCGCGGTGGCACCGTCCGGTCCGGCGCTCAGCTGGTCACCGGGTGCTTCGGCGTCCCGCCGGGCTTTGGCGTCCCAGCGGGCGGCTGCGTCATCTTCTGCGTCCCGCCGGGCGGCTGCGTCATCGAGTCCAGCGTCTTGCCGGTCCGGCGCAGCTCGATGCCCGCGACGATCTCCGAGATCCCCAAGACCAGGTTGAACAGGCCGAACAGCAGCGCAAGGGTGACCGCACCGATGCCGGGATGGGTGAACAGCACGACGCCGAACGCGACCATCGCCAGCCCGCTCAAGATGAACAGCGCGCGGGTGCCCGCGGGCTCCCCCTGCTGGAAGGCGGCGCCGATCATGACCAGGCCGGCCAGGACCGCCCAGATCCCGATCACCAGCACCAGCACCAGCGCGGTAGGCCCGGGCCACGCCAGGGCGACCACCCCGGCCGCCAGGGCGATCAGCGCCAGCAGCAGGTGACCGAGCACCGGCCCGGCCGCGCGGCTGCTGAAGGCCTGCACCGCCTCCAGGCCGGACGCCATGAACGCATAGACCGCGAACAAGATGACCAGGGCCAAGACCGTCACCCCCGGCCAGGACAAAGCGATGATCCCCACGATGATGGCTAGAACGCCTTGCCAGATAAGCGAGGCCGAACTCGACTTGAACGACTTGAACATGGACGGGTTTCCTTCCGCTTGGCCGGCACCATGCCGGCCGGCCGCGCCGCCTGCCGTGCCAGGCCAGCGCCCTTGGTGTCAGTGTCCCGCCGGGGCTGTGCCGTGGCATTGCCGCCACCGCCCATCCGCCGCCGGGGGCTGACGGCATACCGGCATACCGGGTAGCCGGTAAGCGCGAAGGCAGGCAGCCCCCGCACGGCCCGCAGGCTCGTTCTCCCGGCCGGTGCTCCCACCGGTGGCTCCCCCCTTCCGGGCGGCGGCCACTGGCTGAACGGAAACGGTCCGGGCGCGCGCCCTGTGACCGGCGCGCCCGGACCGCCTAGAGATTAGCTGCCGAGGGCCGGCAGGAGGCACGCGCGTCCCGAAGCTGACCCGATGATCACAGAACGACACAGGCAATCTGACAGCAACCCGCGCGTGCACCCCTTCTGCACGCTGCAACACATCGCGCCAACGACCATCGATGCCACCCTGCACCGGTCGATCCCCGTGGCAAGCACCAAGGCTGCTGGCGCGGTTCTCAGGCGCCGGAATCGGCGATCGGGCGCTGCGACCAGGCGCCCGATGAGTCTTGCTGCCGAGTCGTCGTCGACTCCGCTTTGGGCTTCGAGGTTAACTCTGCCGACATGCGCGTACTTCACGCTAGGCGGGATCTTCGGCCTCCTGGCGTGCTGATCTTCGGCTCTTCCGTTATGACCTGCGAGGGATGAGGTCCCTTGCCTGTTCCGGAGGCGAGACCGATCCTGCCGCGCCGACGGCCTGGACAACTATTGCGGTGCTGGCCGGAACCGGCTGAGCCTGGCCGGGCATGCGGCGACTGCGTCGTGGCTGGGCTCTGGCGGTCGTCGTGAGCGCGGGTTAGGCTCGGCGCGGATGGTCTCCCGGCGTCCCGCCCGTGCGGCCGGATATGCCCTCTGCCTGCTCTCCGGGGGTGGTACGTGGCCGCTTCGGTGGAACTGATCGCGTATGCGTCCAGGCTGGGAGGTGATCTGGGTCGGCTGCGGGAAATCCTGGCCGGCCCTCTGGCGGGCCTGTTCGGAGGGGTCCACGTCCTGCCTTTCTACGTGCCATTCGACGGCGCGGACACGGGATTCGATCCTCAGGATCACACGAAGGTCGATCCGAGGCTTGGCTCGTGGGACGACATCGCGGCTTTGGCGCGGGACGGGTACACCGTCATGGCCGACCTCATCGTCAACCACGTTTCCTGCACGTCCCCGCAGTTTGCTGACTGGCTCGCCAAGGGTCCGCAATCGGCCTACGACGGGATGTTCCTCACCTTCGGGTCCGTCTTCCCCCGGGGTGCCCGGGAGGAGGACCTGCTGCGCCTGTACCGGCCGCGGCCGGGGTTGCCGTTCACCGCGTACACCCTCGCCGATGGCAGCAAGCGCCTGGTCTGGACCACGTTCACCCCGCAGCAGATCGACATCGACGTCGGGAAGCAGATCACCCGGGACTACCTGCTCGGCGTTCTGGACCAGTTCGCCGCCGCGGGGGTCTCCCGGGTGCGGCTGGATGCCGTGGGGTATGCCGTCAAGACGCCTGGCGCGTCGTGCTTCATGACGCCGGAAACGTTCCAGTTCATCGGCGAGATCACCAGGTGGTGCCACCAGCGCGGCCTGAGGGTGCTGGTGGAGGTCCACTCCTACTACCGGCGCCAGGTCGAGATTGCGCACCAGGTGGATCAGGTCTACGACTTCGCCCTGCCGCCGCTGGTGCTGCACGCCCTGACCACCGGTGACCCTCAGCCGCTGCTGGCCTGGATGAAACTGCGGCCTGGCAACGCCGTAACGGTGCTGGACACCCACGACGGCATAGGCATCATCGATGTTGGCGCGGACGGCGACGACCGGTCCCGGCCCGGCCTGCTCACACCGGCCCAGGCCGACCAGCTGGTCACGACGATCCACCGCAACAGCGGTGGCACGTCCAAGCTCGCCACCGGCGCCGCCGCGTCGAACGTGGACCTGTATCAGGTGAACTGCACGTTCTACGATGCGCTCGGCGCGGACGACCAGCGCTATCTGCTGGCCAGGGCGTTGCAGTTCTGGGCGCCCGGTACTCCCCAGGTCTACTACGCCGGATTGCTGGCCGGACGCAACGACATGGAACTGCTCCGCCAGACCGGTGTGGGCCGCGACGTCAACCGCCACCACTACACTACAGCCGCGGCCGTGAACGACGAGCTGCGCCGCCCGGTTGTGCAGGCGCTGCTCGGGCTGATCCGGTTCCGCAATAGCCACCCCGCCTTCGACGGGGCCTTCGAAATCACTTCGTCTGGCGCGCACCTGCAGGCGGCCTGGACCAACGGCGATCAGGCCGCGCACCTTATTGCCCGCCTCGACAGCGGCAACGGGCTGCTGCGGTGGACCACTGGCACCGGCTACCGCCAAGCCGCCCTGGCCGATCTCGCACACCAGGAATTCACTTCCACCTGACCCGCATCTGCCACCTGCTGCTCATCGCGGGACAGCGTTCACGCCACACCCGACCTGGGATGATGCGCCAGAAGCGGACGATCTGCGTGCGGCCACGGCCGCATCGGCCGCGCTTGGCAGACGCTCCTATTCGGCCGTCGCGCGTCGAAGCCTTCGGATACGTTACGCTCTGTCGTCGCGGCAGGGTGATGCTCCACAATCCATATCCGTATCCGTTCGGTATGCCGGGCGCTCTGCTTGGTCAGGCCAGCGGAGGCGCTCAGGCCATGGTGTTATGGCATCTCGATGCTCTCCTCGGTTACGCCCGGCTGGGGCGCCAGCTATTCGCGCCGTGCGCCCCAGTCGGGTGGCTGGCGCTCGGCCATGCGGCGTGCTAGTGGTGCTTCTACACCCGAGCGTGAGGGCGGCTGGAGTGAGTAGAAGGCTCATGTTAGCTTAGCTAGGCGTCCAGGATGGCCCCGCGAGCGCCGGGTACGGCTCGCGGGCTTGGCGCCGAGCCGCGTGCTGATGAATAGTCGCCTTCGCCCTCCATCGGGGGTAAGCAGGATATGAGGTGGCTCTGGCCGTGTGGAGGTGCATATGGGGGCAGGCGGGGTGCTGCCGGGCCGGGATCCGCCCGACCGGGCAGAGGTGGTGCATGAGAGCACGCGCACGCGCGTGACCCGGCTGTTTTTTGCCCGGCGGACGGTCATCCGTAAGGAGCCGCTGGGGCCGGACGCGGACCGGCGGCTGCGGCACGAGGCGGCGGTCCTGGAGCGGCTGCGCGGCGTCAAAGGCGTCGCGCAGCTGGCGCAGGCGCCGCGGTATGCGGGGTCGATCGTGCTGGCGGACGCCGGCGGCGCGACCCTGGCCGGGCTGGCCAAGCCGCTGGCGGCCGGTGAGCTGACCGGGCTTGGGCTGGGGCTGGCCCGGGCGGTGGCGGGGATGCACCGGGCGCGGGTGATGCACCATGACATCACTCCGGCGAACATCGTGATCTCCGGCAGCGGCGGCACGTGCCTGGTGGACTTCGCGCTGGCGACGTCGCTGGCCGAGATCCGCCCCGGGTTCACCCACCATGCCGAGATCGCGGGGACGCTGGCGTACCTGGCGCCGGAGGCCACAGGGCGGACCGGCCGGCCGGTGGATCAGCGGGCCGACCTGTACGCGCTGGGCGCGACGCTGTATGAGCTGGCCACCGGCGGGCCGCCGTTCGGCTGCGGGGACCCGTTGCGGCTGGTTCATGATCACCTGGCCCGGGTGCCGACACCGCCGACGCAGGTGAACCCGGCCGTGCCGGGGCTCCTGTCCGACATCATCATGCATCTGCTGGAGAAGGAACCGGACAGCCGGTACCAGACGGCCGAGGGGGTGGTCTATGACCTGAAGCGGTTGCGGGATGCCCAAACACGTCCGGCAGCGGCTGGGTTGCGGGTCGGCGAGCATGATGTTCCGCTGGGGCTGCCGCCGCCGTCGCGGCTGGTGGGCCGCGACGGCGAGGTGGCGGCGCTGCAGGCGGCGTTCGAGGATGCGCTGGCGGGCCGGTGCCGGGGGGTGCTGATCGGCGGGGCGCCGGGGGTGGGCAAGACGGTGCTGGCCGATGAGCTGCGGCCGGTGGTCACCGGCGCGGATGGCTGGTTCGTGGCGGGCAAGTTCGACCAGTACCGGCGCGACCTGGAGTTCGACGCGGTCAACCAGGCGCTTCGGGCGCAGGGCCGACTGCTGCTGGCCGAGCCGGACGAGGAGCTCGCTAAGGTCCGCGGGCAGATCTTGGACGCGGTCGGGCCGAATGCGGGCCTGCTGACCGCGACGGTGCCTGAGTTTGCGGCGCTGCTGGCGGTGCCGCCCGATCCGGGGGATCCGCTGACCGCGCAGGTCCGGGCGCAGCGGGCGGCTGTGGCGGTCCTGCGGGCGGTCGCCTCGCGGAACCGGCCGCTGGTGGTGTTCATCGATGACCTGCAGTGGGCCGGGCGCACCGCGCTTGGCTTCGTCGACCTGGTGCTGAGCGAGGAGCCGGTCGAGGGCCTGCTGCTGGCGGGTGCCTACCGCGAGGGGGATGTGGATGCGGCGCATCCGCTGGCGGCGCATCTGTCCCGCTGGCGGGACCATCCCGGTGTGCGGCACCTGCGGCTGGTCAACCTGCCCGTGCCGAGCCTCGTCGCCATGGTGGCGGAGATGCTGCATGCGGACCGGGCCGCGGCAGCCGGCCTGGTCGAGGTGATCGGTCCGCATACGCGCGGCAATCCGTATGAGACAGTGGAGTTGCTCAATGCGCTGCGCCGCGACGGGGTGCTGGCCGCGACGGCCAATGGATGGCGATGGGACGCGGCGGCGGTGCGCGCCCGGCTGGGCCGGCCCGAGCTCGCCGGGCTGCCGGCGGCGCGGGTTGACGCGATGCCGCCGGCCTCGCGGCAGTTGGTGGAGGCGATGGCGTGCCTGGGCGGGCGGGCCAGGCTGAGCCTGCTGCAGGCCGCCACCGGCGAGCCGACAGCCGTAGTGGACCGCGCCCTGGCGCCCGCCCTGGACGAGGGGCTGCTGGTGATGGAGCCCGGTGCGCATCAGGCGGTGCGGTTCCGCCACGACCGGATCCGCGAGGTGATCCTGGGCAGGCCGAACCCGCGGCGGCGCACCCTGCAGCTGGCCATGGCGCGGCGGCTGACCGCCGTGCCGGAACTGTTCGCGGTCGCCGCGGAGCAGTACCTGCCGGTGATCGACGCGGTCGACGACCCCGCGGAGCGGCGTGCGGTGGCGGGTCTGCTGCGGCGCGCGGCCGGCCAGGCCACCTTGATCGGCGACTACGCGCTGGTGAACACGCTGCTGGCCGCGGCGCTGCGGCTGATCGACCCCGATGAGACCGCCACCCTAGTTAGGGTGCACACCGGCCTGCACGCCGCCCTGTTCAGCCTGGGGCGCCTGGGGGAAGCGGACGAGGAATACGGCACGATCGAGAGGCTGCCGACCACTGCGCTGGACCGTGCGGACGCGACGTGTGTGCAGATGAGCAGCCTGACCCAACGGAACCGTTTTGCGGAGGCGTTCGCCCTCGGGCTGGACTCGCTTCGTGAGCTCGGCATCACCGTCCCGGCCGCTGACCTGCTCCCCACCCAGCTCGACCACCAGTTCGGCTACCTGTACCGGTGGCTGGACCATATCGACGGCACCGACGAGCTGGTCCGACCGGACATTACCGAGCCCACGCTGCTCGCCGCGATCCGCCTGCTCAATGCGGTCCCGCCGCCGGCCTACTACGCCGGGGACATCGCGACGTACGGCTGGCTGAGCCTGGAGGCGCTGCGGATCTGGCTTGAGCACGGCCCCGCCCGTACCCTAGTCGGCCCCGCCAGCCACGCCGCCTTCGCCGCTGTGGCGGTGCGCGGCGATTACGCCGCTGGGTACCGGGCGGCGCGGCGGATCGTAGCCCTGGGCGAGGCCCGCGGCTACGAGCCCGAGACCTCGCAGGCGCGCTATGTGTTCGCTGTCCTCAGTTGCTGGTTCGGGCCGATCGAACATAGTCTCCACGCAGCGCAGCGGGCCCGGGAAGGGCTGATCGCGGGTGGCGACCTGGTCTACGCCGGATACGTCTACCACGAGGCTGTGTACTACCAGCTGGAATACGCGCCATCGCTGGACGTCTATGTCGCTGAGGCGGAGGCGGGGCTGGCCTTCGTACGGCGGACCGGCAGCGAACACACCGGCCAGGTCCTCGACAGCCACCGGTGGCTGGCTGGTGTGCTGCGCGGCGAAAGCTCCGCGGCAGCGGGTAGCGCGGCGGCCCCCACCGACAGGTACGTCGGCAACCCGCTGGCGCTTCTCTTCGCGCATGTCACGCAGGCGGTCGCCGCCGCCATCTTCGGCGATCTTGCCGCCCTGGCGCGGCACACGGCGGCGGCGATGCCGCTGCTGGCGGCGGCCCCCTGCAGCTACCCGACCGCCGGGACCCGCCTGCTGCGCGGGCTGGCCCTTGCCGGGCAGGCCCGTGCCACCGATGCCGACAAGCGCGGCGGTCTGCTGTCCGAACTGGACGAGGTGACGCGGTGGCTGGCCGAACGCGCCGCGGACGCGCCGCACAACTTCTCGCACCTGCTGCGGCTGGTCGAGGCCGAGCGGGCTTGGGCGGTCGGCGACTTCCGCGCCGCCGAGCTGGCCTTCGACGCCGCGCGGCGCGAGGCCGCCCGGCTGCAGCGGCCATGGCACCGGGCGCTGATCGCCGAACACGCAGCCGGCTTCTACCTGGCCCGCGGCGTCGAACACGCCGGCTATGACCTGCTCGCCCAGGCCCGCCGCGAGTACCTCGCCTGGGGCGCGACGGCGAAGGCCGCCCAGCTGGACTGGGCGTATCCTGCGCTGCGACTCCGACCCGACGCGACCGCGGCGCACGGCCCCGGCCAGCCCGCTGATCTTGCGTACGGCAGTTCCACTGTTTCGACCGGAGCCATTGACCTGCTCGGGATTCTGGCTGCGTCGCAGGCGCTGAGCTCGGAGACCAGCGTCGAAGGGCTGCATTCGCGCGTGGCCGAGGTGCTCGGCGCGATGACTGGGGCCACCGGCGTGCGCCTGCTGCTGTGGAGCGAGGACAGGCACGACTGGCTGCTGCCGGTTCCTGACAGCAGCGGTAGCGCCGTCCGGGTCAGCGGCACCGGCCACGAGCGCGCGGCGCCGATGTCGGTGCTGCGCTACGTCCAGCGGATGGGGGAGCCGCTGGTGGTGGGCGACGCCACCGGAGACGACCGCTTCGCCCGCGACCCGTACTTCGCTGACGTCGCATGCTGCGCGCTGCTGGCCGTACCCGTCCTCGGCCGCGGCACGCTGCGGGCTGTGCTGGTGCTGGAGAACCGCCTCATCCGCGGTGCGTTCACCGCCGAAAGGCTCGACGCGGTCAAGCTCATCGTCGGCCAGCTCGCTGTCTCCCTCGACAACGCCCAGCTATACGCCCAGTTTCGCCGGATCGCTGACGAGCAGGCCGCGCTGCGGCGGGTGGCGACGCTGGTCGCCCGCGCGGCGCCGCCGGCGGAAGTGTTCGCCGCGGTCACTGCCGAGGTCGGGCGGGTCCTGGGCGTCGACCACACCAGCCTGTTCCGGTACGACCCGGACGGCAGGGCCACGGCCGTCGGCGCGTGGACCAGCACCAGCATGGCCGCGTCCGTCCCTGTCGGCAGCCGGGTGAGCCTCGGCGGACGGAACGTGACCACGCTGGTGTTCCAGGCGGGCCGACCGGCGCGGCTCGATGACTACGCCGACGCCTCGGGCTCCGCCGCCGACCTTGCCCATGCGTGGGGCATCCGCGCGTCGGTCGGAGCGCCGGTCAACGTCGAGGGCCGACTGTGGGGTGCCATGACTGCGGTTTCCGCCAGCGAGGAGCCGCTGCCGGCGGACACCGAGGAGCGGCTGGCCGGGTTCACCGAGCTGGTCGCCACCGCGGTCGCCAACGCCGAGGCACAGGCCGCGCTAACCGCTTCGCGGGCGCGGATCGTGGCCGCCGCCGACGCCACCCGGCGGCGGATCGAGCGTGACCTGCACGACGGCGCCCAGCAGCGGCTGGTCTCCCTGGCCCTGCAGCTGCGCGCCGCCCAGGCCGCGGTGCCGCCCGGCGTCGGCGAGCTGGCCGCCCAGCTGGACCAGGTCGCCGCCGGGCTGACCGGGGTGCTGGACGAGCTGCGCGAGTTCGCCCGCGGCATCCACCCGGCCATCCTGGGTGACGGAGGCCTCGGCCCGGCGCTGCGGACGCTGGCCCGGCGCTGCCCCATCCCGGTCGAGCTGGATGTGGAAACCGGCGGGCGGCTGCCCGAACCGGTCGAGGTCTGCGCCTACTACGTGGTCTCCGAGGTGCTGACCAACGCGGCCAAGCACTCCCGGGCTTCCGCCATCACAGTGCAAGTCACCGGGGCCGGTGACGCGCTACGGGTCCAGGTCTGCGACGACGGCGCGGGCGGCGCCCACTTCACCGGCGGCACCGGCCTGGTCGGCCTCAAGGACCGGGTGGAGGCGCTCGGCGGCCGGATCTTTCTCGACAGCCCGCGCGGGACGGGGACCAGCCTGCGCGTAGAGCTCCCGCTCGCCGCCACCGACGTCACTTCCCGCTAGCCTGAGGCTCGCGGCGGCCAGTTCGCCCTGCACAGCAAACCAGGCGGCGGCACCACCATCACCGCCCACCTGCCGCTCACCACACAGTCCCCGTGATTCCCTCGGGAAAGGAAGCCGGGGCCTATGCAGCTGGCCCGGGTGGGTGGGTGGGGTGGGGTGGGGTCGGAGATGGACTGGGGCTTCGCCGGGCGGCACCAGCTGCGTCACCGTCGATATGGCCGGTGGGGTGGTGCTGGTCTCGGTTAGCGACGACGGCGTGGGGCGGAGCAGACCCGGCGCGTGGCTCGGGCGTGGTGGGCCTCACCGATCGGGTGGCGGCCATCGGCGGGACGCTGACCAGCGGGAGTTCCCCGAGACGGCAGTGGTGGTGCTGTCGCCCATGTGGAAGTCGAGCATGCGATGGACCTGCTCGCGACCGGCCATCGCACCGGTTACCTGCTGAAGAGCCGTGTTACGGATGTGGCGGAGTTTATCGAGACGCTCAAGCGGGTGGTCCGGGGCGGGTCGGCGGTAGACCCGGCGCTGGTCCAGGAGCAGGCCCTTTGGGTCACCGAGGGCACGGTCGAAAAGCACGTGCGCAGCATCAATGATGAAGCTCAATCTGCCAGAGACCGCCGAGGTCCACCGCCGGGTACTCGCGGTGCTCGCCTTTCTGGAAACCCGTTGACCGATGTAGCGACTCGCAAACGACTCCTGCTAGCTGCAATGCGGGACAGTCCTCCTGCTGGCACACTAACCTGATGCAACTACGGTGCGTGATTGTCGATGACGACGAGGCGTTCCTCCACGCGGCACGGGCGTTGCTGGAGCAGGATGGGGTGACGGTCGCCGGGATGGCCGGCAGCTCCGCTGAGGCCGTCGAGCGCGTCCGGGCGCTGCGGCCGGACGTCGTGCTGATCGACATCCGGCTAGGCGAGGAGTCCGGGTTCGAGGCGGCCAGGCAGCTGGCCGCCAACGGGCAGCCAGCGGCGCTGATCATGATCTCAACGCACGCCAGGGCGGATTACGCCGACCTGATAGCGGACAGCCCCGCCACCGGCTTCCTGCCCAAGACGGAGCTGTCGGCGGCGGCCATCCGCCGTATCCTCGGAACGGACTGACTATCCAGGGCAGCGGCCGTGGCACGGGCCCAGCGCATGCGGACGGCCGCGGTCTCCGGGTGGTCGCCGAACTCCTGCGCGACCCGTCCGGCGCATCCCGCGGCGCCGTATGCGTCAAGGGCCATGGCGATGGCCCGCCGGATGTGGATGATGCTCAGGTCATCGCTGTACTGCAGGGCCGACGCGAACAAGGCGTCGGCCTGCCGAGTCTGGATTTGGCACCGCGCAGAGCGCCTTTAGTGTCGGTAAGCATCGATATCGCCGGGAGTGGAATGCAACCTGGTCGCTCCGTCCGCCGCGGGCGACTACCAGTATGCCGCCGGGGGATGCTCGAGCGTGACCGCCACAGCGACGCACGAGCCGACGCCGGGCACAGTAGGCACTTTCCGGCGCTCTGGAACCGTGACCGTGAGGGCCCACTGCGCCCGGCCGACGCCAGTCCACGCCGCGTTACCTGGCCGGGATACTGTTCACGGTATTCGTCCTGGTCGTGTTCTTCAGGGCGGCCGGCATCCCCGCCAGCAAGGTCAGCTTCCTGGCGGTCTTGCTGTCCTTCGCCATCGCCCGGCTCGTCCTCGGTCATACCGCCCCAGACCCCGTGCGCCTGCCGTGTCCGCAGCCCGAACGCCACGCACTGGCGCCGGTTGCCGGCCACGAGCCCGTACACCACCATCACCGCGAGGATGATATGGAGCAGCGACCAGACCGGGTAATACGGCATCACGAACATGGCCGAAATCGCGCCCAGCGATGCGGCGATGATCCCCACCCAGCGAGAGATTTCCGCGGCGGGCCGGTCGCTCGGGCCAAACAGCAAAGCGCCCGCGGCGATCAGGATCACGCCGATGATCAGCCATATCCATCCGTAGGTCTGAAGGCTGTGCCCCAGCGCACCTTGCAGCCCATCGGGTAGAGCGCCGTGGTAGCTGAAGGCCCAGATCGCATCGATCACCCGCGGGATCCCCGCGACGATCAGCACCACGGCGGAAAGTCAACCAATCTGAACAGCGCGTCTGGCTCCCGCCTTTCTCACCGATGTCTTGTCCATGTCATCCGTCCGCATGGCCGTCAGCCCAAGGCGATGAGGACTGTCGCGCCATAGGCCCGGGTAATTGCGGCAGCCCGCGGTACCGACCTCGTCCGGGGAGCGTTCGCCGGCCCCGGACAGCCGCCATCGATCGCGGGATAGGGCACGGTTCTTTGGCTGGAATGGCGATGGGCGGGATGATCGAGGTACAGCGAAAGGGCTAACAGATGGGAATCTTCGGCGGCGGCCGCGGCGAGCCGGCCGGCGGGCGCGCCGCGGTGGTGAAAGGGCCCAGGCCCGCCGCAGGCGCAGGGCAGCAGGTGCCGTGCGACCGGTGCCATGTGGCCTGGGCAAAGGTCGAGGTGATCACCGGCGCGGGCTCGGTCTTCTTGTGCTCCCATCATCACAAGATGCACCGCAACACGATCCTCGCGGCCGGGCACCGGATCAGGGTGGCTGCTCTCTAGGCCTGTGACCAGCTGACTTGACGGCGGCTCGGCCGATAGCCCGGGCCTATACGACGAGAGCGGGCATCGCCTGTACCGCCGCGCGGTCGCGATGTGGACTGGTTCCTGAGTGGCACGTCCACCGCCCGGCCCGCAACCAGGCCGGGCCAGCGTTGAAACACCCGTCGGATAATTCGAGATCTTGCCAACAGCTGGCCCGCGGGGTGAGGCACCCCGGGCACCCGGGCAGCGGAACGAGCGAAAGGAACTGTCATGTTCAAGTCACTCAGCACGTCCCTGATCTGGCGCGGCATCCTGGCCATAATCGTCGGGATCATCGCCCTGGCCTGGCCCTCGGTCACGGTCCTGGCGCTGGTCATCGTGTTCGCCATCTACGCGTTCATCGCCTCCGGCCTGCAGGCCATGCAGGCGTTCAGCAGCGCCAAGGCCGGCCCGGTCATCGGGCACCTGCTGCTCGGCCTGGTCGACCTGGCCGCCGGGGTGATCGCGCTGGCCTGGCCGGGGCCCACCGCGCTGGTCCTGGTGCTGATCGTGGGCGTGTGGGCGGTCATCGCCGGCCTGGTGGAGTTCTTCGCCGCCTTCCGGTCCGGCGAGCCGGCCGGGACCCGGGCGATGCTCATCCTGGGCGGGCTGGTCACGGTCGCGTTCGGCGTGGTGCTGTGCGCCCGCCCCGGCATCGGCGCGGTCACCCTCGCGCTGCTGTTCGGCCTGTTCAGCCTGATCTCCGGGATCTGGATGCTCGTCCAGGGCACCGAGCTGCGCCGCACCGAGAAGACCCTGCACCCGGCACACTCCCCCCACAAGGAAAAGAACCCGGTCTGAGCCATGTCTAGACAAGAGGAACCACCCTCGGAGCGCAGAAGCTCCTCGAGCCGCACGGTAGACGCGAGACAGCTGTGGTCTGGCGGCGCGGCGACGGCGGTCGTCGCGGCGCTGATCGCGCTGGTCGGCATCCTGGTATGCCGGTGGCTGTTCAACATCCCCATCCTGGCGCCACGCCAGGACGGCGCGTGGGGCGATGCGTCCACTGCGGGGTATGCGATCACGGCCGCCGCCGCCGCGCTGGTCGCGACAGCGATCATGCACCTGCTCCTGCTCACCACGCCGCGGCCGCAGATGTTCTTCAGCTGGATCATCGGACTGGCGACGGTGATCGCGGTTGTATACCCGTTCAGCACCACGGCCCCGCTGTCCCAGAAGGTGGCCACCGCGGTCATCAACCTGGTGCTCGGCGCCGCCATCGGATCGCTGATCTACGGGACCGCCGCGCGGGTGATACGGCGACAAGCGATCACTGGCGGCTACCAGCCCAACTACCCGTCGTCGACACCGGGGAACTGAGCTGCCGAGGTCGGACCCGTCGTCGC
>Ga0074046_10002995_pt1 | contig 14341 bp, 11 predicted proteins | sample BogForMeECP23OM3_FD_94441 | JGI IMG/M metagenome (GOLD analysis project Ga0074046, IMG submission 94441) | Bog forest soil microbial communities from Calvert Island, British Columbia, Canada - Bog Forest MetaG ECP23OM3 | ecosystem: Environmental > Terrestrial > Soil > Wetlands ...
CCGGGAGGCTGCGCGCCGCGGCCGTGCCATGCGAGCAGATGAAGCCCGCCCATCGCGTCCCACTGTGGTTACCGGCCACAGTTTAGGATCGGCGCTGGCTACTTTGTTTGTGTTGGAAAACGACGCGCGCCGTAGATTCGAAGTCGCCACGCTGTGCACCTTCGCGTCACCACGCGTCGGCAACCTTGAATTCGCGCGGCGGTTTGATCAATTGCCGATCACTTCGTGGAGAATCGTGAATTCGCTTGATGTCGTTCCCAGGCTACCGCCGCATATTCCCATGGTGCTGGAATATGACCACGTGGACACGGAATACAGCTTCCGTTCGTCGGATTTCGCCAGGAACAGCTTGTTGTGCTGGCACACGATGGAGACCTATCTCCATTGGTTAGATCCAACGTTTGCTTTGCTGCCGGAATGCAAATCGTAATTAGTCTATGTGGCACTGTGAACTGAGGGTAGTGGTTTCAACTGCTCCACTTCAACGTCACCGGCCCGTTCATCGGATGGCGGAATTCTCCGCCATTCTTCTTCATCTCGAGCATTGCGCTCTTGAGCGCGAAGTACCACTTCGCAGGACGGTCGGCGTCGTCGATCAGCATCAGGTGCGGGTTGTGCTTCAGGCCTTCGGATTGCAGTTCCATCGTGCGGCGGTCCTGTTCCACGAATTTTGCGAAGACAAACTTCAAAAGTTCGGGCCCGAAGGGAATCCACTGAAATAAATTCCAAGCTGCAACCACGTCGATGCGGCACTGATTCCGCGTGATCGGCGTGACCGTGGTCACGCTTGAGAACCAATATTTGCCGGTGCGGATGATCTCCGACCGCAGATTGGGAAGGACAAAGTCAATGGTCGTCGTGATCGAATCGGCTTTGGCGTAGAGCCGGAGCAGCTTGTAGGGCGCGCTGTTCGAACTGGGGGTATGCGCGCTCATGCGGAAGCCATAGGGGATCGGCTCAAAACTCTTCTGCTTTTCGTGGATCGAATGCCGTGTGCGCCACCACCATGCCTGGTGGACGAAAGGTCCGTGTGCGGGATCCATCAGACCAATGATGCCGTGATCGACGGAGCAGGGAAGATCGGCGGTGAGATACGCGATCTGGTATTGCTCGCTAAATTTCGGAATCTCAGGCGCGGGCGTGGGCGCAGGCGCAGCTTTCGTAAAGCCGGCGTTGGCCGGGCTGGGGTCGGGGATGAATACCCAGATAAAATCGTCGCGCTCTTCACACGGGTAGCTGCCGGCATAGATGCGATCGACTTTTATCTTCTGTTGGGCGACGAGCGACGGAATCAACGTGCACTGGCCCGAGTGCGCGTCGAATTTCCAGCCGTGGTAAGGACACTCGACTTGCTGCCCATCAAACTGCCCGTACGAAAGCGGCATGCCGCGGTGGGGGCAGGCGTTACGCAGGGCAAACGGCGTACCCTGGGCGTCGCGGCCGATCACAAGAGGCTGTTCGAGCAGCATCGTCGCTTGCAACTCGTTGCGGCGAATTTTGTCGCTCGCGAGCGCGCGATACCAGAAGCCGAACAGCATCAGCGCATCCGGCGTTTGTTGCTGAAGTGGAGATTCGTCGGGCATCGGACAGGTGAGGATACCGCAAGGTTTCAAGGTTTCAAAGTTTGAAGGTTGCAAGGAGCCTTGGGTCGTGACCACCTTGAAACCCTGAAACTTTGAAACCTTGAAACTTTATTCTTATCTCAGCCGTGCTTGGAGGTGAGCGTAAACTTGGCTGGCTGCACCCGGCTCTTCGAGGTGAGCGAGGAACAGACGGCGCAGAGCGGCCGGGCCGATGCGGCCCTCAATGTAAGCGTCATACAGATCGTTGCCGAGCAGGCAGCCGAGCCTTTCGGTGACGTATTCCCACTTCCGCCCGCTGAAGGCGAGTGCCCGGGTCCAATCCGGACTCGCCGGCCGCAACCGGTGCGCGCGGCCCGACTGCCGATGCCATGCCAGGAAGTCGAGAACCTCGACCACATCGGAGTAGGGCAGCGAGCTCTGCTCTTCGAGGTCGCCCCGCGTCAACTCATACAACTGTTGTAAATCGGCGTCGCGAAATGCCGGACGCGCTGGATAAAGAATGCGCGAGCCAAAGCAGGCCAGGGCATTCTCGATCGTCGCCGCGAAAAAGGTATCCTCCGGTCCGCGAGGCGCGGGTGCTTTGCCGTTGACACGATCGGGAACTCCGCGGCAGGCGTGATGAAGGAAGCGGGTGGCATCCTCGGTAGCGGAAATCATTTCGAACTTGCGAATGTAAAAGGCGTTGAGCGGCGCCAGATACGTGCTGCCGCGTTCGCGAACCCGGCGCAGCAACGAGCGTCGCTGAGCAGCCGGAAAACCTTTGCGCGAAAGCAGGCGGCGCAAAAGCGCATCCGAATTCCGCGAATATACCTCGGGCATCAGATCCACCAGCATCTGAGGCTGCGTGGTGTTATGCGTGGAGTAGAGGTTGATTCCGAGGAAGCGCACCAGCCCGTCAATCAGGTTAAAAACCGTCGGGGCCAGGTCGGGCGCGCCGCTGTCATCCCGCACACAGCGGTTCAGGTAGAGGCGGTAATGTTCGTATTTTTCGAGCGGCGTCGCATTGAAAACGCAGACAACGTCATCCGCTACGCGGACTGCCTCGACATGATCGAGCTTTTCGCCCGCAGCTCGCCAGTAGAGTTCGTCCACGTTTTGCAGAACAATGAGCGTTCGATCTTCGGGCAACAGGCTGCGGACCTGCAGGGGCAAATGCCGCGGCGCAAGGTGCGACTCGCCGAAAAGCACCATGACGAGCGCCTCGGGATGGCGCCGTCGGATCTCTGCTATTTTTCCGGCGGCATGCCGGTCGCGCGCGCCGATCTTCCTCAGATCCTCGCGCGGCATGCAATCCAGGCCGTAAAGGCCCACAGCGTGTTCCCGCGCCGCCGAAAGCAACTCATAGAACGGATCCCAGTCATAGCCCCAGTCAAGATCAAACCGGATGCGCTGACGAAGCTCGGCTTCATCGATTTCGCCCCGCCACCACTCATCGATAATGTGCTGGTCGCGCGAAAAGATCGTTTCCACGCCCACGACCACGTGTCGCCGGCGAACTTCCGCATCGCGGATTAGAGATGCCAGGTAGCGCTGCGAACTGGGCAGCGCGTGGTAATCCGCGATAAGCACGATCTCGGCCTTTGCTATTGAGGCGCGCGCTTGGGCCGGGTCGAGGACAGTTTGGTAAGAACGGTAGGCATTGTAGAAATCGCGCAGGTATTTCCGTCCACCGGCTTGGTCGTAGGAGCGAATTTCGCGTTCCACGCTGGCGGTTGCGTGGAGTTGGGCCACGCTGCGCCGTGATCGTAAGATGCCAGTCGTCGCCATCGAATCAGTACTGCTACCATCCAGGCTTGTTGCGTCTCATCTGCAAGCAGAGCGAATCTGCAACGTCCCCGATGCTCCTTGACTTGTTTTGGATGCGCCCCTATGCTCAAACGTCTTGAGGCCACTCGACCATTTCTTGCCTAGGGGGCACCAATTTTGCCCGTATCGCCGCCGGAAAACCTGACTATTGCCACCACTGGCGCCAGCGGGTCCATCTTCCTCAAACACCTTCTACTCGCGGTCGAACGCGACAACCGCGTAAAGGCCGTGAACTTCATCGCCTCCGACAGCGGCCTTCGCGTCCTGGCCGAAGAACTATCGATCGAAGGCCGCTTGGATCTCATACGACAAATCATCGGCGCCGCATCGGCGAAAATTCAGGTCCAATCGAACGCCGATATCGGGGCCAACGTGGCCAGCGGGTCGTATCCTTCGGATGCCATGGTCATAATTCCCTGTAGCGTTGGAACCCTCGGCCGCATCGCCAACGGCATGGCTTCGCACCTGATCGAACGCGCCGCGGATGTGACCCTCAAAGAGCGACGACCGCTCGTGCTTTGCGTGCGCGAAACCCCACTCAACAAGATCCACATTCGCAACATGTCGCTCGCCGCTGAGGCCGGCGCGACTATCTTTCCGCTGATCCCGACCTTCTACAACCACCCGGCGAGTGCAGATGCGATGGCCGAGGAATTCGCAAACCGTGTGCTCGCGCATATCAGGCTTCCGCAGCCAAACGCCTATCGATGGAAAGATAATGGTTAGCGATTCGGTGGCTGGTGGTTATGCACCGAATCCTGTCCGTGTACTGACTTCAAAATCGCACGAAAGTACAGCCTCCTTGGCGAGCTACTAGCTACCAAGCACTTCCCACTCGTTCAGTCTAGGGACGAAAGGGTAACGAAGGTAGGTATCTGCTGGGCATGTACCGCGAGTTGACGCGAAGGAGATCGGCGTTTATAAGGGGGCCATCGAGGCGGTTCTTACGGCGTCGCGGAGCCGCGGCGGAAAGAGAAAGGGTCCAGTAGCTCGATGCCGGGGACGCGGCGGATCGCGTTCAGAGCTGCGAAGGCAAGTGCCGATTCACAAACGCCGCGGATGGTATAATCTAACTTCTTTCACACCGCACACCCTTCGGGCGCGTAGCTCAATTGGCAGAGCAACTGACTCTTAATCAGTAGGTTGTAGGTTCGATTCCTACCGCGCTCACCATCTTTTCAAGCAGTTACGGAAACTGCAATCCGCTCCGCAATCCGTTAAGACGGCAGTAGGGCCAATCGCACAATTTTGCCATGCGCTTTTGCCATTTCAGCGGTCGCTGCGTCGCCGTACACGTTCATGGTCGTTCGGATGTCCGAGTGCCGCATTAGCTTCTGCTGCACTCCAACTGGAGGTCCAACCGAGTCGAGCCAGGACCGATAGGTATGACGCAGGCTGTGAGTGCCAAGCTTGCCGACGCCCGCTTTGTTCGCGGCCTTTTGGTAAACCCGCCAAATCTGATCGCAGGACCAGGGCAGGCGTCCAAGCTGCGCGGGAGAAGCAAACATCCAATCGTCGGATGCGGCGAACTGGCTGGTTTGCTTCCAAGCCTGCAAAGCCACCAGTAATTCACCGTCAATGACCAAGTCTCGGCGTGACTCTGCCGTCTTAACATCGTCAACTTGCTGACAGACAATTCCGCGTTCTACGCGAAGCCTGCCGTTCAGCCAATCGACATCGGCCCATTTGAGTCCCAAGCACTCGCTGATCCGAAGGCCAAGGCAGCAGCACAACAATGCAACTGTCCTAAACGGACTGGACTTTCTCAGCAAACCGGTCTTAGATCAGTCCCGGTTCGGGCGCATACTCCGGGCGAAGGATCTCTGGCAACCCATCGAGTCCAGCTTTTCTGCCTTCGCGTTGCGCGAACGCAATCATCTCCTGCTCACGGTCAGCCGCCAACGGATGGCGCTGGTAAAACGACAACAACTCTTCAACCCTCTGCTGTGCGCGTTCCAAGACTCCTGGCGCCGTCTCGTCCATGGTAGCCAGCCCGCGGTCCACAATCGCGGAAGGGAAGTGCTGCTCCTGCCGGAACAGCGCCCGCGTTTCTTTCAGCTTAAGAAAATCCCCCGTCAGTCCCGTCACCGCGAACATGTCAGTCGCCAGCGATTTCCCGCGCGGCTCAATGCCTTCGATCAGCCGCTGCGCCGACGCAATCGCCTCCGCGTCAATCACCAGCTTTTCAATGCTGTGGCATGCAAGAAAATCCAGCATCCCCGCTCCCGAAATCATGTTGATTCCCGCGAGCGCTCCCAGTGCCGCCGAGATGCCGCTCTCCATCTCCGTTTGTGCGTCGATCAGACGGCCGTCGCCCGCCACCATGTAGGCGTGCGTCGGCAGACCGAAATACTTCCCGACCTCGGCGCATCCCACATCCAGCATGGCCGTTTCGATCGCGCCCATCGGAGTCCGTCCCGTGCGCATATCGAAAATCGCCGGCGCGCCTCCCCAGACAATGGGAGCTCCCGGCTGCGCCAGTTGATGAATCGTGATCCCGCTGATGCACTCCGCCGCGTGCTGCACCACCGAACCCGCCAGCGTCACCGGAGCCGTCGCCCCCGCCAACGGCATGCTCACGATTTCCGCCGGCACTCCCGCGCGCGCCAGATCCACCATGTTCTGCGAGGCGAACTCCGACCAGTTCAGCGGCGGCGAAGGACACACATCGAAAATCGCCCGCGGATGCCGGCGCAATTCGTCCGCGCCTCCGCTTTCAATCGTCATCAACTCCAGCAGCGTGTGCAGGCTCGACGCCGAAAACGCGCCGGTCACCACCGGCTTCTCCGAATACCACAGCACCAGTAGCAACCGGTACCAGTCGCCGATTTCCGGCGGTACGTCGTTGCATACCATCGCCGTCGATTGCGCGGCAAACTGCGGCAACATCTCCGTTACCTGCACCAACCGGACCAAGTCAGCCGCCTGCGCGGGACGCGCCTGCTCGGTTTTCGAATCAAGAATGTTCAGGCAAGACGAGCCCGGATCGAAGTGAACCTGATCTCCCTCATACCGCACCACCGGCTTGCCGCTGCGGTCATAAAGCGAAAACCCGCGCGGCACTGACTCCAGCGCCCTTCGCGCCACCGTCTCCGGAATATGAGCCACGCCATCTTCAACCCGTATGCCCGCGCCCAGCAGCAACTCAACGACATAGGGAGCCACTCGCACGCCGGGTTTCTCGATAAGCTGAAAGGCCTCTCCCACGATTCGCTCGATGAGCGCATTATCGAGCAGTTGGAATCGTGGCCTCATGCTGGCTCCTTCGCCGCAGCCTGGGCCTTCTGTTCCATCAATTGCCGAGCCAGCGCCACCGCGCTCATCGCGTCTTTGGCATATCCGTCAGCGCCGATCTCCGCCGCCCACCCGCGCGACACCGGAGCGCCTCCTACCATCACTTTGACTTGCGAGCGCAACCCGGCCTTTTCCAGCGCCTCAATCACGCCCTTCTGATTGCGCATGGTCGTCGTCAACAACGCCGACACGCCGACGATATCCGCACCCACTTCCAGCGCCTTGGTTGCGAATCTCTCGCCCGGCACGTCCACGCCCAGATCATGCACGCGGAAGCCATGTGCCGTGAGCAGCGTCCCCACCAGAATTTTCCCGATCTCGTGAATGTCACCCTTCGTCGTCCCCAGCACCACCACGCCCGCCATCGGGCGCTCTGTACCGAGCTTGGTCAGTTCCGGCTCAAGCACAGCCATCGCCGCCCGCATCGCCTCGGCCGACGCCATCATGTCCGGCAGAAACATCTGCCCGCGCGCAAATTGCTCGCCCACGTCGTGCATCCCGAGGACGTAGCCGTTGTTAATCGCGTCGAGCGGCGCGACTCCGGTTGCGAGCGCCTCTTGCGCGAGTCCCGCAGCCGTTTCCGGCGCGCCATTGATGATGCTCTGCCGCATCTCAGAATAAGTGTCTTCCGGCATAAAAAGCCCTCGGCCATGCTGCCGCGCCCGTGCCACACCAGTCTGTGATCTCGATCACACGAGCGCTTTGTGAGAGGTCGAGTTGTCGTATGAAAGGCTTGTTAGTTCCAGTGGTGCGAATGCCCCCAGATCTTCTGAATATCGAACTTCACCCCGCGGCACAGGTAAATGGGAGTATTCTCTTCGCCCATACCCCAACGCTCGTAATGTTCGAATGGCTGGTAGGACGTGCAATTGTCCGCCACATCGTCGTGGTCCCACTCGAGCACGATCAGGTTCTTGTACACCTGAGGCGGCGGACCCCAATACGAATGATTCTGATGCCGCGAATAGGCGCGCGGCAGTCCATATTGCGGGCCAAAGAGATTGATGGCACCCGCTTCTCCGTAGTTTCCAGCCCAGATGCCAGTTTCGGCCCGCTCAGCCGGAGGCAGCGAATCATAGATCCCCGCGACTTCGCGCACCATCTCCGGCCAGCCGAACTGGTCCGCGATGGGCTGATTCAGCAGCGATTCGTGGTGCACCTCTTGCTTCGCAGGCTTAAAGCCGATGGCATTTTGATAGGCAAGGAGATGCTCGGGAGAAAGCATCCACGTCGTCATCGGCACCAACGGAATACTCGCGATAACCACGACCGCGACCACCATGGCGCGCGTCCACGCGGCTTTGCTCGCTAGCCACTCTTCGATGGCAATCGCACCACCGGCAAATGCCATTGGATAGATGGGAAACACGTAGTAATTCTTCGCGTGCGCAATTTCCATCAGGACGAAAAAGACCACGAATGTCACTCCCAGCACGCGCCACGTTCGCTTCCGCAGAAGCCAAACCAGCCCCGGCAGCCACACCAGCAGCAGAATCGGCCCCATGTCGAGGATCTGCTCTTTAACAAATGCCATCGGGCCGAGCACTACATTCTTCCCCATGCGCCGCACGTTGCCCAGATCCTCAATTGTCGGAAAGTGATGCCGGATTTGCCAGATAATGTTCGGCAGGAAGAGCGCCAGCGCAATCGCTCCCGCAATCCATATCCACCGCTTCGCGAACTCCCGCCGATGCTGCGTAACAAGCAGAGCGACAACGACCGCGAATCCGAATGAAAGTGTGGAATGCTTGTTCTCGAGGCCCAAACCGGCAAAAACTCCGAACCACAGCCACGGCCGCGACTCTCCCGTGCGCAAAATGCGCGCCAGCACCAGCGCGCACGCCATCCAGTACAGCGGTTCGAACGCATTCATGCTCAAGAGGCTGTCTGTGGACAAGTACGCCGGGGCCAGCAGAATAGCCAGTCCCGCAAGCAGTTGCGCGTAACGCTCGCCACCCAGCTCCCGCGCCAGCAGCATCGTGATCACGATCAAAAACACGCCCGCAATCGCCGGAACAATCCGCAGCGCCGCCAGCGAACCACCCATCAGCAGAGCGGCCTTCGCATAGACCGCAATCAGCGGAGCGCAATCCACGTAGCCCCAGTCAAGATGCCGGGCGAGGTCAAGATAGTAGAGTTCGTCGCGAAAATATCCGTAGTGCCGGACGCTCGTGAACAAGTGCAACGCAAGCTTGATCGCGCAAAGCACGATCAGAACGCCAGCAGCGAGCTGAGGCAGGTGAACGGATCGTGGCTCGAGGACGCTCGACTTTTCATTTGCCGGAAGAACAGGCACTCAACCCCCCGGGCGCTTGTCATGCTATATATCACACCCATAGGTCTATTTCACTCACGACCATTCACCCGGGCAGTCACCTCAGCACCAACCGTGCTTGCATCTTCGCTGCAATGTCCTTAGCCTTATTGTGCAATCTCCTGGAGTCTTGCAATTGGCACTTGTCATGCGCCCGGCGCCATCGGCCCGAACGCAACTTCTGCCGCTGCACCGTGTTCAATCACGTCAGATATCTGTCTTTACTTGGAGGCTAGGAAAATGGACCGCCAAAATGCTTGGATATGGCCGTTCTGCGCAGTTCTCATCGTTTTTTCGTTTCTTTTGCCCGCCCGCAGCTGGGCGCAGGATGATAATTCAGACCAATACAACGATCCCCCAGCCCGCGTTGCCCGCTTGAACTTCGAGCAAGGCTCTGTTTCCTTTCAGCCCGGCGGCGAAGGCGATTGGACCGACGCAGTCCCGAATCGCCCGCTCACCAGCGGCGACAATCTTTGGACCGATCGTGGCGCGCGCGCCGAATTGCACGTCGGCTCAACCGCCATTCGTTTGGGCGCCGAAACCGGCATCACCTTCCTCGACCTCGACGATCACAACCTGCAGCTCCGCGTAGCCCAAGGCCGGACCATGGTGCGCGTGCTGCACATCGACGATGATGAGCTCGTCGAAATCGATACTCCCAACATCGCATTCCAGATAACTCGTCCCGGCGAATTCCGCGTCGATGTTCAGCCCGACGGCCAAACCACCGTCCTGGATCTCATGAACGGCCGCGGCGAAGTCATCGCCGGCGGAGGGAACTACACCGTGGTCGCCGGCCAGGAAGCCATCTTCACCGGCACCGACAACGTCAGCTACGACATTGACCCGCTTCCCAATCCCGACGACTTCGATCGTTGGGCTTTCGATCGCGATCGCCGCGCCGATCAGTCCCGTTCCGCGAACTATGTGTCCAGTGAAATGACCGGCTATGAGGATCTCGACGATAACGGCAACTGGTCTTTCGCCGGAGGCTATGGCCCTGTCTGGTATCCCACCGCGGTTGCGGCTGACTGGGCGCCTTACCGCTACGGTCATTGGGCATTTGTCGCTCCTTGGGGATGGACCTGGGTTGACGACGCTCCCTGGGGATTCGCTCCCTTCCACTACGGCCGCTGGGCTGTGATTGGTGGCCGCTGGGGCTGGGTTCCCGGACCAGTCGCCGTTCACCCCGTCTACGCGCCCGCGCTTGTTGCTTTTGTAGGTGGCGCCGGTTTTGCCGGCGGCGCAGGTGTTGCATGGTTCCCGCTTGGCCCGGGAGAGGTCTTCGTCCCCTCCTATCACGTCAGCCGCGCCTATGTAACTCAAGTCAATGTTACTAACACGGTTGTAAATGTCACCAGAGTGAACGAAGTCTATAGGTACTCCACGACTAACAACACAACGGTCGTAAATCGCGTTACATATGTGAATCAGGCCGCGCCCAATGCTGTAACTGCCGTTACGCGCGAGACCTTCGTCAATGCGCGTCCAGTGGCCCACAATGTCGTCGCCGTTCAGGCCCGCGACATCGCGCAGGCTCCCGTGACCCACATCTCCGGTGTCGAACCAGTCCGGTCAAGCGTCATCGGGTCCGGCAAGCCGACAGCAGTGGCTCCGCCTGCCGCCGTTATCAACCGCCAGGTCGTCGCGCAGCACATGCCCGCGCAGCCGACAACGCCGTTTGCTCAGCGGCAGGATAAGCTCGTAGCTCGTCCGGCAATGGTTCGCCCGGTAGCAGCGCCGAGCCCTCAGGGCAATATCCGCCAGCAGCAACCGCAGCAAAACAGTATGCAGCCGGCGAATCGGCCTGAAGTCCCCATCAATCGCCAGCAGACGATGCCGGCTCAACCGCAGCCAACGCCTGCACCGGCAATGACTCATCCGCAGGCTCCGACTCAGCCGCAAGCTGCGCCACAGGCTGCAAATCCGTATCAGCAGCGTCCTGAGGCCGCGCGTCCAGCACTTCCGGAGACTCGGCCGGAACCACAACCTGCGCGCGCGCCCGAACCAGCGAACGCGGCGCAGCAGCCACAAGCATGGTCGCATCCTCAAGCTCGTCCTGCTCCTCCGGTTCAGGAGAAGACCCAACAGCAGGCGCAGCAGGATGAAGCCAAGTATAAGAACTGGCAACAGAAGCAGGAGCAGAAGCCAGCTCCACAACCTCCGAAGCCGGAGGACAAGAAGAAGGACGAGAAGAAGCACTAGCCAAAGTCTGCGGACTGGAGGGGATGATGCGTCCGGCAAAGGGCGCATCAACTTCGTCCAGTCCGCATTCTCTTCGAAGTGCTAGCCTAAGGATGGATGCGCCTTTTCCCATTCTCTTGTGCGCTGCTCATGGCTGCGCTGTTTCTTCCCGCCGCGCACGCCGCTCCAGTTCCCGCAACTGGCTGGAGTCTTCAATTCCAGCCTGCACGCATCGTTAACGGATCGCCCGTCGTCTTTCGCGTTCGCGCACCGAAAACTGTGCGCTCGCTTTCGGGAAGCTGGCTCGGCCACGACCTCACCTTCGGTTTCGACACGAAAGATAAGACGTGGTTTGCTCTGGCGGGCGCGAGCCTTGAAACCAAAGCCGGCGTTTATCCCATCCAGTTGCACGCCGAAACGCCCGCTGGGCAAGCCATTTCGTATGAGAAGAAGATCGCCGTTCAACATCAGCGTTATCCGCGCGTGATTCTCAAAGTACCGGGAAAATACACCGCTCCCAGCCCCGAAGAGCAAAAAGAAATTGACGACGACAAGAAGATCAAAGAAGAAGCCTTCAAGACCCTCAGCCCGGACCGCGATTGGCAAGGTTCGTTCCGGCCGCCCGTCGACGCCGAAATTTCCGATGTCTTCGGAGTACAGCGCGTTTTTAACGGCGCCGTGAAGAGTACGCATCAGGGCCTCGATTTCCGCGTGGGGCCCGGAACCACTGTTACTGCCGTTAATCGCGGCAAGATTATTTTGGCGCGGACGCTATTCTTCGAAGGCAATTGCGTGGTCATCGACCACGGCCAGGGCTTGCTCACGCTCTATCTGCACCTGTCGAAATTCCTGGTCAAGGAAGGCGACACCGTGGAAAAAGGCCAGGCCATCGCCCTCAGCGGAGGCACCGGCCGCGCCACCGGCCCCCACCTGCATCTGGCCGTGCGCTGGCAGGGGGTTTATTTAAATCCGCAGACTTTACTTTCGCTGCAGCTGCCGTAGGTCTTTGCTATTCGCTATTCGCTCCTCGCCTCTCGCGATTCGGTCAGTGCGCCCGGTATGTACACCAGCGGGTACCCCTACCCCCCTGTACCCGGTCTATTGGAATCATCGGGTTAGCGCCAATTTCCTTCCAAAGTCTTGATCCGAAACGGGTTATCGGCAAAGTCTTGAGCGCGTGGGGGTTAGTAGTGGTTTGCCCGGCTTCTTTCGGGCTTGGCTTTCAAAGTCTTGATTATTAATGACATTATTGCGAGTAAGAAGGTACGCCCTTACTTACGCTGCCCAATCAGCCCCAGTTTCAATTATCAAAGAACTGAACTTACTAACTCCATTGTAACTCGGAGTGTCAAGAGGGAATGCTCGGTTTGCGTTCTGCCTAAGTGTCTCGGCGGTCGCGGGCCGTCCTCGTGGAATCCCACCCGTCGCAAAAGCGCGAAGGGTGGGGCAGCCTGCGTGAAAGGCACTTGACGTACAATGGGTCGCGATGCGAAGGGCTTCATATGGCAATAGCTGTAGTAGCCTCAACGATTTTCGTGGTGATGGGGCTGTTCAATCTGCCATACAGCTTTTTTATGCTGCTGCGGATTGTCCTTTGCATCGCCGCTGTGATTGGCGTTAAACGGGCAAGTGAAGCTCGGCAGAATAACTGGGTGTGGGTCTATGCGATTCTCGCAGTGCTATACAACCCAGTTTTGCCTGTCCATCTAGGAGACAAAGACGTTTGGGTCGGGGTCAACGTTGTGACGGTTGTCATCTTCTGGGTGGGGTTATTTAAGTTTGAAAATGTTTCCTCCTACCTGCGGGGTTTAGCGAGCAAGCTGGGGAATACCGATAATCAATCGCTACAGAAGGTCGCTAGTCAATTCGGACACCGGTTTCAGTCTCGTGGCATATGGGAATATTGCGTCCTAGCCCTGCGCCGTGTAGTCGTCGTCTGCGGGATTTGTGCCGTCGTGTTCGGCGTCGGTTATCTGGTGTTTGCTACTGGGCTTGACAAGCCCCTGAGCATTTTCTTTGCCGCCCATCAGCGCATCCTTGTGGTGGCGCTCGTCGTGCTGGTATTCCCCGCTGTTAATGGGTGGCTGAAGAAACACACTTAAATGAGGGGTTTTCAAATGTGGAGTCGTCGGGCACTCCGCAGGGACGAAGTGCCAGACCGAGAGGTGCTAGTAACTTCCGTCGGGACACGGCTGCCCATTGTGCCCAGACCGTATATGCTCTTTGATTTTGTCAACGCAGTTCATGTATTCCCACGAAAACACGCCACATCGCTCTTTGATTTCGAGAAGAATGCGGTATAGATGTTCCTTAGGTTCGCAATCCATTCTGTCCGACCCCTTTTCTGCAGATTCACGCCTGCTGACTCTGAGACTAGATGGGTCGCGCTAGTCGGTCAATACCACATGATTTGAAGCGGTAGTACTTGCTGTGCCCAAGAATTTACGCTCGTGCCCGATAAATCGTTGTTTAGTCCCCTGATTGGGCAAAGCCGGGGGAGGAAGTCGAGAGCCGGGAGCCAAGCTACGAAATCGCTGCGTCCGGAATCTCGACCTCCGGATCCCAAACGCCGTCGCGGAACGCGACGCTCCGTCCTGAGATTGCCGGAATGCGCTCGCCGGGGACAATAATCCCAACTAGATTCAGCGGATCGGCTGCGGAAATCACAACGCGCTCCCCTGACGTTGGAGCCGGATCTGAAGCCTTCTCGTCCGTCGTCGGCACCGTAGAACTGAGAGCTGAGAACTGAGAACTGAGACCTGAGTTCCTGCGGTTCGCGCGCAGCGATTCGACTGCTACTGGGAGCGCGAACTGCTCGCCCTGAAAGCCATCGACGAAGCGTCCGCCGCGCACTTCGCCGCGATCTTCCAGACGGCGGAAGCCGATCTGCAATTCGCGCCAGCGCGGCAAATTCGACTCGCGCGCCAGCAGATCGCGGAACACGACGCCATAGCGGCGCAGCAGCATCCAGCAGCAAGACTCGACGCTGCGATCGCGATCGGCTGCGCCATCGCTGTAGAGCAACGACCAGCGTCCTGCCGCGTGCCGCGGACGACGCACCTTCGCGATCCTCGAGCCCACGACGCCTGTGCTGCCGCTGAGATTCTTCGGCGTGACCAGCGCCCGCAGATTCTCAAATCCATCGGCTGTGACCAGGCCC
>Ga0074046_10002996_pt1 | contig 14339 bp, 11 predicted proteins | sample BogForMeECP23OM3_FD_94441 | JGI IMG/M metagenome (GOLD analysis project Ga0074046, IMG submission 94441) | Bog forest soil microbial communities from Calvert Island, British Columbia, Canada - Bog Forest MetaG ECP23OM3 | ecosystem: Environmental > Terrestrial > Soil > Wetlands ...
CCCGCGACTTCGACCTTGGCAAGGTCGCACTCTACCACTGAGTTACTCCCGCTCGTTCTCTCATTCTACAGCACTTGCGCGTTTCGGCAAAATTACTGCACCGGCACTGCGCTCCCGCTCGTTGTCATCCTTTTTTCCACTTCAGCTGGAGTATCGGCAGGAACCGCTCGATGAATTGCACTTGCCCTAATTTGGCTGGTCATCCTGTTGTTCGCCGTGCTGCCTTACTTCTCTCATGACCGATTCCCAAATCTGCGAAAGAGGTTGGGCGGCGTGTTGAGTCAGGAGTCGCTCCAGCCGTTCCAGACCAAACTCTTCGTCGCGTTCGTTGACCACGTCCGTAGTGCCATCCGTAAGCAGCAGGAACAAGTCGCGCGGCGAATAGTTGACGCCCTGGCTCGCGTAACACCCACCTGGAATTCGGCTGGAATGGAGTATATCTGGGATTTCGGCCCTCACTTGTCCCTATCGACCTCAGCTTCTGCCTGTGACGAATGGTAAGAGTGCGCAGCTACTGTCCTAGTGCAACTTCTTGGTTGACTCCGGCGAATGAGTTTCGATAATGTTCAGACCTGATCATTTTACGGGCAGGCCGGTGTCTTCTTATTAATTGCACTGGGCAATTGTTCGCTAGTCAATTGGTCCTGCATACGAAACCGCCGTCCTTCCTGGGTTGAGGGCGACCCTGCCTTCTCCGACGAGTCGCTCCGAGCTTGATCACCAAGGAGCTCCTATGAAAGCGCGCATCTTCTTCTTCGTATTCTTTCTTCTGATCGCGATGAGCATGTGGGCCCAGACCTTTCGCGGAACCATCTTAGGAACGGTGACCGACCCGTCCGGAAAGTTCGTGGCCGGCGCGACCGTGAAAGTGAAAAATGCAGGCACGGGGCTGGAGCGGACGGCTACTACCGGCACCGACGGAGGCTATAACATCCCCGAATTGCCGGTCGGGAGCTATACCGTTACGGTCACGCAAAGCGGATTTCAGACTTCGGTGACCACCGGCGTGGAAGTGGACGTGGCCACGGAACGCCGCATAGATGTGCAGATGAAAATAGGACAGGTGACGCAGACGGTGGAAGTCGCCGGCGGAGACCTGCCCCAGATCGAAACCACCAGCGACGACCTCGGCGGTGTCCTGACCTCCAACGCAGTCGAGGATATGCCGATCAACGGCCGCGATTACACCAAGTTGATCTTTCTCAATCCCGGTGTTGCCGGTTCGCCAGATCAGATCACCGACTCGCCCGGGTCGTTCGGCGAGTTCTCCATGAACGGCGCCCGAGGACGCTCCAACAATTACATGCTGGACGGCACCGATATGAATGACGGCTACCGCAACGATCCGGCCATCAACCAGGGCGGCGTGTTTGCGGTGCCCTCGGCGATTCTGCCCATCGGAGCGGTGGAAGAGATGAAAGTGCTTTCCAACTTCCAGCCCGAGTATGGACGCAACGCCGGGGCGGTGGTCAACATTGTGACCAAGAGCGGCAACAACGGGCTCCACGGCGAGGCGTTCGAATATTTCCGCAACGACGCTCTGGATGCACGCAACTATTTCGACCTTGCCAGTCAACCCCGCGCGCCCTTTCACAATAGTCAATTCGGAGGGGCCATGGGCGGGCCCATCGTCAAGAACAAAACTTTCTTCTTCTTCGACTACGAGGGGCAGCGCGAGCCGGTAGGATTGGTTACGCTGGCCTGTGTGCCGGACCCGGCCCAAGTCGCAGCCGACGAAGCGGCAATCGTGGCGGGCGGCGGCACCGTGAATCCGGTCACGGAAGCCATGCTCAAATTCTGGCCGACGCCAAACATTCCCGGTGCAACCTCCAACGATCTCGGCTGTACGAACCCGACCGGGGGATCGAGCGACGCCTCACTGATTACTCCGTCTCTGAATAACCTGAGCAGCGTTATCGCCAAGATTGACCACAATTTCAACGTCAACAACATCTTTACCGGGCGCTATTTCTTTGGCGACAGCACGCAATCTTTCCCGCTGGCCCTGACCGGCAGCGGCGGCCAACTTCCCGGCTTCAACACCGTCACGCCCACGCGAGTGCAGTTGGTCTCGCTCTCCTATGTGCATACCTTTGGCACCCATGTGGTGAACGAGGTGCGCTACGGTTGGAACCGGTTCTCGGAGGGTTTCTTCTCCCAGGACCGGAGCTTCCAACCCACTTCGATCGGACTCTGCGCTGAAGGTACCAGCGACCCCACGCAGTGCTCAGGCGCCAGCGTGCACAACGCCGGCTTGCCGATTATTCTGGTCTCGGTGACTCCACCCGGTTCAACCAGTTTTTTCTCGCAACTCGGTACTACTTCCGGCGATCCCCGGGCTCGCCACGACACCAACGATCATTTTGTGGAAGACCTGTCCTACAAGATGGGCAAGCACGAGCTGAAGTTTGGCTTCGAATTCCGCCGCACCAGCATTCAGCAGTATTTCGACAAGTACTACCGCGGGAGAATTAAGTTCGCGAACCTGACTGATTTTCTCGAAGGCAGCATTGTCGACGGAGGTGGCCTTCAGTACACGGGGAATTCGCTGCGTCACACCTCGGAGAACAGCTACGGCCTTTATGCACAGGACAGCTTTCGTATGAACTCGAGGGTGACGCTGAACTACGGCCTGCGCTGGGATTTGTACGGAGTCGTCAAAGAGAAGAACAACCTCTTCGCCAACTTCCTGGAGTCGAGCTTCGATCCGGTGAGCGATACCGGAACAGGAACATACGAGCAGGTAGGGACGAACGGACTCAACCGCCTGTACGATCCCGACTACAAGAATTTCTCGCCGCGCGCCTCGCTCTCCTGGGATGTAACCGGGAGAAGCAAGACCGTCATCCGCATCGGCGCGGGCCTCTTCTATGATGCCTTCTCCCAAGACATCTTTCTGGGCCACCTGCCGTTTTCCGCTTTCTACGCTCCCGGCCCGGCCTACGGCAACTTTGGGCCAGACCCGATTCTCTCCGCAGGGCTGGGCCCAGATCTGGGGCCTAACAACACGATCGTCGCCGGTAAGCCGATATTCGGGGATGAGACTGCCTGTAATTATGAGTGCGACATTTTCGCCGTGGATCCCCACATCAAGACTCCTTACATGGAGAACTACAACATCAACATCCAGCAACAGCTCACCGCCAAGACCACGCTGCAGATCGGCTACGTGGGATCGCAGGGGCACCGGCTCTTCCGCTTTTACGATATTAACCAGCCGACAAACGCAGCGGTTACTGCAGCCGATACCGCTTGTAATTGCATCAACGACTTCAGCGTGCCGCGTCCGTTTGCCGGCAGCGTAGGCCAGTACGGCACGACCTATCTCTACCAGGAGAAGTCCACCGGCAAGTCCAACTACAACTCGCTGCAGGTCAGCTATCGAGTCAACGGCTGGCACAACGTGACTTCGACGGTCAATTATGTTTATTCCAAGTCGCTCGACAACTCCAGTGATCTCGAGGACTTTGTGCCCCACGCTGGACAACCGCAGGACAGCAACAACCCGCAACTGGAATACGGCCCGTCAAACTTCAACATTCCCCATCGCCTGACCTGGATCTTAGCCTATGAACTGCCCAACCGGGGCGGAAGCATGCAACGGCTCAAGAACGGCTGGGGCTTCGAAAGCACGGTATCGATGCAAAGCGGTCAACCTTTCGAATTTGCTTATAACTGTGAGGACGACTACAGCGGCGGCGGGGAGTGCTTTGACCGCCCGGATGTGGTTGCCCCCATTACCTATCAGAAGCGAAATCCCTACGACTACATCGACCTCAGCTCCTTTGCAATGCCCTGCACTCCGCTCGCAACTATAACGGAGAGCAACCTCAGTGGCTTCGCGTCAGACTGCCAGCCCGGCACTCGCCACTACGGAAATCTGGGGCGAAATGCGCTGGTCGGTCCGACGTACAAACAATGGGATTTCGCCCTCTACAAGAACACCTCGCTCAGTGAACGAGTGAAACTGCAACTGCGCGCGGAGTTCTTCAATATTCTCAATCATCCGAACTTCGCCAACCCGGAAATGCCGGCATTTATCGCCGATCCGGCTACGAATCTCGGCCCGTGCGGCTGCGGTTTTCAGCTGGTGAATGGACACGAAGTGATGGGCCAACCCAACAACCCCGGTTACCAGATCACCGCTACCGGCGACGTGGGCATCGGCAACCCATTCCTGGGAGGCGGCGGACCGCGCGGTATTCAGATCGCCGCCAAGTTCAGCTTCTAGAAGTCAGAAGTGCGAAGTCAGAATGCAGAAGTTGCGGAGAAGCTAAAGTTGAAGTCGGAAGTCGGAAGGCGGAAGGCGGAAGGTAGAGAGAAAACGCCTCTACTTCTGAATTCCGACTTCTAAGGTGGATTCACAGTTGCCGTACCCTGGGCCATGGAGGCCCGGACGTCCCCGTCCGGGCGGGCGAGCGTAGCTCGCCATTCTTTGTCGGGGTACATCATCAGTGAATCCACGCTGACTTCTGCATTCGTCATCGCCAGATCATTGGAATCAAAGAGTTAACGGGCACTCTGCCCGATGCGCTCGGCTTGAGCGCTGCATCCGGCCAACGCCTTTCGTGACCTCGCGGGTCGGTTACGCTGGTGTTACCCTCCTTGCGAGCCCCCTCCCGCAAAATCCTGTTCCGGAGATTCCGATGCAGCGCTCCACCCGCGCCGTCTGCACTCTTGTTCTTGTCGCATGCGCTGTTTTTGTCCTTGGTGTTCGCCTGTCTGTGCCGCTCTACGCGCACCATATCCAGAAGGGTGCGACCACTGCGCTGCCGGTTACGACTTCGTCCGCCAAGGCGCGCGCTTTGTATGAAAAGGGCATGGTCGATTACGAGAATCTGTACTTGGAGCGATCGAACGACGACTGGCGCGCGGCGGTCAAAGAGGATCCCAACCTCGCCCTCGCCTGGGCCTGGATCGCGTTCAACGGCAGCAATCCTGAGGAAGTGAGTGGGGCTCGCGCCAAGGCCAACGAACTCGCGCCCAAGACGTCTCCGGGCGAACAGTTGATGGTGGCGTGGATCGTGAAGGTGCAGGAAGGCGACTTTATTGGCGGCATCGAGTCTATGAACGACATGCTGGAGATGTATCCGCGCGACAAGCATTTGCTCTATCTCGCCGGCAACTGGCTCATGGGGGAAAACGGGAATGATCAAGCGCAGCGCTTCTTTGAGAAGGCGCTCGCCATTGATAAGAATTTTCCCGCCGCGCTCAACGACTTGGCCTACGCCTACGCCCGGAACCGGCAATTCGCCGAGGCATTTGCCGCTATGGACCGTTACGTTGCGGTGCTGCCCAAAGAGCCCAACCCGCAGGATTCTTATGGCGAACTTAAGCGCATGGCCGGCGATTTCGACGGCGCTCTCCAGCACTATCGCGCCGCGCTCCGGCTTGATCCTGATTTTGTGACCTCGCAAGTGGGCCTGGGAGACACTTACGCGCTCATGGGCAATCAGGAGCAGGCCCGCATCGAATATGACAAGGCCATCCGCTTTGCTCACAACGAAGCCGACCGCCTGTCCTACAGCATGCAAAAGGCGATGACGTATGTTCGGGACGGCAACTACGCCGAAGCTGACAAGGAATATGAGGAAATCGCCGCGACCGCGCATGCCAAGGAGCGCGGCCTGCAGGAAGCAAAGGCCTACCGGCAACTGGCGGAATACCAGGCCGACGACAATGTCGCGTTGAAGGATCTGAAGCTGGCAGAAGATGCGCTGCATCACCAGGCAACGATTTCTGCCCTGGACCGCGACGAAGAAATGTCGCGCATCCTGCGCAACCGCGTTGTGCGCGCGGCCCGCGCCGGCAATCAAACGCTGGCCGCCCAGTCGCTCGAGCAACTCCAGGCCATGGCCGACGGCAGCCGCAACCGCGTGATTCAGAGTTCCTGCCAGGGCGCCGCTGGAGAGCTCTTGATGCAGCAGAAGAAATACGAAGAAGCCATTGCTCATCTGGAGGAAGATGAGGGCAATCCTTTCACCATGGAACTGCTGGTGCAGGCTTACTACCAGACGCTCGATACCGAAAAACTGCACGAAGTGGAAGCCAAGCTCCGCGGCACTAATGTGCCCACCATGGAGCAGGCGCTGGTAGTTCCGGCGATGCGGGCCAAGCGGCCCAACCTGTAGAACTGGTTTCACAAATAGGCTTTGGGGTAGGGCCCGGCTTCAGTTTCTAGCCTGCCCTGAGCGAGCGAGGCGAGCCGAAGGGGGCCGCCAAGGGCCGCATAAACGCTGGGCTTTAGCCCCTGAGGGCTTGGCGCTCGCCCCGCGCATGACCATATGTGAAACCGGTTCTAGTCTCAAGCCGCTGCCCGAGTCTGAAATCTCCTCTTGCCCCTCGTCCTGCTTGCGGCCTTGGTGTAGAGTAGATGGGCACGTTTTGCCCACGCCGAACCATGAAGGCTGATACCGAGCGCCGCAGCGGAAGAAGAATCGCGACTCGCGTTCCCACGCAGGTGCGTACTGCCCAGGGTGCCGACCACAACGCCGAGACCCGCGACGTCAGTGCCAGCGGCGTTTTCCTTTACACACAGTCCCGCATGGAGAAGGGAACCGACGTGGAGTTGGTGCTGATCCTGCCTCCCGAACTTACCTCCGGAGAAAAGTGCTGGGTCTGCTGCCAGGCCACAATCGTCCGGGTTGAAGACGAGGGGAAGGAATTCGGGGTAGCGGCCCAGATTCGGCGCATGGACATCCTGCCCGAAGTCACTGTTTGACCGGCTTGGGATGATTCTCTCGACTGCGCCTGGGCGATAGCGAATACTGTTCCCGGTTGGGAACCTGCCCGGTCGAAAATTCCCGGGATGGCGAGGCAAAAGGACCATGGCTGGGGATTCTTCCCCACAAGCTGTGAAAAAAGGCTTCCTATTGCACCGTGCTCGGTGCAATAATGGGCGGCCTTAGAATTGCTCTGGCAATCTCAGGTTTTCCCAGGTGGGCCCGGTATGCTGATCGAAAAACTTGCGGCCGGTGTGGTACAAGTGCAAACGCCAATAGGGCCGCGCTACTTAATCCCTTCGTTCTTCCAGCGTGTATATCTGCTCTGGATGTTCCGCAATTTTCCCATTCTTCCTCACGCCGTGCTCTCCAGCCGGCAGCAGCGCATGATCGACCGAATGTGCGGCGAACAGCGGTTTGCTTCCTTGCCGTACGCCCATGGCGTGGATGACGTGCCGGTCATTGGCACGGTCGAGCATCGCCCGCCCCTGGCCGACTTGCCCCCACGGCGCCCCGTTGCCAGCGAGACAGCGCGCTCGCTGACCGCCGAAGTTCGCCAGCGGCCCTAGGCTGGGGAACGAGACGGCGCCGCAGCGAGGAGAGTCTCGAAACTCCAACTGCGCAAGCGCAGGAGTTTGCCTAACTGTGCTGACGCGATCTGCGCCCGTGGACCGAGACGCTGCAACTGCAGATCACGAGTAGAACAAGCGGCGGGCTCTGCCCGAGATGAAGGGCATCTTCGGCGGACATGGGCGAACTTGGCGTTGCGGATCAAGGCCAAACCAAAGGATGGGAACGGCTTCCGTAGTATAAATATGAAAGGGATGATCGTTTACGATTTGCTTAGCAGGGTCATCCGCAACTCGGAGAGCGCGGGTGTTCGTGAGTTCGTTGCCGTTGGAATATCCGCAGGGATCCAAGCAGCGTTTGATCGCTGTGAGGTGGTCGGCAGGAAGGACTTATCGAAGGCAAGGGGTTGAACTTGCTGGAGTCGCAGGTGGAAATTCCGCAAGAGTTCATCCGCGGCCGGAACGACAGCTCACCCAAAGTAGTTCAGAATGAAGCTTCGGGCGCGTAGCTCAATTGGCAGAGCAACTGACTCTTAATGTGTCAACAGTCCCTCACTTCTGTTATATTTCAATGACTTACGTGCTCCGCCAGCTGGTTTTTGCTGCTGTTTGTTGGCTAATAAGTGAAAACTTTCCGCTTGTGCGGGAGCAGGCCTGCAAACTACTCAACACGTTAGTAAGACGCAACAATCGTGGATGCTGGGACACCGGAGGGGGAATAGACCATCTGTTCAATCCACCCCGACTTCCCGACTGCCAATGCGCGATAGTATGCAAAGAGCTGCAAAAGCGGCATCGTCAGCAGCATACGTCCATAATCCGAGAGCCCGGAATCGAGCTCAAGCGTGTAATTCGAATTGGCAGAGATGTCCTTCGTCACTCTGTCACAAACAACGAGTATCTTTGCTTCGAGCGTTCTGAGCTTCCCCAGTAATTCCAATTGATATTTCTGACCGCCATCGGAAAGAAGCACGACAATCAAGGTAGAGGGTGTGCAAGAGTATCGTGGGCCGTGAAAGTATTCGAGCGAGGAGTACACTTCCGCTGGAGCACAAGCCATTTCCTTGATCTTCAGCATAAGTTCCGAGGCAATGCCGAAGTATGGGCCCTGCCCGAGATAGACGTAGTCTTGCCACTCTCCGTTTGCGGCCCACTCCTTGATCTGCTTGTCGTAACGCTCGATGAGACGGGACAGTTGACCGGGAAGTTGCAGCAGTTCCGCATGAAGGCTAGTGTCGTTGCGACGCTCAGCATATAACTTCCTCGAGAGTCAAGATCATCGATGTCAGCGCCCGTGTGGTGAAACGGCTATCCTCAGCAGCGTCTGCCAGAACGATCGACTGCTCGCAAATATCGGTGATTGGAGAGCCGGGATAGCAAGTCAGCGCGATGGTGCCCCAGCCCAGCTCTTTTCGGGCATGATTTGCAACTGCGCATATTTCGTTAGTCTTGCCAGAACGCGATACTGCCATGAGAGTTCCTGGCGTGCTCCGGTTCAAGTAACCTTCAGGATAGGTCAATAGGTCCGTCGCCGATATGGCTCGCACCGGAGCGTTATGCCGGCTTTCCCAGAGAGGGGTCACGGCTAAGGACAAGTAGTAAGAAGAACCGCACCCGACGAGAATAATCGGCCCTCTCGTACCAGCCTTGGTTTCGTTGCCGAGGGGGATATCGCCAGTGTCCTTTAGGACATCAAATGTTTTTTCCCAAATCTGGGGCTGCGACAGAATCTCTTGCAATACGACATGATTATTTCCATTTTTCTTCACTAAAATTACTCCCGGGACCCAGGTTTCCTATGACTGCCAATAAGTGGAATGAATTCGCAGCATGCGCAGAAGAATCCGTAGTTAGCCCCCGAACGTCTACCCGGCTTGAACGGTGTCCTTACGAGTCAGTTGGGCAGTGACCAGATCTGGGTGGCCAAGTTGTGGCCGCAAACCTGCATCCGGAGGGATTGGGGCTTGCTCCCCGGTCCGGCAGCGGTCAGGCACTGGAGATTTCCGTTGTTAACGAGATTCCCTTCCAGCGTATAGCGCCAGTACTGAGCGTTCGCCGGACTGCAAGCCTCCAGCAACGGCTTGCCACCAACGACGGCCATACACTGGTGGCCGGAGCGCAGCTCGCCTTGCGGGGTAAAGGTCCAACTCTGCCTGGCCGCGCCGGTGCACTCGCCAACGGTTCCCGGCGCCGTCAGGCATCGAGCATATCCCTCGATACTATGGATACCATATGGCCTGTTTTTCACCTCGTTTGTCAGGGTGATCGTTCCGGTGCGCGAAGGCTTGCCGCACTGTGACGAGGCCTGAATTCGCCAGATGATCGTGTCGTGAGAGGCCACTTCTGCCTGCAGCGTGGAGACTGAAGATTGCTCTTGGCCGTTCCACAGGTCTTTTGCGTCCAGTGTGCATTCTGCGCCGGCCGCAAAGCCGAAGTCGGCCGGACGCAGATCCACCTTGACCGGTGCTTCACTGCGGTTCAGCACAGCAACAGCAGCAGCGCCGTCAGCCAGCCGTTTGAACAGAACGTCCGTCTCCGGCGACCGCCCCACCAGTGTGGCCATCTGGCCCAGCGGGTCCTGGTCGATGGCGATCACGGCCTCATTGCCGACAATGGCCAGCGCCTCAGGAGTGAGCTTCGCGACGTCTGAGCTTAAGATCAACGGCGCTGACATCATAGACCACAAGGCCATCTGGCTGCGGCTTTCTGCAAGGCTCATACCTCCGTCTCCGGCAATAAGAAAATCCGGGTCGGCCCAGTTGCCCGGTTCCTGGAACCGGCCCAACGGAAGGGTGTAGGCGTAATTCCAAAGTACACTACGGAAGCGCGAACGATTAGGGCTGGCTGCATGGAAGTCGTCCATATCAGTTCCTTGACGAAACACCTGGCCGTAGCCCTTCTCCCAGCTAAGGACTGTGTACCGATCGGGTGTGCCCAGGAAAACCGATGCTGCGCACTCTGAAAAGATGATGGGGCGGCCCACCGCTTCGAGCGCCTCATGCTCGGCCGCAAATGCCATGCGGAAAGCCTGCTCTTCCGTCTCGCCAGGCGCGACGTACACATTGCAGTTGTCCAGCTTGAAGTAATCGACGCCCCAGGAAGCATACAGCCGGGCGTCCTGAAGAAAGTGGTCTTGTCCGCCGCGCTTAGGCAGTCCGCTGCCTGCTGCCCCAACACAGGTCTTAGAACCGGCGTCCTCATAGACGCCGAATTCCATGCCCAGCTTGTGGACGGCATCGGCCACCGGCTTCATTCCGTCCGGGAAGCGCTGAGGATCCACCTGCAGATCGCCATTTGCGTCGCGTTCTTTTGCCATCCAGCAGTCGTCAATGGCCACGAGCTTATAACCGCGCGCCGCGAGGCCGGTGGAAACCAGCGCCTGGGCGTTGTCCAGAATTGTTTTTGACGTGTAACGGCACTCGTAATGCGCCCAGTCATTCCAGCCCATTGGCGGCGTGGCGGCCAGAATTGTTTTGTGACCGACTTGCTCCCCAAAAACGGGAACCGACGTCCAGCAGGCCGCCGCCAGGAACACAGCCGCAGCGGGGGAAAGCGCTAATATTTGACGCCTTGTGATATCCATATTCTCTCTCCTGTGTTCTTCCCCAATAAGGCAATGCGAAATCAGTGGTCGCGACGACTTCAGAACAGAATCCGTGCGCCAAGCTGAATCTGACGCTCGTTGTAAGCGGTCGCGGTGCTCAAGCCGAAAGAAGGAGTAAGGATGTTGCCGTTGGGAATCGCGAAGGTCGTGTGGTTAAAGATATTGAAGAACTCCCCCCGCAACTGGAGCTTAGCTTCCTTGAAAATAGTGGTGTTCTTCACCAGGGAAAAATCGAGGTTCCACCAGGATGGACCCGTGTAAGTATTCCGACCAAGGTTTCCGGGAGCAGTCTGGACTGTCCCGAGCGTCGCATTGGTGGTGGTCGGGACCGACCAATCGTAACCATTCGGATAGAGCGCGTTGTATTGATTGGTACTGTCCGTAGTAATTCCCGATAGCTTGAAAACCATATTCGAAGGCAACTGCCGTTCCAGCGTGAGATTGGCGTTCGTCGTATATCCATTCTTCATCTCTGGGGACGGGGCAGAGCCCGAGTAGAGCCCAATGGCTGCGGTAATGGGCAGAAGATCAATGGGCGTGTTCGGGGGGACAGATTTGGGATCCCCGTTCGGGGGCATCGGAGTTCCATTGATGCTCGTGAGCCGAGGTAGTGGAATCGACTGCGGAGTGACCGAGTATGGAGCGTGGATGAGATAACCGTTGGTGGAAAGCGGGAAATGCAGAGCCGCCTGATCGGGATAAGCGGTCGGGATCAGGTTAGTAAAGATCGCATACCCGCCGCGGAGAACGGTCTTGGGAGTCAACATGTAGGCGAAACCAAACCGTGGTGCAAAGTTCAGCCGGTCGGGCTGATAGAGTGGGGAAGGATTCAATACAAGATAGCCGCGCAGGGGGCCTTCATCCTTGATGCCTCCGAGTCTGTTATCAATTTCATAGGGGACCGACTGATACTCGTACCTGAGTCCCATATTCAGTGTTAGCTTTTCGCTCACTTTGAAGTCGTCCTGGATGTAGGTAGCGAGAGTCCAGCGCCGCATCGTAAATGGCACGACTGCGCCTTCCGGCCCGTATCCTACCATCGGCGTGGTCCGATTGTAGAGTGCATCGTCACCTTCCATCATACTGACGGCGCCGCTCGGGCTTCCTGCTCCAGCGGGAATGTCAGGCCCCCGTTGGTCGAATGAAGCGTCGCGGTCAGCGGGGTGCCGGGAGAAAATGTGTAAAATCCATTGGGTCCAGCAATACCGGTGCTGGCGGCGTTGCCCTGGTTAGTACGGTATTCGAAGCCCATGGTGAAATTGTGCTTTCCCACATTCCACAGCACTCGATCATAGAGCTCGAGGTAGTTCTCGGCATACTGTGTGATAAAACTATCCGGGCCATAGCTGGCATAACTACCGTCAGAGAATGTTGTCTGCGTGACTGCCATAGTAGAAGGTTGATCGAGCTCGATCTGGCGGTCGTAACTCCTGACTCAGCACTGTGGGTAGCCGCCTCTGACGCTTGGGAAACGGAATGTGATCGGGAAGATAGGGCCGTCTGAGTGTCTTGACGAAGAGAAAACGCAGAGCAGCGGTACGACCTTCGATCGTTCCTGGCGAGAGCTTGCAGCCGCGAAACAGGTGAACCTGGTACTCGCGAATATGTTCTGGGCCGAGGCGATCGGGCGAACGGTGGAAGTACCTGGAGAAATCCTCTACCGCATGGATATAGGCACGGACGGTGTTCTGAGCGTAGTTGCGACGCTGGAGTTCGTCCAGCATCAGCTTCCTGAGTCGGGTCACAGTAAACCTCCTTGTGACCCAAAACCTTACACGGGCAACCATGCAGGCTACGACCACGCGGTAGCGTCCGCCGCGCTAGCGGCTTAGTTCAAACGGGCTTGTGGGAATTGCAAACGGTGTGCCGACTGTATGCGAGCTTTCACCTGACGGGAGAGCAGCACGAGGCCAGCCGATTGACTGTCTGTCGGTCGGGCCCAACCAGCGTATGTTTTCGACTCTTTGGACACATTGAGCGTCACAAGTGTGCTAGATCTGCGCAGGTGGCCCGGAATGAAGCCTTGCATGACTGAACGAAGCACGATCCAACCCGTTCCGGCGAGCCTGCTACTTGGTCTGGCGGCCCAGTCGCGGCGGCGAATCCGGCCTCGGTCTTTTCGACGGTCCGGCCCGCTCTTGATGCTTGTTTACAGGATATTTCAGGGAGCGGCCGCGGCCACGCGGAATGGCCCCCCGGTGCTAGATGACACAAAGGTACTGCACAACTCCTCCTGGGCAGTGCGTTCCTCACAGAGTAATGCTCGGGCGATTACCGACGCTCGTTGACAGCGCCAAGCAAGCGGGGTAGTTTAGGGTCAGCATCAGGAGCGGCTCGGATCAACTCCGAGTCCGGCAACCGGGCCAGGAGACGCCACGGTGCCTAGAGCGGCAAACACCGCTCGATGTGCGGAACGTAAGTTCCGAAGCTAAGATCTCCGCGGGAAGCAGCCGCCTGATGCTAGGCGGCGTTTTGCTTTTCTGGCCTCCTGATGCATGCGAACCGACAGGAGCATGCATCCATGAAAGCCAAACAAGACGAACATCAACTCTCACTCACAGCCCAACAAGTCAAGACTCTTAACCTTCCAGTTTTCGGGAGCTTTCCCTACCTGACGACGCGTGTCGTTCCGGCCTTGTACCATCTTTCTCTCCTGCCCGGATCCTTCGAGCCGGAACTGCTGCGTCACATAGCCCAGCGGCAAGTCGCATCCAACAAACTACCAACCTGTCTCGTCTTCGGTTCTGATGATTGTCTCTACTACGAGATTGACGGGACGGAGTTCCCTTCTGACGCAATTCCACACGGAGGCTTTGTCGTGTCTGGTAAGCTGCGCCTCTGCGTCGAGTTCGAAAACGACGACGAGTGGCAAATCCGCCAGAAGCTCCTGGCTGCGTACGTCGATAAGCGGAGCCGGGCCGGCGGATACATCCTTGGCGACTCAACCAAGGGCGGACACGACGCAACTCCGGACGAGCAACTGCGCCTAGCTGGTGTGCAAACGGGTGGCGTTCCGCGAGGCTTGAACCAGTGTCCCACCTGCGAAGAATGGACTGGACAGTGTTTGGATCCCAACCCTGTATTCAAGGGCAAAGTGATGCGGGTTCACTGTCTCTGCGAGAACGACAACCGCTGCGCTGCCTGCGGCGGTTCGCTCCATGTTCACAAACTGAATGCCAACTTCTTCCAGAAGTCTGACGGACAGATCTGGCATGTGCCAGGCTTTTCTGGTCTAAGCCATCGTTGCCCGGAGGTGTGCCGATGAACCCGCGCCGGTATGTCTTCACTTCCGAGTCGGTATCTGAGGGACATCCAGACAAGGTCTGCGACTACATCGCCGATTCGATTCTGGATACCTACCTTGCAGAAGATCCGCAGGCCCGCGTCGCCTGCGAAGTGCTATGCAAGGGATCGAACGTCATTTTGGCCGGCGAGATCAGCTCG
>Ga0074046_10002997_pt1 | contig 14339 bp, 10 predicted proteins | sample BogForMeECP23OM3_FD_94441 | JGI IMG/M metagenome (GOLD analysis project Ga0074046, IMG submission 94441) | Bog forest soil microbial communities from Calvert Island, British Columbia, Canada - Bog Forest MetaG ECP23OM3 | ecosystem: Environmental > Terrestrial > Soil > Wetlands ...
ATCGGCATTGCCCAGACGGACATCAAGAAAGTGCTGGCCTACTCCACCGTCTCCCAGCTTGGCTATATGTTCATGGCATGCGGCGTGGGCGCGTTTTCGGCTGGCATCTTCCACCTGATGACGCATGCCTTCTTCAAGGGCCTGTTGTTCCTGGCGGCCGGCTCGGTCATTCACGGCATTGGCGGCGAGCAGGACATGCGCAAGATGGGCGGACTTCGGGTGTACATGCCCTGGACCTTTGCGACCATGGGAATCGCCACTCTCGCCATCGCGGGCATCCCGCCGTTCGCGGGCTTCTGGTCGAAAGACGAAATTCTTTACAAAGCCTTTGGCGCGAGCTGGGTGTATTGGCTGCTCGGCGTGATTACCGCTTTCATCACGTCGTTCTATATGTTCCGGCTGATGTACATGACATTCGGCGGCGAATTCCGCGGCGCACCGCCGCCGGACGCGCACGGTCATGATGCTCACGGTCATGGAAACGGCCACGGGCACGGCGAACCGCATGAGAGCCCTTGGGTGATGCTGGGGCCGCTGGTGGTCTTGGCCTTCCTGTCCGTCGTTGGAGGAGCCATCGGTGGGTACCACAACCTTTTCGAGCATTTCCTAGCTCCCGTTTTTCAGGGAACGAGCCAAGTTGCACGCGAAAGCTCTTCCGAAGCGGGGAGCACGTCGCTTGAGCTTCTGCTGATGGTCGTTTCCGTCGGCGTTGCCGGCCTCGGATGGTTTCTGGCTTATCTGTTGTACAGTCGCCTCCCGCAACTGCCGGCGCGCATCGCCGCCAGTCTCGGAGGGCTCTACCAGGCAGTCGCCAACAAGTACTACATCGACGAGCTTTACGCAGTCCTCTTTATCAAACCGCTGGTTGATGGCTCGACCACGATTCTCTGGCATGACATTGACCAGGGAGTGATCGACGCCACGGTCAACAACTCGGCCACGGCTGCGCGCCATGTATCTGACGAGGTGCGCCACATGCAATCGGGCAATCTGCGCTCCTATGCCGGCTGGGTGGCGGCCGGAGCGGCGGTGGTGATCGGTTACATGGTCTGGATGGGAGTGCGATAAATATGGGTCCGATGAATATGGAAAGCCTCAGTCCCATCATTCTTTCGCTGGTCACCTTCATCCCGGCCGCAGGCGGTCTGCTGATTCTGCTGATTCCGCGCCGCGATCGCGACATCAAGCTGTTTGCGCTGGTCATCTCCGTGCTGGCATTTGTGGCCTCGCTGCACTTGCCGGTACACCTGCATCGCGACCCCAACCTCTTCAAGTTCGAGATCGACAAAGTCTGGATTACCACCCCGAACATTCACTACCACATGGGCATTGACGGAATTTCCGTGTGGCTGGTGGTGCTGACGACGTTCCTCACGCCCCTGTGCGTGCTGATTTCATGGACCTCGGTTCACGAGCGGGTCAAGGAATTCTTCATCCTGCTCCTGCTTCTGGAAACGGCCCTGATCGGGGTTTTCACATCGCTCGACCTGTTCCTGTTCTATTTCTTCTGGGAAGCGACGCTGATCCCGATGGCGCTGCTGATCGGCATCTTTGGCCACGGACGCCGGGTCTACGCCGCGGTGAAGTATTTCCTGTTCACCATCATCGGCTCGATGTTCATGCTGGCTGCAATTCTGTGGCTCTACGCCAAGACGGGCAGTTTCGATTTTGTCATCATCCAAAAAGCGATTCACGAAAACAGCGTGCCGGGATTTGAACACGCCTCACTGTGGCTCTTCCTCGGCTTCTTCATTGCCTTTGCGGTAAAGGTTCCTCTCTTCCCTCTTCACACCTGGCTACCGGACGCCCACGTGGAGGCGCCTACTGCTGGATCGGTGCTGCTGGCGGGTGTTCTGCTGAAGATGGGTACCTACGGCTTGCTGCGTTTCGACGTTGGCTTGTTTCCCGACCAGGCGCACCGCAACGCGCCGTGGATCATGGTGCTGGCGCTGATCGGCATCATCTACGGCGCACTGGTTTCACTCGTGCAGCCGAATATGAAGAAGCTGATCGCCTACTCCTCGGTCAGCCACCTCGGTTTCGTCGTCCTCGGCATTTTCAGTTTCACTGCAGCGGGCCTGAATGGAGCCGTCTTTGTCATGCTGGCGCACGGAGTCGCCACCGGCGGACTCTTTATGCTGGCGGGCATACTCTACGAACGCCGCCACACCTACGAGATCTCGGACTTTGGCGGATTGGCGACACCCATGCCCAAGTACGCCACCTTCTTTCTGGTCACCGTGCTGGCTTCGGTTGGACTGCCGCTGCTGAACGGTTTTATCGGCGAGTTCCTGGTTCTCAGCGGAGCATTCCAGGCGCGCCCGATCTATGGAATCCTCGCAGCCACCGGCGTGATCTGGAGCGCCTGCTACCTGCTGTGGATGTACCAGCGGGTGTTTTTCGGCAAGGTGACGCACGAAGTCAACAACACGCTTCCCGACCTCAACCTGCGTGAGAAGACAGCACTTTGGCCGATTGCGGTTGCTGCTCTGGTGATGGGCGTGGCTCCGCTGATCTGGCTCAACGCGATTGATCCGGCGGTGCAAGCGATTCTCTCTCCCGTCACACAATTGGCCAGCAGGGTGGTGGGCCAATGATGATGATGACGTCAATCTTGCATTCGTTGCCGGCACTGCTGGCACAGGTGCAAACTGCCCTGCCCCAGACTGCCGATTACATGCGCATTCTGCCGGAGTTGGTGCTTTCGCTCTTCGGGATGCTGATCATGGTCGTTGATCCGCTGCTCGACGAGGAAAGCAGTCACCAGTCGCTCGGCACCATCGCGCTGGTCGGCACTCTGGCCGCGCTGGCATCGACATTCTGGATGGCGCAGTATCCCGGAACCGCTTTCTGGAACATGGTTCGCGTGGAAGGCTTCAGCGTCTTCTTTCACTTTCTGGTCATCGCGATTGCAACGGTTGTCATTCTTAGTTCTTTCGAATACCTGAAAGTGCAGCGCATTCGCGCCGGGGAGTACTACGCACTCATCCTGTTCGGCACGGTGGGCATGTGCTTGATGTCGTCGGCGATCGAACTTGTACTTATTTTTGTCGCCCTGGAAATTTCGTCGATCTCGACCTACGTGCTGGCTGGATTCCGGCGGCGCGACGCGTCGAGCGCCGAATCTTCGCTCAAGTACTTTCTGCTGGGATCCTTCGCCACTGCCTTCTTCCTCTATGGCGTTGCCCTCATGTTCGGCGCAACCGGATCCACCAACATTGACGCCATAAGCCGGGTGCTGCGCTCCGGCAACGTTCCGGTTCTGGCGTACGTTGCGACGGCGCTGATGTTTGTGGGCTTGGGCTTCAAGGTCGCTTCTGCGCCTTTCCACGTATGGACTCCTGACGTTTACGAAGGTGCTCCGGCCCCGATCGTGGGACTGATGTCGACCGGCCCCAAAGCGGCGGCGTTCGCGGTTCTGTTGCGCGTGATGTTCGAAGCGAACGCCCCCGGACGCTTCTGGCTGATCTGGGTCTCGGCGGCGCTTTCCATGACGCTGGGGAATCTGGGAGCTCTGGTTCAGAACAACGTCAAGCGCCTGCTGGCCTATTCTTCGATTGCCCACGCCGGATACCTGCTGGCCGCCTTTGCGGCGCAACCGGAGCTGGGCGCATCCGCGGCCATGTTCTACACCGCCGCCTACGCTGCCATGAACGTGGGAGCATTTGCCGTCGTCAGCCACTTCGCAAACGCGGATGAAAAGTATGTCGCGCTGGAAGATTATGCGGGCTTGGGCAGGCGGTCCCCAGTACTGGCCGCGACGTTGACATTCTTCCTGATGTCTTTAATCGGGATTCCGATCACGGGCGGCTTCTTTGCGAAGTTCTACGTTTTGAGCGCCTTGCTGAAATCGAATCTGGTCGGCTTGACCATCATTCTGGTGCTGAATAGCGCCGTAGGCGCCTACTATTACCTGCGGATTATCGTGATGATGTACATGCGAGAGCCACGGGGCGCGGTTCCCGTTACTCCTGTGCCCGCGGCGGCGGCGCTCGCCATTGCAGTTTGCGTGCTGGCTACGCTTTATCTGGGCGTGTTGCCGGGTCGCGTACTCGATTACGGCGCCAGTTCCGCCCGTCAACTTGTGCGGGGCACAGCGCCTGAGTAGCTTGGGGTTTGACTCGGCCATGTGAACGCCGGCAGTGGAAAAAACAGCTTCTGCCGTCATTGACAATCGCCGTCCAAGTCGGCATTATTAGCTACACAAGTTTGCCGGGAAATTTATCCCGAGAAGGCCCGGAGGATCTATGGTTAAGTTTTTCCGCAGTGTTTGCCAGGACGAACAGGGGCAAGACATCGCCGAATACGCGGTCATGCTCGCTGTCATTCTGGTACTGGTCATCGGCACGGTGCGTCTGATCGGGGGCAATGCCAACAACGCATTCTCCAGCGTGGCCAGTTCTCTGAACAATTAGCCTCGGATCTGCAAGTTTTTGAAGACATCGGGATTCCCAGTTTCAGCGTCTCTATGACACGATTTAGCAACTTCCGCCCGTTTAGCCGCTATTGGTTTTCATGCGCGGCGGAGGTGCAGAATCGGAGCCGGTCCGCAGGACAATAGAGACAGCTCAAAGATTCCGCCAAAGCCGCGATAGAAATCGCGGCTTTCGTTTTTGGCGGCAAAACAGAAAGCTAATCGCCATGATCGTCAACATGTCCGACAACGCCACTGAAGAGCAGATCGACCACATCATTCAACGTATCCGCGAAGCCGGATTCCAGCCTCACGTCACCCGTGGCACCGAGCGCACCATCGTGGCCGCGGTTGGCAGTGGCGGACGCCGCCATGAAATTGAAGCTCTCTCGGTCGCGCCCGGGGTGGATAACGTAGTCGCGATCGCCCAACCGTTCAAGCTCGTGAGCCGTCAGACGCGGCCGCAGCCTTCGGTGGTCAGCGTGGGCGGGGGAAAGACTGGCGGCGTAAAGATCGGAGGCCCCGGAGTAGTCGTGATTGCCGGTCCCTGCTCGGTCGAGTCGCGCGAGCAGCTCCTGGAGACCGCTCAAGGAGTGAAACGCGCGGGCGCCACCATGCTGCGCGGTGGAGCCTACAAACCACGCACCTCTCCGTACGAGTTCCAGGGGTTGGGAATTGAAGCGCTGAAGATTCTGCGCGAAGCCCGTGAACTCACTGGCCTCCCGGTTGTCACCGAGGTGATGAGCACCGAGGACGTGGATTTGATCTGCAAATACGCCGATATGCTCCAGGTTGGCGCGCGCAATATGCAGAACTTTGCGCTGTTGCGCAGGCTGGCCACCGTCAAGAAGCCTATTCTGCTCAAGCGCGGTCCCTCCGCCACGGTGAAAGAGTGGCTGCTGGCGGCCGAATACCTGCTTTCGGGCGGAAACGATCAGGTCGTTCTATGTGAACGCGGCATTAAAACCTTTGAAACCGGCACGCGCAACACGTTTGACCTGGCCGCCGTCGCCCTCGCCAAGGAACTCTCGCACCTGCCGGTGGTGGCCGACCCCTCGCACGGCACGGGCAAGCAAAGCCTGATCGGGCCGGTTTCACGCGCTGCGATTGCCGTTGGAGCGGACGGCATTATCGTGGAAGTGCATCCCTGTCCGGAGCGCGCACTTTCCGACGGGCCGCAGTCCCTCGACCTCCCGCAGTTCGAACGCGTGATGCGCGGCTTGAGTGACCCTCTACGTCCCCTGCTCGTTCTGGAACAAAGCGCGGCCCAGGCATAGCCGAGGCCAAGCCACGGCCAAGGGCTCTACTTGACGTCTCCGCAGGCCGGGCCGAGGTATTTGGAGCTGAAGGTGAAGTCCATGGTCATGGTGTGACCGCTGCTGGTGTTGCTGACAATGTGGTTCGTTCCTTTGACGGTATCCGAACCGATGGCCTCGATCACAAACTGTGCGTCGGTCGACGATTGCTTCTCTTCGCAATGAATCTTCATCTCCAATTTGTGGCCCGTCGAAGTGACAACGGTCCGAGTGCAATCCCCGCGGTTGTTGCTGAAAGCCAAATTCTTTTCCAGTTTCTCTTTGGTGACGCATTCCTTGCGCACATCAGTGGTAGGCGTACCCTTCATCATGGCTTCAACGCGAGCGCGCTGCTCGGGAGGCATCTTGGCGAGCGCGTCGGCAGGGATGTTGGGCATGGCTCGCATTCCAGTCATAGAATGGGTAACGGTCACTTCCCACAGACCCTCCTTTACGTTGAGGGGCGTGATATTGTCGGTGGCCCAAAAGGTCAGCGAGCAAAGAACGACGGGAGCAAGAAGAAGCTTATTACGCATCAGCACTCTCCTGGTGCTATCTGATTTTGTTGCGGTGAACAGCATTACACACCGCGAATTGCGGAGCAAACTAATTCTAGGGGAGGATGGTTGCGGGGAAGGTGCGTTGCCAGCCGTTCTTGAAGTTGAGTGAACTGGGCGAGCAGTCGCTGCAGGCGCTGCTGCAAGCATCGAGATGACGGAGAGTGGAATGCAATCGCGCGACTTCATTTTTTGGGAAGTGGATGTGCAGGCTGATTTCATGCTTCCCGGCGGCAAGCTCTACGTTCCGGGGGCTGAGAAGCTTCTGCCCAACATCCGCAAACTGACGGACGCGGCGCGGCGAGGCGAGGTGTTCCTGGTTTCGCATGGAGATTTTCATCCGGCCAACGACCCTGAGTTCAAGCAGTTTCCGCCCCATTGCATGAAGGGAACGGCTGGGGCGGAGCTTGTTCCGGAAGCGTTGACGAACAATTTTGTTCGGGTAGAAAATGATGTCAAAACGAAGTTGCCGGAAGACCTATCGAAGTATAAGCAGATCATCCTCGAAAAGCAGACGCTGGATATTTTTGACACTCACCACGCCGGCGAATTGGTCGAGCGTTTGGGGAACGCCGCGGAATTCGTAGTGTTTGGAGTCGTGACCGAGTACTGCGTAAGTTGCGCGGTAAAGGGGTTGCTGAAGCGAAAGCGGCGAGTAGCGGTAGTCCGCGACGCGATTGAGACGCTGGCGCCGGAAGTCGGAGAAAAGGCGCTTAGTGAATTGCAGAGTCTGGGAGCAAGACTGGTTAGCACCGAGCAAATTCTGGAACGACTTAGTACCGTCATCAGTGACGGCTCATAAAGTGGAGCGACGGGCGTCCTCGCCCGTCCCGCCGGGCGGGGACCCCGGCTCTCCATTAGCCATCACAAAAGCATGCCGGCGATTGACGCCGACATCAGATTAGCCATGGTACCGGCCAACATGGCGCGAATGCCGAGTTTCGCCAGGTCTCCACGCTTATTAGGAGCTAGCGCGCCGATGCCGCCCATTTGAATTCCGATGGAGCTGAAGTTGGCAAAGCCGCAAAGCGCGAAAGTCGCGATAGTGAACGAGCGCGGATCAAGGACGGCCTTTTGTGGGCCAAGCATGGAGAACGCCACCAGTTCATTCAGCACCATGCGCACGCCCAGAAGATTGCCAATCAGACGGCAGTCATGCCAGGGAACTCCAATCACCCATGCGATGGGCGCAAACAACGCGCCCAGTATGGCCTCGAGGCTCGACGGAAACCACGCGATGTGAGTGTGAATTCCACCCATGATTCCATCGAACAACGCGACCAACGCCAGGAACGAAATCAGCATGGCGGCGATGTTCAGCGCCATGTGCAAACCATCGGTGGTGCCGCGCGCGATGGCGCCCAGCAGATTCTGGTTCTTTTCCACCTCTACTTCCTCTTCACTCATCACGACGCGGCCCGCGGTTTTGGACACTTCGGTCTCGGGCACCAGCATCTTGGCCATCACGAGCGTGCCGGGGGCGGTCATGATGACGGCGCTCAGCAGGTGTTTGGGCTCGATCCCGAAGGCGATGTAAGCCGCCATAATGCTACCGGATACGTGCGCCATACCGCTCGTCATCACCGTCATTAACTCCGAATATGTTAGGTCGGGAAGGAAAGGCCGAATGGTCTGCGGCGCCTCGGTCTGCCCCATGAAAATGCTGGCAGCTACATTCAATGACTCCGCGCCGCTCACCCCCATCAGCCGGATCATCAGCCAAGCGGCGGCCTTGATCACCAACTGCATGACGCCGAGGTAATAGAGGACCGCGAAAAGTGCGCAGATGAAGATCACCGTCGGCAGGACCTGGAATGCAAAATAAAAACCGAAGTGCGAGCCCTGTTTACCGAGATCTCCAAACACAAACTGCGAGCCGGCGAAGGCGTAGCTGAGGAGCCGGTTTACCGCGTCTCCGGCCTTTTGAAAGAGCGTTCGGCCGACGTCACTCTTCAGGACAAAAATGGCGAAGGCAACCTGCAGCCCAAGCCCCCAGGCCACCGTCTTCAGGCGAATAGCGCGGCGGTTGGTGGAGAAGGCATAAGCCAGGCCCAACATGGTGAGCAATCCGAGAATGCCAGTGAAGCGTCCCATCTTTATCCCCTTGATGAATCAGTGTTCCCCTTTATAGATCACGCGATGCACCATGGACGTCTTGTGCGTGGGCGGAGCGGCCGCGATCTGATAGCTCTCTTCCAGCAGCGTTTTTGCGCGTGCGGCCTGTGCGTCAGAGTGGCAGTGGATGGTGCAGAGCGATTCGCCGGCTGCGACTTTGTCGCCGATCTTTTTGTGAACCTCGATACCGACAGAAGGATCGACGGAATCTTCTTTGCGTTCACGGCCTCCGCCGAGGATAACGCACGCAGTGCCCACCTGTTCGCATGCGATCGCAGCCACGTAGCCGGTCTGGCGACTTAGCACCTTGACGCGGTGCTCGGCGCCCGGCAGGCGCGTAGGATCGTCAATCGTGCTGATGTCCCCTCCCTGCAACTCGACCATGTGGCGAAATTGATCGAAGGCTTTGCCGGAGGCGATGATTTCCTCGGAAAGGTGCTTGCCTTGCGCCACCGTCTTGGACGCGCCGCCGAGAAAGAGCATCCAAGCCGCCAATTCTATGCAGAGATCACGCAGGTCCGCTGGACCGCCGCCGTGCAATACTTCGATACACTCCTGCACTTCGAGCGCATTGCCCACCATGCGCCCTAGCGGTTGGTTCATGTCAGTGATGAGCGCGACCATCTGCTTGCCCATACGCTCGCCCGTTTCGACCATGAGTTCGGCGAGGAAAATGGCGTCTTCCTCATTTTTCATAAAAGCGCCGGAGCCGGTCTTCACATCGAGCACGAGCGCGTCGGTGCCTTCGGCCAGCTTCTTGCTCATGATCGAAGCGCAGATCAGGTACGGACTCTCGACCGTGCCGGTAACGTCTCGCAATGCGTACAGCTTGCGGTCCGCGGGCGCGACTTTTTCGGTCTGGCCAATCATGGAGCATCCGCAGGCCTTGAGAACCCGGTGAAACTCGGGAACCGGCAGACCTACGCGAAATCCGGGAATGGATTCAAGCTTGTCGAGCGTGCCTCCGGTGTGGCCCAATCCGCGGCCGCTGATCATGGGGACGAAGAGTCCCCCAGCAGCGACCAGAGGGGCCAGCACCAGCGAAGTTTTATCGCCGACGCCTCCGGTGGAGTGCTTGTCCACTTTTTTTGCAGGCAGAAAGCTGAGGTCGAGGACTTCGCCGGAATGCAGCATGGCGTTCGTGAGAGCAGCGGTTTCCTCGCGAGTCATACCGCGCAGCACGACTGCCATAAGCCACGCCGCCATCTGATAGTCGGGAATGCTGCCCTCATCCTTAGTGCAACCAGCGACAAGGTATTCGATTTCAGCCGAGGATAGTGCCCCGCCATCGCGCTTTTTGCGGATGAGGTCGATCACGCGGAATTGCGAAGCAGGCAGCTGGCTCACTTGAGGCGGAAACCCTCCGGCAGGAGATCGGTGATGAGACTTTGCTTGGGGCCATTTTCGCCCTGATAGAAGATGATGGCGCGCGGCCCGAATTCATAAATGACCTGGCGGCAGGCTCCGCAGGGAGAGCATGGAACTCCGTGATCGTTAACGACGGCGACGGCACGAATCTCAAGTTCCGGACCCTCTTTAGCAACGGCGGAAAAGATGGCAGTACGTTCGGCGCAGTTGGTCATTCCGTAAGAAGAGTTCTCGACATTGCATCCCGCGAAAACTGTTCCCTTCGCTGTGAGAATGGCTGCACCCACTCTAAAGTGGGAGAAGGGTGCATAGGCATTCTTCATGACTCTGCGCGCTGAACGGAGCAGGCGTTCGCGCGTGACAGCTGGCACACTTGGCTTTTGCATACCGAAACCGATTTTAGTAAAGAACAAGAGTTGGCCATTGTAACGCCTGACCAGCCTTGACCGTATAGATTTTCGCGAGCGGTTGAATGGTTTCTTGCGATCCATTCTTGACGGTCGTGGGAGCGGATGTTAACTTCAGGCGACGCGTGGGTACCCCGGAGACATCGTTCTGAGTCGGCCAGAGAAGATGCGGAGTTTGTCCGGCCCGGGCCCCGTGGACCTTCGCCGGCGCAACTTCCTGATCCGGTGCTGCCAGGGAGCTTCGGCGGCTTTCATTCCCGCCAAGCTGTACGGCTTCGGCTGGCCGCCTCTCTACGGCTTTGACTCTGCCGCCGCGGACTTATCGAGCCATGAATTCCATCTGCATCCTCATTATCGGATGCCCCGGCCCCTCGATGCCTTACTCCTCAAGACGCAGGCTGGTCTCGACGAGTTTGTCACGGAAAAATATGCGGACCAGATCACGGCCATTCTCGCGCAGTGGAGTTCGGGCCTGCTGCAATCTCCGCAAAATGTGAGAGCGGTCGAGAATGCCCTTCTGTCGAATTTCTCGGGGGCGTCGCCACAGCCTGCCTCCTCCCGAGTTGTGCGCCCGGGCCCGACGATTGAAATCCGTCACAACTCTTTCCAGCGGGAAACTACCCTGGGGCCGGACGCATTTCTGCAAGAATTGCGATCAGCCCTGAGCGGCTTCTCGGAAATTCTTACGGCTGAATTCCAGGTGACCGGTATTGACGCTGGCTCCATGCCAGGCGCGGCACTCGTTTCCGGGCAACTGCGGACGCGCATCCGCTATGAACTGGTCGGAACCGGCCACGGTTTCTACCGCGAACAACGCGTCGGCTACTGGCAGCTCACCTGGGACCGGTCCGCGTCGGAGGAGTTTCGAGTACGGAGTTGGCAGGGGGAGGATGAAACCCTGAGCCGGTCTACTCATCCAGGCTATGTCGAGATCACGGCAGCGGCGCTTGGCGGCAACGCCTCCTATGCTTCGCAACTTCTGCACGGAACGGACTATTGGCGGTCCGTGCTCGACGGCGCTTGCGGCATTGATATCTACGGACACAACGGTGTTTCCGTTGGCGACATCGACGGCGACGGATATGACGACCTCTATGTATGCCAGCCAGGCGGCCTTCCGAACCGGCTTTATCGAAATCGCGGTGACGGAACGTTTGAGGACATCACCGAAGCTGCGGGCGTCGGCGTCCTCGACAACACAGCGTGCGCGCTTATCGTCGACGTCGATAATGACGGGCGGCAGGACTTAATCGTGGTGCGGGCAAACGGCCCGATGTTGTTCCTGAACCAAGGCGGCGGCAAGTTTCGCCAGAAGGCAAACGCGTTTCAGTTTGCCACCCCGCCGCAAGGAACCTTTACCGGAGCGGCCGTTGCCGATTATGACCGTGACGGCTGGCTGGATATCTACTTCTGCCTCTACGTCTATTACCAGGGCACGGATCAGTACAAGTATCCGTCTCCTTATTATGACGCCGACAACGGGCCGCCAAATTTCATGATGCGCAATAACCGGGATGGCACATTTCGCGATGTGACTAAGGAGACCGGACTCGGCCAGAATAATACCCGCTATAGCTTCGCTTGCGGGTGGAGCGACTTCAACCAGGACGGCTGGCCTGACCTTTACGTGGTGAATGATTTCGGACGCAAGAATCTTTACCGCAACAACGGCAATGGGACGTTTACCGACATTGCCGCGCAGGCAGGAGTTGAGGATGTCGGCGCAGGGATGAGCGTCTGCCGTTTTGATTACGACAATGATGGCGCGGAAGACCTCTACGTAGCGAACATGTGGACAGCGGCGGGCGAGCGTATCACGATGCAGGATGTTTTCAAGAAGAACGAGCCTGAGCAGACGCGCGCCCTCTATCACCAACATGCTATGGGCAATGCTCTGTTTCGAAATTCGCTGCGAAACGGTGGCGCTTTCGAGGACAAGACTGGCGCGGCCGGCGTCGGGATCGGGCGCTGGGCTTGGTCGAGCGACGTTTGGGATTTCGATCACGACGGGTTGCCCGATCTCTACATCGCCAACGGCATGGTCAGCGGACCTTCGCCCAAAGACGACCTGAATAGTTTCTTCTGGCGGCAGGTGGTTGCCTTATCGCCGGAAAAGCCCCGGCCGTCTCACGACTACGAACAGGGATGGAGCGCGATTAACGAACTGATCCGCGCCGATGGCACATGGAGCGGCTACGAACGAAATATTTTCTACGCGAATAATGGCAATGGAACATTTTCCGACATTTCAGGCGTGGTAGGACTGGACTTTTGGGAAGATGGCCGGTCGTTTGCCCTCGCCGATTTCGATCATGATGGACGCCAGGAACTGTTCTTGAAAAACCGCAACGGTCCGACGTTGCGGCTATTGAAAAATGTTATGGAGGATTTGCCTCCCTCGATCGCATTCAGCCTGCTCGGAACGAAGAGCAACCGTGATGCGATTGGCGCGGTCGTCACGGTAGAGACGGAACTGGGCCGGCAGACCCGATCGTTGCAGGTCAGATCGTTGCAAGCTGGCTCGGGATTTCTCTCGCAGCACAGCAAGGATGTTTTTTTCGGCCTGGGAGCCGTGAAAGGCCCGGTGCGCGCGTCGATTCGCTGGCCGGGCGGACTGGTGCAGGAACTCCGCGATCTGCCGGTCAACCATCGCGTGTGGATTGAGGAAGGCTCTGCATCGCCTCGGATCGAGCCCTTCAAGATGCCGAAGGGGCGAGGTGAGTCGGTTGCAGTTCAGCCAAATTACGGTACGCCACGAGAAGTCGAACCCCTGCCCACCACGGCTGAGACGTGGTTGCTGGCGCCGATCGAGGCGCCCGATTTTTCTCTGCCCGATCTCGCTGGACGGATACAGACTCTGTCCTCGCTGCGCGGAAAGCCAGTGCTGCTGAACTTTTGGGCGATCGGAGCAGAGCGGTGCAAGGAAGACTGGATCGCTTTCAACCAGCATCACGCAGCCTGGGCGGCTCAGGGTCTTCAGTTGCTCGCGGTAAATCTGGACAGTCCCACCGATGCGGAAACCGTGCCAGCGCTGGTGCGGGAGCGTTCTCTTTCATTTCCGATCCTCCGCGGCTCCGACGACGTGGCGGCCATCTACAACATTTCTTTTCGTTACCTGTTTGACCGGCACCGCGATCTTTCGCTTCCAGCATCTTTCCTGATCAGCGGCAAGGGTGAGATCGTCAAGGTTTACCAGGGGCCGGTGGACCCGGAGCACGTTGAGTACGACTTCCGGCACATCCCCCAAACCAGCGCGGAACGACTGGCCCGGGCACTTCCCTTTCCCGGCGTGACCGACGCGATCGAGTTTGGACGCAACTATCTCTCCTCCGGCTCGGTGTTTTTTCAACAGGGCTATATGGAGCAGGCCGCAGCTTGCTTTCGGATTGCTCTGCGCGACGATCCTACGAGCGCGGAAGCGGCCTATGGCATTGGCAGCGTGTATCTGGACCAGCAGAAGAACACGGAAGCCAGCGAGAGCTTTGAACGTGCACTCAAGCTTCGGGCAGGCTATCCCGATACTTTGGCAAATTCCTGGAACAATCTCGGTTTGCTGGCGGGGCGTGAAGGGCGCACGGGCGAAGCGATCCGCTACTTTCAAGAAGCGCTCAAGCTGAGCCCGGATCATCGGATTGCGCTCGACAACCTGGGCAGCGCCTATCGTCAGCAGAAAAGCTGGGACGAGGCTCGCAAAACTTATGATCGGGCGCTGCAAATCAACCCCAACGATGCCGAGGCGCACTACGGTCTGGGGATGGTGTTCGCGCAAAGTAACGACACGGCGCGGGCATACGATTCTCTACAGAAAGCGCTGAAATTGCGTCCGGTTTACCCGGAGGCGCTGAACAACCTGGGGATTCTCTATCTGCGTACCCAGCACCGGGATGAGGCGGTGGCGAGCTTTGAGGAGTGCATCCGCGTGGCGCCTGCTTTCGACCAGTCTTATCTGAATCTGGCCCGCGTTTACGCCATCGAGGAAACGCCCGACAAAGCTCGAGCTGTGCTGCTCGATCTGCTCAAGCAGCATCCGGGGCATGCGCAGGCGCAGAAGATGCTGGAACAGTTGGGGCAATAAGAGATCGGGCCATCTCACCATCGGGTCATCGGGTGATCGAGAACCTGGCCTCCCCATTGGTTTCTCAATGATCCGATGACCCGATCACCCGATGGCCCGATCACTATG
>Ga0074046_10002999_pt1 | contig 14337 bp, 14 predicted proteins | sample BogForMeECP23OM3_FD_94441 | JGI IMG/M metagenome (GOLD analysis project Ga0074046, IMG submission 94441) | Bog forest soil microbial communities from Calvert Island, British Columbia, Canada - Bog Forest MetaG ECP23OM3 | ecosystem: Environmental > Terrestrial > Soil > Wetlands ...
GGCCCGGCTGAAGCCGTGCTCCTTCAAAACTCTTCGCTCTCGCGGCACGCTAAAGCCGTGCCCTTTCAAACCGTTCGCTCACCGGTCCACCTCCCCGAGCACGATGTCGAGGGTGCCTATGACCGCGACCACGTCGGCCACCAGCAGGCCGCGCACCATCTTGTCGAGGGCTTGCAGATTCACGAACGACGGCGGACGGACGCGCACGCGATAGGGCTGCGTGGAGCCGTCGCTGACGATGAAATATCCCAGCTCGCCTTTGGGCGCTTCAATGGAGTGATAAACCTCGCCAACCGCAGGCTTGATCACCTTCGGCACTTTGGCCATGATGGGGCCGGAGGGAAGTCCATCCACCGCCTGCCGGATGATGCGCACTGCTTGGCGCATCTCCTCGATACGCACCAGGTACCGGTCATAGGTATCGCCGTTCAGGCCGGTCGGGATTTCGAAGTCAAAATTCTTGTAGGACTCGTAGGGCTGGGCTTTGCGCAGGTCCCACTTCACGCCGCTGGCGCGCAGCACCGGCCCGGTGACGCCCAGCGCGACGCAATCTTCCGGATTCAGAATGCCGACGCCCTTGGTGCGCTCCACCCATATGCGGTTGGTGGTCAGCAGTTGTTCGTATTCATCGAGCTTGGGCAGGAAGTCGGTGCAGAACTTGTGGCAATCCTGCTCGAAACCTTCGTAGGTCTCGTAGATGCAGCCGCCGATGCGGAAGGCGTGCGTGGTAAGCCTCGCGCCGCAATACTTTTCGAAAATCTTCAGGATCTCTTCGCGGTCGCGGAAGCAGTAGAACAGCGGCGTGATGGCGCCTATGTCGAGAGCGTGCGTGCCCAGCCAGACCTGGTGGCTGGCGATGCGGCACAGCTCGGTGAGAATGACGCGAATGTATTGCGCTCGCGGCGGCGCTTCCACAGCCAGCAGCTTCTCCACAGCTTCGCAGTAGCCCAGCCCGTTGGAGACCGCAGCCACGTAATCCATGCGGTCCACATAGGGATTGAACATGGTGTAGGTGCGGTTCTCGGCAATCTTCTCCACGCCGCGGTGCAGGTAGCCGATGACGCACTCGGTGCCCAGAACTTTTTCGCCGTCCAGCTTGAGGATGACGCGCAACACGCCGTGCGTGGACGGATGCTGCGGCCCCATGTTGAGAACCAGCTCGGTGGCATCAAGGAAAGTTTCGTCCTTGGTATCGAGGTCGAGGTAGTCGGTGCGTTCGCTCATTGTCCACTCTCGATGCCGAGGTTGATGTGCACCCATTCCTGATCCTGCTGGAGGATGGGGTAATCTTTGCGCAGCGGGTAGCCCTTCCATCCGTCGGGCAGGAGGATGCGCTTCAGGTCCGGATGCCCGTCGAAGACGATGCCGAACATGTCATAGACTTCGCGCTCCAGCCAGTTGGCGGTCTCCCAGATCCCGACGGCGGTGCGGAGGCTCTCGTTTTCCTTGATTTGCGTCTTCACCCGCACGCGCTCGTTGCGATGGAACGAATACAGCACGTAAACGATGTCGAACTGCGCTTCGCGCTTGGGATAGTGAACTGCGGTAATGTCCACGCAGTAATCGAAGAGCTCGTCGTCGCGCATCAGCAGCAGGATTTCGTACAGGATCGCGCTGTCCACCACCAGATATTTCTGGCCGACGTAGGTGCTGGCCTCGGCAATTCCGGAGCCATATTGGCGGCGCAGGCGCGTGACCAGGTCCGATTCCCAAGGCACCGGCTTTGGACCTTCGGGCTTGGGCGCAGGCTTCGCTGCCGCGGGGGCAGCAGGTTTGGCTGCCGCTGCGGGGGTAGCGGGCTTGTCGCCGGTCGCGGGGGCACTGGCTGCTGCTGGCTCGGCTGGCTTTGCCGCCACTGGAGCGTCCGGCTTGGCGGCTGGCGCATTCGGCGCTGGGGACGATTCGACGGGTGCTGCGGCCTTCTCAGCGGGCGGCTTTTCGCCGCCCGGCGAGGGAGAGACGGGATTCGTGTCCTTGGTTTCGTCGGGCATTTTCTGTGCTTCTCTACCGTGCCGATTCCCATATCTTCCGGCACTCTAAAGTTCTAACAGCTTGTAGCCCTTACCTTCTCGTGCGGGGGTCACTCCGCGCTGTGACCGCAATCACAAAAACGCTTGCAACCCCTGATTTGCATCCCGAGGGAGGGCCCCGCCAAGAACGCATCCCGGCTGCCTTCGGCGGGATGCGCTGCGCGGCCCGAGTCGAGGGAGCTGCGGTTTGCCGACGCCAGATGGATGCCTCCGACAAAAAGCAGATCCTTCGACTGCGCGCCCGCCCGACCCGCAAAAGCGGCGGGTCGGAAAAGCAGGGCGGCCGCTCCGCTCAGGATGACAAGTAGAGTTGAGTTGCGGTGATGAAGAGCCTGGAATCCGGGCTGCAACAGCTACACCCACTCCAAGGCGCCTTTTTTCCAGATCCAGATGTAACCGACGATCAGGATGCCGAGGAAGATCAGCATCTCCAGCAGCCCGAACAGGCCCAGCAGCTTAAACTGCACCGCCCAGGGGAAGAGGAAGATGGTCTCCACATCGAAGACCACGAACAGAATGGCGACGATGTAGAAACGGATGGTGTAGCGGCCGCGAGCGCTGTCAAAGGGCGTGATGCCGCACTCGTACGGCATTAGCTTGGTTTTGAAGGGGTTCTTGGGGCGGATCAAGGCGCAAATCGCCACCGTTCCGGCCGCCACCAGAAAGGCCACAAAGGCGAAGATGAAAATAGGCACGTAATTCTGCGGCATAAAATGTAACTCTCACGTCACACCGAAGTGTGACCCTAGTATGAAAGAACTCAATAATATATTCCCGTTGGGGACGCGATTCTATGACATGCGTCACAATTTCAAACTTCGAGGTTGTCGGGAATCGCCCTAGTGTCCGTATAGGAAGACCAGCGCATCTGGCAGCCGTCGCGACCACGCTCCCTCGTTGTGCGCGGCGTCCAGCTCTACAACGACTTTCAGCCGGTCGGGCCCCATCCCTTTCTTGCGCAGGATGATTTGCATCTCCTCCACGTCCTTCACGACCTTCGCATTGTAGTCGGCATCTTCGGTCTCGTGGGTTCCGATGGCGACATACATCTTTTGCGGCAGCTGCTTCGCCTGCTCCGCGTCCCTCAGCAATTGTCCGTCGCCGACGCCCAGCACCGGGCTCTCCACTAGCACGTGTCCGAAGATGCCGGGATGCAGCAGCACCGTGTAGAGGCTGATGACGCCGCCATAGGACGAGCCGCCGATTCCGGTGTTCGATGCGCCGCGAGAGACGCGGTATCTCTTTTCGACGAACGGCATCACCTCGGTGAGCAGGAAGGTTGCGTAATCTTTGCCGCGCACGTTCTTTTCATCGGGCATGCCGTAGTGCTCGTGATTGGGATCCGGGTAGGGCAGGTATTCGGAGCTGCGCTGCTCTCCGGCGTGGTCGATGCCCACGACGATCATGGGCGGAACCTTAAAAGCGCCGACGAGGTGGTCCATGGTCTCGTCCACCTGCCACTCGCCGAAGCTGGCGGTGGTTTCGTCGAAGAGGTTCTGGGCGTCGTGCATGTATAGCACGGGATACGAGCGATGCGCATTGTGCGGCGAGCCATAATTGGCGGGCAACCACACGCGCAGCATGCGTGTGTTGTGGAAGATCTTGCTCTGGAAGGGAACGATCTCGAGCACGCCAACTACGGTGTGGTCAGTGTCGAAGTTCGTGATGGTGGTGACTCCGGACGAGCTCGCAGGAGTGCTGGACTTGCTCTTGGCTTTGTCCTGGGCGGCAGCACACAAAGAAATAAGAAACAAAATGACAGTGGCGACAGTTGCGAATTTCTGCATGGTATTCAAACGGAGACAAGGAAAGTTTATTTCACCACAGAGACACAGAGGCACAGAGGCACAGATAAAGCCAATAAATAAGAAATCTAACTCTTTTCAATCTGCCTAGCTCGCCGATCCCTCTTTCTCCGTGTCTCTCTGCCTCTGTGGCAAATCTTCATCCCTTAAGTTTCAAATCGGTTAACTGCATCTCAGGATAGTTCTGGTTCCAGTCGGCGGAGATGTGCTCCAGCGTCATGCGGACGGTCTTGGTCTGCCCCGGGGCTATGGGCGAGCGGCCCAGGTCCATCAGATCGGGATAGCCGGCCATCTGGTTTTCAATGAGCACGTGCAGCGGGAGCGTCTCGTTCTGTACGACTTCGTTCAGGGAATTCTTGAACACCAGCTTCATGGCTGCGCCTATCAGGGCTTTGTCGCCGGTATTTGTGATACTGACGTCGAGATAAGTGACCGTTCCACCAACATAATTTTCCGCTGCGCTCATCTTGGGATTGGAGAGCCGGAGATTGGCCGCGTAGGGATTGGGCTGCGGAGCGGCCTGGGGCTTGTGGCGCGCGACGACGACGATGATCGCCACCACCATGACCACCGCGGCCAACCCCACCAGGAACGGCGCCCAGTGGCGTTCTTGTGCCTTCGATTGCGCCGGTGAAAAGAGCTCGGCCATGAGTTGATTTTACTCCGCAGAGGACCGCGATTGTTGTGCTCAAGTCGGGTTCCAGCATGCTATAGTTTTGCCTTTCCATTTCACGGAGGAAGCATGAGCAAGAGCCTGATCAAGCTGCTGTTGGGTGCGGTCCTGCTTTGCGGCGGCATCATCATCGCACAACAGCCGGTCCAGAACGTCAACCCCCATCACCATCCGAACCTCGCCGCGGCACAACGGCTCTCGGAGCAGGCATACAACAAGATCACTGCCGCGCAGCAGGCCAACGAGTGGGACATGGACGGTCACGCAGCGAAGGCCAAAGAGCTGCTCGAACAGGTCAACCAGCAACTGAAGCTGGCCGCCGAAGCCGCGAATAAGAACCACAAATAGGCTGGGGTGGTTTGGCGTTTGCAGCGTAGGGCTGCAAATAAAGAATCCCGAGGCTGTGTTGAGCTGTTGTTCTCGACCAGCGGTTCGCGTTAGACCCCTGCCGACCTTTGTCCACCGCATACTTTCGTACGCGGTGTTCGATCTCAGCTTGGACTCCGGGCTCGCCACTAACCGGAATAACCGATCAACGCCTCGGGATTCCGACTTGCCTTTGACTCGTTTTCTGTTCTCCTCAACCAGCGGCTTGCTATTGACCGTCGCTGTCCCTCTGCGCCTTACGCCGTAAGGCGCGGAGCAGTGAACTCGCTTCAGCCCCGGACGTACCGCCAACTGGGAAAACCTGTGAAACTGTCAAAGAACGAGTGTGTTTTTACTTGCCCTGATTTTCTAAGTCAACACTTTTTTCGCACTTTTATCTGCTTTGTTTTCAATCGAGTGCAGCTCGTCCACAGGCGGGCGCCGAAATTTTGTGCAACATTGATTCAGGTTTTTTGCAGGTTGCCGTTTGGTATTGATTCTAGTGATGTTGGTGCGAGTGGAGTTGCTGTGCGATCGCGCGGGAAGCGAGATGCCGATGTGAACATCTCGGCAGAAACCTCGCCCAGAGCGGGATTCGGGCGAAGATCAACCGCGGATTTTCGCAGATGACGCGGATCTTTATTGTTTTGAAATTCGGTATATCCGCGCCATCCGCGTAATCTGCGGTTAAGAAGTTGCCGCCCATTTGTTACCATCGCCACCATGCCCCTCGTCGAAGCGCGGCGCTTGACCAAGACCTTCCGCTCGGGACAATCGGCTTTCGGAATGAGCGCTACCACCCTTGTGCGCGCGGTCAACGACGTTTCACTGGCGATCGAGGCGGGCGAGACGCTGGGGCTGGTGGGCGAATCTGGCTCCGGTAAGAGCACGCTGGGCAGAATGTTGCTGCGGCTGGTGGAGGCGGATTCGGGCGAAGTCTATTTCGACGGCCACGAAGTGCTGGGCGCCGGCGGGGCGGAGTTGCGCCGCCTGCGCCGCGACATGCAGATCATCTTTCAGGACCCGTTCGGCTCGCTCGATCCCAGGATGACGGTGGAGCAGATTGTGTGCGAGCCGCTGGCCATCCATGGCAGCGAGAACCGGAAGACGCGACGTGAGCGCGCCGCCGAGGCGATGCGCGCGGTCGGTCTCGACGCCTCGGCTCTGGGACGTTACCCGCACGAGTTCAGCGGCGGCCAGCGGCAGCGCATCGGCATTGCGCGAGCGCTGGTGTTGCGGCCGCGATTCATCGTTGCCGACGAGCCAGTTTCGGCGCTGGACGTCAGCGTGGGTTCGCAGATCGTCAACCTGCTAAAGCAGCTTCAGCGCGAGTTCTCGCTGACTTACTTGTTTATTTCGCACTCCATGCCGATCGTGCGCTATCTGGCGAACCGTATCGCAGTGATGCAACAGGGTGAGTTGGTGGAAGTGGGCACGACCGGGCAGATCACTACCGCGCCACAGCATCCTTATACCCGCACGCTGCTGGAGGCGACGCCGGAGATAGAGTTCAGCTCGCGGTAGTTGGTAGTGAACGCATCTCGTAATCGTTACGGTTTGTATCAGGGCACGACTTTTAGTCGTGCCGAAAAGAGCTTTTGAAAAGAGAGGGCTTCAGCCCCTGTCCAAAACAAACTTCCATCCGCGGCTAAAGCCGATCTCTTGGCTGGCCGAATAGCGGCACGGCTGAAGCCGTGCCCTGATACAAAGCGGATTTGTTCATCCCGCCGCAAAGGCAAGCTGTTCCGCTGGCTGCGAAGCATGTTTACTCTCTCGAAATGCCGCTCCTTCCAGCCGCAGCAACCAGGCTTTGACCGGCAGGCCGCCGCCGTATCCGCCGAGGTAACAACCCGACGCGAGCACACGATGGCAGGGAACGATGATGGCGATGGGGTTGTAGTGGTTGGCCTGTCCGACGGCGCGAAAGCTCCTGGGACTGCCGACGGCGCGCGCGATCTCTCCGTAGGAGCGCGTCTCGCCGTAAGGGATTCGTAGCAGCTCGTTCCAGCAACGCCTCTGGAAGTCAGTGCCGCGCAGGTCGAGTGCGAGGTCGAAGTCGCGGCGCTTGCCGGAGAAGTATTCTTGCAGTTGCTTGCGCACCGCGCGGGTGCGGGGCTCAGACTCTTCCCACGCGACAGGTCGTCCGGCGATCTTTTTAGGTAGTCCGGGATCGAACTGCAGAGCGACCAGCGCCGTGTCTGACGCTCCGATCAACAGCGGGCCGGCGGGCGAACTCATGCGGGAGTAGTAGAGAGTTTCCATTGGTCAGTCCGCAAATAGGCTACCATGCCTCTCGTTTGTCATCCTGAGCGGAGTGAGGCCGCGAAGCGGCCGAACGCAGTCGAAGAGCCTGCCCCGAGCGAAGCCGCACGCATTTATGCGGCGCCCACAAACCGCAGGTCCCTCGACTCGGGCCGCTTACCCCATCCCGCCAAAGGCAGGCGGGATGTGATTTTGGCGCGGCCCTCCCTCGGGATGACAACTCAAAAGGTGGTCGCCACGATGAACGATCCAGCGTGGAGTGCTAAGTAAGCGGATGCTTCTTGACGATGTTCCACATCATATGTCACGTTACCGACGTGCCTTCCATGAACATCCATGAGCTCCGCGATACTCGCCGCCTGAAGGCCTGGCTACAGGCCGGCAAGACCGTCGAGCTACGCGAAGGAGACCGCGTGCTGGGCCGCATAGTTCCGGAATCGTCGTCCACCGCGCGGCCTGGCGAGTGGCCCGATTTCGCAGCGCGCGCCAAAAAGATCTTCGGAAACCGGCTAGTGCCCGGAGCTGAACTAGTTATCAAGGAGCGCGGCCGCTTTTGAGTTTCGCGGCAGGTTTCTGAAAGCATCACGCCGCCTTAACTTTTCTCTCCCCGCTACGTCCAACTATTTCTGGTGTTTACAGAAACATAGGCTGCCGGGCGGGAATTATTCGGAACTTTGCCCTCGCGGCGCGGGAAACGTCTAAAATAAGTAGAAGACTCAGGCGGGGTGCGAGGCATCCAATCGTTTTGAGCAACTGGTCCCTTTTGATGAGCCTAAATCGTATCCGTCTCCCCTTCGTGGCGCTTGTGTTGACTTGCTGTGTAAGCGGCATCGCGCAAAATCCCACTCCTGCGGCGGCTCCGCCTATTCTGGAGCCAAGTCTAAAGGCTGCTCCACCCGAGCTGGAGCAACAAGGGCCAGGTCCACAAGCTGAAACGCCGGAACAGAAGGCCGCTCCTGCGCCCGACCAACCGGCGAAGCCCGCCTCGACTCCTCCGAAGGAGCCGAACCAAGCCGAGGCTTACTACCACTTCGGGTTGGCGCACATGTATGAGGAGATGGTCTCGATGTATGGCCGCTCCGATTTCGCCAGCAAGGCGATTGATGAGTATCGTCTCGCCATTGAGAACGACCCGAATTCCGACTACCTGAACGCTGCATTGGCGGAACTTTACGCCCGCACCGGCCGCATTCGCGACGCCGTCCTCGAAGCCCAGGACATCCTGAAGCGCGATGGCAACAATCTTGAGGCGCACCGCCTGCTCGGCCGCATCTATTTGCGTTCGCTGGGCGACATGCAGGCGGGAACGCAGTCGCAGGAAATTCTGAAGCTGGCGATCGAGCAGTATGAGCAACTGGTCAAGCTCGATCCCAACAGCGTTGAGGACCATCTTCTGCTGGGGCGGCTATACCGACTGAACAACGAGCTTCTGAAGTCGGAAGGTGAGTTCAAGACGGCGGTGAAGATCCAGCCCGATTCTGAAGAAGCGGTCACCACCCTCGCGTATCTCTATAACGAGGAGGGGGATTCCAGCCACGCCCTGCAGGTACTGAACTCCATCCCGGAGAGCGCGCGCACCGCCAAGGTGTACTCGGCGCTGGGCTACACCTATGAGCAGCAGAAGCAATACAAGGAAGCCATCGACTCCTATCGCCGCGCCACGGACCTCGACCGCGACAATCTGGATTCCGTCCGCGGGCTGGCGCAGAACCTGCTGAACGACGGCCAGACCGAGGCTGCGCTGGAGCAGTACAAGGTGATCGCGGACGCCGACCCGTCGGATGCGCAGACCTACATGCGCATCGCTGAAATCGACCGGCGCGACGGCAAGTTCGACCAGGCGTTGGAAGCGCTGAAGAAAGCCAATTCGGTGGTGCCCGATTCCCTGGAAGTGCAATACAACATCGCAGTCATTGACGAGGCGCAGGGCAAGTACGACGACGCCATTACGATCCTGAACCAGCTCTTGCAGAAGACCGAGCACTCTGACGGACAGTACAGCGTGCCGGAGAAGAACAACCGCGCAGTTTTCATCGAACGGCTGGGTACGGTCTATCGCGAAGCCAACAAGCACCAGCAGGCAGTGGAAACCTTCCGCATGATGCTTGACCTCGGCGATGACAATGCCAGCCGCGGATATCAGCAGATCATCGAGACCTATCGCGACAACCGCCAGTGGCAACAGGCGACCGACATTTCCGTGGAAGCCGCGAAGAAGTTTCCCGACGACCGCGAGCTGCAGATGTACGCCGCCTCGCAGCAGGCCGACATGGGCAATGCCGATGCCGCCATGGCGCGGGTGAAGGCGATGCTTAAGGGCACGCCCGACGACCGCATGGTTTACATCGCGCTGGCCCAGATGAACAGCCGGGCGAAGAACTGGAAGGAAGCGGAAGCGAACAGCAACAAAGCGCTCGAGCTGTCCACCAAGCAGGAAGACAAGGACTACGCACTTTTCGTCCAGGGATCCATCTATGAGCGGCAGAAGAAGTACGACCTGGCGGAAGAGGCGTTCCACAGGGTCATCGTCGACGATCCCAAGAACGCGCAGGCGCTGAATTATCTGGGCTACATGCTGGCCGACCGCGGCACGCGCGTCGAGGAGGCGCTGGGCTACATTCGCCGCGCGGTGGCGCTCGATCCGCAGAATGGCGCGTACCTCGATTCGCTGGGCTGGGCTTATTTCCGGCTCGGCAACTACGATCTGGCAGAGGAGAACCTGCGCCGCGCCTCGGAGCGCATCGGCAACGATCCCACAGTCCATGAACATCTGGGTGAGCTTTATCAGAAGACCGGACGCCTGAAGCTGGCGGCGGCGAACTTCGAACGCGCTCTGGAAGAGTGGAACAAGACCATTCCCGCCGAGGTGGACACCGACGACGTCGCCAAGGTGCAGAAGGAACTGGAAACCACTCGCGTGAAGCTGGCCAAACAGACCGGGGCTAGCAAGCAGTAAGATCTGCACGGGTAGTGCGGCGCTGAAGCGCCGCGTCAGGCCGTTAGCAACGAAATGGCCTTTAGGCCCCGAGGTACCTCAGGGGCTGAAGCCCTCCATCATAAACTGCATTAACGCGGGCCTAAAGGCCCGCACTACCCGAACTGTTACACTCCCCTTATGCTCGCCAGCTACGCGGTTCGCGTGGAGGACTCGCGCGGGCGCCGCTATCCGGAGCCGCCGCACCCCTACCGCAATCCCTTTCAGCGTGACCGCGACCGCGTCATCCACGCGCGTGCCTTTCGCCGCCTCGAGAACAAGACGCAGGTCTTCACCCGGCGCTACTCCGACCACTTCCGCACTCGCCTGACGCACACCATGGAAGTCGCGCAGATTTCGCGCACCATCGCCGCTGCGCTCAATCTGAATGTGGACCTGGTGGAGGCGCTGGCGCTGGTGCACGACATCGGGCATCCGCCTTTCGGACACGCCGGTGAACGCACTCTGGACTTGCTGATGCGCCAACAGGGCGCATCCTTCGACCACAATTTGCAAGCCCTGCGCACCGTCGAGGACATGGAGCTGCGCTACGCCGAGTTTCCAGGGCTGAACCTGACGTTTGAGGTGCGCGAAGGCATCATCAAGCACTCACACGATTACCGCGAAGCCCAGCATCCGGAACTGGCGGAATATCTGCTCGACGAGCGTCCGCCGCTGGAGGCGCAGTTGATCGACCTGACGGACGAGATTGCCTACAGCACCGCCGACCTTGACGATGGCTACGAGGCAAAGCTGCTGCGCCTGTCACAGATTCGCGAGCGGGTGCCAGTCTTCGAGAGGTATTACATTGAGGCCGAGGCGGCGTATCCGGACGCACCCGACAAGCTGAAATTCAACGAAGCGCTGAAGCGGGTGCTCAATCGCTTCGTCACCGATCTGATCGAAAACACGCGGCGGCGTGCGCAGCAGGCTGGGGTCAGCACCCTGGATGAACTGCGCCACTATCCCGAGCGGCTGGCGGGCTTCAGTCCTGAAGTTGAAGCAGAGCGGCGCGAGGCCAAGAGCTTCCTCTACGAAGCGCTCTACAATATCAAGACGCTGGAGCCGGAGAAGCGGCTGGCCGAAAAGGTCGTGAGCGAGGTCTTCACCTATTTGATCGCTCATCCCGATACGCTGCCGTCAAGTTACCGCGAGAAAGCCGAGACCGGATCGCTTGCGCGCGTGGTTTGCGATTACATCGCCGGGATGACCGACCACTACGTCGAAGATCTGCGAAAGAAATTGATCGCGGGCAAGAGGGTGGAATCGTAGGCCTGCCAGCATTCCAGGACTGCAAGGGCGGGAATTCGCAATCTGCCGAACGATTGCGGAACGGATTGCTACTGGTGCTGTAGCGGCGAGTATGCTGCTGCTCAGCCTTTAACGCACTTGTTCCGCTTCTGCACGTACTTTTGCAGCTTGCCTTGTCTCTCCAGCGACATCAGGTTGTCGAGCAGCGGATACCTGGCCGAGGGATCGAACTGCTGGATAGCGCGATAGGCGCGCAAGGTCCCGGCGAGCCCGGCGGCCTGGATCGTCGCCGTGCTCTTTTCGTCGGGATGCTGAAGCTGGAATGCCAGCTGCGAATAGTACACCTGCATGCGCAGTTGATTGGAGTAGGTGTCGTTCACCTTGTCGAGCGCCTCCAGCGCCTTAAGCTCTTTGCAGCAAACGTTGACCGTGACGTCAGGGATTTGCACCAGCCATTCGGTCAGCCACATGCGCTTTTCCAGACTGTCTTTGGCGAGCGGATGATCTTCCAGGCTCTGCACATATTGCAGCGCCTGCGCGCGCTCTTCCGGCGTGGATGGGCCGCGCATCTTGGCGGCGGCTGGAAGCGATGCCGCTACGAGCAGCACGATCACAACTGCGATTAGCTTGCGTACCATATGCCTTCTCCCCACAAGAGGTCGGGTCGGCCAGGTGATTGTTCAAATGATACTCCTGTGGTGGGCGGGGAGGGCAAGCACGAATTCATTCTGTCAACGTCAGATAATGCGATTCACGGCGATAAACTGGTGGTTCGTCCCAGAGGTGTTGTTGCGGCGGCGGGGAGACCGGCTGCGAAACGGAATCGCGGTCAGCTAAACTGGGAGGAATGTTAAAGATCGCCGTCCGCATCGCCGTCTTTGCCTTGGGAGCGTGGTTGAGCTTCTTCGGCTGGCACAAAGGGCACGCCGAGTTGATGAACCTGCAAGGTGGGCCGGTTACGCCGGGCAGCTATTCTCCGGAGATTCTGGCGGTAGGCGGCGCGTTCCTTATATTGGTAGCCTTCGCCCCTTCGCCGGCCACGCTGGGACGCTGGATGTCGCTCAAGCGGCATAAGCCGGTTCCGCACGCGCACTTTCGCCGGCGCAAGAGCTAGTAAGAGCCCGGGTAGTGCGGGCCTTCAGGCCCGCGTCCAGGCTGTACCTCCGAAGTTCAGGCTCGCAGCTCACTGCGTCGCAGTGGGCTGCGAGCCCCATCAAAAAACAGCCGCGTTGACGCGGCGCTGAAGCACCGCACTACCCGAGCTTCACGGATCCAGCAATTCGGTCGTACTCGCTTCAATTACAATTTCTTGTCCGCCTCTATAAAAACGATCATCCTATGAAAAAGACCGCAGCCAAACGCGCCGACGCCACTCGCTGTGTGCACTCCGGCGAAGAACGCCACGGCCAAGCCGCGCCCTTGACCACGCCGATCGCGCAGGCGTCGGTCTTCGTCGTGCCCGGAGTGGACGACCTGCGCCGCTACGCCGAGGGCGACCGCGAGCTCTATCTCTACTCGCGATACGGCAATCCCACCATCACCGCAGCCGAGCAGAAGATTGCGGCGCTGGAAGGCGCCGAAGCTGCGGTGGTCACCTCCAGCGGGATGGCGGCAGAGACCATCGCCGCGCTGGCGGCGTGTGAGGCGGGCGACGAGATCGTCTCCATGCTGGACGTGTATGGCGGAACGGTGAAGCTGTTCGAGCAGGTGCTGGGGCGCTGCGGCATCAAGACGCGCTTCATCCCGTATCACGACCTTGCCAACGCGGACCGCTACTTCAGCCGCAAGACGCGGATGCTGTTTCTGGAGACGCCCACGAATCCGACGCTGCGCTGCGTGGACCTGGCGGCGCTGGCCGAGATCGGCCACCGGCACAAGGCCTGCGTCGTGGTGGACAACACCTTCGCGACGCCGGTGCTGCAAAAGCCGCTGGCGCTGGGTGCCGACATCGTGATGCATTCGGCGACCAAGTATCTCGGCGGCCACAGCGACCTGACGGCGGGCGCGCTGGCCGGCTCGAAGAAGTGGATGGATGCCGCGCGCGAGCTGCGCACCTATACCGGCGGATGCCTCGATCCGGGCTGCGCCTATCTGCTGCTGCGGGGAATGAAGACGCTGCATGTCCGGGTGGAACGCGCCTGCCGCAATGCGGCCCAGGTTGCCGAGGCGCTCGCGCGTCATCCCAGGGTCGAGAAGGTTTACTATCCCGGGCTCAAGGGCGATCCCGCGCACGAGCTGGTGCGCCGCCAGATGAAGGATTTCGGCATGATGGTCTCGTTCGACATTCACGGCGGCGGCAAAGCGGCGGAGCGCTTCATTGACAAGCTGAAGCTCTGGTACCTGGCGACCAGCCTCGGCGGCGTGGAGTCCACGGTGTCGTATCCAGTGCTGTCATCGCACATTGGACTCAGCGCGAAGCAGTGGCAGTTGCTGGGGGTTTCGCCAGCGACGATCCGGCTGAGCGTGGGGATTGAGGATGCGGACGATTTGCTTGCGGATTTGGAGCAGGCGCTTGGCTAGAAATTGTCATTACGAGCGCCCCTGTTTTGGGCGCGAGGAATCTGCTGTTCTGCAAACCACGGCGAAAAGCAGGTCCCTCGACTCGGACGGAAGTCCTCGCGCTCGGGATGACAATCCATCACGGTTCTCGCTTCGTTGGTGATGACAATCCTTGCAGGCGTGATGACAGTCTGTGCGAGATACCGTCAAACATCTGAGCAGGCAGCAGTTAGCGCCATTTTGCCGCGGCTTCGTTGACCCTGAAATTTAGGCCGTGTAACATCGCAAATGGCACCCGCACAGAGACCTAGAGAGGCCGTTTCGCGTTAGATGAGATTTCTTGTTCGCGCCATTTTCCCGGTCGCTGTCGCCGCCGTCTTGTTGACTGCGGGATGCGAGACCACCCAGCCGAAAAGCGCCTCGTTCCTTCCGGCCCACGCCGCAGCAGCTCCCACCGTCTCCGAGCCCGATGAGCAA
>Ga0074046_10003000_pt1 | contig 14333 bp, 9 predicted proteins | sample BogForMeECP23OM3_FD_94441 | JGI IMG/M metagenome (GOLD analysis project Ga0074046, IMG submission 94441) | Bog forest soil microbial communities from Calvert Island, British Columbia, Canada - Bog Forest MetaG ECP23OM3 | ecosystem: Environmental > Terrestrial > Soil > Wetlands ...
GCCTGATCCAGAAGACCACGGGACGGCGGCCGATGATCATGCCGGTGATATTAGAGATATAGACGAGTGTGAGTGTGAAGTGTGAGTGTGAGAAGCCGGTGTGCACGAATCACTAATCACTAGCGCGTGTTTCATAAATGGTCTGAGTGGCCCGGCAGAACCCCTCAGGGGTTAAAACCCCTCAATTCTTGAGCCCTCTTCGGCACGACTGAAGTCGTGCCCTTTCACGACACCAATTATGAAACACGTGCTAACCACTCACACCACACACTCGCACACCCGCACTTACACACTCGCCACTTACACATTCGCACTCACCCGCGCACACTCGCACTCACGACTGCAGGCGGCTGAAAACTTACAGCCGCGGATTAGTGAACTGGCTGTGCGGCGGGCTGCTGGCGCATCGATCGCTTGCCGATAAAGACTTCGCCCAGGGACAGACGGGCATTGCCTTCGAGGTCGAGGAACCCGGCGTGGTTCTGTTTGCAGAGCGCCTGCGCCTCGGGCGAGAGATAGGGCGCGATGAGAACCAGCGTGGTCTCGCCGGCAAGATTCGCGGCACAGTCCTGCAGCTTTCTTATCGAGGCGCGGACCTTGCTGGGCCGCGTGTCGGCATTTACTTCGCAGGCCAGGGTATGACTGTGGCCGTAGATGTCGATAAGTGCCAGAATCTCAGTGGCGGGGCCGCGCGCCGGCGACTCGCGCTTCATCTCTTTAAGTTTGACGGCGGAAACCTGCTCCAGCAGCGACTTCAGGGCTTCGGCGGCGCGAACTTCAAGTTCGTTGGCCGCCCAATCGGTTTTCATCAGTGCTCCTTTTTCAATGCGTTCCCTGTTTCGCGCTCTCTAGTTGGGCGGGGCCGACCATGAAGGAGTTCCTGCCCGTAGGAATCAGGGCCAGAGGAATGGGGGCGCGGCGTCCATTGCCGTTGCGATCCTTCGACTCCAACCACAGGCCGAGCCGCGGGTCGGAGATCTCGGGCTTGTCTTTCCAGAAGTGCGGTCCCAGCCCGCATTCGATGCGCAGATGGTCGAGCTGCAGTTCAACTTCTTTAACGTGCCTGGGAAAGTAGCGCTGCACGTTGTTCTCTCCAACAAGAATCCCGGTCACCCGGTGGCCTTGGCATTGAGATGTGACAACCATGAGTTCCTCCGATTAACGCAACGCCCATCGCCGTCCGCCTTCATGGCAGACTCTGGGTGGGGTGGTATCCCGAGGCAATAAGTGGCAGCGTCCCCTGAAAAAGAGAACGCGTACAACGGTCAGGGCCGATGAGTAAATGCAGCACTTTCGCAAAACCTTGTGTCGTGCTGGTAAAGAGGGCGCCGCTTCGCGGTCCGACGCTGGAATTCAGGAAAATACCAGCGGAATAGCCGTGCATCCGACGGTGGTCAAAGCGGGGAAAAGCAGGAAGGCCAGAATGAAGTACATCGCGCTGATCGGTCATCCTGACCCGTCTGCGTCCATTCCCTCATGTTCTGTGCAAATCTTGCCTCTAAATTTTGCCCCTGTCAACCTCGGTTTGATGAAAAGGGGAAAAAATCGGTTGACCGGACGCGAAGAGATTTTTTGCGCTCGCAAACTGAAAGAATTTCCACTGCGGAAGTCACCGATGCCGCGAGGAAGGCTCGTCGGAAAAGATCTGTCCGTCGCGAATGTGCACCACGCGGTGTGCAAATTCTGCGATATCTGCCTCGTGCGTCACCAGCACGATGGTGTTGCCGCGGGCGTGGAGCTGATCGAGGAGGGCCATGATCTCGAGGCCGGTCTTGGAGTCGAGGTTTCCGGTGGGTTCGTCGGCAAGAATGATGGACGGGCTGTTGACCAGGGCGCGCGCGATGGCTACGCGCTGGCGCTGCCCGCCGGAGAGCTCGTTGGGCTTGTGCATCATACGCGATTCCAGGCCCACATCGGCGAGCGCCTGCTTGGCGCGTTCGAGGCGCTCCGTGGCGGCGGTGCCGTTATAGATAAGCGGCAATTCCACGTTGTGCAGCGCGGAGGCGCGGGCCAGGAGATTGAAGGTCTGGAACACGAAACCGATTTCCTTGTTGCGGATGCGCGCCAGCTGATCGTCGTTGAGGTCGCTGACGAGCTGGCCGTTCAGCCAATAGCGGCCTCTGGACGGCGTATCGAGGCAGCCGATGAGGTTCATCAGCGTGGATTTGCCGGAGCCGGAGGGGCCCATAATGGCGACGTACTCGTTGTGGCGGATGGTGAGCGAGATGCCGCGCAGGGCCTGCACCTGCTGCTCCGAGCCCATGTCGTAGGTGCGCCACAAATCCTCGACTACGATCACGTCGTTCGCGTCTAGAACCGTGGTCCTGGGTAACTCTTCGACGCCGATGCCGTTTAGTGCCATGGGTTCCTCAGTGATCAATGTGAGTGTGAGTGTGAGTGTGATGAGGAAGCATCCATGGGCTATTCATGTTTCTCTCCCAGCGCTTGAATGACTCCGAAGAGCATCCTCCCTATCTCATCGCATGCAGATTCGGCTTCGCGAAGTTGCTCAATCTCTCCAAATCCCAATTCCCTGGCAATGGTCAACTGCGTCCGCAATTCAAAACTTGACCCTCTGGCCACGCCAAGGTACTGCTTGTATTCCCGAGTGTTCAGCCTACCCGCGCCCTCGGCTATATTGCTTGGTATCGATACCGCGGCCCGGCGCATCTGGTTCGAGAGCCCATAGGCCTCCTCGCGAGGGAACTGCCTCGATAAACGGTAAACAAGAACTGACAACCCGATTCCCTTTTGCCAAACCAATAGCTCACGATAAGACTTTGCCATCCACTGCCTTTCACACCCACACTCACACTCACACTGTCTTTCTCAGCTTTCGTTGCTCGTAATCGCTACTGGCTTTTCCGTATCGCGCTTGAGCAGCGAGCCGCCCTTCAGATCGCGCAATGTTTTGTAGGGGCCGGTGACGACCTCCTGGCCGGGGTTGAGGCCCGAAAGCACTTCGATATCGGTGGTGCCGGTGATGCCTGTGGTGACGGGAACAAACCTGGCGCGCAGACGGCCGTGCGCGTCTTTCTCGGCAACAAAAACACCTTGCACAGGATTCAACTTCGCCGCCGGCGCGGGTGGTCCCGAAGCCGCGTGGACGCTGCCGCTCGATTTTTCGTTGTCTGTGGCTGGATCGTGCATGGTCAATGCCTGAATCGGCAGGGTGAGCACGTCGGCCTTATGCGCGGTGGTGATTTTGGCGGTGCAGGAGAGGCCGGGGCGCAATTCGTCACCGGGATCGTCGAGCGTAACGACGACCTTGAAGTCCTTGGCTTCCTCGGTGCCGGAGGTGGACTGCGAAGTGGCCACGCCGGTGGAGCGCAGCAGCGCCTGATCGCCCACCAGGGTCACGTGGCCTTTGAAAATCTTGTTGGGCAGCGCGTCCACGGTCACGTCAACGGACTGGCCGAGCTGGACGCTGACGATGTCGGTCTCATCCACCTTGACCTCGGCGGTGACTACGCTCATGTCGGCGAGTGTCATCAGCGTGGAGCCCTCGGCGTTCTGGATGCCTTCGACCACGGTCTCGCCTTCGCGCACGGGCTCGTTGGTCACGATGCCGTCGAAGGGCGCAGTGGCGATGGTCTTATTCAGAAGGTCCTGATCGGCCTGGAGGTTGGCAACGTCTGTCTGCAGGTGGCCGCGGGCGGAATCGGTCTGCGCCTTGGCCTGATTCAGTTGCGCGACAGCCTGGGCGAGAGCCGCCACGTCAAGATCGTAATTGGCCTTGTTGGTCTCATAGTCCTGCCTGGACATGATGCCGGCCTTGTAGAGCGATTGTGCGCGATCCCATTGCAGCTTTTTCTGCTCCAGGTCGGCCTTCGCGTGCTCCACGTTGGCCTGAGCGGTCTTTTCGGCAGCAACATAGGAGGAGATGTCGGTTTTCGCGGCGGAGATGGTGGCTTGCTGGGCGTTCACCGTCGACTCCTGCTGCACGCTTTCGACAGTGGCAAGAATCTGGCCCTTCTTTACGTGATCGCCTTCCTTCACGTAGAAGCGGGTGATGCGGCCAAACGATGTGGCGCCCACGTTCACAATATTCTTCGGTTTGATCTGGCCGGTGCCGCTGACCACAGAGGTCAAATCCTGACGCGACACGGTCGCCGTGAGCACTTTGGTATATCCGGATTGCTGCTTAATCACCATGAAGGTTACAAGCCCGGCGGCTACCAGCACAGCGAGAGCAATGAGGAGGATTTTCTTCATGGCCATTCGTTTCTTGGAGTTGTCTCCCTTTCAGTGTACGCGAGGTGGAGGCGAATGGTTCCGTGAAAATCGCGTTTGGGGCGCGGCCCGGGTGCCGTCGAGTGGCGCATTGCCAGGACCGGTGACGGAGCGCACATTACAGCGGCTGCAAATTGCCGCCGGGGTCGTGAACTGGGGCAGGCGAGTGAGATGCACCTGCTTCTTTGACGGGTTGAAGGCTAGGGGGCTAGCCAGGAAATGGAAAGTGGGACGGCTTTTTACCGTGCCCGGCCTGCTTCCTGGGTGACCTTAAGCGGCCTGGCACGTCGAATGAGCGGAATCAACCGCCGACGGAGCCTTGCCCGGCGCTTCCGGGAGCCGTAAAATAGAGCATCGCAGGAGTATCCAAGGCAATGATGTTCAATAGCCGCCATTTTCTGTTCACAGCTCTCAGTTGCGGCCTCATTTCGGTCCCCGCTGCCAGCCTTCTTGGGCAACAGAGCGCCGCCCCCGCCCCCACGCAACAGACCCAGCCGTCGGCCGGCCAGGGCCAGGGCTCGGGACAAGGCCAGGAAGCCGATCCCATGAAGCGCCAGCTCAACGATAAGGAGCGATACAGGGCGCAAAAGGAACTGCGGCATGAGTTGAAGGGTCCTTACAAGACCTGGTTGGATCAGGACGTTCCCTACATCATTAGCGACGATGAGCGCAAGGCCTTCATGAGCCTGAGCAATGATGAAGAGCGCGAGGCCTTCATCGAGAACTTCTGGCAGCGCCGCAACCCCAGTCCAGATTCTCCTGAGAACGAGTTTCGCGAGGAGCATTACCGGCGCATCCAGTACGCCAACGACCACTTTGCCGCCGGTAAACCCGGCTGGAAGACCGACCGCGGTCATATCTATATTGCCTGGGGCCCACCCGACAGCATCGACTCCCACCCCTCGGGCGGCATGTACGAGCGGCCTATGGAAGAGGGTGGCGGCGAGACGTCCACCTTCCCGTTTGAGGTGTGGCACTACCGCTATCTCGAGGGCCTTGGCGAGAACATCGATCTCGAGTTCGTGGATACCTGCCAGTGCGGCGATTACCACTTCACCATCGACCGAAGCGAGAAGGACGCCCTGAAATATGTTCCCGGCGCCGGGCTTACGCAGTGGGAACAGATGAACAAGCAGGACAAGACCAACCGGTTCAAGGGCAACGGACTGGAGCAGCTGGGCAATGGTCCGATGGGCGATGCCAACCAGGGCAAGGAGTTCGACCGCATCGAGCTCATGGCCAAAGCCTTCGCGCCACCGCCGGTCAAGTTTAAGGACCTTGAGAGCGACCTCGACACATTCAACTCCTCGCACAAGCTGATGCAGGGCCCGGTGTTTAACTTCGACGTGCGCACCGACTATGTGAAGGTGACTGACAGCATGGACCTGGTGCCGGTCACCCTGCAGATCCGCAACCGCGACATCACCTTTGTGACCAAGGACGGCGTTTCAAAGGGCGTGGTGAACATCCTGGGCCGGGTGACGACCATCATGCACAAGACGGTGCAAACCTTCGAGGACACGGTGGAAGTGAATGAGCCCGCCGAGCTGCTGGAGAAGTCGCTCGACCACCGTTCGCTCTATTGGAAGGCGCTTCCGCTTCCGCCGGGGCTCTACCGTCTCGATATCGCGATCAAGGACGTGAACAACCCGGAGCACATCGGAATTTACGGGCGCAGCCTCGACGTTCCGGAGTTTCAGGACGAAAAGCTGGGGGCTTCGTCGCTGATCCTGGCTGACGTGATGAATACCGTATCGTCACAGCAGATTGGAAACGGCAACTTCATTATCAGCAATATGTACGTTCGGCCGCGGGTGGCCGCGAACCCCACCACGCCTGTCAGCATCAAGCGCACCCAGGACCTGAACTTCTGGCTGCAGTTCTATAATCTTGGCATCGACGAGGCTACCAAGAGTAATTCGGCCACGGTTACCTACCAGATCACGGATTCGACGGGTACGGTGATTCTGGAGAAGCAATTGGAATCAAGGGACTTAGGGGCGCATAGCGACCAGTTGACAGTAGAAAAAACCCTGCCCATTGCCGGATTGAGCCCGGGAAGGTATAAGGTAACTGTGAGAGTAAATGACGCAATTTCGAAACAAGAGATTGCGCAATCGGCACCATTTGTCGTCGAATAGTATTAATTCTGCGCAAGGTTCAACCGGACAGAAGAATTCGGGGACCTTCGCGGCCACGCTTTCGGGGAAGATCGCCAGAGACGCGGCGGAGATACTGATCTGCAGATGAAGTGCAGCGCCTATTTCGCCGGTTTCGCCGTGCTGATGGCTTTGGGTACTGCTTCGCTCTCTGGGGCGGCAACAGCGTCGGTGTCGGGGTTGGTGCGGGATTCCGCGGGAGTGCCGCAGATCGGCGCCGAGGTCCAGGTGCTCGACCCCGGCCTGAGCATCATCGCCAGGGCTTACACCAACGGCGAAGGCCGCTTTCTCATCTCCTCGCTGATGCCTGGTCGTTACATTCTGAAGGCTATGGGACCCTCGTTCCTGCCCTCGCAGCGCGAAAATGTCAGAGTCCACGCCGGCACCATTGTCAACCTCACGCTCTACACCCTCTATGAAGTGATTCAATGGCTGCCGGCCGAACCGCGTTCCGGCAGCGCGCAAAAGGACGACTGGGCCTGGACGTTGCGCTCCGCGGCCAACCGGCCATTGCTGCGCTGGCTTGAAGATGGGCCGCTCATTGTGGATTCAGAGGGCGCGGGCGCTCGGCCAAAACTGAAAGCCCGGATCATGGCGACCGGCCAGGCCGGCACCTTTGGCGAAAACGGCGAGCGCTTCTCGACGGCTCTCGAAGATACGCCATCGAGTAGTCGAGAGCTGCTGGCTCGCGTGGATTTCGCGCCGGATACCAACGCGGGCATGGAATCGATGCTGGGCTTCCGTCAGGATCTGGGATTTGCCGGCTCGGTGCAGTCGGTGGCGGCGGTATCGATCGCCCCGGAAGTGGTGAGCGGTGGAAACGCGGGTCTCGATGAGGCAACCATTCGCAGCTCGGAAATGATGCACTTTGGCGAAGCAGCGGAGGCCGAGGCAGGTTCGAACGCCGTGGCCGGACGATTGGCAGGAGCCTCGCCAAGCACGGTGACCGCATTGCTGCCCTATGCGACGGTTGCGTGGCACGATGGCGCTTCCACGGTGCGTTACCGCATCGCCACCATGGCGCCGAATCAGGCTGGTAGCGCAGACGAAGCCGCGGTATGGATGCCCGCGCTGGCTGAACGCAATGGCGCTCTGACCATCGCCCACGGGTTTCATCAGGAGATCGGCTGGGAACGTCAGACTGACGCTTCGGGCATGTCGGTTCTCCTCTTCGCCGGCCACATCGACAATCCGGTCCTGGAGGCGCAGGGCCATTTTGCACCGGGCGATGCCCCGGCTGCGGTGCTATTCGATAGGGCGAGCGGTCTGATGCGCGCTGCCGGTCCGGCTTACGCCAGCAACGGTGTCGAGGCCAGCATGCAACGCAGGCTGCCCGGTGGCAGTCAGGTTCGTTTCAGCTACGCCAGCGGCAATGCCCTGGTGATGCCGGCGCTGCCGCAAGCTCCGTCATTGAATGAAGTGCTGGCGGCCGCGCGCTCGCATCACGCGCAGACCTTCGCGATTTCGCTTTCGGGCACGCTGGACGGCACCGGGACCCAGTGGCGCGCCAGCTACACCTGGCAGCCCGATGATACTGTGACCGCTGTGGCGCCCTTTGCGCAGGAGATGGCCGAACCTTTCCTGAATCTGCATTTCCGGCAGCCCATCCGGATCGCCCGCGATGGGTCCACAGGCCTGGAGGCGCTGCTCGATATGAGAAACCTTCTTGCCGAGGGCTATCAGCCGTATATTCTAAGCGACGGCTCGTTGCTTTTCTTCGCACAGGAGCAGCGCGGCGTCAGCGCCGGACTTGCCTTCACCTTCTAATTCGCTTCCGAATCCACAACCCTCTTATTCATCACCCGGGACCCAACCTAAACCCTGTCATCCTGAGCGACCGTACGCTTTCCTCCGCGGAGCGGAAGAAAGTGGTAGGGAGCCGAAGGATCTGTGGTTGTTATTTGAGCATTTGACCAGGCACAACTCTCCGTGCGCCATCCATCCGCGTTCTTTGCGAATGGGTGGGAGACCGCCAAACTCGGATCCACTGCCATCCGCCCCAAAATCCGTGGAATCCCGTACAATTCTTCCCTGAGAATGGAACCAACCCAATGAGTCAATCCAGATTAACCCGCCGCGATGCACTGAAATCCGGCTTCGCCGCTACTGCTCTCGCCTCGCTGCCGGCCATGATGCACAGCGAAACTGCCGCACCGGCCCGCAAGAACCGCATTCACCAGTCGGCCTGCCGCTGGTGCTACAAAGATATTCCACTCGAAAAGCTCTGCGACTTCGCGGCCGGGATCGGCATGAAGGGCATCGATCTTCTATCGGTCGACGAGTGGGAAGTTCCACGTCGTTATGGGCTCATTTGCACCATGGGGCAAGCGGGTGGAGGCACCATTCCCGATGCGCTCAACCGGCCCGAGCATCACGACGCCATTGAAGCAGCGCTTCGCTTGAACATTCCGCTGGCGGTAAAGGCCGGCGTGCCCAACGTGATTACGTTTTCCGGAGTACGCCACGGTATGAGCGACGACGAAGGCGCGCGCAACACCATCGCGGGCCTGAACCGCCTGAAAAAGATTGCCGAAGACAACGGCGTGAACATCTGCATGGAACTGCTGAACAGCAAAGTCAACCATCCCGACTACATGTGCGACCACACGGCGTGGGGCGTGCGCGTGATGCAGGAAGTAAACTCGCCCAACGTGAAACTGCTCTATGACATCTACCACATGCAAATCATGGAGGGTGATCTGATCGCGACCATCCGCGCCAATTTGCAATGGCTCGGCCACTTCCATACCGGCGGCGTGCCTGGACGTCACGAACTCGACAACACGCAGGAAGTACAATGGGACGGAGTCATGCGGGCCCTTGCCGACGCGGGCTTCAAGGGCTACGTGGCGCACGAATTTGTTCCCGTGCGCGACCCGCTCACAAGCCTGCGCGCTGCTGTGGATCTTTGCGATGTGTAGATTCGTTCGTCGGGTGGGGCCCGCGAAGCGACAACAAAGCAGTGCCGAAGCGTGAATCTGTTTTGAAAGGGCACGACTTCAGTCCTGCCGTTCGTGCCGAAAAAATGAGCGGGGCTTTAGCCCCTGAGGGATGAGTTCCCCAAACCGAGACAACACTAACCAAGCGATCAAGCTAACAAAATCATGAAGTCCCTCCTGCTCTCCGCATACAACCATCTTGAGATCGCGGATTTCCCCGCGCCTGAAGCGAGTGCGGGCGAGGTGCTAATCCGCGTCGCGGCCTGCGGCATCTGCGGCAGCGACGTGCATGGCTACGACGGATCGTCGGGCCGGCGCATTCCACCCATCGTGATGGGCCATGAAGCCGCCGGAACCGTGGCCGCGGTGGGCACGGGCGTCACAGGCTATGCCGTGGGCGATCGCGTCACCTTCGACTCGACGGTGTACTGCGGCGCATGCGCCTGGTGCCAGCGCGGCGATGTGAATCTCTGCGACAACCGCCAGGTGATCGGCGTCTCCTGCGGCGATTACCGCCGTCATGGCGCATTTGCCGAGTACGTCGCGGTACCGCAGCGCATTCTTTACCACTTGCCGGACAATCTCTCCTTCGCGGAAGCGGCGATGCTCGAAGCCGCCTCCGTCGCGCTGCACGGGGTGCGCGTTTCGCACGTGAAGGGCGGGGAGACGGCGCTGGTCATCGGCGCGGGCATGATCGGCCTGCTGACACTGCAAGCCGCGCGCGCGATGGGATGCGTGCGCGTAATGATTACGGATGTCGACGCGACGCGGCTGAGCCTGGCCCAAGAAGCAGGGGCGGAGGAGGTCTTGCACGCCTCCGGCGCGGAGCTGGTTGCCGAAGTGCTCAAGCGAACCGAGGGCCGCGGCGTCGATCTTGCGTATGAGGCAGTAGGCAGGAATGAAACCGTGAATGCCGCCATCGACTGCACGCAAAAGGGCGGCACGGTCACGCTGATCGGCAACATTCAGCCGGAGGTGACGCTGCCGCTGCAGAAGGTCGTCACACGGCAACTGCGCCTGCAGGGTTCGTGCGCTTCGGCCGGCGAGTATCCGCAGGCCATCAAGCTGATCGCGAGCGGCAAGATCAAAGTGAAGCCGCTGATCACCGCCATCGCTCCACTCGAAGCAGGTCCGCGCTGGTTCGAGCGCCTGCACGCGCGCGAACCGAATCTGATGAAGGTGATTCTGACGCCATGAATCCGACCAGCGAAAAATTATTCGATTTGACCGGCCAGGTGGCCATTGTGACGGGCACCAGCCGCGGTCTGGGGCAATACTTTGCGCGCGCCCTGGCCAAGGCGGGCGCCGATCTTGTGCTCACCAGCCGCAAGCGCAAGACACTTGCGGAATTTGCTGGAGAGATCGAAGCGCTGGGCCGGCGTGTGCTTGCACTTGATTTAGACGTGCGCGACGAGGAGAGCATCCGCCGCATGGCCGCCGATGCGGAAGTGGCCTTCGGGCAGATTCATATCCTCATCAACAATGCCGGCTGCAATATTCGCAAGCCTGCGCTGGAAGTGACGTGGGATAACTGGAATCAGATTCTCGAGACCAATTTGCGCGGCACGTTTTTTGTGGCCCAGGCTGTGGCGCGGGGTATGATCGCGCACGGCTACGGCCGCATCGTCAACATCGGCTCGGTGACCAGCGTGTTTGGCTACGCAGGCCTCGCGCCCTATGGCGCCAGCCGCGGCGGCGTGCGCCAATTGACGATGAGCCTCGCCGACGACTGGGGCAAATTCGGTGTCACGGTCAACTGCCTCGCGCCCGGGTGGTTCAAGACCGAACAAAACAAGGTCCTCTACGAGAATCAGGAGTGGGTGGACTATCTCACCGATCGCATTCCCGTAAAGCGGCCGGGTGAGCCGCACGATCTCGATGGAGCCATGGTCTTTCTCGCCTCTGAATCGAGCCGCTACATCACGGGCCAGACCCTGCTCGTGGATGGGGGCATCTCGACGGGCGCAACGCGGGCCACCGTGGCGCCGCCAAAACAACCGTGAGGAGCGCTGCACGCTTTCTGCGCTTGAATGTTCACGTCAGGAAGGATTTCCATGAAAGCTTTTAGGTCATTCTTTGCCGCATTTCTTTGTCTCGCGTGCGCGGCCGGCTTTTCCACGCGTGCGCAGGCACCCGCCGCTCCGCAATCCGATGAGACCGACGCGTTGCTGCGCGGATTTCTCGATCCGCCCAACGGGGCGCGGCCCCGCGTGTGGTGGCACTGGATGAACGGCAACATCTCCAGCGAGGGCATCAAGCTCGATCTGGAATGGATGCATCGCGTGGGCGTGGGCGGCGTAACCATCTTCGAGGGCGCCATCAATACGCCGCAGGTGGTGCCGCATCGCCTGATTTATATGACGCCGGAGTGGAAGCAGGCATTCCAAACCGCCGTGACGACTGCGCGCAGCATGAATTTGGAAGTGGCCATCGCCAGCTCGCCGGGATGGAGCGAGACTGGAGGGCCGTGGGTGCCCGCGTCGCAGGGCATGAAAAAGATGGTGTGGTCGGCGACGCGCGTGGAGGGCGGCAAGCCGTTCGCGGGCAAGCTGGCGCATCCGCCGCAGGTGGATGGGACGTTTCAGAATTTTCAAGTACCGGGACGGCGCGCGCCCGACGGTACGGTGATCACGCCGCCGGAGTTTTACACCGACGTTGCGGTGATCGCATACAGGATTCCCGACGGCGACAGAACGCAGCAGGAACTCGATCCCAAAGTGACGGCGAGCGCCGGAACTGCGAACTTCGGAGCGCCGGATGTAGCCGCGCTCTCTGACGGCGATGTCAGTACCGTCGCGCTCGATCTGCCGGCCAGCACGCCGAGTATTGACGCGTGGGTCCAGTTCGACTACGGCCATCCGCAGACCATTCAGGCCGTCACGCTGGCCAGCCTCAACGAGGCCATTAGCGTCTTCGATCACGAAAGCCCTGCGGTTCCGCCGTATCTCGAGGCGAGCGACGACGGCCAGAGTTTCCGCAAGATTTGCGACATCGCCTTCAGCAGCATCGTGGAGCGCACGGCCTCGTTCGACGCAGTGACCGCGCGATACTTCCGCCTGGTGTATCCCGCGCAGCCGGCCGGCGTCGTCGAACACGATCACAAGATCACGGAGCTGGTGCTCGCGAGCGGCGCGCGCGTGAATGAGTTCGAGAAACGCGCCGGTTACGCAAACGCACGCGATTTCTATGCCATCGTCGATCCCAAAGTTGCGCCGGAGTTTACCGTGCCGCAGGCGGACGTGATCGACCTGACCGGGAGAATGCAGCCCGATGGAACGCTCGACTGGACGCCACCCACCGGCACTTGGATGGTCCTGCGTATCGGTTCCTCACTCACCGGCCACGAGAACGGTCCCGCGCCCGCGGAAGCGACCGGCCTCGAAGTCGACAAACTGAACCGCGAGTATGTGAAGAATTATGTTGACGGCTACCTGAAGATGTATGCCGACACCGTGGGCCCGGAGAGCCTGGGCGCAAACGGCATTTCGTGGCTGCTGACAGACAGCATCGAAGTCGGTCCGCAAAACTGGACCGATCATATTCTCGAAGAGTTCCAGCAACGGCGCGGGTACGATGCACATCTGTGGCTTCCTGCGCTCACCGGCGTCATCATCAAGAGCACCGCGGATACGGACCGTTTCCTGTGGGACTTCCGGCGCACCATCGGCCAACTGCTTGCCGAGAATCACTACGGCGCAATCGCCGAAGACCTGCACAGCCATGGGATGAAGTATTACGGCGAGGCGCTCGAGATGCATCGCCCCTCGCTTGGCGACGATATGGAGATGCGCAGCAGAACCGACGTTCCCATGGGCGCGATGTGGACCTGGGCAGGCCTGCCCGGGCCAGACATCACATACCTCGCCGATTTGCGTGGCGCGGCATCGGTGGCGCACATCTACGGCCAGAACATTGTGGGTGCGGAGTCTATGACCTCGCGCGGTCCGGCGTGGTCGTTTTCGCCCAGCAGTTTGAAGAAAGTTGCCGACCTTGAGTTTGCGCTGGGCGTGAATCGCTTCGAAATTCATGAATCCGCGCACCAGCCCGTGGCCGACATGGCGCCGGGCCTCACGCTGGGACCCTACGGTCTCTGGTTCAATCGCAATGACACCTGGGCCCGGCTCGCGCAGCCGTGGATCACATACCTGGCGCGGTGTTCCTGGATGCTGCAGCAGGGAGATTTCTCCGCCGATGTGGCGTACTTCTACGGTGAGGAGGGCCCGCTGACCGCGGTGTTCGGCTGGAAGGCGATTGGCGATACGCCGGACGGCTATGCTTTCGACTTTGTAAACAGCGGCGTGGTGCTCAAAGAGCTCAGCTTCAAAGACGGGCGCCTCGTGACGCCGGGCGGAACGAGTTATCGCATTCTCTATCTCGGCGGCCGCAGCCAGCGCATGACGCTGCCGGTGCTGCGGCAGTTGAGGAGCCTGATAGCGCAGGGCGCAGTGGTCGTGGGCAACCGGCCTACGGATTCGCCGAGCCTGGCCGACGACGAAGCGGAGTTTCAACGCATTGCGGATCAGCTTTGGGGAAGGAAGGCGGCGCCGAATCACGGTATGGTGCGCGTGGGCAAAGGAAGAGTGTACGCGGGCGCGAGCGCGAACGACGTGCTGGCCGCGCTCGGCGTGGCGCGCGACTTTGAATACGCCCGGCCCGAACCCGATGCCAACTTGATGTTCGTGCATCGCAAACTGGCCGATGGCGACACCTATTTCGTCGACAATCGCAGCGACCGTGCGGAAGACGTGAACGCGATCTTCCGCGTAGACGGAAAAGCGCCGGAGCTGTGGGATGCGGCGAGCGGTACGACGCAGCCGGTCTCGTATTCCATCGCCGACGGCCGTACGACGGTGCCGCTGCATCTCGAGCCTTACGGAACCACATTCGTCGTGTTTCGCGAGCCGGCTAAGACGACTTCGCGCGCTTTGCCCGAGCGCAAGGAAACGGTGGTTGCAGGCGGCGATGATTCGCTCAACAAGGATTGGTTCGTCGGCTTCGAGCC
>Ga0074046_10003003_pt1 | contig 14327 bp, 7 predicted proteins | sample BogForMeECP23OM3_FD_94441 | JGI IMG/M metagenome (GOLD analysis project Ga0074046, IMG submission 94441) | Bog forest soil microbial communities from Calvert Island, British Columbia, Canada - Bog Forest MetaG ECP23OM3 | ecosystem: Environmental > Terrestrial > Soil > Wetlands ...
AGGCCAACCCGGCGGATTCTTCATCGTCGGTGGCACAAGTGTTTCCACGCCTGCCCTGGCCGGAATCATTAACAATGCCGGGAAGTTCCATTCTTCCAGCCAAGCGGAAAACGCCGAAATCTATCGTCACCTTTTCTCTGACAGGGATGATTATCGCGACATTCTCTATGGCAACTGTGGCGTCAACATCAGCAATTTCGCCACGCCAGGATGGGATTTCTGCACTGGAGTCGGCAGCAGCGTCGGCTTGGGCGGAAAGTAAACCAAGCTCGGCCATTTTTTCACTTGAATCCATCGCATAAGTGGCTCTCGTGAGCGCACGGCTTCTCGGACTGCGGCGGGCGAAAGTCCAATGAGAGCCACGCAGTTTTATTATCGGCGCTTCCGACCGGGTCGGGACGGGTGTTGCTCCGACGCCAAAATGTGGAGCTTTTCCGCAGGGTGCGGAGTCCTGCATCCACGTAACGCAGTAAAGGGCAAGAGCGGCGCGCCGCCCGCGCGGTTATACTTAGACCGGATTATCGATGAGCAGACGAAAGGCTGAGGAGACCTTCCGGGTGCGCGATTTCTGGATCGTTGTGCTGATTGCTTTGGCATGTTTGCTTGGATCGCCATCGGTGCTCGCCCAGGGCCAGAGCAACCCTCCATCCGCCCCGGAAGCCGCGAAAAAGCCGCCCATCCAAGCGCCACCCGAAACGCACCGCTTCTGGGACAAGAAAAACGACTGGCTATTCGCGGGCGTCGGCGCGTCTCGCACGCTGGATTATTTTTCGACGCTGAACTTCCGTCGCCGCGGCGACCATGAGGTATTGCTAACGAATGCCGTCGTCGACAATCATGCGGCGTTCGCGTCCATTGAAGCCGGCGCCGCGGGGCTCTCGATTGGCGTGTCTTATCTTTTTCACCGCTATGGCCACCACAAGTTGGAGCGCTGGGTATCCATCCTGCACGTCGGCGCGGCGACCGGCGGAGCGATCAACAACTATTGCTTGAAGACGGTTCACACGGCGACCCCCGCGCCGCAAGTTCCGAGGAACCCCTGACCGACAGGGAAAACCTCAACACAGAGTTTATAGAAGGCCGCCCCGACCGGGCCGGTGTAAACGCCGGGCATAAAGAAGAGAAACCCAAGCAGACCCAAGGATACATGCAGGAGTGCCTGTGCCACGGGCCCACCAATCAGAGGGAATTTCTGCGGGCGATGTTGCCCAGCATGGCGCCGCTGGGCTTGATGGTTCGGCGTTGCGTGGCCAAATCGACGGCGACGATACCGAACTTGGGCTCGAAGCCGGACATCCACTCGAAGTTGTCGAGCAGCGACCAGGTGACATAGCCGCGGACATCCGCGCCATCGTCTATGGCGCGTTTGAGGCCGGCGAGGGCGCGTTGATAATACTCCACGCGGCGCGTGTCATCGGTGGTGGCGATGCCGTTTTCCGTGACGATGAGGGGCACACCGGCTTCCTTGCTGGCGTAGCGCACCACATGCTCGACGCATTCGGGATAAAACTCCCAGCCAACCTGCGTGAGCTCCGCGCCTTGCGGGGCGGGCAAATCCCTCTTTCCGACAATGGAGCGTGAATAGGTTTGCACGCCGAGATAGTCGCATGTTTTTGCGGCGTCGAACCAGGGGCCGTAGACGTCCGCGCGTTTTTCGGCCAAGTGACTGTCCGAAGGAGCCGCCTGATCGTCCGACATGGCGAGATTGAATCCCACGGGCATTTCGCTGCGCACGGATTTCATCGCGGCCTTACCCTTGTGGTGGGCGGCCAACAGCCCATCGCGGATCTTACGGGGATCATCGCTCAAAAAGAAACCCGCGAATTCAGGAGCATGGAGCTGCTGGCGGACGTTAGCGAGACTCTGCTGGAAAACGTCGGTCATATTCCTGCCCTGCATCTCCGGCAGGTTGATCCAACTCAGCAATTGGGGAACGTCCGGCTCATTGAATGTGGAGGCATAATCCACCAGATCTCCCAGGTGCTTGGTGGCCTTTTCACAGAAGCGGGCGTAAAGATCGGCCGCAGAGGGATTTTGCCAGGCGCCCTTGTAGGCAAACCAGCGCGGGATGGAGAAGTGCGAGTAGGTGAGCAGCGTCGTCAGATGGTGCTCGCGGCAAGCGGCCAGCATGCGGCGGTAGTGTTCGAGTTCGGCGTTGGAAAAGAAACCCTCGTCGGGTTCGATGCGCGCCCACTCGAGCGAAAAGCGGTAGGTGTTGAAACCAAGATCGGCCAGCATGCTGATGTCCTGGGGATAGAGATGGTAGTGATCGCAGGCGTCGCCGGAGGGTTCTTTGAATATGGTCTGGGGCAAATGTTCCAGGGTCCAGAGATCGCTGTTGGTATTGTTGCCCTCGACTTGATGACCAGCAGTGGCGCAGCCCCAGAGGAACTTATCGGGGAAGGATTTGGACTTGTCCGCGGGACCAGGGGCGGCCTCTGGGGGCGGAGCCGCGTTGGCCGCATGGGCGAAGGATGTGTTTCCGATGATCCCCGCCAGTGCGGCGGCAGAGGCGCCTTGTAAAAGGCTGCGGCGCGTGATGGGTTTGCATGTCGATTCAGAGGGCGGGAGTTTTGGCTGATTCATGGATGAGTTCCTCCTGGAGAATTTCCAAGGAATTCTGTTGGCAGGTGGCCGAGTCCGAAGGGAGCGGAGATTGCTGACATGGCGGACGAGGAGAGGATAGCAGTTCCTCATTTATAGGGAAAGGCATGGAGTGGCAGAGAAGCGGGTGATGGGCTGGGGAGGAAATCACCGCAATACTTTCACCGGAAGCAGGAGGAGGTGGAGAGCACCCTGCAAGGTCAGTGAGCCAGCTTGCTCTCGATGACTAATTCATATTGGGGAACGAGGGTGATCTTATCCAGGCGAACCAACTGATCGCGCTCGGTGAAAGTTGGCCAGTACTTCTGCTCCAGAAAAATCGGCGCATCTTTCCTTAGTGGAAGGACTTCCAGCGTCAGGCCGCCAGTGGAGTGTGATTCTAGAAAGCGGCGCAGGCCGATGGTCCATGGCAGCCCATTGAAGAAATCATCTGTCAGCAGGTGCGAAGCGTTCTGCAAGCGGGCAACGTCACCCACATATTCGATTTTCAGGAAAAGATCGCTGAGACCCTGGAGTGGCTCTTGCGGCAAACGCAGACGCCATCTCGCGGCCTGGTCGAAGGCCGCTTGATCGGGAGCTTGCGCAACGCCGGTGGGCCTCCAGGAAAGAGGCGGACCCAACTTGATGGGAGGCGCCTGGCGCGCATCCTGAATCTTCTCGTAAACGATTTGCGGATCGCGTGATGAGAACGTCGCGGAAAACTCGCCGACATCGGCATTTGTTTCGGCCCTTTGCAAGGGATGATTTGCGACCAGCGTGCCGTCGGGCGCGGGGAGCAGCCGGAAATGAAAATCCGCCACGCCATCGGAGCGCAAAAAGATTTGCTGCGCGCCGGCAAAGAATTGCTGGCCGGTCAGCAACAGATATTGCTTATCGCCGAGTTGCACCTTCCACGCGTTTTCCGCATCCGTTTCCGAAAGGAGAATCAGGCGGAACGTCTTGCGACTGGCCTCTTTCCACTGCACAAAAGGAGTCACGCCATCCACTACATCCCGCAAACAAAGCACACCTGCATCTTGGGCATTCTCCACGCCCTTCTGAATCTCCAGGGGAGGCGGGTTATCGAAGGCGAAGTCGGCGCGCACGCCAGGGACACGAAGGAAGTAATAAGTAACCTGGTTGATGTCCTGCAGCCTGGTAAACAACTGTGCGGTGCTGTAGGCGAGAGTTACGCCACCCATATGCAGTTTGAAGGGCCACACAAAATAGGCCCCGGAAGGAATATCCACCGGTTCTTTCGGGAACTGCAGCAATCCTGCCGGCAACTGAATGTTCAATTGCAATGCCTTGCGAGCGGGCATCTCCGCCCCGCGAACATAGTTATTCAGAAAGACGAAACCACCATCATGGTCCGCGCGGACCGATACACGGGCGATGGAAAAATCTTCCGGCCCCTTGGGAAGCTGCGCGGGAGGGTACACTTTCATGGGAGCAAGGTTTGCGCCGAACTCATTCAGAAAGTAATTGAAGATTTTAAGTTTTCGGAAGGATTGTCTCTCCTGGCCAAATTCGCCGAGGGGCGCCTGAAAATCGTAAGACTTCACGGGCACGTCGGTGGGATAGAGCGTCGCTTGAGATTCCTGTAGCGTGGTCCGCTTGCCATCCGGGTTTTCGCCGCCTTGAAACATGTAAGTTCCATACAGATTGACTCCGGAGCCGAGCATTACGGGAACCATTGCGGCCACATCATCGGCCGTCAGGACCGGCCGCCGATGGTAGGTATTTTGGATACCGCCGCCCATCTCCGCGGTGATAAAGGGCGTGGCGGCATGCGTCACACGGGTCGCGTCATCCGCTGGGCCGGCCGCGATAACGCCCATGTTGCCCGAGACGCGGCTCTGGAACCGGAACAAATAGACTTCCGAAGCGGGAAGAGCCTGCAGAGAGGAATCCCAAGGGGCATCCGGATAGCCGCCGAAAACCGGCAGCACTTCTCCTTTTGGCACCACGGCATTGTCCCAACCCGTCACGCTGTAATACGGAACGTCCAGGCCGCTCTCGATGGCCAGTTTCTTCAGCGCCAGGATGTACTCCTCGCCGCCATTTTTGCTTCTGTCCGCGTATTCGTTTTCGAGTTGTACGCCGATGACTGGCCCGCCGTCTTTCCAGAGCAGACCCTTTGCTTGCAGAGAGATTTGCTGAAAATACCTGGCCACAAAAGACATGAACAGGGGATCGTTCGTGCGCGTAGGCCCTTTCTCCAGGAGCCAGTCGGGGAGTCCGCCATTTCTGGCTTCCCCATGCGCCCAGGGGCCGATCCGCAGGTAGACATACATCCCGTGCTTTCCGCAAAGTTCCACGAATTGATGTAAGTCGCGGTCTCCGGACCAATCGAATTGGGACTGGATCTCCTCGTGGTGAATCCAAAAGATGTACGTGGCAATGATCTGCACACCCGCGGCTTTCATCTTCAGAATTTCCTCTTCCCAGTGGGCGCGCGGATAGCGGGCGAAGTGGAATTCGCCCATCACCGGAAACCACGGTTCGGCGTTGCGTGTGAGATAAGAGCTGTTCAAACCAAGAACCTGGCCGGAGGTTGAGTTTGCCGTGCCGCCGTGGAATGCCGCGGGAGCAGGCGGTGGCGCCGGCTGGCGCGCGTCGATATAGATGGTGTTCGTGGCTTGCGCGGAAACCGGTCGGCTCGTAAAGGAAGAGAAAAGCAAGCCGAGTAATGCGACGGAAAGCATCCTGAATTTCACGCGATGGCCGGGGCAAGGTTTTAACACCGTCAAACTCCGATCCACGGAAGGTACAGGCTAGGAAGCAATCCACATGGCAAGTGGCACGTGCTGAGATGGCGGGAAAGCATTGACATAATGGACGGCGCGAGATGAGCACCTCAATCTTATCACCGGAGTCAGAGAGAGGCGGGGGTGTGCGCAACCTCGGGGCAGGCGCCCCTTACTTCAAGCTGGAGTTTCTTCCGGAGCGGCGACGGAGAACTTCTCCAACACATCGGTCAGCTCCTGGATCTTAATGGGCTTCGAGATGTAGTCATCCATACCTGAGGCCAGGCATCGCTCGCGGTCGCCCTGCATGGCGTGAGCCGTCATGGCGATGATCGGTAAGTGCCTGCCAGTGCCATGTTCCCGGGCGCGAATGGCGGCGGTAGCCTCGAACCCATCCATCTCCGGCATCTGCACGTCCATCAACACGACATCGAAGTTCTCCCGGTCGAGGGCAGCAAGGGCTTCGCGGCCGTTCGCCGTGACCGCTACGTGGTGTCCGTGTTTCTCCAGCAGGCGCGCGGCGAGCTTCTGGTTGACGGCATTGTCCTCCGCCAGCAAAACGCGCAACTTCTTCTTCCCCTCGCGTAGGGTGTGTCGCGTGATCAGCACGGCCGGTTCAGGTTGCGACCCCGACATGCCCAGAACGCGAAGGATTGCCTCAAACAACTCCGACTGGCTGACAGGTTTGGTGAGATAGGCGGCCAGGCCTAGCTCCCGGCAGCGTGCGGCGTCGCCTCGTTGCCCGGACGAGGTTAGCATGATGACTTTGGCTTCTCCGGCCAACTCGGGGGACTGGCGGAGTTGCTCCACCAGAGTGAAGCCATCCATGTCCGGCATGTTGAGGTCGGTCAGGATCACGGCAAAGGAATCCTTAGCCTCCTTCAAGTACTGCAAGGCGACGATCCCGCTCTCCGCGAGCTTGGGTCTCATCCCGCGCCGGCTCAACATCTCCTCGAGGATGCGCCGGTTAGAGGCGTTGTCATCCACAACCAGCGCGCCCAGACCTACAAGGCAAGCTGGGGCAGCGGCGGGTTGGGTTTCCGCCACTTCCTTGCCTGCGCCAAGGTTAGCCGTGAAGTGAAAGGAGCTGCCCTGCCCCAAAGCGCTTTCCACCCAGATTCTGCCGCCCATCATCTCCACGAGTCGCGAGGAGATGGTCAGACCCAGCCCAGTGCCGCCGAACCTGCGTGCCGTAGAGCCTTCCGCCTGAGAGAAAGCTTCAAAGATGAGCTTCTGTTTTTCTGAGGCGATGCCAACGCCAGTGTCCGACACGACGAAGTGCAGCCGGAGCTCGTTTGAGATGCTGGAATCTAGTGCAACCTTGAGGGCCACTTCGCCTTGCTCCGTGAACTTGATGGCATTGCCAATGAGGTTGACGATGATTTGCCGCAAACGGCTGGGGTCGCCGACCATCTGTTCCGGCACCTCGGGACGAATCTGCAAAATGAGTTCCAGGCCCTTCTGGTGGGCGCGCCAGGCGAGCGTCTTGATGGTCGGTGCCAGCGAGTCTCGCAAGTTGAACTCGATGGATTCCAGTTCAAGCTTGCCCGCTTCGATTTTGGAGAAGTCAAGGATGTCATTGATGATGGTGAGGAGCGAATCGGCGGACAGCTTGACCAGGCTGGCAAACTCACGTTGTTCGGGGTTGAGCCCGGTATCCAGAAGCAGATCGGTCATGCCAAGGACGCCGTTCATGGGAGTGCGGATTTCGTGACTCATGTTGGCCAGGAACTCGCTTTTGGCGCGGTTGGCGGCCTCCGCGGCCATTTTGGCAACCTGCAGTTCCTGCTCGGCGCGCTTGCGCTCAGTGATATCTCGATATCCCCATACCCGCCCGACGCTTTTCCGATTAACGATTTGGGGCTCCGAATGGCGCTCGAAGACTCGCCCATCTTTGAGCTCGACCACGTCGTCGGTCTTTGTCCTGGGGTCGGCATAGGCAGCCTGGATCTTGCCGATGAAGGCTTCCGGGTCTATCAGTTGAGGTTCAATGATTTTCACGAGAGCACGCCGATTGCGGAGCATCAGAATGTGTTCTGGAACCGCCCACATGTTTACGAATTTGTAATTGTACGCGACAATTCCGCCGGCGGAATCGACCACCAGGATTCCGTCGGCTGTTGATTCCAGCGTGGCTCGGATGGTTTCCGTGCGCTCGCGAACGCGCCTCTGCAAGGCCGCCACCCAGAGGGTGCCGAAGAGAATGGTGAGTACGCAAGCCGCCAACAACACAAGGATTCGGCTGGCCGTCCACCACGAAGGCTTTTGGAGGACCACAACATCCCGCGGCAAGCGCAGCAGGACACGAAATGATATGGGCAGTGCCGCGCCTTCTCGCTGGGCTGACAAATATTTGTCCACCTGTACCGAGCAAACTCCAGTGAGTTGAAGCTCGCTGCCGACCCGCCAGGACGCCATTTTATCGGCTTTCGTTTCACTCGGGAGGGGCGCGAAAAAGAGTATCCCTCCGGAGGACATCACCAAGGTGGGATACTCCGAGGCTAGATCCAGGTTCACCAGGCGGCCCTGAATTTGCACGAGCTTAGCGTCATAGTCGCCCCTCATCGCGTCTTGCGCTGTAACGGATGCGGCAGCGATCGGTTGGCCGCAGGCCTCCGGCTTGAAGGCAGCGTCCTCAAGCATCAACGAGTACTCGCCCATGGCGGGAAACCCCACCACATCCACCACATCGCCCAGCTTTAGAGCGGTTTTCTGAACGGTCGGGATGAAGAGTCCCTGGGAACCATCTTGTATATAGAGCCAACGTCCGGGCCATTGCAGGGTGACTTGCCCGCTCACGTGAACACGATGGACAAACCTGACGTCCGGAGCGAAGCGCAACAAGCTGTTGATGGGACGTACTGGCAATGAGAAAGGATCGGCCGCGGCCGGCTCCTCTATCCTTATTTGGGCGAGGGACGGGAACATCAAGCGAGCTCCAACCATTTGGCGGTTCTTGGTCCAAACAGGGGCTGCGTTGGCGTGAACCACCACTGTTGAATCGACCAGGCGAGTGTAGTCTGCGCCTGGCTCCAGCGGTGTGATAGCGCGGATCATGCCGTCTCGCAAGGCGAGTGTGATCGTGGCGTTGTGGCCGGACTGCGCCACCGAATGGACGACACCCTCGACTTCCACCCATTGGCTGTCGTCTGCGCCGGTCATTAATTGCCCCAGGCTTCTGCGCGGGGGTTTGGGCGGCAGGTGAGACTGTGCCACGACGTGGATCTCAGACCCAACGACGATGGGCGCATAATTTCCCGGTTCGCTTACGCCAGTTATTTCTGCGAGCGCGCCCGGCTGGAGGGGAAGAATGGGCCGTGGCGGAACCAAGACACATATGCACCCGGTTGAATCACAAGCAAAGAAGGCGCCAGTCTTTGGATCAGTATCGGGATCGTAATAAGTAACGACGGCCCGGAGATGAACGGGATAATGTCGCTTGGCTTCGTCAGGCTGCAAGCTGTGCGCCGCGCGGGCCGCAGTCAGGGTGGGCAATGCTTTCTGCGCTGCGGTGGGCTGCTGTCCATATGTGTTCGTTAAGACAGTAAACACGATGAGGGCGGCGTAAAGTGACCACTTGCCGTAGACCAAAGCGTGTCGCGATTTGTACTGAACGAGCATCATTGTGCGAGCGCGTTTTCCCGATCCGGTACACAAGTCTGCGGGCTGCTCCGAGGGAAAACCCGGAGGAGACTCAGGGGCGCCTGCCGGCGCTCCTCCGTTGAATGGAAGATCCTGCATCGGTCCCCTGGCGAGACGCATCCCCGAGGCGGGAAATACTCTCCTCGGGAGATTCATCGGCTAGATCACGCCGCGCCTTGAGGACAATTCAATGCGTGTGAGCCAGAACGGCACACTTCGCGGCTGCCCTCAAGGATCAGGACAAGCAAGTTTCGGGCCTATTTCATTTTTGATGGCAATTTGATGAGCTGTCCCGCGACCATGAAAACGCCGCGCCCGCAATGGTGAATGGTGCGAGGATTCTTCTTTGCCCGGCCGATCCAGGCTTTCATGACTTCGAGGACAAACAGACAGTATTTGTCCACCATCCTCGTATCAATCACCTTGCATTCGAGATTGGCGTAACATTCGGAAATCAACGGCGCGGCGACGCGTGCCGCGGGCAGCGGAGTAAGACGAAATTCCTTGAATTTGTCGAGCACACGGCCCGAGGTATTTCCGCAGGCGACAACTTTCTTAGCCAGCTCGACGGTGGGGATGTTGATGACGCATTCCCGCGTTTCTCTCAAAATATCGAACGTGAAGTTGCGATTGCTGATCACGCACGCAACGGTGGGCGGTTCGAAATCAACCATCATGTGCCAGGACATGGTCATCACGTTGGCTCTTCCGGCGCGCGCGGACGTGACCAGCACAACCGGCCCCGGTTCCAACAAGCGGTAGACCTGCGACAACGGAAGGGATGTTTTGTTCATATGGGCCAGCTCCAGCGGCGCGCTCGTCCGCTTGCGGCATTATAGTCTCCGGTTCATTCGTAGTTCACGCAGGATAAGGAATTGCGGTCGTGGCAGCGTGACTTATTTTTGACGGGGAGCGCGTTCCGTAGTGCAGAAAAGCCTACGGGGTGGCAGAGGGGACAACGATAGTCCGCTGAAGCCGGGCCACCCGGGGACGTGCAGAGCGGTACCTGGGGCGCCCGCTGGCACCGCACGGCGGCGGGATGCGAAAGGGAAGCGAATGTTGCGCTGGCAGATACCGGGCATTACAATGCGCCGGGGGAGGAAGCAGCTTATGAATCGTCGCAAGTTTCTTGGCGCTGCAGCAGCCCTGACAGCCACGGCCGCCTACGGTTGGGAGGCAGCACTTCCGCGCCGCCGGTACAAGGATGGAATTGACCTCTCGATCATAGCGCTCGGTGGCATCGTGGTTTGCGGGCTTTCGCAGGAGGAAGCCTCGCGGCGCGTCGCGGCGGCGTACGATCGAGGCGTTAATTATTTCGACTGCGCTCCGTCGTACTTCGATGGTGAAGCGGAAACGAAACTCGGGGAAGCGTTGAGGCCCTATCGCAGCAAGGTGTTCCTTGCGGAAAAGACGATGCATCGCGACGCGAAGGGCGCCCGCGAGGAGCTGGAACGCAGCCTGCAGCGTTTTCACACCGATCATGTGGATCTGTACCAGTTTCACGCCGTCAGCTCGATGGATGATGTGGATAGGATTCTTGCGGCAGGCGGGGCTGCGGAGACATTTTTCGCGGCCAGGAAGGAGGGCAAAGTACGGCATGTAGGTTTCTCCGCGCACAATGCGCCGGCCGCGCTGCGCCTGATGGACGCGCTCGAACTGGACAGCGTGCTGTTCCCGGTGAACGTCAATGCCTGGGAGAACGGCGGCTTCGGCCCACAGATTCTGGCGAAAGCTAAAGCGAAGGGCATGGCCCGGATGGCATTGAAGGCGCTGGCGTTCGGGAAGTGGCCCGCGAGCATGAAAGAGAGTGATCGCAAGTATCCGAAGTGTTGGTATGAACCGATCGACGATCGCGAGATGGCTCGGCTGGCGCTGCGATTTACCTTAAACCAGGAGGTGACTGCAGCCGTGCCGCCGGGTGATGAGCGAATCTTCGACTTGGCGCTGGAGTTGGCGTCAGCGCCGCTGCCCGAGTTGAGCGCGGCTGAGTTGACGGGACTGAAGACCAAGATCGCCTCCCTTGAGCCGGTCTTCCGGGCGTGAGGCAGGTGACGTCCTGAACCTTTTGCTAACCCATGCAAAGAAAAGCCGGGGTGGCGGGGACCGCGCGGTGGAGCAAGCTGAGCGGGAGTGAATCGAAAAGGGCGGAAGTGTTCCGGAACGAGACGTTTCTCTTTTCCTAGAAATATCTAACCTCACAAGTCCTGTGTTTCTTTAAATGAAAAGCCTTTTTGGCCGATGAATTGGTGTGTCCCTTGCACGTTGAGCTAGTTGCTAGGGGAGGGGTGTAGTGCGTTTCGAGAAGCGAAACACACGGGCGTGAAAGAAGGCCATGGGGGCGAAAGAAGAAGTGAGCCGAGGCCCGAGTGGGGGCCGCGTGAAGCTCCTGACCACATTGCTGCTGGCAATGTGCACGGCCTGGGTGTTCCCCGGCGATGTGTTCGGCCAGGTGCTCTCTCAGGAATATCAAATGAAAGCGACGTATCTGAGAAAGATTCCAAGTTTCGTGGAGTGGCCCGCGAGCGCCGCGAGCATCAGCAAGACAGCGTTTCAAATGTGCACGGTGGGAAATTATCCATTCGGCGCCAGACTCGCGCAGGAAGTTGGCGGCGTCACCGTCAGCGGACGAAGGATCGAATTGCGCTGGGTTCACAAGGAACAGGAATTGGATGGGTGCGAGGTGATTTTTTTCAGCCGGTCAGAGGCGCAACACTGCGGGAAAATTCTGGAGGGATTGAAAGGGAAAAGTGTGCTGACCGTCGGTGAGAGCGAGGGTTTTCTGGAAGCCGGGGGCATGGTGGAATTCAGTTTTGAAAACGGCAGGCTGCAAATGAAAGTGAACCTGGTGGCGGCCCGCAATGCGAACTTAAGGATGGACGCGCGGCTGCTGGCCATGGCGAAACGTGTTGTCACGGAACACAGCACTCCGGGCGGTTAAGCATGAAAGCGTGGCGGGACATCTCATTGAGGCGTCGCTTGGTGCTGCTGACGATGGTCAGCAGCAGTATTGGGCTGATGTTCGCGCTAGTGATGTACCTGGCCTATAACGAACATCTTTCCCCGAACATAAGGTGGAAGAACTGCAATCCGCGGCCGATCTTATTGGAACGAACAGTGCGGCAGCGCTGGTCTTTGATGACAGTGTGGAAGGGGCGCGAGTGCTGCTGGCGCTCAAAACGAGAAAAAACATCCGCCGAGGTGTCCTGTTTCTGCCCGATGGAAGCGTTTTTGCGGAGTACAAGCGGGCAAACTCTACGGGCAGTGTGAGCGCAGGGCTGGCCGCCAGGACAGAAGGCATTTCCTGGTACGCGGATTGTTTGGGAATCGTCCAGCCCATCCGGCTGGAAGGCCGCGAAATCGGGAGGCTGTATCTGGAGGCGGGACTCAGCGACCTGAGGCAAGAGAGATGGCACACCGTGCTGCTGGCGATCCCTGTGATGGGTATAACGCTTGTGCTGGTGTACTTCCTGACGCTGATCCAGCAGAAATCGATCGTGCAGCCGATACGGCTGCTCGCGCATGTCGCAGGACGCGTGGCGGAAGAAAAAAACTATGCGCTGCGGGGACCCTCTTTGCACGGACCAGAGCTTGAACAGTTGGGCAGCGCTTTTGATCACATGCTGGAGGTGATCGAAAGCCGCGATCAGGAACTCCGCGAAGCGCGGGACCTTCTGGAAGCGCGCGTCGGCGAGCGCACCATGGCGCTGGAACAGGAAATCGCGGAGCGCCAACGCGCCCAGTTGCTCCTGCAAGAAAGCGAAGAACTTTTCCGGGCGCTGAACGAAGCGGCGCCGGTAGGGATTGTTGTGGAAACAGATGAAGGCATCATCCTGAGCAATCCAGCGTTCCGGGAAATGTTTGATTACACGGAGGAGGAGATTACCGGGAAGGCTCTTGATGATCTTCTGCTGACCCCGGCAATGCGTGAGGCCGGGGTCTCCATAGGCAAACTGATTGCTAGCGGGGCTACTGTACACCGCGCATTGAAACGCCGAAGGAAGGACGGGAAGGAGATTGACGTCGATGGGTTCGGCGCACCTCTGGAGTTGGGCGGGGAAAGAAAAGGTTTTCTGGCGATTTATGTGGATACTTCGGAGCGCGTGGAGGCGGAGAAGACCATCCGTGAAAGTGAAGAGCTGTTCCGGTTGCTGAGTTCCGCGGCCCCCATCGGGATCTTCCGCGCGGACCGGGAAGGGCGCTGGGTGTACGTCAACCAAAGATGGAGCGAGATGACCGGACGGGCAGCAGAGACCGCGCTTGGCTACGGATGGCTGCAGGCCGTTCATCCGGAAGACCGTGAGGCAACGGAACGCCTCTGGAAGACCGCGATTGAAATAGAGATGGAACTCCAGGATGAAACGCGATTCCTAACCCCCGATGGAAATACAAACTGGGTTTACTGGGGGTCGCGGGCTTTGCATGGGCCCGATGGCAGTTTGATTGGATATGTTGGCGTCATCGAAGACATCAGCAAACGGCGGGCCGCCGAACAGCGCCTGTTGGAAGCCAAACAGGCCGCGGAATCAGCCAACCAAGCCAAGAGCCAGTTCCTGGCCAACATGAGCCATGAAATTCGGACCCCCATGAACGGCATTTTGGGAATGACGGAGCTCGCACTGGAAACTCCGCTCAACGGCCAGCAACGCGAATACCTGGAGATGGTAAAAGGGTGCGCCGAGTCGTTGCTGGAGATCATCGAAGACATACTGGATTTTTCCAAAATCGAGAATGGCAAGGCGGAACTCGAGAGTGTTCCCTTCTCGATCCTGGACTGTGCGGAGAACGCGCTGCAACCGGTGACCCTGCGCGCCCAGCAGAAGGGTTTGGAATTGGAATGGTCGGTACGCGGTGATCTGCCGGAATTAGTCCAGGGCGATCCCATCAGGTTGCGGCAGGTACTCATCAACCTGCTTGGGAATGCGGTGAAGTTTACCGAGGCAGGGGAAGTGCTCCTGGGCATTGAGTGCCTCAAGTGCAATGAAGAAGAAGCCGAGATAAGGTTCGAGGTCCGCGATACCGGCGTGGGGATTCCAGAGGAACACCATTCCAGGATCTTCGATGCATTCCAGCAGTCCGATTCTTCCGTCACACGGCAATTTGGGGGGACGGGTCTTGGATTGTCCATTTCCGCCCGGATCGTGCGAATGATGGGGGGAGAAATTCAGGTGGAAAGCACGGCGGGTAAAGGGAGCCGTTTTTTCTTCACGGTAAAGCTAAGAACGGCTAAAGGCGCGGAGAGAGCAGATGAGGAAGAGGGTAAGCTGCCGCGGGTGAAGGTCCTGGTTGTGGAAGAAAGTAAAAGCAGCCAGGAATTGGCGGTCTGGTTAATGTCGCGTTGGGGGCTGGAAGTGG
>Ga0074046_10003006_pt1 | contig 14320 bp, 13 predicted proteins | sample BogForMeECP23OM3_FD_94441 | JGI IMG/M metagenome (GOLD analysis project Ga0074046, IMG submission 94441) | Bog forest soil microbial communities from Calvert Island, British Columbia, Canada - Bog Forest MetaG ECP23OM3 | ecosystem: Environmental > Terrestrial > Soil > Wetlands ...
CACTGGCAATACGGTAAGGAAAGGCGCCGTGCTTGATGGGAGCCGGATGAGGCGAGAGTCTCACGTCCGGTTCTGCGAGAGGCTGGCGGTGAAACCCCGCCGGCCTACTCACCAAGATCAGTTTGACCTTCACTGGTAAGGTCGAAGGAGAAGCTTGGCTCCGCCAAGTAGTAGGCGAAGGCTAACGCGCCTAGCGCGACCGCCAGGACGGTAGGTCCAAGTCCGGCGTACCAAGCGACGACGGCGATGGACAGAACGAGAATCGGCTGCTCTGCCGCGTGGAGTTCGTGTTGATGCAATGTAAACGCCAGCCCAACCCCAATTCCGACGCAAACGACGGAAAGGCTGTAGCGCCGGATCGGTGAGTGGATAGTGTGAAGGTCTCGGCTCCAGCGCGCCAGGGTTCGCCTCACTCCGGCACGTGTGGGTGCTTCGGCAAGATCAGTCATTTTGACACCTTTCCTCCGATACCTCTGCAGGGACGGGCGCAACGCGCCTCCGAAGGACGACCACGACATACAGAACCGCGGCCGCCCAGTCGAAGCTGCTCACCATTTCGGCAACGAAGATGGCGGCGCGGAACTCGTCGATCGTCCCATCGCCGGCGCGATCGACGACACGGCCATCAAGGAGGGCGGTCGTGGGGTCGATGAGATCGCTGCGCACACCGCATAGTCGCGCCCGCGAGCCGGCCGTTGCAGACCAAGTCGACGTCCAGGGTTGCCGCTAGCTTCCGGGTGCCGGACATGACGCGCCCTCACGCACCACGCAGAATAGCACGAAAATCGGCCACAGCCGCCGTCACTTGACGGAGAACGATCGAGCCGAGGGGAGGCAAGCCCCCAACCCTTGCCGCCCGGGGTCGCGAACGGTCCGTCGTCGCGAGAAAGCCCAGCGTCAAATTTCGACCACCAGGGGTCCGCGCCCGGACAGAGAGCGAACTTTCAAGAGTGAATTTTGGACGGTTTTGCATCCCTTAATTCAACGGCGCTCGGCTTCGAAGGTAAAGTTCCACATGATGTGAGAGCCCGCTCGGGCAAGTGGAAAGACAAGCAATGGCCAAGACAGTTGCAGATCAGTTTGCGGAGATTCTCGCGGCGGCGGGGGTTAAGCGAATATACGGGATTGTTGGCGACAGCCTCAACGGCCTCACGGACTCCATTCGCCGGCAAGCGAAAATTGAGTGGGTTCACGTGCGCCACGAGGAGGTGGCGGCCTTCGCCGCGGGCGCCGAGGCGCACCTGACCGGGGAGCTCGCGGTCTGCGCCGGCAGCTGTGGACCAGGAAATCTTCACCTCATCAACGGCCTTTTCGATTGCCATCGGTCGCGCGTCCCGGTGTTGGCGATCGCTGCACAGATTCCATCGGCCGAGATAGGCGCCGGCTACTTCCAGGAAACCCACCCGGAAGTGTTGTTCAAGGAATGCAGCCATTACTGCGAGCTTGTCTCTGTTTCCAATCAGATGCCGCGCACGCTGGAGATCGCGATTCGCGAGGCTGTGGGCAAGCGGGGTGTGTCGGTGGTGGTGATCCCGGGCGATGTCGCCCTGCAGCCTGCCTCCGATGCGCCGCCGCCCAAGCTCGCCGGCTTGCTGCCGCCGCAACCGGTCATGGTTCCGCGGGCTTCCGATCTCGACCGGCTGGCGGCGATGCTCAACGGCGACGGCCGCGTGACCCTGTTATGTGGCTCCGGATGCGCGGGAGCGCACGATGACCTTATCGCGCTCGGCGAACGGCTGAAGGCGCCGATGGTGCATGCGATGCGCGGCAAGGAGCACGTCGAATGGGACAATCCCTACGACGTCGGCATGACCGGGCTGATTGGATTCTCTTCAGGCTATTATGCGATGCTCGACTGCGACGTTCTGCTGATGATCGGGACCGATTTTCCATATCGGCAGTTCTATCCGCAGGGCAGCAGCGTGCGCGTCGCTCAGATCGATCTCCGACCGGAGCATCTCGGCCGCCGCGCCACAATAGACCTCGGCATCGTCGGTGATGTCCGGGCAACGCTTCAGGCGCTCCTGCCTCGGCTTGAGCCGAAACGCGATGGTTCGCATCTTGCCCAAGCCCGGCGGCACTACACCGAGGCGCGCCGGCAACTGGACGATCTCGCAAGAGGCACGGGGGGCAAAGGCATCGTTCACCCGGAACAGATCGCCGCGGCGCTTAGCGATCGCGCCGCGCGAGATGCGATCTTCACCTGCGATGTCGGCCTGCCCACGGTCTGGGCGGCGCGCTATCTCGCCATGAACGGCGAGCGCCGGCTCCTCGGATCGTTCTGGCACGGCTCCATGGCCAACGCCATGGCTCAGGCGATCGGCGCGCAGAAGGCATTCCCTGATCGACAGGTGATCTCCCTTTCCGGCGACGGCGGCTTCAGCATGCTGATGGGCGATTTTCTTAGCCTGGCGCAGCTGAAGCTTCCGGTTAAGGTGGTTGTCTTCAACAACAGTGCGCTCGGTTTCATTGAACTCGAGCAGAAATCGACCGGTTTCCTTCCTTTCGGAACAGACTTCAGCAATCCGAATTTCGCCGCCATGGCCGAGGCGGCCGGGATCCGCGGTATAAGAATCGAGGATCCGGCGGGCGTGGATGAGGGCATCGCGGCGGCACTGGATCATCCAGGGCCGGTTCTCGTCGATGCGGTCGTCAACCGGACCGAGCTCGCCATGCCGCCATCGGTCACGTTGGAGATGGCCAAGGGCTTCACGCTCTACATGCTCAAGGCCGTGATCAGCGGCCGGGGTGACGAGATCATCGATCTCGCTCTCACCAATCTGTGGCGCTGAAGGACGAAGGACATGGAACTCACGGCCTTGCTTCTGTCGCGACTGCAGTTTGCATTCACGGTCTCCTTTCACATTATCTTTCCATCCTTCACGATCGGGCTGGCAGCCTGGCTCACTGTTCTCGAAGCCCTACACTTGGCGACTGGCCGGCCTGCCTATCGTGTCGTCTTCGAGTTCTGGCTCAAGATCTTTGCTGTGGCTTTCGGGCTCGGCGTGGTTTCCGGTATCGTGATGGCGTTCGAGTTCGGCACGAACTGGAGCGAACTGTCCCGGATGTCAGGGCCAATCCAGGGCCCGCTTCTCTCCTATGAAACTTTTACCGCCTTCGCCTTGGAGGCGAGCTTTTTCGGCGTGCTTCTATTTGGTCGGCAGAGAGTCGCTTCCTGGTTCTACCTGTTTTCGACTGCCATGGTGGCTCTGGGCACCACGCTCTCCGCCTTCTGGATCATGGTCAACAACAGCTGGATGCAGGTCCCCGTCGGTTACACGCTAGAGAACGGATTCTTCGTTCCAACCGACTGGGCCAAGATCATCTTCAGTCCCGTCGTCTGGGTGCGCTTCCCGCACATGCTTCTCGCCTCTTACCTGACAGGCGCCTTCTGCGTGGCGGCGACCGGAGCCTGGTATCTGCTGCGCGGAAAATTCGCCGCTGAGGCGGGGATCATGCTGCGTATGGGATTATACTTGGCGGCCGTGCTGCTGCCTTTCCAGATCATCTTCGGACACCTCAACGGCGAATATATCGTTGACCATCAGCCGTCGAAAATGGCGGCGATCGAGGCCCGTTGGCACAACGAACAGCCGGCTTCTGAGGTGCTGCTCGCCTGGCCGGATGTCGCTAACAAACGAAACCTGTTCGCGATCACGCTCCCCGCGCCGTTAGGCAGCCTAATCGACTCAGACAGCCTCGCGGCTGCAGAGGTGGGGCTCGACAGCATCCCGCCCGAGAATAGACCACCGGTACTGATCCCGTTCTTCGCCTTTCGCGTCATGGTCGGCTGCGGTCTGGTCATGCTGGCGATCGCCTGGATAGGCTCTTATTTGGGCGCCAGGCGCCGCATCGAAAGGAACCGGCCGTTGCTCTGGCTGACGTTTCTCAGCTTTCCCCTACCGTTCATCGCCATCGTGACGGGCTGGTTCACGGCCGAAGTCGGGCGCCAGCCGTGGACGATCTACGGGCTTCTGCGCACCGCCGACGCGGTTACGCCTTTTCTGACGACGCGCGCCGCGATGATCTCGCTGGTCGTGTTCTGCGCCGTCTACGTCTTCATCTTCGCCTTCGGGATTTTCTACATCTATCGGCTGCTCCGAGACGGGCCGATCGGTCATCTGCCGCCGCTCGCTGCAAGCCCCAATCGCCCGATGTCGGTGATCGACGGCCATGTGGATGCGACCGCCCTTCATAGGGCCACCGAACACCTTCCCGCAGGAGAATAGCTATGGTCATGTTCTGGGTCGCCATACTGGCCATCAGCGTACTTCTCTACGTGCTGCTCGATGGCTTCGATCTCGGCGTCGGTATTCTCTTCGGTGTGACCCGCAGCGAGGCGGCACGACGGTCGATGATGAGCGCCGTCGCGCCGGTGTGGGACGGCAACGAAACCTGGCTCGTGGTCGTAGGCGTGGTCCTGTGGGGCGCCTTTCCAATCGTCTACTCGGTCCTGTTCTCGGCGTTCTATCTGCCGCTGTTGATGATGCTCGCGGGCCTCATTCTGCGCGGAGTTGCCTTCGAGTACCGCGCTCAGACGGAACGGATGCGCTGGCTATGGGACGTCAGCTTTGCCGGCGGTTCGCTTCTCGCCGCGTTCATGCAAGGCCTGACCGTCGGGGCGCTGGTGGAGGGCCTTCCGATTTCCGGTGGCCGGTATAGCGGCGGCGACTTCGGAGGGTTCAGTCCCTTTGCCTTGCTGTGCGGTGTCGGCCTTTGTCTCGGCTATGCACTGCTAGGCGCCTGCTGGCTCGCAAAAAAATGTGAAGGCGAGGTCCGGGACGCGGCCTATCGTCTGATCCCGTATCTGGCGCTTGGGCGGCTGGTTTTCCTGATCGCCGTCTTCGCCTATGCGCTCGCCGAACACCTTCCGGTTATGGCGCGGTGGATCGAGCGGCCGTCTCTATTCATCTTCCCAGTCATCGGCGCCTTTGCGGCCATCGTGCTCGCCTTTACCGTTCGGCGTCGCGAAGACGACCTGCCTTTCATGATGGTCGTGCTGATCTTTCTCGCGGCATTCGGCACGTTGGCGATCTCCTTCTGGCCCTACATGGTCCCGTTCTCGATCACCATCGAGCAGGCCGCCGCCCCACATTCGAGTCTCGCCTTCATGTTCTGGGGCGAGGGGCTTTTCGTCTTCCCGCTCATGCTCCTCTACACCGCAATCAGCCTGACCGTGTTCAGAGGCAAAACCAAAGCAACGGCAAACCAATACTGAGAGGTGTCGCATGCGCATCGGCCTTTTCATCCCTTGTTACATCGACGCCTTCTTCCCCGAAGTCGGCATCGCGACGCTCGAGCTCCTGGAGCGGTTCGGTCACGACGTCGTCTATCCTCGCGATCAGACCTGTTGCGGACAGCCGATGGCGAACAGCGGGTTCAACGCCGATTGCACCGCTACGGAAGCGCTGTTCGTGCGTAATTTTTCCGGCTTCGATTATGTCGTCGCCCCTTCCGGCAGCTGCGTGCACCACGTCCGTTCGAATTTCGACGCTCTCGAGCAGACGCCCGACGTCAAGGAGGTGCGCGCCCGCACCTATGAGCTGGTCGAGTTTCTGCACGACATCGAAAAGGCGGATGCGTTTCCGTGGGCAAAGTTTCCGCATCGAGTCGGGCTGCACAACAGCTGCGGCACGCTGCGCCAGCTCAAGCACGCGGCCCCCTCCGAATTGCGCGAGACGTTCTTTTCTAAGCCGCTGGATCTCTTGACCAAAGTTGAGGGAATTGACTTCGTCAAGCCGTCGCGTCCCGACGAGTGCTGCGGCTTCGGCGGCACTTTCTCGGTGTTCGAGGAAGTTGTCTCCACCAAGATGGGCTATGACAAAGTCAGCGATCACGCCCGCGCCGGCGCCGAGTATATAGTCTCGGCTGACGCGTCCTGCCTGATGCATCAGCAGGGATGCGCCGAGCGCATCGGCGTGCCGATCAAATTCATCCACATTGCTCAGATCTTGAACGGAGCCAGCGCATGAGTGACTCCCCCGACATGCTGCATCCCGAATTGCTTGCGCCCGACGACAGCGATTCGATCAGGCGCGACGGCCGCCGCCTCGACCACGCCGAAGCGGTGTCGAAGCCGCTTCGCGGCAAGCCCGAGCCGCAACCGCGGGGCGCCAAGATCCATGGCAATCGGCCGGTCAATCAGGCGGAGGCGGCGGCCCGGTTCATTGCCGCGCCCGAACACGAGAAGATGCATGACGAGCGGCTCTGGGATCTGCGGCAGAAGCGCGACCGCGAGATGCATGTGATTCCCGAATGGGAAGAACTGCGCGCGCTCGCCTCCGCCATCAAAGAGCACGCGCTTACCCATCTCGACGAGTATCTCGATCAGTTCGAGGCCAACGCGCGCTCGAACGGCGTTCATGTGCATTGGGCGCGGGACGCCAGCGAGCACAATCAAATTGTCCACGGCATCCTAAAGGACCACGGCGCCAAGTCGCTTATCAAGAGCAAGTCGATGCTCACCGAAGAATGCGGATTCCGCCCCTACATGGCCTCAGTCGGAATCGAAGTGATCGAGACCGACCTCGGTGAGCGCATCCAGCAGCTCGACAACGAAGATCCAAGCCACGTGGTCGTGCCTGCCGTGCACAAGCTCAGGACCGACGTCGCGGAAGTCTTCTCAAGGACGATCGGCACCGACCCGGACAACAGCGACGTGCACTATCTCGCGGAATCGCAGCGCGAGGCGACCCGTCCTTTGATCCTCGCTGCCGAGGCCGGCATGACCGGCTGCAATTTCGCGGTCGCGGAGACCGGCAGCGTTGTCGTTTGCACCAACGAAGGCAATGCGGACCTTTCGGCGAATGTGCCGAAGCTGCACATCGCCTCGATCGGCATCGAGAAGGTCATCCCGCGGCTCGAGCATCTCGCCGTATTCGTGCGGATGTTGTCGCGCAGCGCGCTGGGCTCGCCGATCACGCAATACACCTCGCATTTCCGTGGGCCGCGGGAGGGCGGCGAGATGCACTTCGTGCTGGTCGACAACGGCCGCTCCGAGCGCCTCGGCCTCGACGAGTTCTGGACGTCGCTTAAATGCATCCGTTGCGGAGCCTGCATGAACACGTGCCCGGTTTATCGGCGCAGCGGGGGCTTGAGTTACGGCGCCACCTACTCGGGTCCCATCGGTCTCATCATCGATCCGACGTACAACGCCCGCAAATACAGCAACCTGCCCTTCTCCTCCACGCTCAATGGCAGCTGTACCAATGTTTGCCCGGTCAAGATCAACATCCACGAGCAAATCTATGCCTGGCGGCGCGAGCTGGTGAAGCGGCACGACGTTCCGTTCGTCAAGAAGGCCGCGATGAAAGCGGCGGGCGAACTGCTCTCGCGGCCCGCCGCCTATCGCGCCGCGGTGGCTACCGCCGATATCGCGCTTGCTCATCTCCCGCGCTTCGTCGTTTACAACGGCCTCAACGCCTGGGGGAAAAATCGCGAGAACCCCCATCCGCCCAAACAGACATTCCATAGCTGGCATCACGCGAACCGCAGAGAAGACCGATGAGCAGCCGGGACGAGATTCTCGCGTCGATCCGCGCCAATCGGCCCAGCCTGGAGCGTCCGCTCCCGCTCGTTCCCCTGTTCGACGACCGCCGGCCGCCCTCCCTTCTCGCCGCCTTCAAGGAGAGCCTCGAACGCATGGGCGGGCTGTTTCTCGATCCGCCGCCGACCGGCGATGTTCTCGCGCCGGTTCGAGCAAAGATCGCGAACGCGAAGGTCGTGTGCTCGATCGTGCCGGAAATCACCGGCAATCGCGACATCGCCGGAGCCCATGCGCCGCAGGATCTGGCGGATGTCGACTACGCAATAGTGCGCGCCGCTTTCGCGGTCGCGGAGACCGGTTCGATCCTTGTCGACGACAAGGACCTGCGCGTCAACGCCGTCGCTTATCTCGCGCAGCACCTGATTGTTCTGCTCGACCCCTCCGACATTGTCATCAATCTCCATCACGCTTATCGCCGGCCGGAGTTTCGAAACAGCAATTATGCCGCCTTCCACACCGGTCCATCCGCCACCGCGGATATCGAGGGGGTCTTGATCCACGGTGCCCAGGGCGTGCGCTCGCTTTCCCTCTTGCCCGCCGCGCGAGGGCGAGCCCCAGCTATCCAATGAGCGAGAGAGATTGTCCCGCGCTCGATGCCGCGAAGAGCCCACACGCCCAAACGCGGCTCGGTCTAGCGGTCGTGATGTATTCTGCGCGCGGGAGGGGAACGGCCTTAACAGTCACGCAGCGTTTTCGCGCGCGAAACGCACGCGTGCTCAGCTCACTCCACATCCGAATTTGCCGTTCTTAACGCCGATTTACTCACGGCCGCAGTCTGCCGCCCGTTATTACTGGAATTGAAATTGGACGCAGTGACCTGGCCACTCCCGGGTGCGGAGGCGCCGCCGCGAGGAGAGACACGGTGGACCTCTCAGCGCAAGGAGACGACCGTGAGTGACGCCTCTCAAATGACGCGAGACTCCATTCGGAATGCATGGGAGCCGAACGGTTACAAGGTCACTGCATGCGATACGGCTTGGCCGCGCCGAGACAGGCGCCGCCCAAATCGGCGTGGCGCTCGGATGAGCACCTACGACCCTGATCGCCAGGAGAGATCAAATGACTGCCATGAGAAAAGAGACAGACAGCCTCGGTGTCGTCGAGGTCCCCGCCGATAAGCTGTGGGGCGCCCAGACCCAGCGTTCGCTGTTCCCGCTGCACGTCTCGATGACGGGCAGCGGTACCCAGTTCAACGTGAACGTCAACGAAGTGATCTCCAACCGGTGCTGCCAGCTGGCCGGCGCTCCGCTTGGAAGCCATGCGCCGGTCCACCCCAACGACCATGTCAACATGGCGCAGTCGTCGAACGACTCGTTCCCTTCCGCCATGTGCATGGCAGCCGCCGTGAATGTGAAAGAACGTCTCGTTCCGGCCGTGGCCGCCCTGCGCGACGCTGTCAGCAAGAACGCAGAAGCGTGGGACGGCATCGTGAAGATCGGGCGCACTCACATGAAGGACGCCACGCCGCTCACGCTGGGCCAGGAGTGGTCTGGTTATGCCGGAATGCTGTCGGATGACCTGGATCGGATTGAGGACGCCTTGAAGGGGGTCTATCGCCTTGCGCTTGGTGGAACAGCTGTCGGCACGGGCATCCACTCCGCGCCCGGGTTTGCAGAAGCGGCGGCGGCTGAGATCGCGAAGCTGACCGCTTGTCCTTCATCACAGCGCCCAACAAGTTCGCGGTGCAAGGCGCTCACGACGCGCTCGTCCAGCTCTCGGGAACGCTGCGAACGCTTGCCGTGTCGCTTTACAAGATCGCCAACGACATTCGTCTGATGTCATGCAGGCCTTGTGCTGGATTGGCGGAATTGCACATCCCTGAGAACGAGCCGGGCTCCTCGATCATGCCGGGAAAAGTCAATCCGACGCAGTGCGAAGCGCTGACGATGATCGCCGTGCAGGTGATGGCCAACGACGTCGCGGTGGGTTTCGGCGGCGCTGGCGGCGGTCTCGAAAGGAACGTCTACAAGCCCCTGATGATTTTCAACATCGTCGGATCGATTACGATCCTCAGCGACGGCTGCGCGAATTCTCGAAAGTTCCTGATCGAAGGAACCAAGCCTAACCTGAAGAAGATCAACGAATACGTCGAGCGTTCGCCAATGTTGGTGACGGCGTTGTCGCCCAGCATTGGCTACGACAAGGCATCGAAGATTGCCCACTACGCGATGGGCAACGATCTGATCTTGAAAGCGTCCGCACTGGAACCCGGGTTTGTTACGGAAGCCGAATTCGATCGCGTGGTTGACCCGGCAAAAATTGTACATCCCTACGTCGCAGACGATCCCACCCTCGGGTCGTCCGAAAATGCTGAACTCCACCAATAGTGGACCTCAACCATGGCCAACGCCACCTACGAGCTTCGACAGGCGCCGAAAGGTCCAGCGCGGGGCGGCTGGGGAGCGGCTTTGGCGGGCGCCGCGCGAGCGGCCGGTCCGCCGCTGTTGTTCGGCCTGCGGCTCTGCGCCTCGGTCTGTCTCGCTCTCTACGTCGCGTTCTGGCTCCAGCTCGACAATGCGTATTGGGCCGGCACGTCGGCCGCAATCGTGTGCCAGCCGCAGCTCGGGGCTTCAATGCGCAAGGCGTGGTTCCGGATGGTCGGCACCATCGTCGGCGCCGTCATGATCGTGGTGCTGAACGCGTGCTTTCCCCAGGATCGCGCCGCCTTTCTGACGCTCCTGGCGTTGTGGCTCGCCATCTGCGCTTTCGCCGCCACGCTGATGCGCAACTTCGCCTCTTACTCGGCGGCGCTCGCCGGCTACACCGCGGCGATCATCGCCGCCGACACGCTCGGCGCCACCGGAGGCCCGGACGGGCAGGTCTTTATGCTGGCGGTCACCCGCGCCAGCGAGATCTGCATCGGGATCGTGTGCGCCGGCGTGGTTCTCGCCGGGACCGACTTCGGCGGTTCGCAGCGCCAATTGGCCGCGTTGTTCGCCACAGTTGCGAGCGAGATAACCGGCCTATTTGCCGGCACGTTGACGCAAGCGGGATCACGCCTGCCGGACACGCGCGCCCAGCGACGCGAGCTCACTCGGCGCGTGATCGCGCTCGACCCGGCGGTCGACCGGGCGATCGGGGAATCCAGCCAATTGCGCTACCACTCGCCGGTGTTGCAGAGGGCGGTGGAGGGCCTGTTCACGGCGCTTGATGGCTGGCGCGGAGTTGCGGCCCACCTGAGCGGATTGTCGGAGGGCGCTGCTCAGCAGGAGGCCGAGACCGTCCTGTGCAGCCTTCCGCCCGCACTGCGGTCCGCGCGGGAATCCGGAGCGTCAGCACGGTGGATGGCTGACCCTGTTGGGCTCCGGGGCATCTGCGAAGATGGGAAACGGACGCTCCTTGTCCTGCCGGCGGGCACTCCGTCGCAGCGCCTCCTTGCCGACCAGACAGCGAAGGTGCTGGCCGGCCTTGCGCATGTGCTCGACGGGCTCACTCTGCTCGTCGATGCTGGCCGGCCTGTTCCTGGCCATCGTGGGTTCCGACTGAGCGTACCCGATTTGCTGCCTGGCCTCGTCAACGCGGGACGGGCCTTCGTCACGATCGGCGCCATCGAGCTCTTCTGGGTCGTCACCGCCTGGCCGAACGGGGTGTCGGCCATCGTGTTTTCCGCGGTCACGGTCCTGTTGCTTTCGCCCAAAGGCGATCAGGCCTACGCCGGCGCGATGGCGTTCGCGCTCGGCGTTGCCGGCGCCGTCCCTGCCGCAGCAATTGTCAAGTTTGCGGTGCTGCCGGGGCTCGAGACGTTCCCGGCCTTTTGCGTCGCTCTCGGTCTCTGCCTCGTCCCGGTCGGCTTTGTGATGGCCCAAAGCCGGCAGCCCGTGGTTTTGGCGGTTGTGACCGCCATGGGCTTCAACTTCATGCCTCTCCTCGCGCCCACCAACCAGATGAGCTACGACACGGCAGCGTTTTACAACTCTGCACTAGCGATCGTTGTAGGCTGCGTCGTCGCGCCGCTTTCGTTTCGGCTGCTGCCTCCGCTCTCGCCGGATCTGCGGGCGCGCCGCCTCCTCGCCCCGACGTTGCGCGATCTGCGCCGCCTGACGATCGGCCCCCTGCCCCCGACCCCCGAAGCCTGGCAGGACCGCCTCTACGGCCGCCTGGAAGCATTGCCGGACCAGGCCGAGCCTTTGCAGCGCGCGCAGCTCCTAGCGGCGCTCTCCGTCGGCGACGACATCATGCGCCTTCGCATGATCTCTCCGCTGCTTGATCTTGGCCCGGAGCTAGGCGCGGCGCTCGCCGCCCTGGCGCAAGGCGACAGCGCCGCGGCGACGACGTGGCTTGCCCGCCTCGACCATCGCCTCGCCTCTCCTCCCGGAGCACAGCCGGACGCGGTCCTCGCTCTTCATGCTCGCGCGAGGATTCTGGCCCTTTCAGAGGCCCTTGCCGGGCATGCCGGCTATTTCGACGCAGGAGCGGCAGCATGAGGTTCACAGAAATCGATCTGTTCGGCGTCTACGTTGCGCCGATCTCACTGTTGATGGTGGCGGCTTGGCTGGTCACGATCGCACTGCGCCGGGTGGCCGCCCGCTTTGGCTTGCTGCGCAACGTCTGGCACCCGGCCCTGTTCGTGTTTGCCGTTTACATGATCGTTCTCTCGTCCACGGTCCTCATCGTCGCGAGGCGAGCGCCATGACCGTTGCAGAATTCAAACCGAAACGCGACAACGCAAATGATCGCGAGGCCATCCCGTCCCGGGGGCCGTCATCACGCGGACCGGCTCGACGTCGCGTCCGAGTGTTTCCGGTTTTGATCACTTTGGCGACCGCCGCGCTCGCCGCGGCGCTCGGTTGGGCGACGTGGAACGCGTATATGGGCGCGCCGTGGACGCGCGACAGCACCGTGCGAACCTATGTGGTCACCAAGGCTCCGGAGGTCGCTGGACGCATCGTCGAGTTGCCGGTCGCTGACAATCAGTTCGTGCACAAGGGCGATTTGCTGCTGGTGATCGATCCGACCGACTTCAGGATCGCCCTCGAACAGGCTGAGGCGGCAGTGCGTCAGGCTCAGGCCAACGTGCAAAACTTCGAGGCGCAGATCACCGCGCAACAGGCGCAAGTCATGGCGAGCGAGGCACAGACGGAGCAAGCGCAGGCGGCGCTGACATTTGCGCAACAACAGGCGGCGCGTTATCGGGACCTAGCAGAGAAACAGGCGGGAACCGTGCAGATGGCGCAGCAAACGGCTTCGACGCTTCTCCAGAATCAGGCGGCGCTGAAGAGTGCGCATGCGGCCCTCGCGGTCGCGCAACGCCAGATCGAGACGCTCAAAGCGCAGCTCCTGAGCGCCGAGGCGAGCGTTGCCCAAGCCACCGCTCAGCGCGATCAGGCGCGGGTCAATCTGGAGCGCACGCAGATTCGTTCTCCGGCGAACGGGTGGATCACGAATTTGTTGGCGCGAGTGGGTGACTATGCGCCCATCGGGCAAAGCGTGATCTCGATTGTCGATGCCGATACCTTCTGGGTTGACGCCTATTTCGAGGAGACGCAACTCGCCTCTGTCCGCGAAGGCGATCCCGCCGAGATCAAATTGATGGGCTATAGAGAGATCGTTCGCGGCGAAGTGGGCGGCATCGCGCGGGCCATTAACGTCCCCAATGCAGACCCCAATCACCAAGGGGTCGCAAACGTCAACCCAATATTCACCTGGGTCCGCCTCGCTCAGCGCGTGCCGGTCCGCATCCAGATCGATCAGGTTCCCGATGGCGTTCGCTTGGTTGCCGGTATGACCGCGACTGTCCAGATCGATCCGCCAGGTCAACGGTCCTCGAACTGACTAAGCCGGCTTTACTGAGAGCCGTATGGGCGGCGCAACACGAGCGCGGTACCGGGGCGATTGAAGCGCCCATCAAAGGCTGCCGCCGCCTTGCCTTCAGCGGCACCGCGGTCGGCACTTGGCTCAATGCCCATCCCGCTTTGGCGACGTCCCGGCGAAAAGATCGCCGAGGACACCGGACAGCCGCCCTCAATAGACCGCTGCAATATTGAATCCTGTCGTAAGCCCTGTGAATAAGCTCCGAGCTTTGACCCCACCACTCCTAATAGTTTCAAAAACTTGCCGCGCCGATCGGCGTTCGAACCCACGCCGAATAACAGACCGTCTTATTGGGTCATTGGGGTTCTTCGGTTGAGGTGAGAATCGCAACCGGAGAATCGCCAATGACCGCCGCAAGCCCCTCGCTCCGTCCCTGCTGCATCACCTGCCGGGACATCACCTCGACGTGTCTGCGCTAGGGGCAAGCGCTCGCCTTCAGCCTTCAGCAGCCAAGTGCCTGGCCTCGTTGACCTCGGTAGAGGAATGCGTTGCCCCGACAGTTAGCGGCAGGCCGCCGCGCCTGCTTGCGACCCGATCGATCACGCCTGCCTTGGCTGCGCCTGCGTAGCGCGCTCTATGAACTGGGTTGATACCAATGCCGCGGCCGCCAATCACAATCACTGTCGCTATCTGTTCATTATACAAGACTACCCTTGCGGGTGGCGACATTCGCAGCCTCCTGCCGGTAAACTGCCAACATTACCCGCAGTTCTGTGTGGCCCAAGGTTGGTGCTCTGCCCCCGAAATTGGGCGGCAGGCGCGCCGAATACGGGGAGGAAACCATGACGACACCCCAGCGATCCGGGGCGACAGCTGTATTCATCACGTTGGCCTCAGTACGGAGGGTTCGGTCATGACCGCCCTGCGCGCCGAAGCCGGCGCACCGAGCGCTGCAGGCCAACAAGCGTTGTCGCCTTCCGCCGGCGGACTGTTGATCAACATCGACAACGGCGGGACGCTCAC
>Ga0074046_10003007_pt1 | contig 14315 bp, 11 predicted proteins | sample BogForMeECP23OM3_FD_94441 | JGI IMG/M metagenome (GOLD analysis project Ga0074046, IMG submission 94441) | Bog forest soil microbial communities from Calvert Island, British Columbia, Canada - Bog Forest MetaG ECP23OM3 | ecosystem: Environmental > Terrestrial > Soil > Wetlands ...
CACACGGCGGGATCGCTGAGCCTCACCATTGGCGCCAGCGGTGATTTTGCCACCGGCGGCGGGACTTGCGGCGCTTCGTTAGGAGCGGGCGCGAGCTGCACGTTTGGGGTGACCTTCACGCCCACGACGACGGGAGCGGTTAGTGGAGCAGCAACCGTGAGCTACCCAGCTGGGAATAGTCCGCAGGAGGTGAAGCTATCGGGCACGGGGAACTAAAACCCTCGTAGTCCCGGGTGATATCGCCTGTAAGTATTTAACCCTCGTCCCACGCTTCGGATGGCCCGAAGCGTGGGACTTTTTTTTCGGCGGCCGGATGCCCTGCCACGGCGTCCAGAGTCCGCTCTGCTACACTTTCCAGTTTCCTTCTTTTCTCCGGGCGGGATTTCACACGAGGCAATCATGGCCATTCAACGGGTGGGAGTGATAGGGGCGGGCACTATGGGCAACGGGATAGCCCATGTTTTGGCGCGCTGCGGGTTCAATGTCGTCCTGTGCGATGTGGAGCAGCGGTTTGTGGAGCGCGGACTGCAGACGATTGCTAAGAATCTGGATCGCGAAGTGGCGAAGAACAAAATTACACCCGGCGACAAGGCATCTACTCTAGGGCGGATTACGACGGCGCTGGAGCGCGCGGAACTGGCGGACTGCGATCTGGTAATCGAGGCGGCGACCGAGAAATTTGAGATCAAGGCGGAGATTTTCCGCGACCTGGACCGCATCCTGAAGCCGGAAGTAATTCTGGCCACGAATACCTCTTCGATTTCGATCACGAAAATTGCGGCGCTCACCGGGCGCGCTGACAAGGTTATTGGCATGCATTTCTTTAATCCGGTACCGGTGATGAAGCTGGTCGAGCTGATTCGGGGCCTGGCGACTTCGCAGGCCACGTTGGACACGGTGCGTGCGCTGGCGGTGAAGCTGGAGAAGACGCCGGTAGAGGTGAATGACGCTCCCGGATTTGTCTCGAACCGGGTGCTGATGCCGCTGCTGAATGAGGCAATGTACGCGGTGATGGAGGGCGTGGCCACGGCCGAGGCGGTGGATGAAGTGTTCAAGCTGGGCATGGCGCATCCCATGGGCCCGCTGACCCTGGCCGACTTTATCGGGCTCGATGTGTGTCTGGACATCATGCGGGTGCTGCAGGAGGGATTGGGGGATCCGAAGTACCGGCCCTGTCCGCTGCTGATCAAGATGGTGGATGCGGGCTGGCTGGGACGCAAGAGCGGGCGCGGGTTTTACAGTTATTAGTAGCAAGGCGTGGTGCACGTGAGATGCTGCTGTGCAATCCGCAACTCATTAGATTTTGTCGTCCTGAGCGAAGCGAAGGATCTGCTCTTTGCAGCGGACAGCAGGTCCTTCCCCTTCGGCTGCGCTCAGGGTCAGGATGACAATTCGTGGGGACCATTAAGATACAGGTATGACTGAGGCTTCGGGCGGGATTCTTCCTCAAGGAAAATCGGGCAGCGACCGCTTTTACTATTTGCTGGCGACAATTTCGGGAGCGGCGGCCGGGTGGCTGGACATCAAAGTGAGTGACTTGCTGCTGACGGCGATGGTGGTGCTGGCAGCGAACATCCTCCTCGGAATTCTGAGTCCGCGACGGCCCTGGCGCTGGGTGCTGATCGTCGGAGTGTTCGTACCGGTGGTGGAGTGGCTGGCGTACTTCTTTCTTACACAGAAGCCGGAGCGGGCGCAGATCTACGAATCCTTTCTGGCGTTTGTGCCGGGAATTGCGGGCGCCTATGGGGGAGCGATGGGGCGGGGCGTGGTGGACAACCTGTTTACAGGGAAGTGAGCGCGGGGGCGAATCGTTGCCCTAGGGAGATGAGTTGCCGGACGCCGCATTCAGCAGGATAGTCAGCGGGGCTACGTGTTCCGGTTTTACGTAACGATTCACCAGGAAGCGCTTGCCGTCTTTGGCCACGTCGTAAGTAAAAACGTCGGTGGAGGAGATCGGGGCGCGGCCGCGAATCTGGAACAACGGCGCGGGCGTCCCGGTTGCGAAAATGCTTTCGCCGTTGACCGGTACCGCCATCAACATGCCGCTGGGTGCGATATAGAAGATTTCCTTGCCGTCCCCTCGCCAGCGCGGCTCAGTGCCGCCGCCGCGTGATACTTGCCATTTTCCCGCGGTGCTGGGAAAGGAAGTGACGTAGATTTCCCAGTTGCCGGATTCATCCGAGGCGTAGGCTACCCATTTTCCATCGGGAGAGAATTGTCCGTTGGTCTCGTCGGCTTTGCCGGTTAGCAACGGAACGGGTGCGCCGCCGGCGGCCGGCACCATCATCAGGAACGAACGGGTTTGGCCTTGCTTGGTGCAGAGAATCTGTTTGCCTTCAGCGGACCAGGAGTTGGGAATTACGTCATTGTTCGGTTCGGCCTGCATGATTGCTTTTTCCCGCTCCAGGCCATTGGCCGACTTGGTAAATACGGTTAAACCACCCGCCGCCGAACGATAAGCGAGCGTGCGTCCGTCGCGCGACCAGACGCCGACAACTTCTTCCGCGGGATCGAAGGTAAAGCGGGCATTGCCGGCGCCGTTTGTGCTCTGTAGCCAGATATCCACGTTATTCGCCTTGAGGTCGGCGATGTCCACAGCCACGCGGCTGCCGTCTGGCGAAAGCGTGGGGTTGGCCAGGACGGCGGGTTCGCCGATGCTGCCCAGTTCCTTGCCTGACCTGTCCATCCAGGTGAGAACGGAGAGAGCCGCCCCGACGCCGGTGTTGTAGATCGCCGTACCGTTTCCACCGATGGCAAGAGCGGCCCAGTAGGTGGAGGGTTGAAACCCGACAACGTTAGCGACGGCCGTGGTGCGGCCCGAAACCTTGGCGGCGGAGGGATCAAAGGCGACGCTCACCAATTGGCGCTGCTCATCCGCGTAGTAGAGATGATCGGAATCGTAGCCGAAGCTGGAATGACAGAGGATAAGCAGTCTTTTCTCCTTGCCATCGAGAGAGCTGACATAAATACCGCTGGTCTGGTCGTCCCTGGAGTTGTCAAAGTTGCCCGCATAGAACAGGAAATGATTGCCGTCGGGAAGAAAGACGGGCCAACGGTGGGTGTTGAGTTGCTTGCCTCCGGCAAGGAAGTCCTGGGTAACGGCCGCCCCGCCGCTGCCATCGGCATTGACGCGCCAGATGGCGGCGCCAGCATCGGGTTCGTAGATGATGACGTCGCGGCTTCCCCAACTTCCACCACGGGCGGATAGAACGCTGGCCAGCACTTGCGGCGTGCCGCCTGAAACTGCGATCTTCTGCAGTTTTCCATTGGCGAAGAAACCGACGTAAGCGCCATCGGGTGACCAGAAGGGATAACTTGCGCCCTGAGTGCCAGGCAGAGGTGCGACGTTGGGCGAGCCTACGCGCTGCACAAAGAGCATGGGCAGGGCGGAATTTTCATCCGGTGACACAAACACCAGCAGAGTGCCATCGCGCGAGAGCGCCATGTGGCTCACGCTCATCTCTTCCGGAACGGCGAGGGCGAACTGCAGGCGAGTCGTGGATACGGGACGCCGCGCCACAAACCACGTGACTCCGGCAGCTGCCACCATCGCCAGCACCACCGAGAGCCATAGCTGGAGAGGTACTCGGCGCTGCGCGGCTACGGCGCGTGCAACCCCGCTCGCCTCGGTTCCGGAGAGCGCGCTCAGAGCGAATGACAGATCGCGTGCCGACTGGAAGCGTTGTTCCGGGTTCTTCTCCAGGCAGCGCCGTATGATTCGCTCGAGCGCAGGCGACACGGGCCGGACGGGGTCGGACAACTCGGGCGGGTCGTCCTTCAAAACCGCGGTCATGGTTTCGGCCGGGGTGTCGCGGCGGAAGGCGCGCGCGCCGGAAAGCATTTCGTAGAGCACGGCCCCAAACGCGAAGATGTCGGTGCGAGGATCGGCGGCCTCGCCGCGTACCTGCTCCGGCGCCATGTAGCTCGCCGTGCCCATGACCACACCCGCGGCCGTGTGCGAAGTGGCGAGGGTCGCGTCCGGTTCCGGGCTCAGATTCTGGGCGAACTTCGCCAAGCCAAAATCCAGGATCTTGATGCGCCCGTCTTTAGTGACGAAAACATTCTCTGGTTTCAGGTCGCGGTGGACGATCCCCTTTTCGTGCGCCGCAGCCAGTCCATGCGCGATCTGCACTCCATACTCGATCGTCTTGCGCTGGGGCAGCGCCCCGCGGTCCAGCACCGCACGCAGGCTTTCACCCTCCAGAAGTTCGGAGACGAGGAAGGGCGAGCCGCTCTGCTGACCCTCGTTATTCTGACCTATGTCAAACACCGCGAGAATATTGGGATGGTTGAGCGCGGCCACCGCCCGCGCCTCCTGCTCAAAGCGACGCAAGCGGTCAGCTTCACGGGCGAAAGATTCGGGAAGGATTTTTAAGGCGACATCGCGCCCCAAGCGCGTGTCTGTTGCGCGATACACCTCTCCCATTCCGCCAGCGCCCAGGGGAGCGAGGATTTCATAGGGGCCAAGTTTCGTGCCAGAGGTGAGAGCCATCGATTCGCGACATTATATAGCCTCAACCGAAGCTACTAAAGCTGCTCCGACGGTTTTGGGGAGTTCCCACCAAAGGTACGGACTACTGAAAATCTGTTCCCGTTTCCACAGCCGGTAGGGGTAAGCTACGGCTATGGGAGTGTCAGTATCGGTGCTGGCTAGCGGCAGTCGTGGGAACTGTGCGCTGGTGGCGACGAGTGCAACGCGCATTCTGGTGGATGCCGGCTTGTCGGGGCGCGAAACTTACAAGCGGCTGCGGGCGCTGGGCGAGCGCACCGAGGAAATCTCCGCGATCCTGATCACGCACGAACACTCCGATCATGTTGGCGGCTTGCAGCGACTGGCGAACAAATTAAACGTGCCCGTCTTCGTGACTGCGCCAACCCATGATGCCTGGAGCCGGGCGGTACGCGACGCCGAGGGTGCGATTCCCGAGTTGCCGAAATCCGAACATTTTTCCGCCGGGCGCGGTTTTCGGGTGGGCGATATCGAGGTCATGCCCTTCACCATTCCACACGACGCCGCCGATCCGGTGGGCTTCACCTTTCGCGCGGAAGGCGTGAAGATCGGCTTTGCCACCGACTTGGGCTACATGCCGGTGAGTGTGCGCGACCATCTGCGGGGCTGCAGCGTGCTGGTCATCGAATCGAATCACGATCTGGAGATGCTGCGCTCGGGGTCGTATCCGTGGTCGGTGAAGCAGCGGGTGATGAGCCGGGTCGGGCATTTGTCGAATGACGCACTCGCGGAATTCTTCTCCGGCGATTATGATGGAGGAGCGGAATACGTAGTTCTGGCTCATTTGTCGGAACAAAATAACCATCCCGAAATCGCGCGAGCGGCGGCAGAACAGGCGCTCGGCGGCCGTCAGGGGCTGTGGCACAACCGTGTGCTGCTGGCTTCCCAGACGGAAGTTCTGGAACCGGTCCGGTTGTAGCCTCTTATGAGCGAATGTGTGGAACCGATCGTAGGGAAAATCCTTGCGGGATGGCGCTATGACATTTCTGGCCTGGCTCCGGAGATGCGTGGGGACTACGAGCTGCATTTCGCCGACTGCGAGCATTGCCGCAGCCGCCAGAAGCTGAACCGCATTGTCGATATTTCGTTGATCGTAATGGCCTCGGCATCGGGCGTGGTGTTTCTGCTGGCGTTTGCCCTGATCCGGTATTTTGGGCCGCGCCACGCTTTCTGGCTGGAGGTGGGCGCGCTGACGGGCTTTGCCCTGTCGGCGCTGATCTGGCTGATCGTGGCCGTGGCGACTCCCGCGCCCATGGCGGTGGTAGACGCGGCCAAGCTCGGAGCCCGGCGCGTGCATGACCGGCTGCCAGCGGAGATCCGCGAGCGCCTGCCGGAAGAAATTCGGGTGAAAATCACGGGGTCGTGAGGTTTGGCATCTAAACGTTCAATAATGAAGCTCGCGTCGAAAATTCTGGGGCCGGTGCTAATCGCGGCGCTCGCATTCGCGACCGGCGCTCGGGCGGAGGCCGATCACGCAACGCAGCTCCTGGCAGCCCCCGGTGCGCACCCGGCAAGTTGCCACGCGCACAGCAGCAAGAGCCTGCCTGATTCACAACCTCCCCATTCGCCGCAGCCAGCGCCAGTGAGCTACCAGTGTTGCCTGTCAGGTCATGGCGTGGCCGTGATGCAGGCGTCCCGCGTCTCTCAACCTACCGCTGATGGCCCCCGAGTCATGGCGCCAATCGAGCCGGTGCTTGCCGTTTCCTGGTTCGGCGGTTTGGGAGTTTCAATGGTTCTCTCCGCAGGCCCGCCCGGTACGCCTCCGCTCCGGATCTAGTCTCCCTCCTCAACTAAAGCGATCTTCAATCGCAGCATCAAGAGCTTTGTTTTTTCGCGCACAATCTTTGCGCATGAGGAGTGTCACGTGCGAGCCATGATTTTGGGTTTTTTCATAACCAACTTATGGGTCTCTTTCGCGGGAGCGCAGAGCGCCGTCGTAGAAGCTCATGGGAGTGATCTGCAAGATGAGAAACAGCAGAATCCAGCAGAACAAAAGACAGACATGCAGGGCATGGACATGCCCGGTATGGATATGTCGCAGCCCGCGCCGGATTGGATGCCCTCGCCTCATGTTAGTTCAGGCACGGGATGGCAGCCCGCCGCGACGCTCGGGCATATGTGGATGAAGCCGGTGGGAGCCTGGGACGTGATGGCCCATGGCGTCGTGTTTGTGGATTACAACCAGCAGGGAGGGCCGCGTGGCGAGGGCAAGGCGGAGTCGGTGAACTGGCTGATGCTGATGGAGCAGCACAAACTGGGGCGGGGCAGCATCCTGTTTCGCGAAATGCTTTCTGCCGAGTCGCTGACTGCTCCGCATCCCGGGTTTCCCCAGCTTTTCCAGACCGGCGAGACTTATCATGGTCAACCGCTGGTCGATCACCAGCATCCGCACAACGTGTTTTCCGAACTCGCGTTGTACTACACGCAACCAATCTCGAGGAAACTTTCGTGGGAGTTTTACGGCGCGGCCGCAGGCGAACCGGCGCTCGGCCCGGTGGCTTATCTGCACCGCGCTTCCGCGTCAGAGTTGCCCATGGCGCCGTTGTCGCACCATCTGCAAGATTCCACGCACACCAGCTTCGGAGTGCTCACTACGGGGCTGGTCGTGGACCGGTTCAAGCTTGAAGGCTCGGCGTTCAACGGCCGGGAACCGGACGAGAAGCGTTACAGCATCCAGTTTGCGCCGCTTGATTCCTGGTCGGCCCGCTTGAGTGCAGCGCCATCACGGAACTGGACGGCGCAGTACAGCTACGGCCGACTGGAGCATCCCGAGGCCTTGGAACCAGGCAGCCAGCGCCGGCAGACGGCTTCGGTCGAATATGTACGGCCGTTCGCGAAAGGCTCTTGGGCGACGTCGGTGGTGTGGGGACGAGTACACAAGGAAGTTAGCGATCACAATCTGAACGGTTACTTACTGGAGACGACGGCTAACTTCAAGTCGCGGAATTATGCGTTCTCGCGCATGGAACTGGTCGACAAGGACGAATTATTTCCCGGCAATCCTTTTCTGCCGAACTTCCGCATAGGAGCTTACACGTTTGGGGGAGCGCGGGACCTCATGCAGAGCAGGCTCTGGCAGTTGGCCCTGGGCGCGGATCTTACGCTTTACTCGAAGGCCTCGACCCTCGACTCCTCTTACGGGAAAAATCCAGTCTCGTTCCAGATCTTTCTGAGAGTTCGTCCGCCTTTGAGCCATCACCAGCATTGAGCTGCGTCTCCACCGAGGACGCGTCGAAAAGAGCCAGAAGTGTTACCCACCTAGCCCAAACCCCTATTAATGCGATAGCTTTTATTGATGATCCCGTCACGGAAGGGGCAGAGAGTTGAGCATTCAGGATGAGCAGGAACTTGTTTCTCTAAAGGCCGCCGGCCGCATTGTCCGCATGGTGCTGGATGCCATGAAGGCGGAAGTGCGGCCGGGTGTGACGACGCGATATCTGGATGAAATCGGCGCGCGCGTTATGGAGGAGAATGGAGCCCGTTCCGCTCCGTCGATGGTGTACCAGTTTCCGGGCGCGAGTTGCATCAGCTTGAACGATGAGGCGGTCCATGGAATTCCGGGCGAACGCAAACTCGAGGAAGGCGATCTGGTGAAACTTGATGTGACGGTGGAAAAGGACGGCTACATGGCCGACGCCGCCATCACCGTGCCGGTGGGCCGCGTAAGTCCGCAGGCGGAGCAGTTGATAGCCTGCGCGGAGCGTGCCTTTCATAAGGCGATGCTGGCAGCACGGGCAGGGTTCCGCGTGTTGGAGATCGGAAAGATCGTGGAGCGCGAAGTGCGCAAATCCGGATTCGTGGTCATCCGCGAATTGGGGGGACACGGGATCGGGCGCACCATCCACGAGTTGCCGCACGTACCAAACTATCCGGACCCGCAAGCCAGCCAGATGATGAACGAGGGCCTCGTCATTACCGTGGAACCGATCATTTCCAGTGGTTCGGGCCGGGTATTTACGGACAAAGATGGCTGGACGGTGCGGACGGGCGACCATACGCTTTCAGCCCATTTTGAGCACACTTTGGTGGTGACTTCCGTGGCTCCCATTCTGCTGACTGCTGGTTAGGGCATCCGGAGGGTGTAGGGCATCCGGGTGGTTGACCGGCGACTCGCTTCGGGATAAAGTTCAAGGTCAAGGTCACTGTTCTTCCCCCCACTTTGGCTTGCAATGCGCGCCGCGTACACCAAACTCGCTGCTCCGAAACTCGTGGTCTTGCTGTTGGCGCTGGCCAGCGTGGCATGGGCGGCCTCGCCGCAATTTTCCGGGCAAAAGAGGGTCGGCCTGACCAGCGGCGACCAGTGGGAACCTGCCGTGGCGGCCGATGGCTCAGGGCGAATCTACGTTCTTTATCCGCACTACGGGCGCGTACCCGATTGCAAGGGCTGCCGCATTCCCACCATGTTGCTGGTCGCGAGCAATGACAACGGCAAAACCTGGCAGACTCCGCACGTGATGCTGGAAACGGGCGCGGGCCAGTTTGACGCCCAGATTGCGGTCGATCCTGCTGACCGGCGCACCGTGTATGCGGTGTGGCTGCAGAACGGGAAACGCGCGGTCATGCTCGCCAAGTCGGTGGACTCCGGCGCCACCTGGGCTTTTACCATGGCGGTCCGCAGCGATGTGCAACTGGATAAACCGGCGCTGGCGGTGCGCGGCCCGAGCGTTTACGTGGCCTTCAATCATGAAGAAGAAGTGTGGGTGGCAGCCTCGCCGGATGGAGGGCGCAGCTTCACATCGACGCGCGTGAATGCTGAGAGCCGCCCGGGATGGTCGCTGCTGGGCGCGGCTACGGTCGATCCCTCCGGCAACGCGTATCTGGCCTGGGCTTCCTACTTTAAGGCGGGAGGCGCGCGAGGCGCGGTGAATCTGTATGTGGCGAAGTCGTCGGATGCGGGCGAGGCCTGGAGCACGACTCTGCTCGACGTTTCTGCGGCAGCCCCTGGCTGCCAGAGCGAGGAATGTGGCGAAGGCTATCTGGGCGCGCAGATCGCTCTAACCTCGGATACCGCCGGAACTCTTTACGCGCTCTGGAGCGCGGGCCCCGTGCCCCTGGGGCCGCAGCGAATCTATTTCTCGTCATCCACCAACGGCGGCGAAAACTGGCTGCCGCGGGTCAGCGTTTCCTACGCCGAGCCAGGAGTGGAACATGCTTTCCCGGCGATCGTAGCCGGAAACGGCGGCGACGTGCGCATCGCATGGATGGATTCGCGCAATTCTTCGCGCAAATCTCCGTACTGGAACACTTACTATCGGAGTTCGACCAACGGCGGAGCTACCTGGGGAGATGAGATGCGGATCTCCGGCTACGTGCCGGGCTATCGCTACATAAGTAAGGAAGGTTTCCGTTTTCCCTTCGGCGATTATTTCTCACTCGCCATCGACAACCACGGAGACACGCACGTGGTCTGGGGCGAAGGACTGAACTATCAGAGTCCGGGATCGATCTGGCACGCCACCGGACGGTAGAGGCTCACGTAGGGACAGCCGCCCTCGGCTGTCCGGAGGGGCGAAGCCCGGCAGCGCTCGTGGGCGCGGCGATGGACGAACGGAACCCCGGCGAGCTCCGCTCGCCATGACAGCCGAGGGCGGCTGTCGCTACGTGAGCCTTGCTAATCCGTCAGCAGCCCCCCTGTGAGTTCTCTAAGCCGCTCGATGCGATGTTCGCGGCAATAGCCAGTCAGTTCCTCCACCAGCGTTTCGGTGGCTACCGGATCGAAGTAACTCGCGGTCCCCACTTGAACGGCGGTCGCGCCGGCCAGCATGAATTCCACGATGTCTGCCGCGGTGGCGATTCCGCCCATGCCCAGTACCGGAATTTTCACCGCGTGCGCGGCGTCGTACACCATGCGCAGCGCTATGGGCTTGATGGCTGGACCGGAAAGGCCGGCAGTTACATTAGCAATTCTGGGGCGGCGGGTTTCCGCGTCAATGGCCATGGCTAGAAACGTATTCACCAGGGAGATGGCGTCGGCGCCCGCCTCCTGTGCCACGTACGCCATCTGCGCGATCGAGGTCACATTGGGCGAGAGTTTGACGATGATCGGCCGGGCGGCCACGCGCTTTGCCGTCCGCACCACTTCGTCGAGCAAAAGCGGATCGCTGCCGAACTGAATGCCGCCCTGCGAGGTGTTGGGGCATGAAACGTTGATTTCGTACGCGGCAATACCCTCGCCCTGATTCAGGATCTCAATCGTCTCCTCGTAATCGGTGCGGGTGTAGCCGAAGACGTTGGCGAACACCACCACATTCTTTTTCTCCCTTAACGCGGGAAGCTTTTCGGTGAGGAATGCGGAGGCTCCGATATTTTGCAGGCCGATGGCATTCAGCATTCCGGCGGCAGTCTCAAACAGGCGCGGCGGCGGATTTCCGGTCATCAGTTCTTTGGAGAGGCCTTTGACGACTAATCCGCCCAGCCGGTCGAGGTGCACGATGTCTTCGAATTCGACGCCATAGCCGAAGGTGCCGGAAGCGGCGATGATCGGGTTTTTCAGTTCGATGCCGGCGAAGCTTACGCTCAAATCCGGATTGGCGATGGGCGTCATTGTGTCCCCCCAGCGGGCGAGGTGGCAGGTGGTGTCGCGGCACGATGCGGCGGCTGCAGCGCCTCGGTCAGCACTCTTCCCGTGGCTTGGGCAGGTGCGTTGATTCCGAGCAATGAAGCGAGCGTTACCGCGAGATCGACGGGTTCGGCGTGCGTCCGGTAAATGCCCGGCTGAAAGGCGAGGCCATAGAAAGCCAGTGGCACGTGCGTATCGTAAGAGAAGGGCGTCGCGTGGTCGGTACCCTTTGTGGTTCCGACGTTGAATGGAGTGGGGACTCCCATCACGTACCATCCGCCTTCGGGCGAGTAGCTGTGGGCGTAGCGGCGTCCGATTTCCGTGGCCGGCGTTTCTCCGCGCGCCAGTTGTGACTTGGTAAAGTATCCGGCCAACCCCACTTGCCTCATGGCTTCACCCACGTCGGCTTCGGCATCGGATTCCCGATGTCCAGACGAAAGACCGGCGAAGGCGTCTTCGCTCAGCCAAGCGAGCGGGTAATCCAGTTCAAGTACATAGGCGCCTTTCTTCGCGTATTTTTTCGCGAGCAGGGAATTGATCTGGTCGCGCAGCGCTGTCGCGTCAAGATTGATGGCGGGCAGACGAAGCGTCTTCGCGAATTCAGGCAGGGGCGCAACCCCGTGATCGGCGGAAAGCGCCATCCACACGTTGGCCATCCCAATCTGATGCCCGAGGAAGCCGAAGAACTCCGCCAGCGACCGGTCGAGTTCAAGCGCCATGCTGCGCATTTGCGGGGAGTCGGGGCCGACCTGGTGGCCGAGTATATCGTTGGCCGAGAGGCTGATCACCAGCAGATCGGTCGCTGGGCCTGCACCCAGCTTCTCGTAGAGAATGAGTTCCTTGGAAAATTCCAACTGGTAATCGTTGGCGAAAGGAGTGGAGCCGACGACCTGGTAGAAGCCGGCAGGGGTGCCATCTTTTCCGTTACGCGGCGCGGTGGAGCCAAGCACGGTTCCGTCGATGTCTTTCCACTCGCGGTTCAAGTATTTTTCCGCGCGATGGCTGCCGTTGAAATTGCGCACCCATTCGGGAAGATCCGGACGGTAGTAGGTGGAGGTGATCCAGTCACCGCTTTTGGGATCGATCCAGTAGGCGGCGTCTCCGGAAAACCCCGCCGGCAAAATGGCCGCGCGATCTTTCAGCGAGACGGCGAAGACCCGGGCTTTGCCGCCCGTGGCCAGTTTCAACTCGTCGCCGAGGGTGTCGCTCATGAGGTTGTGTGGCGACGCGCCTGGCCCGGTCTTGCCGCCTCCGACAAGCTTTGTGGCGTCGTCTTCGACCGAGGTTACGCGTTTCCTTTTCTGCGGATCCCACCATTCGTTCGAAACGATGCCGTGCCCGCTGGTATAGCTGCCGGTGAAGAGGGTGGCGTGTCCGGGAGCGGTGCGGGTGTTGGCGTAATCGTAATTGCAGTCGGTGAAATAAGCGCCACGATCAAGAAATGCACGGAACCCACCGTCGCCGAACTGGTCGCGATAGCGTTCCAGGTAGTCGCCGCGGAACTGGTCAATCACGATGACGACAACCAGCTTAGGGCGCGCGTTGTAAGCGGACGCGAACGCTGCCGGAATCAAGCCGAGCAGCGCCAGCGCTACGAGCGTCAGGCGCGGCAAACGGGGGAGTCTCATCGCGAGCTAGTTTACAGCAGAAAAGACTCGAACCGCAGAGAACGCAGAGGTCGCTGAGGTTTTTCTGCCTTTCTTCTCTGTGCACTCCGCGTCCTCCGCGGTTCAAGACTTTGACGTCTACGTGCACGGAATCGCCTTTTTCAGCTAAAGTTAATGCAGAATGCTCGATCTGAATTTTGTGCGCGACAACCTGGCGCTGGTGGAGGAAAAGCTGCGGCAGCGCGGAATGAATCCGGCGGAAGTGTTGAAAGACTTTCGCACCATCGATGGCGAGCGCCGGCAGGCCATCACCGCGGCGGAAACGCTGCAGGCGCGCCGCAACCGGGCTTCCGAGGAGATTGCCAAGCTCAAGAAAAGCGGGCAGGATGCTGCGGCGCAGATCCGGGAGACCAAGGAAGTGCGCGAGCAGATTCAGGACTCCGAAAAAAAGGCGGCCGAACAGGAAGCGCGCCTGCGTGAAATTCTGACTTCGATTCCGAATATGCCTCACGTCAGCGTGCCAGTGGGGAAGAGCGAAGTGGATAACGTCGAAACCCGACGCTGGGGCGCGCCGCCACAGTTCGATTTCAAGCCCAAGCCGCACTGGGAACTGGGCGAGCAACTGGGCATCCTCGACCTGGAGCGCGCTGCCAAGCTGTCAGGCGCTCGCTTCGCCGTCTACTGGGCTCTGGGCGCGCGGCTGGAGCGGGCTCTCGCCAACTTCATGCTCGATCTGCACACCCGGGAGCAGGGATACACCGAGGTGCTTCCGCCGTATATGGTGAACTCCGAGTCCATGTATGGCACAGGCCAGCTCCCGAAATTCGCGCAGGATCTGTTTCGAGTGCCGCACGGCGAAAAAGATCTCTGGCTGATTCCGACCGCCGAAGTTCCGGTGACGAATCTTTATCGCGACGAAGTGCTGGACGCGGCACGCCTGCCGGTTTGCCTGACCGCGTACACTCCCTGCTTTCGCAGTGAAGCCGGATCGTATGGCAAAGATGTGCGAGGAATTATCCGGCAGCACCAGTTTCAAAAGGTGGAACTGGTGAAGTTCTCGCGTCCGGAGACTTCTTACGAGGAACTGGAGAAGCTGACCCGCAATGCCGAGACCGTATTGCAGAAGCTCGGCCTGCACTACCGCGTGGTCACGCTCTGCACAGCCGACATCGGATTCTCTTCGGCGAAGACTTATGACATCGAAGTCTGGTTGCCGGGGCAGAATCTGTTCCGCGAGATCTCATCGTGCTCGAACTTTGAAAGTTTCCAGGCCAGGCGGGCGAATATCCGCTACCGTCCCGAGGGCAAGAGCAAAACGGAATTTCTGCACACATTGAACGGCAGCGCGTTGGCGGTGGGGCGTACGTGGGTGGCCATTCTGGAAAACTATCAGCAAGCCGATGGCAGCGTGCGCATTCCGGAGGCGCTGCAGCCGTATATGGGGACTGATTGCATCCCGGCAAAGAAAGCTTGAAGCGTTGGGAAGAAGTCGAGCCTCGCTGCCCGGCCCCTAAAGGGGCAATTGATTTCGAAGAGTTTTCGGCATCGCTAAAGCCATGCCCTGATACGAAGCCGAGCCACTATAGCTAAGCCGATTTGCCATCCCATGAATTCCCAAATACACTGGCAACAATCCGAA
>Ga0074046_10003008_pt1 | contig 14311 bp, 12 predicted proteins | sample BogForMeECP23OM3_FD_94441 | JGI IMG/M metagenome (GOLD analysis project Ga0074046, IMG submission 94441) | Bog forest soil microbial communities from Calvert Island, British Columbia, Canada - Bog Forest MetaG ECP23OM3 | ecosystem: Environmental > Terrestrial > Soil > Wetlands ...
GCTTTGAAAATCGCGTGTAGTGGAGACCAAGTGTCTTTTCAGAAGGCCTCTTTGGCGTAGACTCGGCTTGCCATGTCTTTGCGCCCGAATCGACGTTTCAATGCCGGAAGCGAGCACTGCTGCTGGAGCACCTCCTTCGGCAACTCGGGCTCACCCTGCCGCCGCCCGCCCACCGCGAATCACCGCTCCTGCCCCACGGGCTCAGCAGTCGCATCCCGCCATGTAGTGGAGACCTTCGACCGCCCCGCCTTGATTCCACGACCCTTTCCGCCCGCTCGCCTCCCCAGTTGAGAAAGTCGGGCTAGGGGCTTTCCCGTTTGCATGCCATCTCTCAAAATCAGCGATTTACAGGCTTGGTTTTTACATCACCCAGCAATGGCCGCTGCGGGTCGAGTCCGGGCCTCGGTGAGAAAATGCCTGCGGACGTCCGGGTGCCGGATTTGAACCCCTAGAGCGACATTTGATTGCGAAAAATCTGAAATTCCGGCATGATCCCTGATGCGAGATCAGACGAAGCGCAAGCGCAAGCGGATCGAGGTCGGTCCTGGAGGGGACGCGGGCCGTTTGCGCGGGGACGGGCCGCACGATGCAAAAAATTCGCCGCGGGCTCGCGCGCAACCCTTTGAAAAGGCTCGTTTCGGTCGAGAGAATCCAAGGAATTCCAAGAAAATCCAACCATCCAAAACCCCGGATTCGCGGAGCCGGCGCCTCGCCCTGCGGAGCCCCGAGGAAATCCAAATTTCTAACGTTTTAACGTTACAGTCGCGTATTATAATGACATGAAATCGCCCGAGCAAGGACACCTCGCCCCCCGCAAGGCCGCCCCCGCCCGCCGCTACGCCAACTGATCGTTGAGGCGCTCGAGAAAGCCGCCGAGGTCGTCGGTCACGATGTCGGCAAGGCTCGCTGCGGCCTCAGCGCTCGTGCGGTCGTGGGGCTGGCGGTGGTCGCTCTGTCCCGGCTTTGGCGTGACCAGGACCGTCGTCATGCCGCGCGCCCTCGGAACGGCGAGGTTCTTGACCACATCCTCGAACATCGCCGCCGACCGCGGGTCGAGCCGGTAGCGCTCGAAGAAGGCCGCATACGCGGCTTCGGCGGGCTTCGGCGTCAGACCCGCCGCCATGATGTCGAAGGCGTCCTCGAACAGGCCGTCGAGCCCAAGCTGGCGCGCGGTCAAAATCGCGTGATTGCGGGAGCCGTTGGTGAAAATGAGCTTGCGCCCTGGGAGCCGGCCGACCTCGCGGGCGAGCGCAGGGTTCGGCTTCAGCGCGGAGCGGTCGATGTCGTGGACGAATTCCAGAAACCGCTCCGCCTCGTCGATGTTCTCCTCGACGAGACCCCTGAGCGTCGTGCCATGGCGCAGATAGTAATGCTGGTGCAGCGCCCGGGCGGACTGACCGTCGAGCCCGAAGAGATCGATCAGGAACAGCGTGATGCGTTCATCGATCAGCGGCCACAGGCCGCTGTCGGACGGATAGAGCGTGTTGTCGAGATCGAACACCCAGGTCGAGACATGTTCAAACTGCGCCCGCAGATCTCCGCAAGGGGCCGGTCGGGCCTCCGGGGAAAAAGCGTCTTGAACGGCGGGAACGGCGCCGAGCTTGCCCAAGGTGTCTCCATACGGTCGGGAGAGTCAGGCTATCGGCGATCGCGTCGCCTTTTCAAGCGAATTCGACCCGCCGGCGCCCGGAGAAGCGCCACCAGACCAGCCGGGCTCGACGGTTTTATGACAGCGGCTCGGCCGGCCCGCCGCGACCGCGCTCGAGCGCGTGCGCGACGGCCTTGCGCATGACGTTGGAGAAACCGGCCTCGGGGACCGCATCCTGCGCCACCCAGAAGTGATGGTCCGGCGCCGCGCCCTCGTAGGGCGCCGCGTAGACCTCAAGGCTTAGCGCGAAATGGGTGAAGACCTGCTCGACGGCGCCGGGCAACCGTCGCCAGCGGGCCGCAATCGGCGCCCCTTCCGCCCAAGACCCTCCCGGCCCTTCGCCCGTCCACGGCGTGCCCGGGAGTTCGACGGTCGCGGCGAGCAGGCCCTTCGGCGGTCGCCGCCGGGCAAGGAACGCGCCGTCCCTCCGGTGTGCGAAGAAGACCGCTCCCATTCGCCGCGGCTTCGCCTTCGCCGCGCCTTTCCGCGGATAGGCTTCCGGCGCGCCGGAGCCCGACGCGGCGCAGTCCGGGCGCAGTGGACACGCGCTGCAGTCCGGGTTCCGTGGCCGGCAGAGGGTTGCGCCAATGTCCATCAGCGCCTGGGCAAAATCGCCGGCGCGGCGGGAGGGGGCAAGCGCCTTCGCCGCGGATGCGATCACGTTCCGAGAATCCATGATCGGCGTCTCGAGCCTCATGAGGCGGGCGAGAATGCGCGCGATGTTGCCGTCCACCGGCGCCGCCTGTCGATCGAAGGCGATCGCCGCGATTGCCGCAGCCGTGTAAGCGCCGACGCCGGGAAGCGCCCGCAGGACCGCCTCGTCGGACGGAAACCGGCCCCCGCGCCTCGCGATCTCCCTGGCGCAGGCGTGAAGATTCCGCGCGCGGGAATAATAGCCAAGTCCGGCGAAGGCGCTGATCACCGCCTCGATCGGCGCGGAGGCCAGATCCTCGACGGTCGGCCATTTCTCGATGAACGCCCGGTAGTAGGGCGACACGGCCTGAACTGTCGTCTGCTGGAGCAGCACTTCCGAGAGCCAGACCCGATAGGGGTCCGGCGCTTCTCCGGGCTCTGCCCGCCAAGCGAGCGAGCGTCGGGCGCCGTCCCACCATTGCAAGGTCCGTGCGACGATCGCATCCCGCTTTTCCTCGAGCCCGGCCAAGCTTAAATGATGGTTCATGCGAAAGACTCGCTCCTTCGTGCGACCATGACTTTTCAGCGGCGCGGCGCCAAGCCGCTCGATGAGCTCCTGCGCGGCGTCATCAACGAGGCGCTTGCGGCGCGCGGCCTCGGCGAGGCCAGCCTGATCGCCGACTGGCCGGCGATCGTCGGCGACAGCGTCGCCAGGTACGCCCGGCCGCTGCAGCTGCAATGGGCGCCGCGCCCGGCAAAGCGCGATCCCGAGGCGCCGGTCGCCCCGGCCACGCTGGTGCTCAGGGTGGACGGCGCCTTCGCGCTGGAGGCGCAACACAACGCGGCGATCATCGTCGAGCGGGTCAACGCCCATCTCGGCTGGCGCTGCGTCGACCGGATCGCGTTTCGCCAGGGACCATTGCCGCCGCTAAAGGAGAAACGGGGGGCCGCGCCGGCGCCGAGCGAGGCGGCGGAGGCGGAGGCGCGGCGGGCCGCCGCCGCAATCGGCGACGAGGCCTTGCGCGAGGCCTTGACGCGGCTCGGCGCGCGGGCGATCGACCGGTCGGCGCGCCGGTTCTCCGGCGCGGGCGCCGCGAAGGGAGAGTGACGGTTTGAGCGGAAGCACCCTGGCGGGGCGGCGAATTCAGCGCATGAACGGGGCGGGCAACAAGATCCTCGTCCTCGACCTGCGCGGCGCGCCCGGCGCGCCGAGCGCGGAAGAAGCGCGCGCCATTCACCGCGCGCCGGGACTTGACTACGACCAGATGATGACGCTGAGCACGCCCCGGACGCCGGGGACGGCCGCCTATGTCCGCATCTACAACAACGACGGCAGCCTCGCCGGCGCCTGCGGCAACGGGACCCGCTGCGTCGCCGACCGCCTCAGCCGCGAGCTCCGCGTGACCTCGCTCGCGGTCGAGACGGAGGCGGGCGTCATCGCCTGCGAACGGGTCGGGTCCGCATCGTACCGGGTCGACATGGGGCCGCCGCGGCTCGGCTGGCGCGACATCCCGCTCGCCCACGCCGTCGAGGACACGCGGCGGGTGGACCTCGCCTGGGCCCCGGGCGATCCGCTGGCGGCGCTCGGCCCGGCCGCGACGGCCAACATGGGCAACCCGCATGCGGCGTTCTTCGTCCCCGACCTCGCCGACGTCGACGCGGCAGGCTCAGGCGCGCGGATCGAAGTCCATCCGACGTTTCCGGAAAAGGTCAACGTGACCTTCGCCCATATCGACGCGCCCGACGCGGCGACCGCCGTCGTGTGGGAGCGCGGCGTCGGCCTGACGCTCGCGTGCGGCTCGGCCGCCTGCGCGACCGTCGTCTCCGGCGTTCGCCTCGGGCTCCTCGCGCGCAGGGCCGTCGTCCGCCTGCCGGGCAGCGAACTCCTTATCGAATGGCGCGAATCGGACGACCGCGTGCAGATGACCGGGCCGGTCGAATTCGAGGGCGAGTTCGTCCTCGACGACGCCATATTCGAAGCCGCGGCGTGACCGCCGCCCACGGGCCGGTAGACGATCCCCCGAAGCCCGGCGGGCGCGTCGACGCGGTCGACGTCGTGCGCGGCGTCGCGCTGATCGGCATGGCGAGCTTCCACCTGAGCTGGGACCTCGCCGACTTCGGGGTCGTCTCTCCGCTCCTGCCGTTCACGCCGCCCATGCGTCTCCTGTCGCATACCGTCGCGAGTGCGTTTCTGGCGCTGGTTGGGGTGTCGCTCGCGCTCGCCCATCGCGATCGGCTGAACCTCTCCGCCTTCGGCAGGCGTTTTGCGCTGATCGTCGGCGCCGCCGCTCTCGTGACAATCGGAAGCTCTTTCTTCGCGCCGGGGCTGACGATTGGGTTCGGCATCCTCCACTGCATCGCCCTGGCGAGCCTTATCGCTCTGCCCCTGATCGAAGCGCCGGCCGCAGCGAGCCTCGCCGCCGGCGTGGTGGCGATCGCTCTGCCGTTTTTCGTCCACTCGAAGGCGTTCGACCCGCCGGCGCTCCTGTGGCTTGGCCTCGGCGAGGCGCTGCCCAACACGCTCGACTGGCGCCCGCTGCTGCCATGGGCGGGCGTCACGCTCCTCGGTCTCGGCGCAGCCCGGCTGCCGGGCGTCCTGCCCTGGCTAATGAGGCCAGGCCGCTGGCGAGCGCGCTCGGCGCCGGCTTGGGCGATCGCTTTCGCTGGACGGCACAGCCTTGCGGTCTACCTGCTGCACCAACCGATCTTGATCGCCCTCGTCTGGACCGTCGCAGCCTCCGGCCTCGTCGCGCCTTGGGCGCCGCCGAAGCTGGACGATTCCGCCTTCCTCGCCGCCTGCAACCGTTCCTGCGTCGCGAGAGGGCGCGCGGCCGACGAGTGCGACAGCGGCTGCCAATGCGTGAAGGACGCGATCGAGCGCTCCGACGAGGCCGCGAGACTCGGCAAAGGCCCGGCCGAAGGCGAGCGCGGCGCCGAGCTCAAACGCATGGCGGACGCGTGTATGGGACGCTGATCGCGTTCACCCGGCCGGCTTGTCCAGAACTTCGCGGAGCTTCGCAGCGAGTTCGCCCGCGGTGTACGGCTTCTTGAGCCAGGCGCCCTTCTTCAGTCCGAGCCGAGCGATCGCCGGCTCGGCGTAGCCCGAGGTGAAGAGAACCTTGAGGGCGGGCTTCACCGCCAGCGCCGCCTCGGCAAGCTCGAGGCCCGTCATGCCGCCTGGCATCGTCATGTCGGTGAAGACGAGCGCGACCTCAGGTCGGGCCATGAGCTGAGCCATAGCCGCCGGGCCGTTCTCCGCCACGACGACCTGGTAGCCGAGGCTCCTCAGCCGCCGGCTGAGCACGCGTCGCAAGCGCGGATCGTCCTCGACGACGAGAATCGCGTCCGATCCCATCGGGAGATTCGAGGCCTGCGCCTCGGCGCCCCGCCCCTCCCCAGCGGCGTCGACGACCGGGAGGTAAAGTCGTACGCTCGTGCCTTGTCGCGGTTCGCTGTAGATCTGGATGTGGCCGCCGGACTGCTTGACGAATCCATACACCATGCTGAGGCCGAGCCCTGCGCCGGCCCCCGCCGGCTTGGTGGTGAAGAAGGGCTCGAAGGCGCGGCGGCGCACCTCTCCCGACATGCCCGTCCCCGTGTCGGAGACCGTGACCAGGATATAGCGGCCGGTCCGGACCTCCGGGTACATCTGGGCGTAATCGGCGTCGAGCCGGACAGATGAGACCTCGACGGTCAATCGCCCGCCGCGCGGCATCGCGTCCCGCGCGTTGAGCGCGAGGTCGAGCAGGGCATTTTGCAGTTGCTCGGAGTCGACGACCGTGAGGCTCGCCGACGGAGGCGTCACGAGGTTGAGTTCGATGGCCTCGCCGAGCGTCCGGCGCAGTTGGCCGGCGAAATTCGCAAGCAGAGAAACGACGTCGGTCGGCTCGGGATTGAGCGGCTGGCGTCGACCGAAGGCGAGGAGTTGCGCGGCGAGCTTGGCGCCGTCCTGCGCGGCGCCCTGCGCCTCGCTCGCGAGTTCGCGCTGGTCGGGATCCCTGAGTTGTGGGACGAGCAACTCCAGATTTGCGATCACCGCCATCAGGAGGTTGTTGAAGTCATGCGCGATGCCGCCGGTCAGCTGCCCAACCGCCTCCATCTTCATGGACTGCCGGAGTTCCTCCTCCGCCTTCTGCCGGCTGGTCAGATCGCGGAAGAAGGCGGTGAAGATGCGCCGGCCGTTCGCACGCGCCTCGCCCACGGAAAGCTCGACCGGGAGGACGGTCCCGTCTTTGGCGACAGCCCGGGCCAGCCGGCTGAATCCGATGATGTGGGCCTCCCCCGTCCTGAGATAGTTGGCGATGTGAGCATCGTGCTCGGACCGGTCAGGCTCGGGCATCAGCATCTTTACATTGCGGCCGACGACCTCTTCCGGGCGATACCCGAACAATGACGTCGCCGTCGCGCTGAACAACGTCACCAGACCCTGCTCGTCGATCCCGATCATTGCCTCGGGAACCGTGGCGAGGATCGAGCACAAATGCGCCTCGCGCTCGGCGAGCGCGGTCTGGGTGGCTTTCATCTCGGTGACGTCGTGGGTGAAGATCACGACCCCCCCAACGCCGCCTTCCGGGAGGCGCCAGGGCATGACTTGCCACCTCAGCCACTGGATCGCGCCGCCCGAGCGCTCGAACGCCTCGCATTCTTGAGAAAAGGCCTCTCCGGCCAGCGCGCGCTTGTGGAGCTCCCTCCAGCGCTCCGGAATTTCGGGAAACACATCGTAGTGGCTACGGCCGATAATCGGCCCCTCGATGTTATAGTCCTTGAGCCAGCGCGGACTCGTCGCGAGGTAGCGCATATCGCGATCGAACATGGCGGCCGCGTCCGGCGCGTTCGCCACAAACGAGTCCAGACGCCCCGTGAGACTGAAGTCGATTTCGTTGCGCATCTGCCGACCTTTATCACTGTCCGAGCGTCGCGAATTGCGTTCAGAAAGCGGGCGCTCGCCGAGGTGAGCGCGCTGACAAGGACGTTTAGCTCCGCCACGACCCATCACCGCGATGACCACGACGCCGATCGGCGCGCGGTCCGGTCAACGGCGACCCGACCGGGCTGCAATGCGCCGCTCCGGAAAGCGACAATCGCAGCCGCTAGCTTACCGACCTCGTCGCCGGAATCATGGTTTCGGTGATGAGCGCAACCGGGTCGGCGCCCTTCGCGAGCGCCTCCTCGACCGGCCGCGCGAGCGGCGCTTTGCCGTCCACGATCGCGTCGAACAGGTCCTGCGACAGCGCCATCGCGCCCTCCCCCGGCGCTCGAGTTTGAAGTCCCCGACGAAGTTTCGCGGAAGTCTAGGCGAGGCCGCCACGGGAAATCCATGGCGCGCGGCGCCGAACGGGTGCGGCCCATCGTCACGGGCGATGGGCCGCGTCACGGTGTCCGACCGCGACAATCCGTCCGTCGACACCGGTTTGGCGCGCGCTCTAGACTGCCGCCTTGCGGACCTGCTCGAGCGGCTCGCATCCCCGTGGCGCCGCCCGCGCCCGAGAAGCGATGACCGACTCGTTCAACGATGACAGCCCCACGCGTCGCACGCTGTTGACGATCTGCGTGATGCTGGCTGTCGTCATGCAGGCGCTCGATACGACCATCGCCAACGTCGCGCTGCCCTACATGCAGGGCTCGCTCTCGACGACCCAGGATCAGATCAACTGGGTGTTGACCTCCTACATCGTCGCCTCGGCGATCATGACCGGGCCGATAGGCTGGGCTGCGAACCGGTTCGGCCGCAAAAGGCTGTTCGTCATGTCCGCCGCCGGCTTCACGCTCGCTTCGATGCTGTGCGGGATCGCCCAGACAATCGGGCAGATGGTCGGCTTTCGGCTGTTGCAGGGCGTGTTCGGCGCCGGGCTCGTGCCACTCGCCCAGGCCGTGATGCTCGACATCTATCCCGTGGAAAAACGCGGGTCGGCGATGGCGACGTTCGGCATGGGCGTGATGCTCGGGCCCATCATGGGCCCGACGCTCGGGGGCTGGCTGACGGATTCCTACTCCTGGCGCTGGGTGTTCTACGTCAACCTGCCGTTTGGCGTGCTGACCGCAGTCGGCCTCGCGTTCCTCATGCGCGAGACGCCGACCTTTCGGACGCCGTTCTCATGGATCGGCTTTCTCAGCCTGTCGCTCGGCGTCGGCGCCCTCCAATTGATGCTGGACCGCGGACAGGACCTCGGCTGGTTCGATTCGGGCGAAATCGTCGTCGAGGCGATTCTTTCGGTGGTCGGATTCTACTTCTTTTTCGCCGAGGCGGCGACGACCGGCCGCCCGTTCATCCCGCTCAGAATGTTCCGCGACCGCAACTTCGCCCTCGCCAACGGAATGATGTTCCTGAACGGCCTCATCCTGCTTGCGACAATGGCGCTGTTGACGCCCTTCCTTCAGACCCTGCTGGGGTACCCGGTGGTGACGAGCGGCTTCATGCTCGGCGCGCGCGGCATCGGCACGCTCGGCTCCATGATGCTCGTGGGCCGCCTGCTCAACAATGGCGTCGATCCGCGGGGGTTGATGCTGGTCGGCTGGTCGATCGCGACCTACGCGCTGTGGCAGATGTCCGGCTGGAACGCCGAGACGCCAGGGAGCCTGATCGTTGTCACCAGCGTTACGCAGGGCGCCGGGCTCGGTCTCGTCTTCGTGCCCCTGCAGACGGTCGGTTATTCGACTCTGCCGGCGGAGTTTCGCACCTATGGCGCCGCGATGTGGACGCTGGTTCGCAACATCGGCTCTTCGATCGGCATCTCGTTGATGATCGCCAATCTCGTCAACAACACCGCAATCTTCCACAGCCACCTCACCGAGTTCGTGACCCCCTTCAACGATGCGATGAAGCTGCCCAACGCCGCAGGAAGCTTCTCCTCGTCCGGCGCGCAGGGCCTGGCCATGCTCGACGGATTGGTCACTCAGCAGGCGGCGACGATCGCCTACTGCAACGACTTCCTCATCATGGCGTATTTCTCTCTCATCGCCTTCCCGCTGATCCTCATGTTCCACGTGCCCAGGGCCGCCCCTGCGTCCGGCGCCGCGTCGCAAACGCTCGATGAAAATCACGCAACGATCGAGTAACGCCGGCGAAAGCCAGGGCGCGGGCGCCGGCCTCGCGATCAGTCGAGATGGAAGACTTCCACCAAAGGCGACGTGACCGGACTGCCGTCGGCGTTCGCGGCCATGATGTCCTTCATGGACGCCCACCAGCGCTGCATGACGGGATCGAGCGGCAACTCGTCCATGCCGTGATGTTCGGGCCGCTCAAGATAGGCGAGCAGCGTGTTGGTGTCGGGGTCGAGGAAGATCGAATAGTTGACGACGCCCTTTTCCTTGAGCAGGGCTTTGAGTTCCGGCCAGATCGCGTCGTGACGCTGGCGGTATTCGTGCGCTGCGCCCGGATTAAGGAACATCTTGAAGGCGTGACGCTGCATCGTAAGCCTCGGCTTTCCCTTCTCCGCGCGCGCCCCCTTCCGAGCGCCGGGATGGGGGCCAGGTGTTCAACCGTTTGCGTGGCCCCTTATCCCAACCCTCTCCCCGTTCCGCGGGGAGAGGGGACTCGTACGCGATCAGAAGTCGAACTTGTCGATGTTGTCCTTGGTGAAGATGAAGGGCGGCCCAAGCAGGACCTCGCTGCCGTTGATCACGTTGAGCTTGCCGAGCTTGCCGCCCTCGACCGACGCGTCGCCGGGCTTGAGCTTGCCGTCCACTGCGGCGCGCAGGACGTAGGTCGCCGCGTAGCCGAGATCGATCGGGTTCCACAGGACCACTGACTTGACGCAGTCGTTATGCACGTAGGGCTTCATCGCGTTCGGCGTGGCGAGGCCGACGATTGCGACCTTGCCGCAGAGGCCTGCCTTGCTCACCGCTTCGGCGGAAGCCGGCGTTGCGACCGAGGTCATGCCGAACAGGCCCTTGAGCTTGTCGCCGTATTTGTTGATGAGCGTGGTCGCCTGGTTGAAGGAGAGGTTGTTGTCCTCCTGCGCCTCGACCGTCTCGAGCCACTGCAGCTTCGGATGGCACTTGGCCGCATAGGCCTGCATCTCCGCGATCCAGCGCGCCTGGTTTGGCGTGGTGAAGGTCGAGGTGACGATGGCGAAGCTGGCGTCCTCTCCGCTCTCCTTGGCCATCGAGTCGATCATCGCCTTGCCGATGCCGTTGAACTGGGCCTGGTTGACGAACCATTCGCGCGCGTCGGGCGTCGAGTTGGCGTCGTAGCCGACGACGTGGATGCCCTTGGAAAGCGCTTTTTTCAGTACCGGCGCGATCGCGACGGGATCGTTGGCGGCGAACAAAATGCCGTCCACGCCGCTGGTGATATAGTTGTCGATGAACTTGATCTGCTCGTCGATCTTGGCCTCGGTCGGGCCGTCGGTCTTGGCCTTGACGTTGCCGAGCTCCTTGGCGGCGTCCTGGATGCCCTTCGACGTCGCGTTGAAGTAGCCGATGCCGATCAGCTTCGGCACATCGACGATGGTGATCTCCTTGCCGGCGTTGTTCGGCGGGTTGGTCGGCTGCCCGCCGTCGTATTTCACCGGCGCAGTCGCCGCGGCGGCGCCCGTCCCGCATTCAAGCGGGCTCGTCGGCAGATCGTCGCCGCCGTCCCACTTGCTGGCCGCGTTCGCGCCCGCGCCCCAGACGGACAGCGCGAAAGCCGCCGCCGCCGTCGTCATGAGATATTTCGTTATCATTGTCGCTTCCTTCCCTGCTTCGCCGCAAAACGCGGCTGAACCTATTTGCCGTCATTCCCTTCGGCGCTGGAGCGAGCTTGCGATCAGCACCGAAAGAATGAGCGCCACCCCTATGACGACGATGGTCGCGTCGCCCTTGACCCCCGTCAGCGCCAGCCCGTTCTTCAAAAGCTGGATCATCACCAGGCCGATCACCGTGCCCCAGATCGTGCCGGAGCCGCCGAAGATGCTGGTCCCGCCGAGCACGACCGCCGCGATCACGTCGAGCTCGTAGCCCATCCCCATGTCCATGCGCGTGGTCGTGACGCGCGAGACGAGCACCACCGCCGCGAGCCCTGAGGCAAGACCGGAGAGCGTGTAGATGATGAGCTTCGTGCGATCGACGTTGAGCGCGGAAAAGCGCGCCGCGGTCTCGTTCGAGCCGATGGCGTAGAGCGCGCGCCCGAAGGTGGTCCGGTCGAGCGCGACGCCCGCAATCACGATCAGGACGATCAGGATCAGGAGCTGCGTCGGCACGCCGAAAATGTCGCCCTGGCCCAGGACATAGAACCACTCGGGATATCCACGAACGGAATGCGCCTGGCTCACCCCCTCCGCAAGGCCGCGGTAGAGCGCGAGCGTGGCGATCGTCATGATGAGCGGGGGCACCTTGATCCGGGTGATCACGAAGCCGTTGACGAAACCCGCCAGGCCGCCGATGAACAGCGCAAAGACGATCGCGAGCGGCATCGGAAAGCCGAACGTCTTCCACGAATAGCCGAGCATGACTGCGCTAAGGCCGACGGTCGCCCCGACCGAGAGGTCGATTCCGCCGGTGATGATGATGAAGGTCATCGGCAGCGCGATCAGGCCGATCTCCGTCATCAGCCGGCCCTGATTGAGCAGATTGTCGACCGTGAGGAAGCGGTTGTTGAAGGCGCCGAGGCCGATCAGCGCAAGGATGAGGATGATCGCGAGCAGCGTCTCATGACGCTTAAGCCACCACGGGGCGCCGCGGGCGGCAGTGTCGGTCGCGATGCTCATTTCTTCCACCCCCGTGCGGCGCGGCGTTGGCGGCGGAGAATATCGGCGATGACGGTCACGAGGATCAGCCCACCGCGCAAGGCGTCGGTCCAGTAGGGCGAGACATTGATGAAGACGAGAGCGCTGGTGATCTCGGCGATCAGAATGGCGGCGAGCGTCGAGCCGACCACAGTTCCGACGCCGCCGAGGATGCTCACGCCGCCGACCACAGATGCGGTGATGATGGTGAGCTCGAGACCGGACGGCGTAGTCGATTGGATGACGCGAAGCTGCGTCGCATAGACGAGCGTCGCAAGCCCGGCGAAGAGCCCGTGGATGGCGAACACCATCACGACAGTACGCTGCGGGTTGACGCCACAGAGCCGCGCCGCTTCCGCATTGCCGCCGGTCGCATAGACCGCGCGGCCGCTCGGCGAATAGCGCATCCAGAGCGCCGCCAGCACAGTGGCTGCGACCATGATCACGACCGGCATCGGGACGCCGAGCACATTGAGGTCGGCGAGATGGAAGCTCTGCGGCAGGTCGGTGATCCACTTGCCCCCGGTGACGCTGATGAGGCCGCCCTTGAGGATCGACAGCATGCCGAGCGTGACCACGATCGCGGGAATGCGCAGATAGGCGACCACCACGCCTTGCGCCGCCATCACCGCGACGCCGAGGACGAGCGGCGCGAGCCAAGTCACGGCCGTCGGCGCGCCGGCGACCGCGAGCGAGCCGCTGACGGTGGCGAGCACGCCGATCAGCGCGCCGACCGAGATGTCGATGTTGCCGGAGACGATCACCATCGACATGCCGATCGCCGCGATCGCAATATAGGCGTTGCCGAGCAGTATGTCGGCCAGATTGCGATAGGCGAGAAAGCGCGGATTGACGAAGCCGACGATCACCGCAAGTCCGATCACGGCGACTGCGAGCAGCGCCTCCTGCGAGGCGATCCGCCTGAGAACGCCGCCGCGCGGACCGGCCGCGCTCGTGATCGGGATGGCGCTCACGCTGCACGCTCCATCGTTGCGTCGGAGCCCATCATCGCCGCGCCGACCGCCTCCGAGGTCGCATGCTCACGGTCGAACTCGGCGACGAGCCGCCCTTCGCGCATGACGAGCACGCGGTCGCTCATGCCGAGCACCTCGGGCAGCTCGCTCGAGATCATCAGGATTGCGACGCCCTCCCCGGCAAGCTCGCACATCAGGCGATGAATCTCCGCCTTGGCGCCGACGTCGATGCCGCGCGTCGGCTCATCGAGGATGAGCAGCTTCGGATTGTTGGCGAGCCACTTGCCCAGCACGATCTTCTGCTGGTTTCCGCCGGAGAGCCGTCCGGCGACCTCGTCGACGGAGCTCGTCTTGACGCTGAAGCGCTGCACGCCCGCCTCCGCCATCCGGCGCTCCGCGGCGCGGTCGATGAATCCCAGGCGCGAGAGCGCGCCGAGCGCCGCGAGCGAGAAATTGTGCAGGACGCTCATCGGTCGCACGAGGCCCTGCACACCGCGGTCCTCGGGCACATAGGCGATCCCGCGGGCGCGCGCGCGCTCCGGCGAATCAATTTGCACGGCCTTTCCGGCGAGCTGGATGTCCCCATGCTCCGCCGGCGTGATGCCGAACAGGACCTGCGCCAGCTCGCTGCGGCCGGACCCCACGAGCCCGGCGAGGCCGACGATCTCGCCGGCGCGCACGGTCAGGCTCACGTCCTTGGTCATCGGATGGCAGACGAGGCCACGCGCCTCGAGCACCGGGCCGCCGATCGGGACCGCGAACTTGGGAAAAAGGTTTTCGATCCGGCGCCCGACCATCATCTGGACGAGTTCGGCGGCGTTGGTGTCCGCCACCTGACGCGACCCGACATAGGCGCCGTCGCGCAGCACCGTGACGCGGTCGGCGATCTCGAACAGTTCGTCCAGCCGGTGGCTGATATAGACAATCCCGACCCCGCGCGCCTTGAGGCGGCCCACGATGTCGAACAGCCGCGTCACGTCGCCCTCCGTGAGCGCCGCGGTCGGCTCGTCCATGATGAGGATGCGCGCGTCGTGCGACAGCGCGCGCAGGATCTCGACCCGCTGGCGGTGGCCGACCGAAAGCGCGCCAACGATCTGATCGGCGGCGAGGTCGTTGATTTCGAGCGAGGCAAGCAACGCCTCGGCCTTCGCGCGCATGACGCGCCAGTCGATCCGGCCGCCGCCCGCCCGCGGCGCGTGGCCGAGAAAGATGTTCTCCGCCACCGTCAATTCGGGGAAAAGCAGGAGCTCCTGATAGATCGTCGCGACGCCGGCGCGCTTGGCGTCCTCGGGCGAGGCGAAGCGCGTCGCGCGACCGTCGATCAGGATCTCGCCGGCGTCCGGCTGGTA
>Ga0074046_10003010_pt1 | contig 14307 bp, 8 predicted proteins | sample BogForMeECP23OM3_FD_94441 | JGI IMG/M metagenome (GOLD analysis project Ga0074046, IMG submission 94441) | Bog forest soil microbial communities from Calvert Island, British Columbia, Canada - Bog Forest MetaG ECP23OM3 | ecosystem: Environmental > Terrestrial > Soil > Wetlands ...
AAGTCCTGCACGCCCTGGAAGTAGAGCGTTGCCCCGGGCACATGCGACAGCTTAGGACGCAGGCGCGCAATGATCTGGTCCACACTGATCTTGCGCTGGGCCAGCGGCTTCAGGGTGACGAACATGCGGGCTTGGTTCTGCGCGGCGCCGCCGCCGACGGCCGCGATGACGTTTTGAACCGCAGGGTCCTGCCTCACGATGCGGATGAACTCGTTGGTCTTGTTTTTCATGTCGAAGAACGAGACATCCTGATCGCCCAATATAATGCCTACCATTCGCCCCGTATCCTGCTGTGGAAAGAATCCTTTAGGCACGATGATGTAAAGCCATACATTAAGCACAACCATGAGGATGGCAACGGCAAACGTGAGACGCTTGTGGCGCAGCACCCAACTCACCGTCACCTTGTAGGTGCGGGTCATCCACAGCCATCCGCTCTCGCTCATGCGGTACAGCACACCGTGGCGGCCGGGGTCATGCGCCTTGAGGAAACGGGCGCAGAGCATAGGCGTGGTAGTGAGGGAGACGACCAGCGAAACCGCAATGGCGGCACTGAGCGTGACCGCGAATTCACGGAATAGCCGTCCCACCAGGCCCCCCATCAGCAGAATGGGAATGAACACGGCAATCAGCGAGGTGCTCATGGAGACCACGGTGAAGCCGATCTCGCGCGCGCCCAGCAGCGCGGCCTGGTAAGGCTTCATGCCGCCCTCGACGTGGCGCATTACGTTCTCCAGAACCACGATGGCGTCGTCCACCACGAATCCGGTGGAGATGGTGAGCGCCATCAGCGAGAGGTTATTGAGCGAGAAGCCGCACAGATACATCACCGCGAAGGTGCCTACAATCGCCAGGGGCACGGCCACGCTGGGGATCATGGTGGCGCGTACTTCGCGCAGAAAAGCGAATACCACCAGGGTTACCAGGATGACGGAGATGATCAGGGTGCGCTGCACATCCGCCACCGAGGCGCGGACCGTCGTGGTGCGGTCGAGGCCGACCACAAGATTCACCGCCGCAGGCAACGATGCCTTCAGAAATGGCAACGCAGCTTCAACCCGATCAGCGGTGGCAATCATGTTGGCGCCCGGCTGGCGAAAGATAACGAGCAGCACGCAAGGCTTGCCGTTGAAGCTACCGGCATTGTTGATGTTGGAATAGGAATCCTGAACGTCGGCGACGTCGCTCAAGCGAACCGGGGCCCCGTTCCGATAGGCGACGATGATGGGCCGGTACTGGGCCGCTGTTTTGAGCTGGTCATTGGCCTTGACCATCCAGGTTGTGGCGGAATTCTCCAGCGCGCCTTTGGCGATAAGGGTATTCGCCGACGCTACCGCCGAGCGCACGGCCTCCAGCCCGATGCTGTATTTGTTCAGCAGATTAGGATTGGCCTCGATGCGGACGGCCGGCTGCGAGGAACCCCACACGAAGACCTGCCCCACGCCCTCCACCTGCGCCAGCTTCTGGCCCATGATGGAGTCGGCGGCGTCGTACATCTGGTCCTGGGTCAGGGCGTCGGAGGTCAGCGTTAGGATCATGACCGGAGCGTCGGCCGGATTGATCTTGCGATAGCTAGGGTTGCTGGGCAGATCAGTGGGCAGATAGCCGCGCGCCGCGTTGATGGCGGCCTGCACGTCGCGCGCCGCCGCATCAATGTTGCGGTTCAGGTCGAACTGCATGGTCACCGCAGTGGAGCCAAGCTGGCTCGACGACGTCATCTGGTTGATGGCGGCGATGCGGCCGAATTGCCGCTCCAGCGGGGTTGCGACCGAGGAAGCCATGGTCTCCGGACTGGCGCCGGGAAGTTGCGCTCCCACCGAGATGACCGGGAAGTCAATCTGCGGCAACGGCGCCGCCGGGAGTTGCGTATACGCCAGTCCGCCCGCCAGAAGCAAGGCGAAAGTCAGCAGCGAGGTGGCAACCGGGCGCTCGATGGCTGGGGCGGAGATGTTCATAAAGTGCGGTCCGCGGGTTGCTGGGTCGTGCGAAAACGGGTAGAGCGGCGCTTCAGCGCCGCGTCCCGCGCGGCAAATATCAACCGCGTCATCCTGAGCGACGAGGCTGTCCGCTGCAGCGGGCGGCCGAGGAGTCGAAGGATCCCTATACTGGCGAAGTCCCGAATAGTGCTTCTTGCATTGCTGCCAGCAATAGGGGTCCTTCGACTGTGGTTCGTTCGCGGAGCGAACGAATCCCCGCTCAGGATGACACTCCGAAATTTTTCTTGCACAAACAACGTCTCATCCACAACCGTCATACCGCCATCAGGTTGTTCAATCCCCAATCGCCTCTACGGGCCTCGGCGCACGCACGTGACGTAGCGCCTGGGCCAGCCGGTCGAACCACAGATACACAACCGGCGTGGTGTAGAGCGTCAGCAACTGGCTGATCATCAGGCCGCCGATGATGGTGATGCCCAGCGGACGCCGCAGCTCGGAACCGGTCCCGGAGCCGACCGCCAGCGGCACCGCGCCAAACAGCGCGGCGAACGTGGTCATCATGATGGGACGGAAGCGCAGCAGGCAGGCTTCGTAAATAGCGTCCACCGGCGCTTTGCCTTCCTTGCGCTCGGCTTCCAGCGCAAAGTCGATCATCATGATGGCGTTCTTCTTCACGATTCCGATCAGCAAAATCATGCCGATCAAGGCCATCACGCCCAGGTCCATGTGAAACAACATCAGCGCGAGAATGGCGCCGACACCGGCCGACGGCAGTGTAGACAAAATCGTAATGGGGTGGATATAGCTTTCGTACAGAACGCCGAGCACGATGTACACGGTGATGATGGCCGCCAGAATCAGCCAGCCTTCATTGGCCAGCGAAGCCTGGAAGGCCCGTGCCGTGCCTTGGAACGCCAACTGGATACTGGGCGGCAATCCGAGGTCAGTCGCGGTCTGCTGAATCGCCTTCACCGCGTCGCCCAGCGAGGCGCTGCCGCCGAGATTGAAGGAAATGGTCACGGCAGGGAATTGTCCCTGGTGGTTGATGATGAGCGGCCCGGTGGAAGTTGTGAAATGTGCGATCGCGCTTAGCGGCACTTGTGACGCAGTAGCTGCAAGAACGCCGGCGCTCGGAGTATTCGCAACCGGAGCATTGCCGCCCTGGGCCGCTGGGCTTTGTCCGCCGCCGGCGGGCACATAGATACTCTTCAGCGAATCGGGATCGTTGCGGAAGCTCGGATCGACCTCCAGCACCACGTGATACTGGTTCAACTGCGTGAACATGATCGAGATCAGCCGTTGGCCGAAGGCGTCGTAGAGCGTGTTGTCAATCGCACTGGCCGTTACACCCAGGCGCGAAGCGGTATCACGATCGATTACCAGATTGGCTTGCGCCGCCTGGTCCTGCTGGTCCGTGGCGACATCGCGCAGCTCGGGCAGCGTCTTCAGCTTGGCCACCATCTTCGCGGTCCACGTCGCCAGCTCCTTGGGGTCGGCGTCCTCCAGGCTGAACTGATACTGCGTGCGGCTGACGCGGTCTTCCACCGTCAGGTCCTGCACCGGTTGCATGTAAAGCGTGATGCCCTCGACCCCTGCGATCTCCTGCTGTAGCCGCTTCATGATGGTGGTGACGTCGTCGCGTTCGTCATGCGGCTTCAAGTTGATCTGCAGGCGTCCGCTGTTGGGCGTGGTGTTGACGCCGTCCACGCCGATAAACGACGACAGACTCTCGACGTCCTTGTCCTTCAGTATGGCCGCTGCCATTTCGCGTTGCCGCTCTGACATGGCGGCAAAGGAAATACTCTCCGGCGCGTCGGTAATGCCCACGATGACGCCAGTGTCCTGCACTGGGAAGAAGCCTTTAGGTACGACGATGAATAGGAAGATGGTGGCGACCAGCGTTCCTATCGTGACCAGCAGGGTCTCAGTCTGATGTTGCAGGACGAACTTCACCGTACGGCCATAGAAGGCGATGGTGTTGTTGAAGGCGCGCTCCGTCCATTCATAGATGCGACCGTGGTGTGCCTTATCCTTTGGCCGCAAGAGCAGAGAACACATCATCGGCGTCAGGGTCAGGGAGATAATGGCGGAGAAAAGAATGGTGGTGCTTAGGGTCACAGCGAACTCACGGAAGAGACGCCCCACGATGTCGCCCATGAACAGCAAGGGGATCAGCACGGCGATCAACGACACCGTTAGCGAGACGATGGTGAAGCCAATCTGTCCTGCGCCCTGCAGCGCTGCTTCCAGCGGAGAGTGTCCTTCCTCGATGTAGCGCTCGATGTTCTCGATCATCACGATGGCGTCGTCCACCACGAAGCCGGTGGAGATGGTCAACGCCATCAGCGACAGGTTGTCGAGGGAGTAGCCCAACAGGTACATCACGCCAAAGGTGCCTACCAGCGACAGCGGCACGGCAATGCTGGGGATAATGGTCGCCGCCAACGTTCTTAGGAAGATGAAGATGACCAACACCACGAGAATGATGGTCAGCATCATTTCGTACTGAACATCCTGGACACTGGCGCGGATGGTGTTGGTACGGTCGGTGAGGACAGTGACCTTGACGGAGGCAGGAAGGTTCGATTGCAGTTGCTTCAGCCGCAGCTTGATGCTGTCTACGACCTTGATGATGTTGGCGCCCGGCTGCCGTTGAATGTTGAGGATGACAGCGGGCGTATTGTTCATCCACGCTGCTTGATTAACGTTCTCCGCCCCCATGACAACGGTGGCAACGTCGGACAAACGCACCGGATTGCCGTTCTTGTAGGCGACGATGGTGTCAGCGTAACCCTGCGGGTTTAGCAACTGGTCGTTAGCGCCGATGGTGAAGGCCTGCCGGTTGTCCTGTAGTTGTCCCTTCGCCTGATCAACATTGACCTGGGCGATGACGGTGCGCAGTTGCTCCAGGCTCATCCCATAGGAAGCCAAAGACGTGGGGTTGGCCATGATACGGACTGCGGGCTTCTGTCCGCCGCTGATGCTCACCAATCCAACGCCGGGCAACTGCGAAATCTTCTGCGCGAAAGTCGTGTCCGCCAGGTCTTCGACCTGGTGAAGAGGCATGCTGTCCGACGTCATTGCCAGCGTCAGGATGGGGGCATCGGCAGGATTCACCTTGCTGTAGATCGGCGGCGTCGGTAGATCAGCAGGCAGATAGGTTTGCGCGGAATTGATGGCGGCCTGTACTTCCTGCTCGGCAACGTCAATGTTTTCTTCCAGGTTGAACTGCAGGGTGATGACCGATGCTCCAAAGGAGCTGTTGGAAGTCATCTGGCTGAGGCCGGGGAGTTCGCCGAACTGGCGTTCCAGGGGCGCTGTGATGGAAGAAGCGGTTACATCCGGGCTGGCTCCGGGATAAAACGTGACAATCTGGATGGTCGGATAATCCACCTGCGGCAGAGCGGAGATGGGTAGTTGCTTGTAGGCCACGATGCCCACCAGCAACAGCCCCGTCATCAGCAAGGACGTGGCAATGGGCCGAAGAATAAATGGCCGCGAAATACTCATGTCTGCGAACCGATATTGCCGCTGGATTGCTGATTTTGCCTGGCCGGAGCCTGCGGCGCAACGCGGCTTCCCGCCTGTAGCTTCTCCTGTCCGTCGGTGACAACCTTATCGCCGCCTTGCAAGCCGGAGGCAATCACCACGGTGCTGCCCTGGGTTAGCGCGAGCTGTACCGGCCGCATTTGCACGGTATTGTTGCCATCGACGACGTAGGCGAAGGAGCCATCGGGACCCCGCAGAATAGCGCTGGCCGGCGCGGTAACCGCGTCCTTGCGGACCTCCAACAGCAGGTGTGCGTTGACGAATTCGTTGGGCCAGAGCATGCTGTCAGGATTGTCGAAGACGGCCTTCAATTTGGCCGTGCCGGTCGTCGGATCAATCTGGTTGTCGATGGTTTGCAGCTTGCCGGTCGCCAGCTTGGTCTGGTCGTTTTGGCTGTAGGCGTCAACTTCCAGCGCCCCCTTCTTCATGCGCTCGCGGACGATTTGCAGTTGCTCCTGCGGCAAGGTGAAGACCACGGCGATGGGGTGCAACTGCGTAATCACCACCATGGCTGTTCCGCCGGCAGCGGTAACGTAGTTGCCGGGATCGACCTGCCGCAACCCAACCCGGCCGTCGATGGGTGACTTGATGTAGCAGTAGGTCAGGTTGAGTTCGGCATTACTGATGGCGGCCTTGTCGGCGGCGATGGTGCCTTCATAGGTCCCGAGAGAGGCTTGCAATGTGTCCAGGTCCTGCTTGGCGATGACGCCCTGTTCCCAGAGCACCTTGTTGCGCTCATACTGAGCCTTGGCGTTGGTGAGTTGCGCCTCGTCCTTTTGCAGATTGGCCTTCGCCTGTTCCAGGGCAACCTGATAGGGACGCGGGTCAATCACAATCAGCAGGTCGCCTTTCTTGACGTCCTGGCCTTCGTTGAAGTTCACCTGCATGATTTGACCGTCAATGCGGGTCTTCAGCGAGACCGTATAGAACGCCTCAACCGAACCCAATCCGGCGAGATAGACGTTGAAATCACCCTGCTTGACGGTCGCCACTCCGACCGGAACGGCGGGCGTCGGTGCGCCGGCCTTGGCATTCTTCGCTTTTGAACCGCAACCGGTAAGCGCGGCGCAAATCGTCAGCGTCAGTGCCAACACAAGTCCCAGCCCGAGGATCCCCTGTCTTTTCAAGCAACTCCTCCTAACGGCGACTGACGCGGCGGTTTGATAGATGTCACCGCTCTTGTTCGCGTTGCACAACTGGAACCAGACATGCCAGTTGCAGTTACAGCTACATCCAATACTATTAGACTTGATAGCCTTAAGGACAGCCGTTAAGACGGGTGAAGGAAGGTTAAGTTTTGTGAAGAGCCAAAACACATTGCGAAACAATTCTTCACCGCAGGGACGCGCGGGAAAGAGCAAAATAAGTCCCGTGAATCGCCTGCTCATCGTGGATGACGACCACGCTCTTGTTAATTTGCTGGAACGCTTTCTCCAAGGCGAAGGCTTCCAGGTGGACGCGGCCTACGATTATGCTTCGGGATTGGCGGCTGCTCTCAAGGGCGGCCACGAGCTGATCATCCTTGACGTCATGCTGCCCGGCGGCACGGGTTTCGAGCTGCTGAAAGGGGTGCGCCGCGAGTCGGCGGTGCCGGTGCTGCTGCTGACCGCCAGAGGCGAGGCCATCGACCGCATTCTTGGCCTGGAAATCGGCGCCGACGATTATCTGGCCAAGCCCTTTGATCCGCGTGAACTGGTGGCCAGAATTCGCGCCATCTTCCGCCGCACCCGCGAACCTCTGCCTGCCGGCGCGCGCCCCGAGCACGAAGAAGTGCTTAAAGTGGGCGACGTCACGCTGTCGCTCGGCAGCCGGACGGTTACCTGCGCGGGCAAGCCGGTCGATCTCACGGCGGTGGAGTTCAATGTTCTGGAGTTACTGCTGCGTAATGCCGGCAAGGTGGTGACACGGGGGCAGATTGCGGAAGTGGCTTTGGGGCGGCCACTCAGCGTTTTCGATCGCAGCGTGGATGTTCATGTCAGCCGCATGCGCAAGAAGCTTGGCGCCTTACACGGCAGCGATGAGCTCATTCGCCCGATTCGCGGCGTCGGTTACTTCCTGGCTGCGGACGCGCCGGAGAAGAGCAAGGTATGAACCGGCGGCTGTTCTGGAAAATCTTTCTTCCGTTCTGGGCGGCGCAAGCCGTGCTGCTCGGTGCGCTGTACCTGCGCCTTCATTACCGCATTTCCTCCGAGCATCCGTGGTGGATCCAGCCGGAGCGCCGCGAGATGCCGGTGCTGGCCAGTCTGGCTGCCACCACGTTCGAACGGCAAGGGCAAGCCGGACTGGCGACGCTGCTCGATGGCCTTTCCCTGCCACATCGCTCCCAGTTCTGGTTGGTGGATGAAGCCGGGCGTGAGCTTTCCGGACGCGACATTCCACAGCGTGTTCTTCAGGATGCGGCGGCGGCAGAAAAAACCGAAGGTCTACATCGTTCCTACGAAGCCAACGTGCTGGCGGCAACGGCTGCAACTTCCCAGGGAAACTACGTGCTGATTGCGGAGCTGGTGCCGCCTCCACTGTCGGAGCGTGTACCCGGCGACATTCTCTGGACGCTCAAACTGGGCACCGTCTTCTCCGCGATCATCTGCTTCTTGATCGCGCACTACCTGACCAAACCGATCGAGCGGTTGCGGGACGCGACCAATCAACTGGCGCTGGGAAACCTTGACATTCGCGCGGGAGAAAACCTCGGTAACCGCAAAGACGAGATTGCCGACCTGGTGCGTGATTTCGATTCCATGGCGGGCGAGCTGCGTAAGCAGATTCAGAGCGAACGCAGCCTGCTGAGCGGCGTATCCCACGAATTGCGCTCGCCCATCGCGCGCATGCGGCTGGCGCTGACGCTGGCGCGCCGCGCCGGCGCCGGCGAGCGGGAAGAGATGCTGGACCGCATCGAACAGGACACCATTCAACTCGATTCGATGCTGGAGCAGATTTTGACCGTCGCGCGAATGGAGAGTGGGCAGATCAAGCCGAAGTTCGAGCGGCTTTCGCTAAACGAGTTGGTTGACGATGTGCTTCACGACGCGAAGTTCGAGGCCGCAGGGAAGAATATCGCGATCAACTACGAGGGTGTCGAGAACCTTCACATGAATGGCGATCCGGGCATGCTGCGCAGCGCTATTGAGAACGTCGTGCGCAACGCCATCTTTTACACGGGACAGGGTGGCAGGATCGAGGTGAAACTCAGGGCCGAAGGTCGTAATGCTTTCCTGTCCGTGATCGATAACGGACCGGGCGTTCCGCCCGACAAGGTAATGTATATCTTCGAACCGTTCTACCGGGCGGATGATTCACGCGGCAGCGCGACCGGAGGGATGGGGCTGGGGCTGGCACTCGTGCAGAACGCGATATTCATGCATAAGGGATCGGCCATTCTCGCGCAGAACGTCAAGCCGCACGGCTTCGAGATCACGTTCAAATTCCCAATGATTCCCGGCTCGCCGGCGCCCAACAGCCCCGAGGTGCTGCGGGTGGTCGAGACCGCAAGCAAGCCGGAGTAGATTGTCGCTGCAAGCCGCCGATTTTGGCTCCCATCATTTCTCCTGGAACTCTACCCAGGCGCGGGAATTCTCCAGATCAAGCCGCATGCTGCAGCGGCCCGGAGTTTCATGGGCAAAGTACACGCTAAACTGGTTCTCCGGACTGGGCAGTTCTCCGTACTGCATTGGCACCCGAGCGAAATCCTCGTGCTCGTCATACTTGCCGCTCGTGTCCGTGCTCCTCGAGATGATCAAGGTCCACTGCTTCTCCGATGGGATGATGAACATGGTGTATGCGCCGATGGGTATCTCTTTGTTTCCAAGCGCGACCGGAGAATTAACGAACATCGTCATCGGCTTACCGCCAGGCGCCCAAACCTTGTTGTAGGGGATCACGTGCCCGAACACCGGTTTTTTGGAGTTGACGGCCATCCGCTGGTATTCGACCGCAAGCTGCTTGCTGGCATCGAAGTTGCAGGTAGCAGTAGCCTGCGAGCTGGTGCCCTGCGCGGATAGGACCGGAGTGACCAGGAGTGAAACAGACAGCAGAGCGAAGGAACCGAAACCACGCATCATAATATCCTCCACGTAATCAGGACAGTATGAACGTCACCAAGACTATGCCAACTGCGCGGTAGTTTTCAACCAGATGCCTGCGCCGCCGGACCGATGTCGGCGAGTGCTTGTGCCCCTCAACTCGCTCTCGATTCTTTCGTACAGAACACAGCGGCCTGCAGAGTCTGATGCAGGAATAGAGCAGCGAGATCTCAGCTTAAGCCGAGCATTGTCGCCTTCCTGAGCTTTGGCAGCACCTGCGGAAGCGTGGTAGGGTTATCCGTTTCCGAATAAGCGAACTGCGATTCTTACCACCAAGGGACCGGCGCCATGTTCACGAACGATCTTCTTAAGGGCAAACGCATTCTGATCACCGGAGGTGGTACGGGAATTGGCCGCGCCATGGCCGAACGATTTCTTCAGCTCGGAGCGACGGTTTACATCTGCGGGCGGCGCGCGGAGGTGGTGCAGAAAACCGCGGCCGAGTTGTCCGCTTCGACTGGCGGCAGCATCGAAGGCTTTGCTTGCGACGTGCGCTATCCCGAGGGCGTCGAGGCGCTCATCGAGAAGCTGTGGGCGAAGGACCCGCTCGATGTGCTGGTGAACAATGCGGCGGGCAATTTTCTGGCGCGCACGGAAGAGCTGTCGTCGCACGCGTTCGACGCCGTGATCACCATCGTGCTCAAGGGCACCATCAACATGACGATGGCGTGCGGACGCCGCTGGCTGGCCTCGCAGCACAAAGGCGTAGTGCTCAGCATCGCGACCACGTACGCCGATACCGGCTCGGCTTACGTGGTGCCCAGTGCAGTGGCCAAGGCTGGAGTGGCCGCGCTCATGCGTAGCCTGGCGGTCGAGTGGGGCGGGCGCGGAGTCCGGTTTGTCGCCATTGCGCCGGGCGCGATTCGCACTGAAGGCGCATTCTCGCGGCTCTTGCCTGTGCCGGAGCTTGAAGAGAAGGTCCTGAAGCACAATCCTCTGCATCGCTTCGGAACGCTGGAGGAGATTTCCAATCTGGCGTCCTTTCTCATCAGCGACCAGGCGGGCTACATCAACGGCGAGATGGTATACATGGACGGCGGGGAGATGCTCGCAGGCGCCAGCACCTTCAGCCTGATCGGGCGGCGCATCCCCGATGCTGCATGGGAGATGATGAAGCCGAAGAAGAAGTAGTAGCCAGTTGTCAGTCGTGAACGGCAGGTCAGTCGTGAGGCAGATCCTTTGACTCGGCCTACAGCCTGGCTCAGGATTTCGCCTGCGGCTCTCCCCCTCGGCTTCGCTCGGGGCCACGCCCGCAAAACAGCTCAATTCAGCACGTGGATGTTCTTCTTCTCGCACATCTCCTTTAGCACCTTGGGCCACACGGTAACGCTTACTTCACCGAGGTGGGCTTTGCGCAGCAGCAGCATTAACGTCCGCGACTGCCCGATGCCGCCGCCGATACTGAGCGGAATCTCGTGCTCGACGATGGCCTTGTGATACGGGAATTTCAGGAAGTCCAGCTGTCCCGTCAGCTCAAGTTGTTTTTTCAGCGATTCAGAATTGACCCGGATGCCCATGGACGTCAGCTCGTGCCGCCGATGAGTGACCGGGTTCCACACCAGAATGTCGCCATTCAGGCCGTGACGCACGTGGTGGCCGTCTTCGGCGCGCGTCTCGGTGACCCAGTCGTCGTAATCGGCCGCGCGCATTTCATGCGGATAGCCATCCTTTAACGTCCAACCAATTCCGATGATGAACACCGCCGGATATTTCTGCAGAATTGCCGTCTCGCGTTGTTTGCGCGGCAGGTCGGGATACATGTCGAGGATCTCTTCGGCATGCAGGAACTTGAGCTGCTCGGGCAGGTTGGGATAGCGCGAATCGTGCAGTTGCGGGAAGATTTCCTGCACATGCCGTTCGGCGCCGACGATGACCTTCCAGATCTTGCTGACCACTCCTTTCAGGAAACTCAGGTTGCGTTGATCGGCGGTAATGGCCCGCTCCCAGTCCCACTGATCGACATAGGCGCTGTGATCGTGGTCGAGGAAGTAGTCCTTGCGCACGGCGCGCATATCGGTGCAAATGCCTTCGCCGGGCTGGCAGTTGAACTGCTTCAGGGCCATCCTCTTCCACTTGGTTGCGGCCTGCACCACCTGGGCGTTGATGGGGTGCTTGTCGCGGTCGTTGGAGATGTGGAACTGGATCGGAGTGCGCGATCCGTCGCGGTCGAGATAGTCGTTTACGCCGCTCTCCTCGTCAACGATAAGAGGGACAGTGACCATCTGCAGGTTCAGTTCGTGGCAGAGGTTTTCTTCGATGTATTGCTTGGCCTCAAAGATTGCCCTCTGGGTTTCTTTGGGTGACAGCAGCGAGCTGTAATCCGCCGGAAGCACTTTCTCCAGCTCTGTGTAGTCGCCAATTCCGGGGCCAGCGAGGTCCGCTTTTTTGTCAGCCATTGTTATTGGTCTCCTTAATTTGCGGTCGACGCGCCGGCAGCAGATTGGCTGCCGAAACACGAATCCGGGAGCACGCGTCGCCAACCTAATGAGAACACCGGCGGAACGGGAAGGCGGTGTCGTGCGTCACCGGGCTGTGTGTCATTGGAAACCCCGCAAATTTCGACGCGGCGCTGAGGTTTCCTCTACACTTATTGCGTTGACGACGCAGCAGGCCCTGCGTCATCGCCGCCATAAGGCGCAGGGCGCATCGAAGTCGAGAGGAGAACGAGTGGCTCCCACTGCAACCCAGGAACAGGAAAAGGACTCCACGCTGCTGACCAGCTACGATCTTCACCTTTTCAATGAAGGCAAGCACAACCGCCTGTACGAGAAGTTCGGCGCCCACCTGACCGAGGTGGACGGCAAGAAGGGGGTTTACTTTGCCGTCTGGGCGCCGGACGCCGAGCGCATCTCGGTGGTTGGCGACTTCAACGGCTGGAACCCCGACTCTCATCCCATGAATCCGAAGGGAAGCTCCGGCGTGTGGGAAGCGTTTATTCCCGAGCTCAAGAAGGGAGCGGTGTACAAGTACCATATCCGCTCGCGCTATCACATGTACGCGGTAGGCAAGGCTGATCCTTACGGCTTCTATAACGAAGCTCCGCCGAAGACTGCGTCCATTGTTTGGGACCTGGAGTACGAGTGGCAAGATGCCGAATGGATGCGCACCCGCCACGAGCACAATAAATTCGACGCGCCCATTTCGATCTACGAAGTGCATCTGGGCTCGTGGATGCGGGTGCCGGAAGAGGGCAATCGGTCGCTCAGCTATCGCGAGCTGGCGCCGAAGCTGGCGGCGTACGTGAAGGACATGGGCTTCACTCACGTCGAGTTTCTGCCGGTAATGGAGCATCCCTTCTTTGGTTCCTGGGGTTATCAGGTCACAGGCTATTACGCGCCCAGCGCGCGCTTTGGAACGCCACAGGACTTCATGTACCTGATGGACTACCTGCATCAGCAGGGAATCGGTGTGTACCTTGACTGGGTGCCGTCGCACTTTCCCAATGACGAGCACGGGCTGGCCTACTTCGACGGCACGCACTTGTACGAGCACGCCGATCCGCGCAAGGGCTTCCATCCGGATTGGAAGTCAGACATTTTCAATTACGACCGCAACGAGGTACGCGCATTTCTGCTCAGCAACGCAATGTTCTGGCTCGACCGTTATCACGCCGACGGCCTGCGCATGGATGCCATCGCGTCCATGCTCTACCTCGACTACTCGCGCAAACCGGGTCAGTGGATTCCCAATCAGTACGGCGGGCGGGAGAACTTGGGTGCGGTCTCCCTGTTGCGGCAGGTGAATACAGATGCCTACCAGGAGTTTCCCGACATTCAGACCATCGCAGAGGAATCGACGGCGTGGCCGATGGTGTCGCGGCCAACCTACGTCGGCGGGCTCGGCTTCGGCATGAAGTGGGACATGGGATGGATGCACGACTCGCTGCTCTACATGACGAAGAACCCCATCCACCGCAAGTATCACCACAACAAGCTGACCTTCCGCGGACTGTATGCCTTCACGGAGAATTTCGTGCTGCCGCTCTCGCATGATGAGGTGGTACACGGCAAAGGCTCGCTCATCGCCAAGATGGCGGGCGACGAGTGGCAGAAGTTCGCCAACCTGCGTCTACTGTTTGGCTACATGTTCACTCAGCCGGGAAAGAAGTTGCTGTTCATGGGCGGCGAATTCGGGCAGTGGAGCGAATGGAACCACGACGGCAGCATCGATTGGCGCGTGCTGCAATACGCGTTCCATCAGGGGGCGCAGCGCTGGGTGCGCGATCTGAACGCCTTGTACCGCAGCGAGCCGGCGCTATATGAGACCGACTTCATGCCGGAGGGCTGGCGCTGGATCGATGCTGACGACTCCGACGACAGCGTGCTTACTTACATGCGCTTGCCCAAGGACCAGACTGCGCCGCTGGTGATGGCGTGCAACTTCACTCCCATACCGCGCCCGGGCTACCGAGTTGGTGTTCCACACGCCGGGCACTGGAATGAGGTGCTGAACAGCAATGCCGCGGTTTACGGTGGCAGCGATACGGGGAATTTTGGTGGCCGTACGAGCGAACCGATCGCCTGCCATGGTTACGAACAATCTTTGTTGCTCGATCTGCCACCGCTGGCGATCGTGGTGTTCAAGCAGTAGGGCGGATGAGCAGCAAGCTCATCGGAAATGGGGCTGCTCGACCGGCACTGTTTTCTCGACCTGAGGATTACCAGCCTTGTGCCCAAGCAGTAGTTGAAAGCCCACGTAAGCGATCCAATTGGGCTGGCCGTTCAACCGCGTGACCCTCTCCA
>Ga0074046_10003011_pt1 | contig 14304 bp, 11 predicted proteins | sample BogForMeECP23OM3_FD_94441 | JGI IMG/M metagenome (GOLD analysis project Ga0074046, IMG submission 94441) | Bog forest soil microbial communities from Calvert Island, British Columbia, Canada - Bog Forest MetaG ECP23OM3 | ecosystem: Environmental > Terrestrial > Soil > Wetlands ...
CGACGCCGCGCAATGCAGAAACGCCCGTGCGCCTGGGAGTGGATCGCATCGAGATTGCCGGAAGGCCGCTGCGCGCGGCGGAAAAAGTCTACGTGATGATGAACAAGCCGCGCGGCATTGTCACCTCCGCCGCCGACGAAAAGGGCCGGGACACCGTCTACTCGCTATTGCCGAAGGGCCGGGGATGGCTTGCTCCGGTGGGGCGGCTGGACAAGGCCAGCGAAGGGTTGCTGCTCTTAACCAATGATTCGGAGTGGGCCGCGCGCGTCACGGACCCGGCAACTCATTTGGAGAAGAGTTATCACGTACAAATTGCCGCAAAGGCGGATGAGCATCTGATCGAAGCTCTGGAGCGCGGTGTGGAGACGCAAAAGGGTGAACTCCTCCACGCCAAGCGAGTCAGCATGCTGCGCGCGGGCGAGAAGAACTCCTGGCTGGTAATGATTCTCGACGAAGGCAAGAATCGCCAGATACGCCGGATGTTGGAAGTTCATGGTGTCGAGGTCTTGCGGCTGGTACGAGTGGCGATTGGGCCGTTGCAGCTCGGAGATCTGCCTAAAGGCGCGCGCCGTGTCTTGCGTCCGGACGAGAAAGCGGCGCTCGACCGCGCCGTGGGGATCAAGCCCAAGTCCGAATCGTGATCGGTGGGAGCGACTTGCTTGAGTTGATTGGCCATTCTGCTGACATTGAAGAAAGTCACGGCCGTGACGAGGGTGGCTATAAGAAAAATAATCGTCGATGGAGCCAAGGAAATAACTTCTGGGCTGGCTTGAAAGGCTTGCTTGCAAGAAATCCGCGGACGCGGTCAGCGCATTGAACGCGCCTTTGCCACAACTTTAGGGGCAAGTGACGCGGGCAACGGCGTGTACCCGAGTCTCTCTGCGCTGTGCTGACCCGTTGTCAGCGTCCACTCGAGGTAATTCGCGAGCGCCTTGGATCGTTCAGCATCGGTTGATCTTTTCGGCACATAAAGCCAGGTAAAGCTTACTATCGGGTATGCGTCGTTGCCCGGAGCGTTGGTAAGCGAAACGCGGAAATCCGCCGGAATGGACTTTTCGAGGGAGCGGTACGCACCGGCAATGCTCGCTTGAGTGGCGCTGATAAACCTTCCGGAGGCATTCTGGACCAGACCGACACCGACGCTGTTGTCGGCTAGGGTGAAGCCAAGTTCAATGTAGCCTATCGCGCCGGGGCTGCTTTTCACCTTCTCCATCATGTCCTCGCCGCGAGTGGCGCTTTCCCCTATGGGCCAAGCCGGTGAGGGAGTCTTGCCAATCTGGCCACGCCATTTCTGGCTTGTCTTCGAGAGAAAATCGGTAAGTATATAGTTGGAACCTTTTCCCTCCGTGCGGTGGACTACGGCAATATCCAGATGGGGCAGGAGCTGGCCGGGGTTGATTTCTTTAATCCTGGGGTCGTCCCAGGTCTTGATGTTTCCGAGAAAGATTTCTGCGAGGACGGACCCCGAAAAGCGAAGGCTGCCTTTTACGCCGGGAACGTGATATATCGGCACGATGGCGACCAGCACCGTGGGGATTTGCAGAATGGGGGTGTTCGCTGCGTTCAACTGTTCGTTGCTCATGGGCACTTCGCCGGCAGCGAAATCTCCGACGCCACGGGAAATATCCTCCATGCCCTTCACGGTGCCGGTGCTGAGATAACGGACCTGCACTGTGGGGCTGAGCTTGTTATATTCTTCGATCCAGTGGGAGTAGAGCGGCGTGGGGAGATTCGACCCACTGCCCACCAGAGCGATGACGTTCTGGCAGTTTGCGGGAAGGCTGAAGCCAATCATCAGCAGGACGAGAGCTGGCCAAATAGCAATCTTGCGCTTCGATCGTGTCATAATAGAAGCACTCCTTTTCTTGCGGTTGGTTTTAACAGAATCGTGGCTCTCGAGGAGGTGCGCCCGCAACAACTAAGATTAATGCGGGCGCGTACTGGTTAACTGCGGCTTCGACGGCGTGGTGCAGGCCCTGTAAGCTTCGCAATGCTTCGCGAAAGCGTATTTCGCTGGAGGTCCCTTACCGAGGGAAGCGCGGAGTGATCACCTGGGCGGCGGGAAACCAAGACTGGAGAAGAAAAGTAATGCGGAACTGTTTTGCCGGGGCGTGCGCAGCTTTTGTGCTGGGATGTTTCGTTTTCGGGCAGGAGCCGCAGGGCGGGACCAGCCAGCCAACCAAGTCCACTGCCCAGGCGGATCTCACGAATCTGCTCGATGCGAAAATCAAGGCGGAATGGCAGGCCATAAAGAACAAGGACCAAAAGGCTTACGGCGAGCTCTTGACGGACGATTTCGTCGCCGTGGAGGCCGACGGCGGGGGTGAACGCTACAAGTGGAAGGTTCTGAGCGAGCTTCAACAGAGCCTGGTCACCGACTACACACTTTCCTTTCTCAAAGTGACAACGCTCTGCGCAGACGCAGCGTTTGTCCGCTACGAGGTCTTTATCAAGTTTCCTCCAAAGTCCATAGTGCCGTTTGAAAAAATCCTTGTTGGCGAAGTCTGGGTGAAGCACGACGGTCAGTGGAAGGCCCTGCACTATCAGGAAACCCGCGTCAAATAGTTAATCCGCTGCGCTGGTCGCGCTTCGCCCGCTGATCATTTGACCGCATGCCATGGCGTTGGCAGATGGCTTATTCGCAGTCCGGAGGCATGGAAGCAAGGGCATCCTCCGAACCGCACGGCCGCTTCTTTTTTGCTGGCGTGAGTCCTGGCTTGGAATGAGTGAGGATCCAGAGCCCGTCGTTGTTGGCCAAATAGATGAGGCCGCGATTGGCGTCCTGGAGGATGCTAGTGACGCCGGTAAACGTCTGGAGGATCTTGGGGTGCGCGGGATCGCTCAGGTCGAGGATCTTGACGGTCTCCGTGGGATTGTCCGTGCTCCGGATGACCCCTTTGGAGTTCTTGTCCGGGACTTCGGCGAGGCCCACGTCAGGACCTACCATCTCGAGTTTGCCTGCCGTGGCGTCGTTCGGTGTGGCGGTACGGTTCACCAAGGTCGGAAGCTCCGGTTTGGTCACATCAATCACGGCAAAACCCTGCTTGGATGCCTTCTGGACATACAGGAAGTGCTTGTCTCCTTTAGTTTGGAGAAGCATCTCGCTGCCCGGGGCTTCCTTCAAGGGCAAGTGCGCGATCACTTTTGCTGGAACCTCGGTGGGCTTGGTGTTGGCAACCATGGTGGTGGGCGCGGACACGACTACCACCGCGGCCGAGAAAATCATGCAGACGCGGCCCATATGACTCCATGAGAAATCATGTCGAATGTTACTCATCGCTTCCTCCTTGCACTTCTCTAGGCTTGCCTCCACCGATCTTTCAGTTGACTCCATCGTCTTGCGCCTCTCGAGTTTGAGGCGGGGAAGGGCCGGAAACAACCCACGGGCCACAGACGACCTTCGTGACAAGGGCTAAGAAGTTGGAGGTGGACGAGTGTACAGACGGTTGTCCAGGGAAACAGGAAAAAGAGGACGCACTTCCTCTGCCGCACTCGGTACAGGAATAGAGCGCAGAAGCGTAAAGATGCCGGATGCTGGCGGTTGCAATAGGTAGAAGTCTTTGGCCAGGAGTTTGGCCGTTACCTGCGGGGGAACGGACCGAACCCAGGAAGTTTCGCTCCGGGGGAAACGAGGAACACGATTCGCTAAAACGATGAGGAGGGAGAATGCGCAAAGCCACAGCACCAATCCCCGCCCGTAAGAAAGGCGGCACGCGCCAGTCGTTGGATATGCACACGGCATCTCAACCCAGCCGATCGGAAACTGGCCTCACTGCGCATTATACATCCAAGGCTCTAGCGACGATGCCACGCCGCACCGAGATCTTTGTTTCCCAGGCTCAGCGCCCCTGCTCGCGCTTGAGCGTGTAGATTTATGCCGCAACAGCTATTGGCGGCCGTAAACGGCGATGCATCCGTTGGCACTCTGCGTACCGCAGAGGGCGCCCGCCTGCGTGGGCACATAGATTTGGTTCGTAAATTGGTTGACGGTAACGCTGTGGGAATTGGAACCGGTGGTCACATTGACCAGCCACTGCCGCGTTGCGGCATCAATCACGCCGAGCACCGGCCCGTTGGGCATGTCTCTTCCCGCTGTGTAGTAACGGTTGTCGCCGGGGTTGTACCAGACTTCGTCAGTGCCGCCGCTCTGATCTATTTTGATCTCGCTCGTGAGGCAGGCGGCGCTAGTGGTGCAGGTACCGTCAAAAATAATCAGCAAAGGCGGGAACTGAACTCCATCGTGGCCTCCGCAGCCAACGAAGAAGTCGTGGCCCGGGCCCTGGACGATGCCGGCGGGCATACAGTTGAGCACGGGAACCACGTTGATGACGACCGGGCCGGCTGGGTTCCCGATTCGCGGGTCGATTTCGTCAATGCACCCCACGGCCACACTGGATTGCGTGGGTGAATTAGAAGCCGTGCAATTCGAGTTCTCCACATAGAAAGTACCGTGCAACGGATTGAAGCCCACGGCGCCAGTTCCCGCCACGGCAAACTCACCCTGCTGTCCAGCCCCGGCGGATCCGTTGTTGGTGATGAAAAAGCCTGTGTTTACGTCGACAACTGGACCGTGATGGCATGATATGGTTATCGTTCCCCCCGTCGCTACCAGCGGAAAGGGCCCACCTGAAGCGCCAGAAGGTACGAGAGTGGAGGGGTCCGGGCAGGGGAACCCGTTTGCACTATCCACGGGCACGGTCGAATCTTGTGGACTCGCCGCATCGTAATAAACCTGGCCGAGGATGCAGGCTGGAGGATTCGCTGCGGTGTAATTGTTTGTAGCGTCCCCATTGGTGGGGTACGCGGGGTAGTTTACCGGCAGGCAATGTCCCTGTCCCGCAGTCGTAAAAGGCGGTTTGAAGGTGCGGTGGTCGATGTCCGTCACATCAACCAGGGTCACGAACGGAAGACCTGGGTCGCCATTGGCAACAAGGACTATATCGTGACCACCTACAGTTCCAAAAGCCATCTCATCGGCGCGATCGTCCGCACATTCCGGGGCGCTGCCAGCACCACCGTTCCACGAGGCGATGCAGGGGCCCACGCCGTTTGGACCATCAAAATCGGGAGAGGCGCCGGTGGCGAGGTCGGCGAGCACCGTCGGTGGATTAGCAGTGAGATCGAACGCGACCAGAGTGGCGCTGCCGCTCCCAACAAATAGCGTCTTTCCGTCGGGGGTCACGAGCAATCCATCCGGGCCAGAAAGGGGGTTGACACCATTGGCGCGCGCAGCGCAGCATTGCGCCCCCGGAAATCCCCCGAACATTCCGTTGGGGCCGAACCCGGGGAAGGCATTGCCAAAGTTGGCGAAGAAAGGCGCGTTTCTACAACCAAAACGCGTCAGTCCATTGCCCGGTCTTGTAGGATTCACTTGGCCGAGACCGGTAACGATGGATGGAATTCCTTGCGGATCATTGACCGAATCAAGCTGCGGGCCCCAGCAGGGGCTGGCGTTGTTTCCTGCGTTGGCTATCTCATTGAGCCCGCCAATAGTATTTACGGCGGAATTGTTCTTGGCGTCCGTAACCACGATGTCCAAGCCGATGCGGTCGGAAGTGTAGACGAGTTGCAGATTCGGATCGAACCAACTAATGTCGAAGGAGTTGAAGGGACCACCCGGTTCGCCGGTTGGATTGTGCTCCGGCACCGGGATGACGTTGATAACGCCGTAGGCCCCGTTCACGGTAGTCCCGCAAGTGGGACAAAAGGGCTGCGACCCACAACTGTTCAACAGAAAGCCGAGGGTCACCACCACTACCACTTCAAGAATAATCTTTGCGACTCTGGAGCTCATCGAAAAACCTCCTCTAGGCATTCCACTCGAATTCCCCGTGCCTTTGCGCTGCTTTTGGTTTTGTGAAGGCCTGTCTAACTCCCAGGCATATTGGCCATGCGCGAATCCATGTCGATACATAGCGGTCCTCGGCGCCCTAGAAGCGGTACTGCAGCCGCTGTAAGAACACGAAGTAATTCTGCGGCGTAGCACCGATCGTGCTCGGTTGCTTCAAGCGGTCAAGGCTGACGTTGGACGAGAAGCGCACCCAGTAGTTTAGATACCAGTTAACACCGCCGCTAAACTGGTCGGTGTGGCGGTCGAAGGTAGGCACATTCTGGGGCGTGTAGATGTTGTTGAAGAAGATGCCGGGTTCGTTCCCTTGAATCCCGGAGTAGCGGAACGCCAGTTCCCAGGCTCCCCATCCGCGCTTGCCGCCTCCGGCCGTCTCCGGGCCAAACACAGGGTGATTGACGCGCGGAGTGCCGTTTTCCGGCCGCTTTTCCTTGGTGAGCAGGTAGGTGGCAGAAGAGTTCCAAGCCTTGAATCGGACGGTCGGAAGATTGGCAAATCCAAGTCCGCCCAAGGTTAACGTGCCGACTCCAGTGCGGTCGAAAAGCGCCTGGACGTATTCGTCGCGGAAGCCCCAGCGGCCTTTCAGATAAGTGAATTCACCTTCGTACCGCCACACATTCCCGTTGGCCTGGAACTGCGGGAGGAACGTGAAAGCGGCGTCCGGCTCCGCCATGCTGGGCGTAAGTTCGGCGGAAAGTCCACGTGCCTGACTGTAAGCGATGGACCCGCCAAAGGCAAACCCCTGCAATGCGCTGTCTTTGTTATTGCGCCAAGGGTAGAAGCGGACTCTGCCCACGGCCTCCGGCACACTCGTGGTGTTGTTGGTGGCAAAGCCTTTTCCGTTGAAGGCGCCGGCCCAATACTGGAACACGCCGTGGTCAAGGTCACCGTGAATGGTGACGCCGGGGCTGCGAAAAGCAGAGGCAGCGGAGGGATACAGCAGGACCTGCAAGCCGCGCTCCACGAAATCAATGTTCGTGACGCCAGCGACCTCTTCCTGCGCAAACGGTTCCTTGAACTGCCCGGCCTGGATCTGGAACGCGTCATTGTATTTCGCGTTCAGATAGATGTCCCGGACCGTAGCCCCGGTGGTGGCGGCGGCATCGACCAGGAGGCCGAACTGGTAGTGTGTACCGTAATTTCCTTGAAAGCCAAAGCGTCCGCGACGTAGGGTAAAGGTGTCGGCGGGAGCGCCATCGCCCATATAGGAGCGGAAATCGGTCTGCACGTACCCGTAAGGCTGAATTTGAAACTGGCCATCGGCGGACTTGATGAAGAAATGTTCCCCATTCCACCCCGCGGTCACGGGCGGCGCGCTCTCCTTTTTCTCTGCGGGTTTTTGGTAGGGCTCTGCGGGCACCTCGGCCTCGGCTACTTCTGCAGCCGCATTAGCGGGCAGCGTCAGGATGGCGTTAACCAGGTGAGGGCCGTCAATTGCCGGGGCTGGGGCTCGCGACTTTACATCAGCCAGTTGCTCAACTAAGACTTGCAGATGCTCAATCGTCCGCCGCTGCGCGGCCAATTCCTTACGCAACTGTTCCACTTCCGCCTTGCTCGCTGTCGCGGAAGCGGCCTGTGCGGTTCCCCCGGCAGGATTCTCGCTCTGGGCCTGGGTACGCGGGCCTGTCCCAGCAAAACCCAAGACCAGTGCCAGAAACGCAAACCACGTCCTAAGTGAATTCATCTTTTTCCCTCCCAGAATGATGTAGCAAATCAGAGTGGTGATGTTGGCCTTTAACGCATTTCACGGATGCGTGTCAAGAAAAAAACCTCCAAACTGATTTAGGCAATCTAAGCGCTGGCCCGTATCACTGAAAAATAGCGCCGCACCCCGTCGAGCTCATCGCTCGCTGGGTGGAACGTGTTGACTGGATTGGCGGATCTCACCGCTATATGCGCCGACAAGCGAACGCAAAAGCGAAAATGCAACAGAGAACAACACCCCCGTCCGCAGCGCGTCGCCGTCCGAGCCCTTGCCGGCAAGCAGCCGCAAGAAGCAATGCGTGAACAACGGGACGAACTACGGTTACCAGATTCCGGACACCCGGTCAGGCGCTTTTGGGTAGACTGGTCAGTAAACGCAATCAGTCGCCCACGCCCAACCTCTCACGCGGCGTGTGTTTCCGGCACACACCGCACAAGGCCTTGAACACAGCCACGAGCGGCTGGCTTGCGAGCAATCGCTACGATTGCTCTCGGTGTTGCGCACCGCCTAACCGCTCGGGCGTAGAAACTCAGCACGCCTAGGGGTCTGCTAAGCCTGCGCCAGTTTTCTTTCCGCTCACGCTTTCTTTTCTAGGAGGTCCACTTGGGCGATGGTGCGCTTTGCCAACGGCTTCAACAACAGCAGGGCCATGAAAGCAGCGATAATATCGCAGGCAATCATGACGTAGAACACCGGCACCCAGGAACCCGTCCTGACCATCACATAGGCGGCCAGCGGTGCGGCAAAAATGGCTGCCGTGCCCTTCGAGGTGTAGACGATCCCGTAGTTCGTCGTGGCCCATTTCCGGCCGAACAGGTCCGCTGTGATGGACGGGAACAACGAGAAGATCTCGCCCCAGGCAAAGAACACCATGCTGGACAACAGCACGAACATGACTGGGTGGTGGATGGTCTGCAACCATGCCCAGATCGCTAGGCCCTCGATCAGAAACGCGGTGAACATGGCGTTCTCGCGGCCGATGTGGTCAGAAATCCAGCCCCATAGCGGCCGGGTCACGCCGTTCACGATGCGGTTCAATTGGATTGCGAGGATCGAAGCCGAGAGACCCCAAGCCACGATAACCTTGTCAACTTTGTAGAAGCCGGCAATCTCCTTGAGTTGCGAGGTGACCACCAGCCCGCCGAAGGCCACCAAAGTCATCATGATGTAGATCAGGTAGAAGGAGGGCTGCTTGACCATCTCCCACCAAGTCGAGTCATGGATGCTCTGAGCGACTCGCGCCACTGGCTTCCAAGCCTTCGGCAGCCAGCCCTTCTGAGGCGCCACGATGAACATGGCAGCCGCGGCCACGATAATGCCCTGAATTATCCCCCAAAAGATAAAGGTATGTTGGTACCCCGAATTCTTAATCATTTTCTCAATGGGGGCCACGGTGACCGCCGTGCCAATGCCGTAGGCCCCGGACACAATGCCCGCGCAGAGTCCGCGGTGATCCGGGAACCATTTGAGAACGTTGCCCGTGCAGCCGCCATAAACTGCGCCTGCTCCGACCCCACCGATGGCGTACCAAATGTAGAGTCCGGTGATCGTCGTGGAGTAGCCAGACCCGATCCAGCCCGCACCGACGAGCAAACCGCCGATACCGATGACCAGCCGCGGTCCGAGGCGATCGATCAGATACCCCTCGAAGGGTACCAGCCAGGTTTCGCAGAAGATGAATGCAGCAAAGGCAATTTGCACCGCGGCCAAGGTCGCGTGCAGGTTTGCCGTTAAGGGTTTGGTAAACAGGGTCCAGGCATATTGCAGGTTGGCGATGGCCATCATCGCGATAATGGCCGCGCACATTTGAATCCAGCGGTTGACGATTTTTGGTGCAGGCCCAAGGGAAGACGACGGTGAAGTAGCCATAGTACCCCTCCTGGGGGTGTCGTCCTAAATGTACTGATTGCTTGCTGTCGGGAAATGTACTCCCGGGAAAGCGGAAAAACAACCCGCCCCTTTACTTGGCGGGCGGGTTGTCCGCTGGGAGATCCTTCTGGAGCGGGATAACTCCAGGTACGAGCCACTTGTCCCACATCTCGTCGATCTTGCTCTGGAAGAATTCGATGTCTTCGTCGACAAAGTGGGCGAACCTTCCTTGCTTGAGCAAGTAGTCGCGCACCGGTAGACGCTTGAATTTCCCTTTGGCAATCTGTTCCGTCTTGCCGTAGAGAGTCAGCTTGCCGCATTCGATCTCATACAGAGGCCAAATGCCGGTGTTGACGGCCAGTTCGCCGAGCTCGACTGAGAGCACAGGATCGAAGTCCCAGCCCTTCGGGCAGGGGTTGAGGCAGTGAATGAAGGTAGGGCCGCCGATCGACAGCGCCTTGCGAATGTTGTTCATCGCCTGCAGCGGGTAAGAGGTGGAGATGGTTCCAACATACTTGACTGTGGGATGGCCAGCCATGATTAGCGGCGCCATGTTCTTCTTCCAGCGATGATTCATGATGCGCCTTACTTTGCCTGGTGTGCTGAACGAGGTGTTGACGCCATACGGCGATGTCCCGGAAATCTGGATATCAGTATTGGCATACGACTCGTTGTCGTACATCAGGATCAGCAGGTTGTAATCGGGATGGCACATGGTCGCGGAAATCGCGCCCAGGCCCATGTCCGCACCGCCGCCGTCGCCGCAGAAGGCGATGACGTTGATGGGCTCGTCCTTCATCGCGCCCTTGCGCATCTGGACGCGCAATGCCGCGGCCGTTCCGAGTGCGCTGGAGCCCGCACTGCCCAGTTGCGTGTGCATCCAGGGTACGCCCCAGGGGGTGGCGTAGTACGAGGTATTAGCCACGTACATACACCCCGTGCTACCCAGAACAATCGTTCGGGGTCCCGCGGCCTTCGCCATCAATTTCATGATTTGCGCAGACTCGCAGCCCTGGCAGGTGCGGTGGCCGGAGGTGTAATACTCCTCGTGTGGAACCTTCTTCACTCCCTTGAAGGCTTCCAGTTCTTGCGTCGGTTTTTCTTCTACAAAGGTGCTCATGTTGTTGTCCTTTCCGGCTCTGGAAACTCTTTATTCGCGCAGCCCGATCCATTGCGTCAGGGGTTGCGCCTTACCTTGGGCGGCTTGAAACACGATGTCGGTCGTCTTTTCCACGTCGGGCACGGTCACTTCGCGGCCGCCCAACCCGCCGATGAAGCCCAATACCGGCGGTCTGGTGCTGCTGCCGGTGTACATGGCGGACCGAACTTCCGTCGCCACCACACCACTCAGGTTCGGCGAACCGAACGAGAAGTCGCGGTCGATTACGCCGATTGCCTTGAAGCGCTCCAGGCACTTGGCAAGCTCCGGACCGGCAAACGGCCGGAACCAGCGCAGGCGCACAAACCCGACCTTCTTGCCTTCCTCGCGCATCTTCCGGATGGCAACCTTGACGGGGGTCGAGAGTGTTCCCATGCCTAGCAGCACGACTTCCGCGTCCTCGGTCATGTACTCTTCGAAGAACGGGTTGCCGTACTTGCGTCCAAACGTGCGCTCGAAGTCCTTGTAGACTTCGCGAATCACATCGCAGGTGATCTCCGTGACGGCGTAGTTCTGCCGCCGAATTTCCATCACCCAGTCCTCGTTGCACTGCGGGGCCACCGAAATGACGTTGTCGGGGTGGAGCAGCAAATTGCCGCGGTCGTAAGGAGGCAGGAACTTCTTGACCTGCTCGGCCGTAGGGATCTTTACCAGGGCCTGCGAGTGGGTGAGAAATGCACCATCGCAGCTGAGTGCCAAAGGCACCAAGATACGGCGGTCTTCTGCCACACGGTAGGCAATCAACGCCGTGTCCAATGCTTCCTGCGCGCTATCGACCCAGGTCAGCATCCAGCCCAAGTCACGCACGGCCAGGGCATCGTTGTGTTCCACGCCGAAGGCGCCGGGATCATCGAGCGCCCGGTTGCCCACCATGCACACCATGGGGACGCGGAGAGCCGGACTCACGGTCAACGCTTCCATGGCGTACATCCAACCCACGCCGCTGGAACCGCAGAACACGCGTGCTCCGCAAACCGACGCGTGCTTCACGATTTCGAATTGTGAATGCTCGCCTTCGGCCACGATGAATTCGCAGTCCATTTCGCCGTCTGCCACCAACTGGCTGATGTACTGCATCACCGTGTCATAAGGACGGATGGGGTAAGCCGTGACCACGTCCACGTTCGCCAATTTGCAGGCAATCGCAATGGCTTCGGCGCCGGTGATCAAGGCTTCCTGCTCGGTGATTTTCTTTTCTTCCTCTAAAGATTTTGTAAGTGTCGCCATCTTAATCTCCTTGACTTCAGGCTTGACGCCGGGCCATTAGCCTTTGTTAGCGATTTCCATCGCCTCGGGAATTTCTTCTTGATACTGACCGCGATAGCGGAATCCATGGGCGCGCTTCTCAATCGGTTCGCCCTTCTGGATCGTGGTTTCCAACCATTTCAAATACGCCTCTTTGTCTTTCCTGAACTCCGCCCACTGGCTCTTGTTATCGTGGAATTCCGACTCGTTGACCATGGTGATGCAGTTCTTCACCGGGCAAACCTCTTCGCAAACGCCGCAGCCGCAACACACTTCGAGATTGGCGTCGTAAGTTCCCTCCGGGGTAACGTCGAAAGACGCATCCGGGCAGTCGAGCCAGCAAAGTGTGCACTTCGTGCAGGTCGCAAAGTTGATAACCGGCCGCAGGGTGCGCGTGGAATACTTCTTGAACTTCTCGTTGCGGGCTGGCCGGAAGCCTCCAACTTCTTTGGTCACCGGATCCGCATACGGGCCGCCCTGTCCCTGGCCCTTGATGGAGACGGCAGAGCGCATGTCGTGCCAGCCGGGCAGGTCGAACTTGACAACTTCTTCTGGATTGCCTTGGCCCGCTTTTACATCGACGGTGGTGAAGCGCTCGAAGGCAGTGCGAGCGGAAGTGGCTTTGAGGGGGCTCTTCAGCTTTTCGTTGATGAATTTCTCCACCGACGCGAAGCTAAACAGTTCCGGCAGCGCCTTGGCGATGCTGCCCAGGACCCGCATGTCGGTGTGGTCATCCTTAAAAATCCACATGCCGGAGAAACTCGCGAGACCTTTCACGATTCCCAGCTTGTAAGGTTGTTCCCGGCGGTGAATGTTTTTCAGCAGCGCGGCGGCGTTGTCCAAAGAAACCACGATAAGCGTGCTCTTCGGTTTCAGCGCATAATGCACGGGCCTCAGGCCGTACCATGCCCACGACTCCACGCCCTTGCAAAGCGTGTCATCGAGAACCACGGTCAGGTCGACTTGCTTCGGCTCGTATTGCGCCATCCCGGCCTCGAGCGTCTGCTCATCGTCGGCGACGATGGCGAAGCTCTTCCCCGGAATTCCGTTGCGCTCCGGACTATCTCCGTAACGGCCGAAGGAAATGCCTAGCTTGCCTTCGTTGTGCGCAGCCAGAACAATGCCGCGGGTTATGTTTTTAGCCAGGGTCTTCTGAAAGACCCCTCGGTAAATGATTTCAACGGCGAGTAATTGGGCCATGTGGCACACTCCATTCTTCTAAAGCTTTTGCAAAACGATTTTTTCGATTTCCAACAAATGCCGGCGCATGGCAGCCTCCGCAGCTGCAGCGTCGCCCTTCTTGAGAGCCGCAAGAACACGGCGGTGGGCGGCAAGCGACTTCTCCTGACGTCCTCCCACCTGTAACGAGCGCTCGCGCGTTTCGCGCAATAAATCCATCAACACATTCGTCAATTTCAGCATCACGCTGTTATCAGCAGCCAGCGCGAGGGTGTAATGAAAAGCTGAATCTTCTTCTGTCGCGAGTTCGCCGCGGCGTACCTTCTCTTCCTGCCGGCTCAGAATCGCCTGCATTTCGGCGATTTGCCCAGCAGAAGCATGAAGCGCGGCCCGCCGAGCCAAGGCTGGTTCGATGATCATGCGGACATCCAAAAGCTCGTTGATGACTTTTCGCCTCTGGAGTAGAGCACCCGCCACGGGACTCACCACTGCTTCAGCCGAAGCGTCACGAACGACCGTGCCGACTCCTTGGCGCGGTTCCAACAGACCCACCGCTTCCAGACTGCGAATGGCGTCACGGATGGAACTGCGACTAACACCAAACCTCTGTACCAGCTCACGCTCCGGGGGAAGCATGTCGCCTGGCTTGAGATTGTTGAGGATGTGAGCTTGGAGTTTTTCGGCGACCTTCGTGTAAACCCGCCTTCGCGGGATCGCTTCCAAACCAGGCTCGGATAGGATGCTCGTGTTCACGGTGTCGATTGGTCCGATGACTGACCTTTGACCAGCCTATTTCTGCCAGAGTCTGGAAACCGTGGCAGTGACGCTGGTCACACTTCAACGTGACGTTCAACACTCCCGAGGTTGCATTCTGTGTAACTGGAAAGAGTTACTGCGTGCCGGACTTTTCCCTTGGCTCCCACGGCAGGTCACTGTGAACCGCAGCTCGCTTTGCTCGGCATCCACCATCACGGCGTCCCCATCGAAAACTTCTCCATGCAGGATTTTCTTGGCTAGTGGGTCTTGCACGAGTCGCTGGATGGAACGCTTGAGGGGCCGCGCACCGTAGTTAAGATCGTAGCCCTCAGCTAGGAGTAATTGCTTGGCGGTGCCGGTGAATTCCAAGCTGACCTTGCGGTCGGCCAACAACCCGCGAGGGAAGAGACACCCGGATACGTCGGTTATCAATCAGCTTGAAGGTGGGCCTAAAAAATATTGCCCCCTACTTGACAATAGGTGTATACTCCCGCTGGTCCACTAACCGGACCAGTTGGAGCCACTTTGTCTGTAACCCTCAAA
>Ga0074046_10003012_pt1 | contig 14302 bp, 10 predicted proteins | sample BogForMeECP23OM3_FD_94441 | JGI IMG/M metagenome (GOLD analysis project Ga0074046, IMG submission 94441) | Bog forest soil microbial communities from Calvert Island, British Columbia, Canada - Bog Forest MetaG ECP23OM3 | ecosystem: Environmental > Terrestrial > Soil > Wetlands ...
ATTCCGAACACGTTCTCGTCGTTAGAATCTTATCCGGTCGCTCGTATTTCCCCCAGATTACCGAGATGGCATCAATTTGTTAGCACCTAGTAGACGTGTAACCACCTTCAAACGGCTGGCTCGGTGATGCTTACCTCAGTCGTTTCGGGAGAACTCGGCGAGGGGCGTACACGCATCGGGTAGGCCAGCGCTAGGGGAGCACACAGGCAAGGCGGAGGGCATGACCTGATGAACCTTGTCTTGATCGAAACCTCCGGTAACCAAGCGTACATCTTCGCGACCAACAAGCTTCGCGAGAACGTCGGCGCCTCAGAACTGACATATCGTGTCGGGACGCAGTTCGTCCATGAAGCCGTGGCCGATAGCCGTGGTCCTCACTTGAAGCGAGACTCGCAGGCAGAGGTTCGCAAGGCACTCCAGGAAGCCACGAGCAACCCACCTCTCGAGAATGGCGCTTATCCGGTTGAGGTAATTCTGGCGGTGTCGGGTAAGGCGCTTGTCCTGGTGGGCGATGAGGAGTCCGGCAGAGCGATCGTTAGGGGGGTATCTCGGCGGACCTTGGAGAGGGCGCCCGGTATCGAGGCGCCCGGGGTCATCGGAGAATTTGATCCGTCAGCGCGGTCCATCCACCACGCGATCCGTGACGTACACCGCTCTCTGGAGAAGACGCGGAGTCGGATCCCCGGGCCGGCGCAGCGGTACCTTCGTTTGCCATTCGTCGCCGACTGCCTTACGAGCGGGCTTCCCGCAGCGAAATACGCGACCCACGGCTTGCCCAGGGAAGAGCACGGCCCGCGATCTGCGGTCGCATTAGCCAAACAAGATGCCCGAGAGGCATGGCATCAGCGGGTCGAAAATCTTTGCGAACAAAATGGCATCAGGAATCCGTTGCCCGATGCAACCACCGAACTGGAGAAACTTGGCTGCGACTGGGTCGCCGTCATCCATGCCGATGGCAACGGCCTCGGACAGGTCTTCCTGAATTTCAATCAGGGTCTGCAGCCGTCATTCGAGCAAGATCCGCAGCAACACAATCGCCAGTACATCAACGAGCTTCGCCGATTCTCTCTCGCGCTCGAAGAATGCACTGAGCAGGCGTTTTGCATGGCACTCAATAAGCTACATCCGATTGGAAAGCGCCGCGTGCTACCCATCGTTCCCCTCGTCCTGGGGGGAGATGACCTGACGGTGGTCTGCGACGGCAAGCAGGCAATGCGGTTCACCCGTACGTTCATCACGGCTTTTGAGGAGCAGACGAAGAACAACGCGACTATCCGTTCGGTCATGACGAGGGTCAGGAACCAAGACTGCGTCACCATCTGTGCCGGCGTGGCGATTGTGAAGCCGCACTTCCCGTTCTTTGCCGCCTACACCCTGGCCGAGGAACTGCTAAAAGGGGCGAAGACGCTCGCCAAGCAAGACGCAACGCCATTCTCCGCCGTCGACTTCCACGTCCTCTACGACGCAAGCGCTCCGGACCTGAAACGGATTCGGGGGTCGCTGACGGTCGATAGTGGCAAGACAAGGCTGTTCGCACGGCCCTATGCGGTCTCTTCGAATCGAGGCCCGCTGAACCGCCATGTCGAGGACCTTGTGCGACGCCTGGAATCAATTCAGGCCACGGACGACGACGGACGACGCCTGCTGCCAAACAGCATGCTGCACGAACTGCGCGAGGGTCTCTTCCTGGGACGGCAACAGGCCGACGCGCGTTTGCAGCTCGCGCTGGGGCGTCACGATCCAAAGGCCTTCGGGAGCCTCATCAACAAGCCGAGTGGGACGCGACCGAGCCTTTTCTGGGACGAGGATGGTGGGACGTCCTACACAGCCCTCCTCGACACCATGGATCTGGCCGAGTTCTGGAAAGAGAAGGGCCAGTGAGTCCAAGCGAACCTGTGCGAGATGATCCCGGGCCCCACCTGCCCGCTCCCTTGCGCATTCGACTGACAATGCAATCCGACTGGCACGTGGGTACCGGCACAGGCCGGCCCGGCAGCGTCGACCGCCTCGTGGTCCGCGACGACGATGGTTTACCTTATGTTCCGGCCAAGACGCTACGCGGCATCTGGCGCGACGCCTGCGAACGGCTGGCGAGAGGTCTCGACGACGGCAAGGTCGGAGACTGGTCGCGACTCGTGGACACCATTTTCGGCAGCCAACCCGCTCTGGACAAGGACGACCCGACGGGGCATCATGCCGACCCATGCAAGGTCCCGCTCGGATCGTCACTCAACGCTGAACCAGCGCGGATGGGCGAGCCGATTCGCCGGGCCCTTCGCTCTGATCGGCGGCTTCTCCAGGCGGTGACCTTCATCAAGCCGGGAGTAAAGATCGACCGCCGGACCGGCAAGGCTGAAGAGGACCACCTCCGATTCGAAGAGGTCGCCCGAACCGAGGCGGTCCTCGAGTGCGAGTGCTCGATTGAGCTACCGGCTGACGCCCCACGCACCGCCGTCGCAGCCTTGCTTTTGGCCTCGACTCGCCTGGTCGAGCGTCTGGGCGGGAAGCGTCGCCGCGGGCCGGGCCGATGTACTCTCGAAATACTCTCACCCAATGGGATTGCCGTCGACGCGTCCGTAGCGATTGCGTGGCTCGAATCGAACCCGGCGGTGCCGAAAACTCCCACAGAAGACGAATCGGAGGACACCGCCGAGGCGACCGAGGGACCGATCGAATCGAGCGGCCAGCCTACGGCATCCTCTGAGACGAAGGGGCCCGACGATGCCGAAGCAACCTCATCGTCCCATGTGCAACCCCTGGGTCAGTGGGTGTGTGTCCCGCTGGTGCTGCACCTGAAGGGTCCTCTTGCCGTCTCCCAAAGGACCGTCGGAAACGTCGTGGAAACTCTCGACTTCCTCCCCGGCACCTACCTGCTTCCGCACGTGAGCCGGGTTCTTCGAGGTCTCGGCGTCGATCCGCTTGGGGCAATTACGCGCGGCGACCTTTGTGTGCTCCCCGCTACGCTTGCGATCGATGGTGGCTGGGGCCGCCCCGTTCCGCTGGCGTTCTTCGAACCGAAAGGCGTCGACGGCTTCAAAACTCCCGATCGCCTCGTCAACCTCCTCGAAGAAGGCGACGATCCCGACGGCCAGATCAAGCAGGTGCGGTCGGGCTACCTGGGGCCGGGCGGTCCATCCAACCCCCCCCGACGCGGCAAAGTTCCGCTCTTTCTTCGGACTCATAACACCATTGAGGACGGACCACAACGTCCGACGGCCAATGTGGGCGGTGTCTACAGCTACGAGGCCATCGCCCCAACGACGGATGACGGGCTGCCGGTCCTCCTGCGGAGCGAGCTCCGCCTGCGCCAATCGGTTGGCGACCGGTTGACGTCTCTAGACCCGGCGTGGCCAGCGAGGCTCACAGGAAATCTTCGGCTTGGTCGCTCACGGAAGGACGATTATGGAGCCATCCGGATCGAGGTCGGGCCGACGCGGGTGGAGCAGCCCCCGACCGGTTCACCGATGCCGGCCACCGGCGAGCTCGTAGTCTGGTTACTCTCCGACACCCTGATCCGCGACGAGCAACTCCGGCCCGCGACGACCGCCGATGCCCTTGGCGCTGAGCTGGGGCGAAAGCTTGACGTCACGCTGACTCCGCGGAAGGATACGCAAACCCAGCAAGAAGGAGATACGGCTAACGACGTGGGGGAAAAGAAACCTGGTGACCCGCGACTCCACGAGCTCATCAGGGTCCGACGGCTTGACACCTGGCACGCAGGCTGGAGCCGGCCACGACCCAGCTTGGTCGCGCTCCAGGCGGGCTCGTGCGCCGTCTACGACATTTCAGGCACACTCGACCCCGCCCAGCTGCACGACGTGGCCATGGCCGGTGCCGGCGAGCGAACCGCGGAAGGCTATGGACAGGTCTCCTTCAACGACCCGTTGCTGCGGGAGCGCCCCAGAGACTGGAAACCCCGAACACCTGACGATCAAGAGGTCGATTCGAATCCAGCACCCCGTGATCGACCGTTGATCTCCGACATTGGACCCGGTCATCAGTTCGGTCGCCTCATCGAGCTCGAGGTATGGCGGGCGGAGATCCGACGAGCTGCCATGGGATTGGCGACCGACCAAGAGAAGCGAGGGAAGCTTCTTTGCTGGAGCTTTCAGCAGGACAAGCCCCCCATGAGCCAGCTCGGCGCCTTGCGCAACGTCCTGGGCCGGCTTCACAAGCCCGGTGATGCGGCGCGGATGATAGACTGGCTCACCCATCTCCAGAAGACCAAGCGACGCGCCGATCGCTGGCCCGATAATGCGATTGATCGCACCCTCAGACTGCTGAAGGAACGGGACGCAGTCTGGACCGAGCTGGGATGTGCCAAGTGGCCCATGGCGACCCAGGATGCCGAAGCCCGTCTCAAGGCAGAGCTCTGGCCGCTCGCCGTTCGTACTCTGTTCGATGCCTGTATCCGAGCACACAAGCGGGACCTGGAGCGTAGCCGCAAGTCTCAAGAAAAAGGGGCCGCGCATGGCACGTGACGTCACTGGACGGCTGATCTTGCGAGGCACGCTCGTGGCTCGGACTCCGTTGCACGTGGGCGGGCTCGGCGACGACGTCGATACAGACCTGCCCCTTGCCCGCGACGGCGCCAGTCGACTCTATACACCGGGGACAAGCCTGGCCGGTGCTCTGAGGCAATGGTGCGAGGAGCGATTTGGCGTGCCTCTGGTCGACAGGATCTGGGGTTTCCAGGAGGATGATCGAGGCGATGCCAGCCACGTCTTCGTCGAGGACGCCGTGATCGAGGGATCCGACTCTGTGGAGGTCGAGATACGTGACGGCGTCGGCATCGACCGTGGAACAGGCGCCGCGGCCGAGCATATCAAGTACGACCGGGCTGTCCTGCCCCGTGGCACGAAACTGCCGCTCAGGCTCACCATCGAGATCGGTCAACTGCACGTTCGCAACCAGACCCTCGCCATGTTCGCCGCCCTGCGTGATGCACTCGTCGCGGGCGAAGTGCGACTCGGCGCCGCCAAGACGCGAGGGTTGGGGCGGGTCAACTTGCAGCCAAACGCGACGATTTCTGAACAGGTCTTCAACACCCGCGCCGGCATCCTCGCCACGCTGAAGGCGGGCAGAGAAGGCGCACCGATCCCGGTGAACGAACTCGAAGAAGCTCTCCAGAAACATCCCCCATACGAGCCCCCCAGGCTCGAGATCACGATCGATTGGGAACCGCTCGGGCCGTTCATGGTCAAAGCGGGTTTTGATGGCATCGCCGTCGACATGCTCCCCCTGATGAGCGGAGTTGACGGCAAGCTCGCACTGGTGCTTCCCGGCAGCTCGGTGAAGGGCGCACTCCGCAGCCAGGCCGAGCGAATTGTTCGCACGCTGCTCGAACGCGAGCTAAGTACGGAGACCGACCCGAAGAGGAAATTCCTCCTGGACGTCGACCTGCCATTGATCAATGAGTTCTTCGGCCTCAGGGGGCTGAGTGCGGACGACTCCATGAATCGAACCGATGGCATCTCAACCAACGGTCCCCTACCAGGCCTCAGCGCGCTGTGTGTCGACGATTGTTACGCCGTGCGGCGACTGAACTCTGATCATTGGCAAAGGGTCCTGGCCGCGGAGAAAGACCAGGACCTTCGCGCCGCCCTCGACGGTGCATCGCTCAAGCATTGGCAAGAGGCTTACCACGTCGCCATCGATCGCTGGACGGGTGGCGCCGCCGAGAGCTTCCTTTACACCATGTTGGAGCCACACTGGGTTGAGTGGGAACCCCTGCGACTGACCATCGACCTGGCACGCATCGCCAACAATCACCGCTCGCCGGCCGTCTCCTTGCTACTGCTGGTGCTCCGCGACTTGGCGGCAGGCCGGTTGCCGCTCGGCTTCGCCACGCATCGCGGCATGGGTTCTGTCAACGTGTCGAAAATCAGGGTCGCCGCTAAAGGAACCGACGGCCCGCTCAAAGGATTGGACGGGATCATTTACGAGAATGGGCAGCCCATGGAAATCCTGGCACAAAGCCGCGCGGACCTGAACCAGCACTGGCAAGCCTGGATCGCGTCCGCTCTGAAGAAGGTAGGTGCTGCATGATCGCCACGACGTTAGTCATCTTCACCGCCGAGGGCCTCGTTCTGGACGCCGCCCTGAAGGCGTTCCAGCCCTTGAAAAACGAATCCGCAATTGGAATATTATATGATCCGATGTCGTGCAAGCTCGCTCGTCTGAACGAAGCAGCACGCCTGTGCGGGTCCGACGGCGATTCGGTCGACCTTTCCCGCGTCTTCGATGCACGCATCTTCCAGGATTCGATGGAGCTGCGCTGGCACAAAGATCCGTCGAGCAAAAGGAGCCATCGGGCTGTCATCCTTGCCGAGACCGAGATTGATCTCTCCCCGAGGCTCGACGATAGGTGGAAGCGACACAAGATCGAGCCCCCAGTCATCGACACGCTCGAGCAGACATATCTGCTCTGGGGAGAGGGGACGAGAAACCGGCTCGCCGACGGCTGGAGCGAGCTCGCCACCCCGCGGATCGGCGCGATGCCCGTGCCGATACCAGGCGTCAAGCCGAACGCACGGGTCGTGCTGCGCACGCGCGAATACCTGGCGGAATATGATCACGGAAATGTCGCCGTCCTCGACGAACGGCTAATGCGACTGGAGGTGGCGGGTGGCTGAGTTGATTCGGGGCAAACTGATCTGGCAGAAGACCAAGACTGGTCGCGAGCGGCGCGTTGTCTATCCGACGAAGAAGGGAACGTCTCAGCCGACCTTCTTCACTCCCGACCAGTTGGATGCGACTTTGAAGAGCCGCACGGAGGACGAGATCGAGGTGGACCTGGAGCTTGATGGAGGCAAGCCCGTTCGGATTCGTGCCGCAGGCGAAGAGTGGGTAGTCGCCGTGGCACTCCCACCCCGACAGGAGGGTGGCCCTCGGGGCGGACAACCTGCACGCCGGCCCGGAGGCGGCGGGGCCGACAGAGCACCTGGGCAACGGAGGGGGTGGGAGGAGCCCCCGAGGGCGCAGCTCCCGCCCGCGTTCCACAACCCCTACAACTTCATCCCCGCCCTGCTGCGGGACAGGGTGACCGGCGACCTCGGGGACGGCGAACCCGCCGGCCACCATCGTTACTTGCCCGACCGCATCAGCGGCATGATCCGCGTGAAGCTGACGACGGAGACGCCCCTCTTGCTGCCCGACGCGGCTCGGGGTGTCGAGTATGCAGAGGACATATCGGACCTGGGTATCCAGAAGGGACACAAGACCTTCCCTGTTCGCGACGACGCCGACAACAAGCCGTACGTCCCGCCCACTTCGGTCAAGGGCATGCTACGGGCGGCCTACGAGGCGGTAACGAACTCGCGGCTGGCGGTCTTTCCCGGGCACGATCGCGAGCTCGCCCTCCGAATGGCGACCCAGGAGGGATTGCGACTGGTCCCTGCTCGGGTCGAGGGCGGTGGACTCGTCCTGCTGATGGGAACCTCCGCTTACGGTGAAAGTGGTCCGGTTCATGCCATGTATGCCGCCTGGCTTCCCAGGTACTTCCGCGGGCGGGTTGACCGCAGTGCACTCTGTTACGCCGATGGAACCCTTCCCCAGCATGGTGATGCGGTTCAATGCTGGGTTGAACTCTACGAGCACTCGCGCTGGGACCGTGGCCGGAGATCCCACGTCTTTGATTTCCGGGTCTGGCGCGTCCGCAAAATCGTTCGCCGGGATCAACCTCTCGGCGCATGTCCGCTGGCAACCCGGGTCTCTGACCCGATCGACGGGAGGTCTTACTACAAGCCCCTGCCGGATATGCAGCAAATCAAAGGATATACCTGTGTTACCAATGCCAATATCGATCGCAAGCACGACGAGCGCGTCTTCTTCACGGACAAGCCGAATCCCCCGGCGCTCGCCCTGAGCGACAAGGATCGCCGGGATTGGGAAACACTGATCCTCAACTATCAAGAGGAGCACGCAGAGGAAATCCGCCAGGGGCGGAAGTCACCGCCCGCACTGAGCCACTCGGAGTGGTCGCGACAAGTTGTTGGCTGTAAGGGGGAAGCTCGCCTCGACGATGGTACGCTCTGCTATGCTTCCGTTCGCCAATCCGGCGAAACATGGCATCTTGATGGCCTCTTCCCCGTCAACATCTCCCGACGGCTTCACTCGGTGAGCCCCCTCGATCTGGTGGAGGATTCCCTCCGGCCAGCCAGTCTTCTCAATCAACTCTCTCCCGCCGACCGCGTTTTCGGATGGGTCAGCCAGGACGGCCAGGGGGCCTGTCGCGGTCACCTGCGCGTGGGGCCTGTGACTTGCGCGCGGGCTGATGCGATCGAGCCGTTGGGCGATCCCGGACAACCCTTGTCCATCCTAGGCCAGCCGAAACCGCAGCAAGCGCGGTTCTACGTCGCGGCAGGTCCGAATGGCGCGTCCCAGCAAAGTGGCCGCCTCACCAAGGAGGAGGTGGGGTACCGGCAGGGGAAGGGCCTGCGCGGGCGAAAGGTCTATCCACACCACCAGGCGCTGCCACAGACTTACTGGGACGAGCCGGCCGAAGACAAGACGCAACGGGCTGACACTCTGAGATTTCAAGAGTACCGGCGGCCCAGACTCAAGAACCAAGAGCAGCGCGACAATCAGAACCGTTCGATCCAGGGTTGGGTCAAGCCCAAGACGGAGTTCTCCTTCGATCTGCACGTGACCAATCTGACCGCGGTCGAGCTCGGCGGGCTGCTCTGGCTGCTCTCCTTGGGTGAGGGTCACTTCCACCGCCTCGGCGGTGGTAAGCCGCTGGGCTTCGGCAGCGTACGACTCACCATTGATCCGGAGAAGACGCACCTCCACACCGGCGATAGCTGGAAGGTATTCTACTCGACCCTCGACGACACGTCGCCAGCCGAAGTCGATCGGAATCAACTGATCGACTCCTTCAAGGAAGCCGTCGTGGGCACCTACGCCGTCGGCACCAGAGGCACGCCGGAGGAGCGTTTCCAACAGGTCTCGTTTATCGCCGCCTTCCTACGAGCGGCGCGAGGCTTCGACGACAATCTTCCAATTCACTATCCGCGCGCTCGTCAGCCGGGGCCGGGGCACGGTGGGCCGGTCCCGCCTCATTCTGAAGGAAAAGCCTACGAATGGTTCGTGGCGAACGACCGCACGGGCCGAGACGCCGGTCCGAGAGCATGCCTACCCGATCTGGCGAACGATTCCGGTCTGCCGATGCTCGATGCTCCATAGAGATGCGGGCGTCGAGCGTCGAGTCGAGTGCATTTCACATTCCACAGGACCCCCGGAGCGCTTTGCGGTGAACGTCCTCCTTTGCCTGCTCTCAGACCAGCATGTGCCCAACCTGCTCTCGGTCCACCACTTTCGGCCCGATCGCTTGGTGTTGATCGAAACTGGCGACATGAAGGACAAGAAGGTCGCAGAGCATTTCCTCGGGGCACTCGGCTTCGGCGGCCTCAATTACGACGGCCGCTACGAGATCATCCCGCTCCGATTCGAGGATAGCCTGAAATCAGTGCGAGGCGCACTGAGTCTGGCTTGCGATAAGTACCCTTCGGCGCACTGGATCGCCAATCTCACCGGCGGCACCAAGCCCATGAGCCTTGCGACTTATGTCTTTTTCAAGGAGCGAGGCGCGCTGCTGGTCTACACCAACGTAGCTAGGCCCGCGGAGATCCTGAACATCGAGGTGGAGACTAAGGAGGTCTGCCCGCATCGCCTCACGATCAAGGAATTCCTTGCGGGGTACGGATTCGAGTCCCGGAAATCGGAAAGCAAGCTCGCCGATGCCGAGAGGCGGGCCCAGCAATGGTGGGACTTGTCCCGGCAGATCGCCCAGGAAGCCTCTTCGGCGAGCGTGCTCTCCCTGACCGACGATCAACGGAAGAGGGCGCGGAAGAAAGGCTGCACGCTCTTGCCCGGCCAGTTGAGCGTTTCGACCGAGGAATTGTCTTCCGCGATCGCGGCGACGTTCTCGCTCAACCCGGGCGACTTATCTGGACGACTGACAGGATACGCCGCCGAGTTCCTCACGGGGGGCTGGCTCGAGGTTTTCTTTTGGGGCCTGATCGCCAGGCACGCCGACGCCCTGGATTGCTGGGACGTTCGACTTGGTCTGGACGTCGGCCGTTGCGGCGGCCCTTCCGGAAACGACCTCGACGTGGCGTTCATGAACGCGCATAAGCTGACCGCGATCGAATGTAAGTCGGGCTCGCAAGGGCACGACAAGGAGGGAGACATCCTTTACAAGGTCGAGGCTGTGACGCGCCAGTTTCGCGCCTTGCGCGTCCAGTCGTATCTAGCAACAACGGCGGACAACATCGCCGACGGCACCGGAGCGATCAAGCCCGAGATCAGGAACCGGGCGGAGATCTACAACTGCCGGATCCTGACCGCAGCCACGATCCGCCGTCTCGCTGACGAGCCGGACAACGTCGATCTGATCCGAGACACGCTCTTTGGCCAGCGGGCCGCAAACGCATCGGGGGTGGCCCCATGACGACCGAGGTGGTCTTCTATTCGATCGGCGTCGCCGAGCCGATCCGGCCCGATGAGCCGCTGCCGCCGCCGCCCGCCATCCCTCGCGGCGCGCTGGTCGTCGTCGAGGGGCGCGCGCCGATCTGGAGGTACGGGATCGCCTTCCACCGCCTTCACGGATCGCCGGCCGGCGCGGTTGCCGTCTACGACCCCCGCCTCGGGGCCGTCGTCGTCGCCTCCCATCGGCCCGAATGGCGCGAGGGCCACGTAGTCGACGTCACGCTGCCCGTCCCACCCGCGCCTGAGTAACCGGGGTATTGCAATGACGGCGATCGAGCTACGGCCCCGGCGGAATGAACCGCGGGCGGTGACACGCGGCGGATCGGGATGAGTCTCGCCCGCACGCCAAAAGACTACCCCGTCTGGCTCATCGCGGCCGCGACTTCGGATCGACTCTCGCTCGATCCGGAGCCGGAGTAGTGGGTGATGAGGACCGCCTTCTGGCTCCCTTCGATGACCCAGTTATTCACCTGGTCATAATCCGACAGGATATACTCCGTATCGACCCGGCGATCCTCGGCCGCCAGGAAGGCGACGATCGAGTGGGGGACCAGGCCCCCCGTCAGGTCGACCACGATGCTCGACCGATCGAGGCCCTTGCCGCGCATCCAGTCGATGACAAGCCCCGCCTTGATCCTCCCCTCGGCGAACTCGGCGGGCTCCCACGACTCGCTCTTGACCCGCTCGGCAGGCAATCCGAAGTCGATGGCGAGCTTTTCGCTGATCCCCATCTCATCGGTCTTGGGCGTGCCCAGGAATCCCACAAACTCCGGGTTCAGCTCATGGAACACCCAGCGCGCCATGCTATCCGGCCTCAAGGCCGACAAGCCGAGGGTGAAGATCACGCCCTTCCTGGGTATCTTCCGGAACAACCCACCGTCGCCGACCTGCGGAGGCCCCAGGACGATGCGCTGGAGCGCTCGGATCAAGGGCCTGCCGCGCCAGGCGAGCAGCCCTCCACACACCGCCAGGAACAGCAGGGTCCCTCCGATCAGGACAAGGAGTCCCTCGGGGCGATTCTGGAACACGAAGTGGTAGAACATGACGAAGACGCTGTTCCCCAGCACGTTGAGTGCCGTTGCTCCCAGGGTCGCGATCGCGAACGCACGGATCGTCGATGGCCTGAGGAGAAAGTGCAACGTCTGCCGCAGGTTAGAACTGAGCGATCTCATGATGTCGGCTCCTATCGAGATCGGAATAGCCGGATCCCCGGAAGCGGGTGGGCATCGAGCGTCCCGCGGGTGACCGGTCGCGGACAGTGCCATGTCAGCGTCAACCCGCGTTCCTCAACGCGGCGTCGGAACCGATAGGCAAGCTGTTGACTCGACAAGAACGTATTCGCCGAAGTCATCTCCATCTTATCGTTCATATCCTCGAATTCGACAGCGCCGTCCTGCCACCTCGGAATTGCCGGACTCCCCTTCCTTATTGGTAGGTGCCTACGCGCCGGCTGCGGGAAAACAGCCCGATGGGGCTCCTGTATCATCATGAAATGGATCATCGCCTACGACGTCAGCAAGGCCAGGGGCGGGCGGCGGGTCGCCAAGCGGCTCGAGCAGGTCGGCTTCCGCCGCCAGAAGTCTGTCTTCGAAGGCGAAGCCTCGCCCGCTGACATCGGCCTCTTGCTCGACGAACTCGTCGAGTTCATCCAGGCCGATCACGACACCCTCACCGCGTGGCCCATGACCGAGAACGGCCCGGCCCGCATCCAGCATCGCGGCAACCCCCGCGCTGTCGTTCAACGCGACTGGATGGTTCTTTGAACCCGCCCGGCCGAGAGATCGGCTCGGCTCGGACAAAGCCTCAACCTGGCGACATCACGAAAAGCGGTTCAGCCGCTAATCACTGCCTACTGCCCTCTAACCACCAAGGAGCCCCAAGCATGAGCCCCACCGTTCGCGAAATTCAGCGTTTCCTCCACCAGCTCGCGCGGCGATACCCCTCGCGGCCCGCTGAGTGCCTGATGCGCTTCGTCACCGATTGGGCCGTCATCCAGGAAGCCTGGCGGCGCGTGCGGAGCAGCCCCGGGGCCAATACGCCCGGCGCCGATCGCGTGACCGCACGCGATCTTCCTCCGGGCTCGGTCGAAACCAGGGCCTTCCTCCATGACCTCGCCGATCGGCTCCAATCCGGCGCCTACCGTCCCGGCCCCGTGCGCCGCTTCGAGATCCCCAAGCCCCATCACCCGGACCAGACCCGCCCCCTGGCCATTCTCACCCTCGCCGACCGCGTCGTCCAGATCACGCTCAAGCTGATCCTCGAGCCGATCGTCGAGGCCCGGCTGGGCAAGCGCTGCTTCGGGTTCCGGCCGGGCCGCAGCCGCTACGATCAGATTCAGTCGGTCCGCCGCCTGGTATCGGCCCATCCCGAGGAATACGGCGCGGCGCTCACCGCCGACGTCGCCTCGTGTTTCGATAAGCTCGATCATCGCCTCATCATCGATGACCTCCAGCAGGTGTCCGCCGATCCCGATCTCGTCAGCCTCTTCCGCCTGATCCTCGAGCAAGTCGGCTCCGGCCGCGTGGGATGGTGGCGCCAGCGCCGGGTCGGCGTCTTGCAAGGCAGCCCGCTTTCGCCGCTCCTGGCCAACTGGAACCTGACACGGTTCGATCACGCCTGGCGCCAGCAATACGGCGATCGCGCGCCGCTGTTCCGTTACGCCGACGATCTGATCATCCTGGCGCGAGACGCGATCGCCGCCGACCGGCTTCGTTCCCCGCTCAAGCGCTGTCTCCGCCAGGCCAACCGGCTCGATCTGGCCGCCGACAAGACGCACGTCGCCACCCTCGACCAGGGCGTGCCGCTCCTGGGCCTCTTGATCCGCCGTCATGGCGATCCCTTCGCCCATCGCCACGAGGTCCGCGTCTTCATCGACCCCGACCCGTTCCGGGACGTGCTCGCCGAGATTGATAACTGGGTCGAGCAGCTCGGTCCCGACCGCTCTCTGGGCGGCCAGTTCGCGCGGCTCAACGAGCGGCTGCGCGGCTGGTTCGACAGCTATCAATACGCCTACGACGCCGCCCAGGCGTTCGAGTCGCTCGATCGGCACCTGTTCGTCGCCGTCCGGCACCGCCTCAAGGAAATGCTCGGCTGCTCGTCGCTCGTCCTCGACTCCGAGCATCATCATCGCCTGCCCACCGGCCACCACACCTGGCGAGCCGACGGCGTTTGCCTGATGGTGCTCAGCTCCCTGCCGCGCAGGTATTACCAGTCCTCACGAATTCGTCCGCCCTGGGAGACGGAAGCCGATCCGGCCGCGAGCGGGGCCATCCTTTCCGAAACCGGCGAGGTAATCGCGTCCGGGTCGGTCGCCCGCCCCGACGAGTTTCAGCCCGATCCGGAGCTGATGGCGATCATCAACCAGGACACGACCGAGGAGGGCCTCGGCCCGATCGAACCCGATGTTGCCTTGTCCGTTGACGGCGAGCCTTCCATCGCGTCCGATCGCGGCGATCGGGATCCCCGGCTCGCGGCCACGATCCAAGCGACGAACGGCCAAACCGAGCTCGCGCTCGACGACGATGGACAATCCGGCGCTCCGAGTTGAACGACCGTCCGCGAATCTGGGACGGCGAATCTCGACAGGGCGAGGCTCCGTCCGACTCGCCCTCCCGGATTCTTCATCGCGGCCCACTTCCTCGGAACCTCACAGGACCATTGAGGGACAATTCGATGCCTCGAAAAAAAACAACGACCGAAGACGAGGCTAGGATTACCCATCTTCACACTCGCAACTGACCGTGCTCCAGAGTCTTGCATCGTCATAGTGGTCATGCGTTCCCTATGATTCTAGCCGCGTTCTCGGTCGTTG
>Ga0074046_10003013_pt1 | contig 14296 bp, 12 predicted proteins | sample BogForMeECP23OM3_FD_94441 | JGI IMG/M metagenome (GOLD analysis project Ga0074046, IMG submission 94441) | Bog forest soil microbial communities from Calvert Island, British Columbia, Canada - Bog Forest MetaG ECP23OM3 | ecosystem: Environmental > Terrestrial > Soil > Wetlands ...
CTAGCCTTCTTGTGCCAAACGCCACGCCGCATCCGCCAGAACGCGCGCCTGGGCGCCGACTTGGCGGGCGGTCTCGGAGCTCGCGTTGCCTTGCAGTGCGCGCCCGAGGATGCCTTGGGCGATCGCCGCCAGTCGGAAGAGGGAGAAGGCGAGGTAGAAGTTCCAGGCCCCGATCTTTGCCCGACCGGTGCGGCGACCGTAGTCCGCGAGATAGTCCGCTTCGCAGGGGATTCCCGTCGCCGCAAAATCGACGTCCGCAAGACCCCCCGTGGTGGCCCCGGCCGTGTGGTAGAGGATGCAGTTGTACGCGAGGTCGGCGAGGGGATCGCCCAGGGTCGAGAGCTCCCAGTCGAGCACCGCAAGGATCCGCGGTTCGGTGAGGTGGAAGATCATGTTCTCCAGCCGGTAGTCGCCATGCACAAGACGCGTCTCTTCGCCCGGGGGAACGTGTGCGGGAAGCCACGCCAGGAGCTTGGTCAGGGCGGGGATGTCATCGGTGCGTGACATCTCGTACTGCTTCGTCCAGCGGGCGATCTGCCGCGCGAAGTAATTGCCGGGCTTGCCGAAGTCTTGGAGACCCACCGTGGCGGGATCGATGCGGTGGAGACGGGTGAGAACGTCGTTCATGGTGTCGTAGACGGCGCGGCGCATCGCTGGCGTCATCTCCGGGAGAGTCGGATCGCGCAGGACGCGACCCTCGACGTACTCCATGACATAAAAGGGAGTCCCAATGACGGAGGGGTCTTCGCACAAGGCGAAGGTACGCGCCACCGGCACGCTGGTTTTGCCGAGGGCGGTGATCACCCGGTACTCCCGGTCCACGGCGTGCGCAGAGGGCAGCAGCGTTCCGGGCGGCTTCTTCCGTAGGACGTAGCGCCGCTTGGGGGTGTCCAGCACAAAGGTGGGGTTCGACTGGCCGCCTGCAAACTGCAGGACGCGGAGCGGCCCTGCGAATCCCTCGACGTTCGCCCGCAGATAGGACTCGAGCGACGCTTCATTGAAGCGGTGCGCCTCCCGAGGGGCGATCGTTCCGGGAATTTCCTCCGCGAGGCTCGGGCTCATCCGGACTCCCAGGTGGGCCATCGACGTAGCCCGGAGAGTCTACCTCGGGACGGAGCGGACGACTCAATCGGCATTGTGGAAGATGATGCCGAGGGCCATGCGTTGGCCCCTTCGAAGTCGGGAAATGCCGTGGCGGATTTGTAGCCGCGCGAAGCCCCGCTTCGAAGGCACAGGCCGCTCGCGCACGGGAAACACCACGAACGCCCCTTGCTCCAGCGTCACGACATGGCCGCGCGACTGGGCGCGAGGTCTTTGCTCCACCAGCAGGAACTCACCCCCCTCGAAGTCCTCGCCGGGTTCCGAGAGCAGGCAAGTCATCTGTAGCGGGAAGTGGATTGGGCCGTAGAGGTCCTGGTGCAGGCAGTTGTAGCCCTCGGCCTCGTAGCGCAGCAATAGTGGCGTCGGCCGGGTCTGTCCGTGGCCGCGGCAGAGTGCAAGGAACTGATCGAGATGATCGGGATAGGGGGCCTCGCTGCGCAGGGCCAGGGACCAGCGGTTTGCGATCGCCGCGAGCGGTTCGTAGAAGAGGCGGCGCAGTGTCGCAACGAGCGGAGGGAGAGGCTCGGCGAAATACCGGTACTCGCCTTCACCAAATCGGTAGCGTGCCATCTCGACGCGCGACCGGAAGAGATTTGGATCGGTGTAGGCCTCCCGCAGCGCACGGCACTGAGTGGGGGAGAGAAGAGCCGGCGTCGTGGCGTATCCGAGACGATCGAGGTCCTGCGCGAGGGCCTGCCAGTCGAGACGGGCGACGCACGCCTCGACTGTCTCTGTATTGCCTAGCGCTTGAAGACCCAGTGCCCCTCTCCGCATACCAGGGAATAGTGCGGCGACCGGGTCGCTGCCCGGGGAACCATCGAACGTTCGTGCTACGCGCGGGCTTCCGCGCTCGGTCCGAGTAGCTCCGCGGCGAGAAACCGTCGGTGGTGGGCCCCATCCCCGAGCATTGCCCGGCTCCAGAGCGCACGCTTGAAGTAGAAGTGCGCGTCACAGTCCCAGGTAAAGCCATAACCACCGTGCAGCTGCACTGCCCTGCGCACCGCCACGGGATACACCTCGCTCGCAATCGCCTTGGCCATGCGCGCCGGTATTTCCGCCGAATCAGGCGCGTGATCCAGTGCCGCCGCGGCAGCGAGCACATGGGTGCGCGCCAACTCGACGCCGATCATCACATCGACGATCGGGTGCTTCACGGCCTGGAAGGAGCCGATCTGCCGGTCGAACTGCTTGCGGGCGATTGCGTAGTCACGCGTCATGAGGAGCGTCGACTCGGCGCCCCCCACCATCTCGGCCGCCAGCGCAGCGAAGCCCCGCACGTGTACGCGATGCAGCATCGCGGCGCCCCCGGTATCCAGGCGGGCCGAGGCCGAGACGAACGCGTCTTCAAACACAAGACGCGCGCTGCGGCGCGTCGGATCGACTCCGATCTCGCCCTCGACGCGCACGCCACGGTTCGGGAGATCCACCGCAAAGAGCGCCAGTTCTCCGCTGCGCTCCCGAAAGGGCGCGATCACGAGTCCGGCCTCAGCCCCGGCGATCACGAAGGGCTTGATGCCTCGCAGCACGAACCCACCATCGCGGGCGGTCGCGCTGGCCTCGATCTCCGCAGCTTCCCAGCCGCCGCCTGTGTCGCACAACGCGAAGCTCGCGACGAGATCGCCAGACGCGAGAGCGGGTTCGAAGCGAGCGCGCTGGGCCGCGCTCCCGGCGGCCTCGAGTGCGAAGCCGGTGAGCATGGCCGCGAAGACCGGGGCGGGCAGAAGCCGCCGTCCCGTCTCCTCGAGCAAGATCGCAAGGTGCAGGTGGCCAAGGCCCGCACCCCCATGCGCTTCGGGTAGCACGAGCCCGAGCCAGCCGAGGCGGGCGATCTCCTTCCAGAGCGCCGGATCGTGCCCGAGAGGGGACTCGGAGAGGCGGCGCACTTCTGCGATGGGGCAGCGCTCTTCCAGGAAGCGTCGCGCAGAGTCGCGCAGAACCTGATGCTCCTCTGTAAATCCGAAGTCCGCAGGTATCTGGGGATAGGACATGGGTTCCTACTTGCTCTTGGGAAGACCGAGCACACGCTCGCCCAGGATATTGCGTTGGATCTCGCTCGTGCCGCCGCCAATCGTCATGCCGAAGGAGTTCATATAGGCACGTGGCCACTCCGCCCGGTCCACGGCGTGCTCATCCCCAAGCCACAGCGTGCTCGCCGGGCCCAGCATCTCGCACGCAAGCTCGGAAAGGCGCTGATTGAACTCGCTATACACAAGCTTGTTCATGAGCCGCAGAGCCTGCGGCCGGTCGAGGTTGAGCCCCGGAATACGCGCGCGCAGGGACCCTAGGCGGAGCGCCTCCTCTTGGATCCAAAGCTCAACCGCCCGATCGCGCAGCACAGGATCCTCGGCCGCGGTTCCCCCCCCGCGGCGGGCGCGCTTTGCAAGAGAAGCAAGGCGGTGCACCGATTCTGCGGACGAGGTCGCTTGCCCCCCGCCCGAGCCCTCGGCGGCGCCTCGCTCGAACAGGAGCGTCGTCATCGCAACTTGCCAGCCCTGTCCCTCCTGCCCGAGCAGAGCGTCACGACCCATGAGCGCGTCGTCGAAAATCACTTGGTTAAACCCGCCCTCGCCGGTCATCTTGACCAGGGGTTGCACGGTCACGCCGGTCGCGTCCATCGGGAAGAGGAAGTAGGAAAGGCCTTCGTACTTGCCCGCTCTAGGGTCCGTTCGAGCCAGCAAGATCATCCACTTCGACTTGTGTGCGAGCGTCGTCCAGACCTTGTGACCGGTGACGCGCCAGCCCTCCGCCGTGCGCTCCGCACGCGTCGTCGCGCTGGCAAGATCGGACCCGGCACCGGGCTCACTGAAGCCCTGGCACCAGATCTCCTCTGCGGAGAGAATCGACTTCAGGTAGCGCTTCTTCTGAGCTTCCGTTCCGTAGTGGAGGATGGTGGGGCCCGCCCACTGAAGACCGATCACATTGACGAGGAAGGGTGCACGCGCGCGGGAGAGTTCCTGGCTCACGATACGCTGACGCTTTAGCGGGTCGCCCTTGCCGCCGTATTCGGCCGGCCAGTCGAGGCCCAAGTACCCGGCGTCGAAGACCTTGCGCTGCCAATCGCGCAGGAACTCGAACTGCCGATCCGACTCGACTTCGAGAAAGCTCTGCGGGAGCTTGAAGCCCGGATCGGCCGGCTTGTTCGCCTGCATCCAGGCTCGGACCTCGCGACGAAACTCCGCGATCTCGTTCGGCTCGACTTCCTGTACCAACTCGCTCATTGGGCACTCCGCTCCCTACGAGGGGTTCTCAAGGCGCGTTCGCCTGGGGCAGGGCCAGCCGGGCCCGACCGACCCACGAATCGAGTAGGAGTATAGGGAAAGGGGCCGCCGCAGCCGCTTGCAGGCACCTCCCGCTTCCGCTTCTGGGGAACTATCGCCGTCGCAGTCGTGCTCTGGGTGGCGGTCGCGTTCATTAGCCAAGACGCTGCCAGCGGCCCCGTCGCCTCCCTCTTCCTTTACAGCGTCCGCCCAGGCGGGCAAGCTTCGAAGCGGGACGCGACGCCCGATTTTGCGTGCCATCGGCCCAATCGCTTTTGGGAGCTCCCATGAACTTTGGATTCGAGGCAGAGCAAGAGCTGCTGCGGGCCGAGGCGCGCAAGTTCCTCGATCAATGCTGCCCGATGGAGGAGGTGCGCAGGATTGCGACCACTCCGCAGGGATTCTCACCGGAGCTGTGGAAGCGCATCGCCGAACTCGGCTGGCCGGGGCTCGCGGTTCCCGAAGAATACGGGGGTGCAGGCCTGCGCTTCATCGATCTGGTCGTCCTGCTCGAGGAGACCGGCCGATCCCTCTTCCCGTCGCCACTTCTTGCCACAACCCTTGCCGCCTCAGCCATCCATGACGCGGGCGACGATGTGCAGCGCAGGCGCTGGCTGCCCGGCCTCGCGTCGGGTGCCACGATCGGCACGCTTGCCCTGCTTGAGGCCAGCGACCGGCTCGACGTCGAAGGCGTACAACTCGTCGCCGAACGCGAAGAAGCTGGTTACGTCCTGCACGGCGAAAAGCTGTTCGTGCTTGACGCGGGAAGCGCCACGCTATTCGTGGTGTCGTTTCGTTCGCGACGCGAACGCGAGGCCGTGGGACTCGCGGTCGTCGAACTCGGCGCGCCCGGAGTCGCCGCCGAGAGTCTTCCGGGCATCGATGAAACGAAGCGTCTCGGACGTTTGCGTCTTGACGGGGTGCGCGTGAGAGCCGATGCGCTTCTCGGTCCGGCGGATGCGGCGTGGCCCGCGGTGACGCGTCTTCTGGATCGTGGCGCGGCTGCGGTGACGGCAGAGATGATCGGGGCCGCCGAAGCGGCCCTCGCACTGACCGTCCGCTACGCAAAGGAACGCATCCAGTTCAATTCGCCGATTGGCCGCTTCCAAGGGGTGAAGCATCCCCTCGCAGAGATCTACGTCGACATCGAGTCCTTCAAATCACTGCTCTACTACGCGGCCTGGATGCTCGACGAGTCTCCTGCGCAGGCGCGGCGGCAGGTCTCCATGGCCAAAGCGTATGCCAGCGAGGCTTTCGCCCGGACAGGCCTTGATGCCGTCGGTCTGCACGGGGGCATCGGGTACACGTGGGAATACGATGCGCAGCTCTACCTGAAGCGCTCGAAGTGGGCGAGGTCGATCTTTGGCGACGCCGACTGGCACTATGAGCGCGTCGCGCAGCTCGGAGGTCTCTAAGCGAATGGACTTCAATCTGACACCCGAAGAAGAGGCCTTCCGCGACGAAGTGCGTGCCTTCCTGGACGAGAACCTCCCAGTGGGCACCAACACCAACGATCAAAGGTTCCTTGCGGACTGGAATCGCAAGGTGCGCGCCAAGGGCTGGGTGGGCTTCTCATGGCCGAAGGAGGTCGGAGGGGGCGGCGGCACGCTGATGCAGCAGGTGATCCTCAAGGAGGAGATGGCGAAGCGCAAGGCGCCATCCCTTGGCACCTGCTTCATGGGGCTCGCCTGGGTCGGGCCGGCCATCATTCAGTACGGCACCGAAGCGCAGAAGCAGCGCTTTATTCCCGAGATCCTCGACGGCAAGTACCAGTGGTGCACGGGCTATTCCGAACCCGGTGCGGGCAGCGACCTCGCTTCCCTGCAGTGCCGCGGGAGGCGTGATGGCGAAGCGTACGTCGTAAACGGACAGAAGATCTGGACTTCGATCGCGATGTGGTCGCGCTGGATGATTCTTCTCGTGCGCACCGACCCGCATTCCACTTCCAAGCACGAAGGCATTACCTGCCTCTTGGTGGAGATGCATACGCCGGGGATCTCGGTCCGTCCGATCCGAAACATGGCCGGTGGCGCGATGTTCGCGGAAGTGTTCTTCGACAACGTGCGGATCCCGGTGGTGAACCGCCTCGGTGCCGACGGGGAGGGCTGGAAGGTGACGATCTCCGCCCTCGCGAATGAGCGTTCGGGGATCGCGGAGGTGGAGGGCCTGCGGCGCGCGCTCGAGGCCATCAAAGATCTTGCGGGACGCTCGCAGCGCCACGGTCGTCCCGCCTTGCAGGATCCGCAGATTCGCCGGCGTGTGGCGAAAGCGGAGACGCGCATCGAGGCCATGCGGCTGAACGGCATGCGGTTTCTTACCCGCCAGCTTCGGGGCGAGCCCCTCGGCAGCGAGACCTCCATCAACAAACTGCATCGGGCGGAGCTCGAGATCGGCCTCGGTGAACTCGCGTTGGAGCTCGAAGGAAGCTACGGGCTGCTTGCGAAGGGCTCGGATCTCGCCGTCGACGGGGGGCGCTGGCAGCACTTTGCCTTGAGCTGGCCCGAAGTGGTGATCGGAGGCGGCACCCCCAACGTGCAGAAGAACATCATCGCAGAGAGGATCCTCGGCCTCCCCCATGATTGACCGCGCAGACCGCAGAGCCAGAATCGAAGCCAAGCTGCGTGAGCGGCTCGCAGCGGCGCACGTGGAGGTCGTCGACGAGAGCCATCTTCATGCCGGCCACGCAGGCGCGCGAGCCGGGGGAGGGCATTTCCGCGCACTGATCGTGTCCTCCCGTTTCGAGGGGCTCGCCTCGCTTGCCGCCCAACGCTTGGTGTACGACGTGCTTTCCGACGAGATGGGCGGGGAGATCCATGCCCTGTCGGTCCGAACGCTCACACCCGAGAGGTGGCGAGAAGAGGCGTAACGCCGCCATCTCCCGGGAATCCCGGTCACTGTTCGCGGAACGGGTGCGTACTTGCCCGGAATCCGGGTTCAAACGAAGTCGGTGAGCCACTTCTCGAGTGAGACGCTAAAGCCCGCCGCGTTTCGGTGGCCGCCGCCGCCGTACTCCTTGGCAATCCGCGATACGTCAAGCCCGCCGATCGAGTAGAGGGAGATATCGGCCCGGCGGCCATGCAACCGGTAGACAAGCCCCCAGGGCTCACCGAAGGTCGCGCGCTTGGCGAGCTCGTGACCCACGGTGCTGCGCAAGAGCGCGGAGTTCACGGCCTCCACCCGCCGTGAGCCGAGCGCGACGGGATGAGCGGTGCGCAGCAGGCGCTCCACTTCGCAGCGATTCGCTTGCACGATTGGAGCGCCCTGTCGCGCCAGCTCCTCCGCCGGCATTTCCGCCAGTTCGTCCCACACGTCAAAGCGACGCGGATAGGACGAAATCGCCGCGTTGACCTCTTCCGAGGCCGGGAGCTTCCAGCGCCAGAGATCCTGGTCCTCCACGTAGGCGAGGAGGCTCGGGGTGGGCGCGTCGGCGTGGAAGTGATGCCAGGCCAAGGTCGCTCCTGAGCGTTCCAGGTCGAAGCGCACGAGGTGGCCATGGGCCCGCAGTGCATTTTCGAGGCCTCGATCTGACTCGAAGTGATCCCGCGCCGAGACGTGGTGATCGAGTACGAGTACGTGGGCCGCCACCTCGCCCAGGGCGCGAAGCGCCCGGTTCTCGAGCGAGATGTCGACGAAGACAACGACGCCTCCACCCCACTCGGACGCGCGGAAGGGATCCTCGTGGCCACGGGCCACGTACTCCCCATCGTTGCCCCAGGCGCGCCGCACAGCCCAGGCCGCCCCGAAGCCATCGGGGCAGCCCGCGTGGAAGAAGCAGGTGCGTTTCACGAGGCGAGGGTACCCCGGTCTGTCAGGGCATCAAAGACGCAGGCCGTCGCAGGAACTCGTCGATCGTGTCTGCCAGGCGATCCGGCACCTCCGCCGCAAGCGAGTGCCGAGCACCGCGGAAGATACGGAACTCGTTGTGCGGCAGCAGCTGGTGCAAGCGTGCCACGCCTTCCCCCATATTCGCACCGTTGTCCCGGTCGCCCCACAGGAGCAACGTGGGCTGTTGAATCTCGGGCGCGATCGGAAACAGACTCTGCCCGACCTGATCCGCCGCCATGCCCCAGTACATGCGGACGAAGCCGGGAGAAAGGACTTCCCGGTAGTAGGCGAACGTGTCTTCGAGAGCGCTCTCCCGTCCCGGCCAATCCGTGCTGTACCAGAAGCGTGACTGAATCCAGACGGTTGGCCAGAAGAGCGTGTAGCTCGCGAGGCGGCGAGAAAGGGCCGCCAGACGGGGCTGCGCCTCCCACGCGCTGCCGGGAGCCCACGCCACGAGGCGCGGAAAACGCTCGGGGAAACGGTGGCCGAGGCGCAGGACGAGGTTGCCGCCGAGGCTTCCCCCGGCGAGCACACACTGCCCGATCCCGAGCTGGTCGAGAAATGCCACCAGCACGTCCTCATAGAACCCGAGGGTGTACTCACGGTCCGGCTTCTCGGCGTAGCCGCTTCCCGGAAAGTCGAGCACCAAGACCCGATGAACCCGGGAGAGGGTGGGCACGAGGCCGTCGTATTCCTCGATCCTGGAGGTGTGGCCGGGAATCAGCACAACGACCCGGTCGCGACGCGCCGGCATGGTGGGCCCGTCATCGATGTAACGAAGGCGCAGTCCGAGTACGGTGATGTCCCGCTGCGTGTAGGGCGTGGTGCGCACGGCCTGAGGGCGCGTGTGACCGGGGTCAGCGGGGGCGGAACACCCGAGGGCATAGCCGGCCAGCGCGAGGGCGCCATGCGTGGCGCGAAGCCAGCCCGTTTTCATTCCCTTCACTGCTTCGCGCTCCAATCGCGCCGCAACCCATCCGGGCCCGACGCCTCCAGCGATTCGGCAGCCCATCTCGCGCGAGCATCCCCACCGCCAGCGCTCGTCGGCTAGAGAAACGCCTCACCCGCCGACCGCGCCCGATCGAGGCGGCTCGCGGTGTCCTTGCCTACCTGCCGCAAGGCGAGCCCAGCGCACAGAAGTGCCAGGGCATTGGCGCACAGCGCACAAAGAATCGCCGCGCGCAGATTGCCGAGTGCGAGGCTGATCCGGCCTACGGTGTAGGGTCCCAGGGCCAGGCCGACAAAAGTCACCACCAGCAGGTAGGCGGCCGACGCGCTGGCTCGCATGCGTGGCAAGACCAGATCCTGCACCGTGGAGGCTCCCGGCCCGATCCACATCGAGCCCAAGACCGCAAGGGGGAAGTTCAGGGCGTACGCCAGCGCGTGATCTTGTGTCGTAAACATCGTGATGGCGATGGGAACGGGAAGAATCGCGGTCAGAACGGCCACGCGCAGTGGACCCGTCGGGCCCTTGCGGCGCCAACGATCCGCCAATACGCCTCCGAGCGTTACACCTAGAAAACCCGCCGCCGCGGCGGTAAGGCCCAGCACGAGTCCGGCCTCGCCCTCCCGCACCCCGAGCACGCGGATAAAGTAGGGTGCCGTCCAGAAGCCCAGTGCGTAGCCAGTAAACGCGAGAAACGAGAACGACAAGGAGGCCCAGCGCAGCGACGGGGTGCGGCAGATGAGCGCGAAGCTCGGAGGATCACGGAGCCGCAAAGATTGCGCCCAAGAAACGGCGGCGTAGAGACCGATGCCGAGCGCGCTCCACTGTACGGCATTGCCGAGCAGGGTCGTCATGGAGACCGCGCACAGCGTGACCACCAGCGCCGCCGCGAGATTGAACCCGAGATCACGCGGGCTACCGCCGTGACGCTGCAGGCTCCAGAGACTGAAGCCCGGAAGTATCGACGCCAGCTCACGACCAAACTTGCGGAAGGGATTGGGTTCGGCGGGAGCAAAGATCCCGTCGACCTGCCCACGCAGGGGCTCACGCAGCGAGCGCACCCAGAGTGCCAGCAGCAATCCCGGCAGGCCCACGACGAAAAAGGCCACCTGCCAGCCCCGCAATCCCAAGGGCGGGGCCGTGTGTGCCCACAGGACGTCCCAGCGATCGACGATGGCACCGCCGAGGAAGATGCCCACCCCCCCGCCGATGTAGATGCCGCTCGCGTAGATCGCGAGGACGGTCGCACGCACGCGCTGCGGGAAGTAGTCGGAGAGCATCGAGAACGCCGCGGGACTCGCGCTTGCCTCGCCCACGCCAACGCCGACACGTGCCGCACCGAGTTGAAGGAAGCTTCGCGCGAAACCCGACAAGGCGGTCATCACGCTCCAGAACCCGATCCCGATCGAGATCAATCGTCGGCGGTCCCACGAATCCGCGAGCCGGCCCAGCGGGATGCCGAAGATCGCGTAGAAGACGGCGAACGCGGTTCCGTACAGGAACCCCATATGCGCGTCCGTAAGACCGAGGTCGGCCTTGATGCGCTCGGCGAGGATCGAAAGGATCTGCCGATCGAGGAAGTTGAGCACGTACACGAGGACGAGGACGACGAGGACATAGCGCGCGTAGGCAGGGCTAGACGGGGCTCCCGCGCCTGCCGGTCGAGGGCGCGTGGCCAGGGCGTCGGGCACCGGGGCAGGCATTCGCGGGCGATTCTAACGGTTGGGAGGCGAGGACGTGCCGAAAAAGCGACGTCCTTTCCAACGTGTTGGGATGGGAAGCCAGGGGCGGGCGGCCACGGGCTCTCCGAGCCACGCATCGCCCTCCACTGCACAATAGCTCCTTGCGCCTTCCGACGAGCCACACCGACGCGTGCTAGAGGAAGCGTTTTCGCAGCCAGCGCGTCAACACCAGGTTCAGCTCCTCCGGCTTCTCCTGCTGCGTCCAGTGTCCACATTTCTCGATCAGCACGGTCTCAAGATCCGGCACAAACGACTGCATTCCAGCGGCCATCTGCGGGCGCAGAACAGGGTCCCATTCCGCGGTCACCATGAGAGAGGGCACGCCGACTTTTGCGCCCGTGGTCTGTGCCGTGGTTTCCCAGTTGCGGTCCATGTTGCGATACCAGTGGATCCCGCCGTCGAACCCCGTGCGCTCGAAGATGCGGACGTAGTGATCGAGTTCGTCAGCTGTCAGGATCGGGTCACCGATCTCGGGCAGTTCTTCGAGTCGGCGGAACGGGTTCATGTCCCCGCCTGATGCGGCGTTGCGTGTGGCGAACTGCTCGAAGGGAATCGCGCTGCGCATCAGCCTTTCAAACACGAGACGCACCCGTGCGTTCATCACCGCTTCGGCGACTCCGGGCTGCTGAAACCACAGGATGTACATCTTCTCGTCCTGGCCGCCGACCAGGGCCCGCATGAGCTGGGTTGGCGCGACGGGGCCGCGGGGCAGAAAGGGCGTGTTCACGCCCACCACGCCCGCGGTGCGGTCAGGGTGGAGAAGCGGCATCTGCCACACGACAAGGCCCCCCCAGTCGTGCCCCACAAAGACTGCCTTCTCGATACCGAGGACGTCGAGCAACGCCACGAGGTCGCCGGTCAGGTGGTGGATATCGTACGCGGAGATCTCCCCCGGCCGGTCGCTCGCGCCATAGCCCCGCTGGTCGGGCGCAATCGCGCAAAACCCGGCCGCAGCGAGTGCTGGCAGCTGGTGGCGCCAGGAGAAGGCGAGCTCCGGAAAGCCGTGACAGAGCACCACCGCGGGGCCCTGTCCCGCCTGATGGACGGACAGGCTGATCCCGCCACCCGCCTGACCAGGGCCGGTCCGGGGCGCAAGCGAGATCCGGCGCGCTCGAGGGAGCGGGGGTGCGGGCGGCGGAAGCGTCATCGGGTAATCCTCTTCTGGTGGGGCCGCTACTCTAGCCAGTCTGGAGGTGATCATGCCCGACCCGAAGCGTTCCCTTGCCCGCCCGCGCTCCCGTGAGGTCACCGAGGGTGCGGCCCGTGCGCCGGCGCGGGCCATGCTGCGCGCCACCGGGTTCTCGGAGGAGGACTTCGGCAAGCCGCAGATCGGTGTCGCCGCGGCCGCCAATGAGGTCACTCCCTGCAACATGAACCTCGGAGTGCAGGCGGATCTGGCCAAGCATGCGATCCGCGCTTCCGGCGGCGTCGGGATCCGGTTCGACACCATCGCGGTCTCCGACGGCATCTCGATGGGCCACGCCGGCATGCATGCCTCGCTGCCCTCCCGCGAGGTGATCGCCGATTCGATCGAGCTGGTGATGCATGCCGAGCGCTTTGACGGCCTCGTGGCGATTGCAGGCTGCGACAAGAGCTTGCCGGGAATGATGATGGCGATGGCGCGCATCGACTTGCCGTCCGTATTCCTCTATGGCGGAACGATTCTTCCGGGCTGCTTCCAAGGGCACGACGTCAGCATCCAGGACGTCTTCGAAGCCGTCGGAGCGCACGCGTCGGGCAAGATGACGGATGCAGAGCTGCTCGATCTCGAACGCAAGGCGTGCCCGTCCACAGGATCGTGCGCGGGAATGTTCACCGCGAACACCATGGCGGCTGCCAGCGAGGCGCTCGGGCTCGCGCTCCCGGGATCGGCGTCGCTTCCGAATCCGGATCCACGGCGAAAGGAGCTCGCGCAGGCGACGGGCCGGGCTTGCGTCCTCGCCCTGGAGCAGGACCTGCGCCCGAGCCGGATTCTGACGAAACACGCCTTCGAAAACGCCATCGCCGCGGTGATGGCTCTCGGCGGCTCGACCAACGCGGTGCTGCACCTGCTGGCGATTGCGCACGAGGCGCGCGTGGACCTGACCCTCGATGATTTTGACCGGGTCTCCCGTCGCACTCCCCAGCTCTGCGACCTGCGCCCCTTCGGGAAGTACCTGATGACCGACCTCGATCGGATTGGCGGCGTACCGGTCATCTTGCGTGAGCTGCTCGGGCGGGGCCTGCTTCACGGGGAGGCGCGGACCGTCACAGGCAAGACCGTGGCAGAGAATCTCGCGGAAGTTCGATTCCCGAGTGGCCAGGACGTGGTCCACAGCGCCGACAGTCCTTTGATGAAGGAAGGCGGCATCGTCATCCTGCGCGGGTCGCTTTCGCCCGACGGTGCAGTGATCAAGACGGCCGGCGGGAATCTGCGACGCTTTGAGGGTAGAGCACGCGTATTCGACGGAGAGGAAGCAGCCTTCAACGCGCTGACCCAAGGGCGGATCGAGAAGGGTTCCGTGATCGTCATCCGCTACGAGGGGCCGAAGGGAGGCCCCGGCATGCGCGAGATGCTCGCGGTGACCGCCGCGGTGAAGGGCGCCGGGCTCGGTGCCGACGTCGCGCTTGTGACCGATGGACGCTTCTCCGGCGCGACCCACGGATACTGCGTCGCCCACGTGGCACCCGAAGCGGTGGAAGCAGGCCCGATCGCCTTCGTACGGGATGGCGATCGGATCGTGATCGACCCGAACACGCGTACGCTCGCGCTCGAAGTCACTCCCGGCGAGCTCGAGAAGAGGCGTGCGGCCTTTGCGCCGCCGCCGCCGCGCTACACGCGCGGAGCGCTCGGACGCTATGCACGGCTCGTAGGGAGCGCGTCGCGCGGCGCAGTATGTGACTAGCGACTGGCGCGATGCACGCATGCGCTCGCACACGGCCCTCGCGGTGCGAGAGCTGACGCCCCCGCCAGGCGGTCTATTCCCGTGCTTCGGACGGCTTCGCAGGCAGCCCTATCCTTGGCTGCTCGAGAGCGCTCGGGTGGACGGATGGCTCGGCCGCTACTCCTTTGCGGGCGCCGATCCGTACCTCGTGCTGCGCGTGTTCGGCCGCGAGAGTGTTCTCGAGCTGCGCCGCGACGTTCGCCCTGACCTTCGTGGCATGCCGACGCTGTTTCGCGGCGATCCTCTCGAGCTCGTGCGTGCGCTGATGCCCCCGCGCCCCATGCCAGCGGCGCCGCGCGACACACCTCCCTTCGCGGGCGGCGCGCTCGGGTTCTTCGGTCACGAGCTGGCCTCACAAATCGAGACCCTCGCATTCCATGGCCGGGACGAGCTTGGCCTGCCGGACCTCTTGCTCCTGTTTGTCGATCGGCTCCTCGGATTCGACCATACCTGCGGGAGATTTTTTGCCTTGGGCCTTGGCTTCGGGGCGGACCCGGCACA
>Ga0074046_10003018_pt1 | contig 14287 bp, 12 predicted proteins | sample BogForMeECP23OM3_FD_94441 | JGI IMG/M metagenome (GOLD analysis project Ga0074046, IMG submission 94441) | Bog forest soil microbial communities from Calvert Island, British Columbia, Canada - Bog Forest MetaG ECP23OM3 | ecosystem: Environmental > Terrestrial > Soil > Wetlands ...
AGCCCTCACCACTTGAGCCGCGACGGCCGGAAGGAGGTGACAGCATGTAACCGCCACACCCTAACCGCGAGCCACGCTGAGCTGCAGCGCGGTCACGGACCGGAAAACAGCGACTGTAATACAATGCTGGCTGCGATTTTTATCGGCATCCTAATCACCGCATGTAGTTCCAGTTCCAGCGCTACTTCCTCCTCCGCCGCTGCTCCGGCTACGGGCCAGCAACTCTTCGTTGCGAAGCTGGAATCTGATGACCACACACTTGATCGCGGCATATTGACCTACACTGTCCTCAATACCCTGTACACCAGTCAACAGGTTGACTTCAACGTTTCAGTATTTGATGTCGGAAAAGGTCCTCAGCTAACCAGTGTCCCGACAATATACGAAGGTGAACGTGTCGACCCGCAAGATGTACCAACGAACGGCATCGTCGGTGTACAGATTACCGTCTGCAGCAACCTGACATGCCAGAGCCAGGGGGCCCCAACTCGCCAACTTGTGGTCCTCAAAGAAAACGGACTATGGGAATGGACGCTCATCACGCAAAACCCGGGACCGGCACAAATTACGCTCCAGGCAACTACCTATGACCAGAACACGAACATCCCTCTTCATAACACGAAGCTTGTCCTTAAACTAAACGTGCAGGCCACGCCCGCCTACAAGCACCAGCAAAGCCGAGCCAAGCTTGATGCCACGACCAAGGCCTGGACAGGATATCTCATATCAATAATTGGAACCGTCGCTGCGGTGGCTGCGGCCATCTTCGCTTATTGGGCATTGCCTCGAAGGCGCCGTCGTAAGAAGGTTGCCGCGGGTGATCACAAAACATGATGTGTGGTTCTCGAGCTAGCTCACCTCGAGGTGCTCAGCGTGGTCTCTACGATGACCACGAACCCCGACTACACCGGGGCCCACTGGGCAGCGCACATCCTGGCAGCCACGTGCCGCGGATCCTCTACGCCGTAGGCAGTGCGGCTGTAGGGTTAGCCGCGCTGCCGACCGAGACCGGTACCACGCACCGGCCGCCCGTTGGCCCACGCCGCTGTGACGGCGTAGCCCTGGACAGGGAAGCCCTGGGTGGAGCCCTGGTCGAGGTCGGTGAGCCCTCGGCCGCCTCGCCGAGTGGCGATCATGGCCTGCGCGACTACGCTTGACGCAGTGGCCGGGGAGGACGGAACGAGCATGATGCGAGGCTGGGCGTGATAACCGTCGCGGGCGAGGCACTGATCGACCTGATCGTAGATCCGGACGGTCGCATCGATCCCAGGTTCGGCGGCGGCCCGTTCAACGTCGTGCGCGGCGTCGCCCGGCTTGGCTTGCCGGCGGCCTTCCTGGGCCGGCTGTCCAGCGACCGCTTCGGGCGGCTGATGCGGGCGGACCTCGACCGCCACGGGGTGCTGGCCGTGATCGAGGCCCCGGCCGAGGCGCCGACGACCCTGGCGATGGTCGATGTCGACCCGGGCGGCGTCCCCGGCTACCACTTCTACCTGGCTGGCACGGCCGCCGGCGCGATCGGGCCCGAGCAGGCCATCGTGCCCGCGGACACCACTGCCCTGCACATCGGCAGTCTCGGCCTGGTCATGGAGCCGGTCGGCACCAGCCTGGAACAGCTGGTGGCGACGCTGCCGGCCGGCGTCACGCTCATGCTCGACCCTAATTGCCGGCCGGGCGCGATCGCCTCCCGGCAGGCCTACCTGGACCGGCTGAACCGTATCTTGCGCCGGGTGGACCTGGTCAAGACGAGTACGGAAGACCTCAGCTACCTGTTCCCCGGCCAGGGTAGGGACGACGCCGTCACCGAACTGCTCGCCAGGGGACCCGGCTGCGTGGTGGTCACGGACGGCGCGGCCCCCGTGCGCGCCTTCGCCGCGGGCAGCGAGATCCGCGCCGAGGTCCCGCCAGCCGACATCGTCGACACGGTAGGCGCCGGGGATGCGTTCGGCGGCGCCTTCCTGGCCTGGTGGATCGGCAAAGGCTTCGGCCGGGACGCCCTGCGCGACCCGGACACCGTGCGCCAAGCGACCCGAGCGGCCATCTACGCCTCGGTGGTGACCTGCACGCGCCGCGGCGCCGAACCACCGTGGGCCTCTGAGCTGGTCGCCCATGACGGCTGGAGGTGGCTGCCCCCGGCCGGGGCCCGCGACGACCGGAGCAGTCCGGCGGCGGCCCCTAGGCTGTCGCGGCCGCGGTCATGACGGTGCTCATGACGGGCGGATGTGCCATTTGATCCCCTGGCCGCCGCTGGCGCTACAGGTGCTGGCCGCGGTCTTCCGCACTGGACCGTAGCAGGATGCCCCGGATGAACGCGGCCTGGCCGGCGTGCTGCAGGCAGTCGGAGATCACGCTGACCAGCCGCACGCCCAGCGTCACCGGCGGGTCCCAGGTCTCGTCCACCACCCGGGACAGGTCCGCGTCGGTGACGCCGGAGACCAGCCGGATGGTCTGCTCATGCACCGCGTCCTGGTATCCCGTCAGCAGGTCTCCCGAGGGGACCGTCACCTGGGCGACCTGCTCCGAGCTATGCCCGTACCCGATGTCGCCCAGCCCGAATGGCAGCTCGAACCGCTTGCCGTACTCGGTCCACACCTGCGGCACGCCAAAGGCGTCCGCCAGGTGATCGTCCTGCACCCGGGTCAGGTGCCAGACCAGCCACGCGATCGAGTTCGCGTCGCGGTCCAGCCGGGCCGCCAGCTGGCTGGCGGTCAGGCCCCGCACCACATCGTGCACGGTCTCGTGGACGCGGCCGAAGGCGTCCGCCAGAAGTTCCGCACTAGTCATCGCATGACCCCCTTCGATCAGAAGCAAAATTATCCCGAACGGACCGCGTGACACGCCGTGGCACCTGGTCTCGCGCCCTGCGACGTCGTCGCTGACGGTGGTGCGAGGTACCGTTCCGACGTGCCCGCAGCTCGCAGCCGGAAGCCCCCGAGACCCAGAGCCCCCGTCAGCTCCGACATTACCGACGCCCCTGAGGACCCGGAGGCTGGCCCCAGCCTCACTGGCCCCAGCCTCACTGACCCCAGCCTTAATGGTCCCAGCCTCAGCCGGGCCGTGCCGGATGTCGCCGAGCTCCTCGCCGCCGCCGTCCACGGCATCGGCGGCGCGGAACGGCCCGGCCAGGTCACCATGGCCGAGGCGGTCCGGCAGGCCATCGAGACCGGCGAGCACCTGGCCGTGCAGGCCGGCACCGGCACCGGGAAGTCACTGGCTTACCTGGTCCCGGCCGTGCGGCACGCGCTGACCACGGGCAGCACGGTCGTGGTGGCCACCGCCACCATCGCGCTGCAGCGCCAGCTGATCGACCGTGACCTGCCGCGGCTGGTCACGGCCCTGGCGCCGCTGCTCGACCGGGAGCCGTCCTTCGCCATCCTCAAGGGCAGGCGCAACTACCTGTGCCTGCACCGGCAGCAGGGCGGCGTGGCGGACGACCCGCAGGACGCGCTGTTCGACCCGGCGGATACTGGCCCCACCTCACCCCTGGGACGGCAGGTCAAGCGGCTGCATGAGTGGGCCGAGACGACCACGACCGGCGACCGGGACGAGCTGGTTCCCGGCGTGCCCGAGGCGGCCTGGCGGCAGGTCTCGGTGAGCGCGCAGGAGTGCATCGGCGCGCAGCGCTGCCCGTTCGGTTCCCGCTGCTTCGCCGAGCGGGCCCGGGACGCGGCGGCCCGGGCGGACATCGTGGTGACCAACCACGCGCTGCTGGCCATCGACGCCACCTCCGACATCGACGTGCTGCCCGAGCACGACGTCGTCATCATCGACGAGGCGCACGACCTGGTGGACCGGGTCACCTCGGCCACCACGGGGGAGCTGGCCGGTCCCGCCGTGGACACGGCCGCCCGTCGCGCCGGGCGGCTGACCGAGTCCGCCGCCGCGGAGGGCGCCGCCCCGGCGGCCGTGGCCGACCGGCTGCGCGAGGCGGCGGCCGCGCTGAGCATCGATCTCGGCGACGCGCCTGCGGGCCGGATGGACGAACTGCCTGACACGCTGGCCGCCACGCTTTCGTCCGTGCAGCAGGCGGCCGGGGCGTGCGCCGATGCGGTGCGAGCCAGCGCGGCGTCCGAGGAGGAAGACCCGCAGCGGATGGCGACGGCCCGGATGACGCTGGCCTCGCTGGATGAGCTGCAGCGCACCGCCACCCGGATCCTGGACGCGTTCGGCGAGCAGGTCACCGGTCGCGGCGAGGTGGTCTGGCTCGACCGGCCCCCGGACGACACGCGCCGGCCGCCGACGCTGCGGGTGGCGCCGCTCGAGGTCGGCCGGGTGCTGCGATCCCGGCTGTTCGGCGAGCGCACGGTGGCGCTCACCTCGGCCACGCTCGCCCTCGGCGGCTCGTTCGGCCCGCTGGCCATCCAGTGGGGGCTGCCGCTTAAGCCGTCCACCGACGACGAGGAGCACCTGGCGTGGAAGGGGATCGACGTCGGCTCGCCGTTCGACCACCCGCGCAGCGGCATCTTGTACGTGGCCCGCCATCTGCCGCCGCCGGGCCGCGATCAGCTGCCCGAGGCGTACCTGACCGAACTGGAGGAGCTCATCGACGCCGCGGGCGGCCGCACGCTCGGGCTGTTCTCCTCCATGCGAGCGGCCAAACAGGCGTCCGCGGCGCTGCGGGAGCGGATCAGCCAGCCGCTGCTGTGCCAGGGCGACGACCTCACCGCCCAGCTGGTCAAGGAGTTCTCCGAGGACGAGCCGACCTGCCTGTTCGGCACGCTGTCGCTGTGGCAGGGCGTGGACGTGCCGGGGGACTCGCTGCGGCTCGTGGTCATCGACCGGATCCCGTTCCCCCGGCCCGACGACCCGCTCGCCTCGGCCCGCCAGCGGGCGGTGGCCGCCCGCGGCGGTAACGGGTTCATGGCGGTCGCGGCGTCGCAGGCCGCGCTGCTGCTGGCCCAGGGCGCCGGACGGCTGCTGCGGACGATGACGGACCGCGGCGTGGTCGCCGTCCTAGATCCCCGGCTGGTGACCGCCCGCTACGGCGATTTCCTCCGCGCGTCGCTGCCCCCGTTCTGGACCACCACCGACCCCGCCCTCGTCCGTGCCGCCCTGCGCCGCCTGACCGCCCGGGTCAACCCCTTACCGGCTGGTTACTGCGGGCGCCCTGATGCGGATGAAACTCCGGCTGCTGGGTAACATTTTGGGAACTACCGGCTTAAGAGATCCGTTTCTCCTTCAGGACTGGCCACCCCAGTAGCGGCGGGAGGTCACGCATGCGGAGCCAGCCGCGGGGCGGCAAGCGGCACGTGCTCCGCTGGGTTGCCGTCGCGGCCGTCGTCATCGTCGCCGCGGGCACGCTGACCGCGTACCTGAAGTACCGCGCCGTCTACGACAGCATCACCCGCGTCACGGTGCCGTCGACCGCGCTCGGCCACCGGCCGCCGGTATACAGCACCAACTCCCTGAACATCCTGGTCTACGGCACCGACAGCCGGGCCGGCCTGACCCCGCACCAGCAGTACATCCTGCGCACCGGCCATGACCAGGGCAACAACACCGACACGATCATGCTCGTGCACATCTCGCCGGGCCGGCACGGGATCACGGTGATGAGCATCCCGCGCGACACCATGGTCCCGGTGTACCAGTGCGACAGCGGCCCCGGCTACACGGGCCAGCAGGCCAACCCGGCCGGCGCCGTGCAGATCAACGCGCTGCTCCAGATCGGCGGTCCGACCTGCCTGTGGAAGACGGTCGAGCAGGTAACCGGCATCCGCATCGACCACTTCATCGGGATCGGCATGCTCGGCTTCGTCAAGGTCGTCGACGACCTCGGCGGCGTCAACGTCTGCGTGCCGTTCAACGTGAACGATCCCGTGTCCGGCCTGAACCTCAACTCGGGCGAGCATCACATCAACGGCATCCAGGCGCTGGCCTTCTGGCGGACCCGCGAGGACATCGGCAACGGTTCCGACCTGGAGCGGATCCAGCGTGACCAGTTCATGTCCGCCCAGGTGGTCAAGGGGGTGCTGCACAGCGGCCTGCTGTCCAGCCCGATCAGGCTGCTGAACGTGGTCACCGACGCGGCTGCCTCGATGACCACGGACGCCGGCATGACGGTCTCGGACCTGCTGCAGATCGGGGAGAGCTTCCGCAACCTGTCGGGTAAGAACGTCCAGTTCGTCACGGCACCGAACCAGCCGTGGACGCCGAACCCCAACCGGGTCCAGTTCCTGCAGCCCCAGGCCAGCCAGGTGTTCGCGGCCATCGCCCGGGACAGAACGGTGCCGAAGGTCTCGACCACCCCGGCGCCGTCCTCCTCGGGCGGCGCGCAGGTCCTCACCACCAGCCCGGCCAACGTCAAGGTCGAGGTGCTGAACGGCTCCGGCGTCGCGCACCTCGCCAGCGAGGCGGCCGCCGGGCTGACCAGCCGCGGCTTCGACGTGACCGGCACCGGCGACGCACCGAACTTCGCCTACACCAACTCGGTCATCGAGTACTCCTCGGCCGCCGACATGGCCGCGGTGAACACCCTCAAGAAGGAACTCACCAACGTCACCTCCTTGCAGGTGGCCAGCCTCACTCCCGGCACCGTCGCCCTGATCCTGGGCTCCGACTTCACCAGCTTGGTCCCGGCCACCCCGGTGACGCCGCAGGCGTCCGCCATCCCGACCGTCCAGGCGTCGCAGGCGGCGGCCGCCGCGAGCCCGTCCGCCTCCGCGTCCTCCTCCGGCGTGGCCAGCCTGGCCCAGTCCAACGGCGGCATCACCGCCGCCGCGGCTTGCACCAGCGACGGCTCGGCCTTCGCCGGCCCGCTCAGTCCCTTACTAATGGGCCCTCGCTCACCGGGGTCATGAGGCTCATTGGGGCGGGATGGCGCTGGCGTCGCTGACCGCCTCCGGGAGCCTGCGCATGCTGGTAACCCGCCGGTCCGCGAGTTTGGCCGGGTGCCCGGTGAGGTCACGGTCCACCCACACCGAACGCAGTCCCATCCGGGCCGCGGGCATTATGTCGTGCACCCAGCTGTTGGCCACGTGAATCCAGTTCGCCCTGGTGGCCCCGGTCTTCTCCGCGAATTTCCTGAAGTGTGCGAGGTCCGGCTTGTAGCTGTGCACTTCCTCCGCCGTAACCCACAGGTCAAACGGCGCGGGCATCCGCGCCTGAGTGGCGGCGAACAGGTCGTCATCGCAGTTCGTCAAGAACGCCAGCCGCCAGCCGTGTCCGGCCAGCGCGGTCAGGGCGGGACCGGCGTCGTCGAATATCTGCATATCGGGCCAGGCCCGGACGAATGCGTCCTGTTCGTCGCGGGGCAGCGCGACGTGCTCGCGCCCGGCCGCCCGCGCCAGCCCGTCGGTGAGCACCTCCCGGTAGGGGCGCCAGCCGGGGCCGGCCTCGATCTCAAGCTCCACCTGGTGGTACGCGGCGAGCAGCCGGCCAGCGTCGGTCCCCGCGATCGCCTCAAGGGCCGCGCTCATGCACGTGTTCCAGTCCGCGACCGTCCCGTAGCAATCGAACGTCAGCCACTTGTCCGCCATCGCTAACCTCCGTGAGCCGCCCACCCCAGCATCCCACCTCGTCTCTGGCGAACGTATCGGATGGCCGCTCACTGGAATCCCCCGCCTTCAGGCGGGGGAGGATGTCAAGGGGGAAGTGAGCAAGGAGGCAGTCATGGCCGACGTCGCCGTCCGCCCGCACGAGACCGGCGCGGGGGAGTACACGTACCAGCCGGGCTTCGGGAACGAGTTCGCCAGCGAGGCGGTACCCGGGGCGCTGCCCGCGGGCCGCAACTCACCGCAGCGCGCGCCCCTCGGCCTGTTCGCGGAGCAGCTCAGCGGGACCGCGTTCACCCAGCCGCGCGCGGTCAACCGTCGGACCTGGGTCTACCGGATCATGCCCTCGGCGGCGCACCCGAAGTTCTCCCGCATCGGCCACGGGACGCTGCGGGGCACCCCGTTCGACGAGATCGAGCCCGACCCGAACCGGCTCCGCTGGGACGCCCTGCCGATGCCCGCCGCCGGCACCGACTTCATCGACGGACTGTTCACGATGGGCGGCAACGGCGACCTCAGGACGCGCAACGGGATGGCCGCGCACCTGTACGCCGCGAACCGGTCCATGACCGACAGGTACTTCACCGACGCCGACGGCGAGCTGCTGTTCGTGCCCGAGCACGGCCCGGTCCTGCTGCGCACCGAGCTGGGGCCGCTCGCGGTGGCGCCGGGCGAGATCGCGGTGGTGCCGCGCGGCATCAGGTTCCGGGTGGAACTGCCGGCCGGGCCCGCCCGCGGCTACTTGTGCGAGAACTTCGGCGCCGCGTTCACGCTGCCCGAACGCGGACCGATCGGGGCGAACGGCCTGGCCAACGAGCGCGATTTCCTGGCCCCGACGGCGGCCTATGAGGACCGGGCGGGGAGCGTGCAGGTCGTCCAGAAGTTCGGCGGGAACCTGTGGGCCGCCGACTACGACCACTCACCGCTGGACGTGGTCGGCTGGCACGGGAACTACGCGCCGTACAAGTACGACACCGCGAACTTCATGGCGATCGGCACGATCAGCTTCGACCACCCGGACCCGTCCATCTTCACCGTGCTCACCTCGCCGAGCGAGCTGGCCGGGCTGGCCAACGTGGACTTCGTCATCTTCCCGCCGCGCTGGCTGGTCGGCGAGGACACCTTCCGCCCGCCCTGGTACCACCGCAACATCATGTCCGAGTTCATGGGCTTGGTGCGCGGCGTCTACGACGCCAAGGCCGAGGGTTTCTCACCCGGCGGGGCCAGCCTGCACAACACCTTCGCCTCGCACGGCCCGGACGCCGAGACGTTCGCCAGGGCCAGCACGGCCGAGCTGCGGCCGCAGAAGATCGACGGCACGCTGGCGTTCATGTTCGAGAGCCGCTGGATGATCGTGCCGACCCGGCAGGCCATGGAGGCGGGCCACCGCCAAGACGATTACGACGCCGTCTGGGGCGACCTGACCCGTTCCTTCAGCACGTAGCCTAAGGCGCGGAGGCAAAATGTACATTCCCGCCCATTTCGCGGCCGACGAGGCCACGGTGCGCGAGCTGCTGGCCAAGCACGGCGCGGCCGACCTGATCACGGTGACCGCGGATGGCCTGCTGGCCACGATGCTGCCGTTCGCGTACGACCCGGCAGCGGGCGAGCAGGGCACGCTGTACGGCCATGTGGCCCGGAACAACGACCAGTGGCGCAAGCCGGCCCTCGGTGAGTCGCTGGTCATCGTGCGCGGCCCGGACGCCTACGTGTCCCCGTCCTGGTACGCCGCCAAGGCCGAACACGGCCGCGTCGTCCCGACCTGGAACTACGTCACGGCGCACGTCTACGGCCGCCTCATCGTGCACGACGACCCGGACTGGGTCGAGGACGTCGTCCGGCGCCTGACGGCCAAGCACGAGGCGGCCCGGCTGGCCTCGCCGGGCCAGCCGCCCGCCTGGTCGGTGGACGACGCGCCGCGCGCGTTCATCGAGGGCCAGCTGCGCGCGATCGTCGGCCTGGAGCTGCAGATCACCCGGGTTGAGGCCAAGTCCAAGCTCAGCCAGAACCGCCCGGTGACCGACGTCGCGGGCATCGTGACGGGCCTGTCCGCGCGGGGCGAGGAGCGCAGTGCGGCCGCCGTCGAGCACGCCAACGACGAGCGCGTCCGTAACCACCAGGCCGGCCAGAGCGCCAAGGTATAGCGGTTCTGGCCGGCCGCGGGGCACGCACTAGGCCCGTTCGGCCTAAAGACCGGCTACGACGGGGATGACGTCGGTGGCGATCACCTCGAGCGGGATGACCTGCCAGACGTTGGCCACCGCGCCGATCGCGGCGCCGAAGCCCATCTCGGCCAGTTGGCCGAGCCGGTCGATGACCTCGGCGGTCTTCTCGCCCTTCTCGCCGACGTCGAAGATGAAGTAGCAGGTCTTGGTGATCTCGTCGTAGTCGCGGCCCTCGGCGTCGCAGTGGGCGCGCAGCACGTCCAGCTTGCGGGCCAGGTCCGGGCCGGGGAACAGGTTGCACGCGTCGGCGTACTTGGCCACGAAGCGCAGCGTCTTCTTCTCCCCGCTGCCGCCGATCATGATCGGCGGGTGCGGCCTGGCCAGCGATTGCGGTGAGTTCAGCGGCCGCTCGAGCTGGTAGTACTTGCTCCGGTACGGGCTCTCGTCGCCGCGCCACATCTGCAGGCAGATCTGCAGGGTTTCCTCGAGCCGCTCGAAGCGTTCGGCGACGGGCGGGAAGGGGATGCCGAGCCCGCGCGCCTCCTCCTCGTTCCACGCGGCGCCGATGCCGAGCCAGGCACGGCCGCCGGACAGCACGTCCAGCGTGGTGACGATCTTCGCCAGCACGCCGGGGTTCCGGTACACCGCGCCGGTCACCAGCGTGAGCAGCTTGGTCCGTGACGTGCAGGCCGCGAGGTAGCCGAGCGTGGTGTAGGCCTCGAGCATCTCGCGCTCGGGCGGCCCTATCGAGCGGATCTGGAAGAAGTGGTCCATGACCGCGATGAACTCGAACCCGCCCTCGTCGGCGGTGCGGGCCACGGTGGCCAGGTCCGCGCCGAGCCGCGGCGGCCCGCCCGGGGTGGTGAAATCAGGGATCTGCAGGCCAATCTTCATGATCCCTAGCCTTTCACGGCGTCCGGTAGCGCTCGTACAGGGCCTTCAGCGACCGCAGGAACGCCTCGCCGTCGGCCTGCGGCAGGGCCGCCAGGACCTCCTGCTCGCTGTCGCGGATCGCGGCCTCCACGGATCGCCGCAGCCGGTCGCCCGCGGGGGTCAGCGAGAGCAGGTGCACCCGCCGGTCGGCGGTGTCCGGCTGGCGCTGAATCAGCCCGCGCTCCTGCAGGTCATCCAGGACGCCGATGATGCGGCTCTTGTCCGCCTTGATGGCCTGCGCCAGCGCGGCCTGAGTCCGCACCGGCTGCTCGGCCAGCGCGGTCAGCACGACGTAACCCCACATCGAGATGTCGTGCGCCTGCAGGGCTGGCTCCTCGCGCGCGACCAGCGCCCTGGCCAGGGGCACGAACATCGCGGCCAGGTCACGTCGGTCGTCCGGGAACGCGGTCATCGTGGCGAATGATAACAGCCCGCCGATGATAGATGTTTGCTTATCATAAGTAGTAGCTTATAATAAGCAACGGAGGTACGTTCCTATGACTACCGAAAACACGGTTCCTTCCTGGCCCCAGTGACCGCTGGGGTTACCGTAGGCCGATGGGCACCGAACGAGCGGACGCGGTCATCGTCGGCGCCGGGCTGGCTGGGTCGGCCGCGGCACGCGCCCTGGCCAGCCGGGGACGTTCGGTGGTGCTCGCGGAGGCGTTCCAGCCCGGGCACCGGCGCGGCAGTTCGCACGGCAGCGCCCGGATCTTCCGGCGGGCCTACCCGGACCCGCTCTACGTGCGGCTGACCGGCCAGGCCGAGGTGCTGTGGCGGCAGCTAGCGGACGAGGCGGGCGAGGACCTGGTGACGACCACCGGCGCGGTCGACTACGGCCCGGCTCTCCCCGGGACGATGTACGAGATCATGACCGGGTTCGGGGTGCCCGCGGAACTCATGAAGGCCGAGGCGGCCGCCGAACGCTGGCCCGGCATATCGTTCGGCCGCGACCCGGTCCTGTATCACCCCGACGGCGGGGTGATCGACCCGGAGCGCGCGATGGCGGCGATGCGCGCGATCGCCGCCGCGCGCGGCGCGCGCATCTGCTACGGCTCGCGGGTCCTGCGGGTCGAAGCGGACGCCGCGGGCGCGACGGTGTACACGGCGGACCGCTCATGGCGCGCACCGGTGGTGATCGTTGCCGCGGGGCCGTGGCTGGAACCGCTGCTCGGCGGGCAGGTGCCGCTGCCGCCGCTGGCGGTGACCCAGACACAGGCCTTCCATTTCGCCCCGCGAGGCCCGGCGCCGTGGCCGGCGTTCATCTGCCACGACGAGGTGGTCATGTACGGGCTGCCGGCCGGGAGGGACGGCGAGGTGCCCGGCGCGGTCAAGATCGGCGAGCACGGCCATGGCACGGTCACCACCAGCGACGGCCGGGACGGGATCGTCGGCCCGGCCGCCCGGGACCGGGTCCGCGCGTTCGTCCGGGAGCGGCTCGGCGGCCTGGACCCGTCGCCCGTCGGCGAGGTGACGTGCCTGTACACCTCGACGGCCAGCGAGGACTTCATCCTGGACCGCCACGGGCCGTTCGTCGTCTGCTCGCCGTGCTCGGGTCACGGCGCCAAGTTCGCGCCGCTCGTCGGCGAGATCGCCGCCGACCTGGCCTGCGGCGGCGCCTGGCCGGACCGCCGCTTCACCTTCGCGGCGCACGCGCATGGGCGCGAAAACCAATGAGTGTGACACTCTCATGAATCTATTAATGAGAGTGCCACACTCATTGGCTCGTGGGAGGCCGGGAGCGGTGCGGATGGGGAGAGGGCCAAAGCTGGCCACGATCATGGTCCGCCTCAGGGAATCCGGGGGTGCGGGCCAGGATGGCCCGAATCAGCAGGTGGATATCGGGCGTATACGGCGAGCCTGCTTGCCGGCGCCCGGTCGAGGCCCTAGAGTCCAACGCAGGTTCCGAGGGCATCGTCCCGGCCTTAGCACGGGAGGTTCGCGCTGGTGGCAGCAACGCGTATGACCGAGCCCCAGGCAGGAGAACTGGGTCCGACCGGGAGGCCGTTGTCTGGCTTCCCCGATCCCGAGCCGATCGTGGTACACGGCCCCGCCCGCATCATCGCGGTCTGCAACCAGAAGGGTGGCGTCGGTAAGACCACCACCACGATAAACCTCGGCGCCGCCCTGGCCGAGCAGGGCCGCCGGGTGCTGCTCGTCGACTTCGACCCGCAGGGCGCGTTGTCGGTCGGCCTCGGCATCCAGCCGCACGACATCGATAACACGGTCTACAACCTGCTGATGGAGCGTGACGTCACTGCGCACGACGTGCTGTTTAAGACCAGCGTCGACGGCATGGACCTGATGCCCAGCAACATCGACCTGTCCGGCGCCGAGGTCCAGCTGGTGCACGAAGTCGGCCGGGAGTACGTGCTCGGCGGGGTGCTGCAGCCGCTGATGCCGGACTACGACATGATCATGATTGACTGCCAGCCGTCCCTGGGCCTGCTGACCATCAACGCGCTCGCCTGCGCGGACAGCGTGATCATCCCGATGGAGTGCGAGTACTTCGCGATGCGCGGCGTGGCCCTGCTGATGGAGACCATCGACAAGGTTTCGCGTCGGCTGAACCCCAAGCTCACGATCGACGGCTTGCTCGCCACTATGTACGATTCACGGACGCTTCATACCCGTGAGGTCCTGGCCAGCATGGTCAACGGATTCGGCGACAAGGTTTTTCATACTGTAATCAACCGCACGGTGAGGTTCCCGGACGCTACGGTGGCCGGAGAGCCTATTACCAGCTTCGATTCCGGGTCAACGGGGGCTCATTCCTACCGGGAGCTGGCCAAGGAGGTACTGGAGCGGTGGCGGCAGGCAGGAGACGATCACGGAGGGTAAGCCTTCCCGGGGTCGCTGAACTCTTGCGTCCTGCCGCCCCGGGCCCGGACGGGGGCGACCAGCGCCAGGCCAGCGGCCGGGAGAAGCACACCCAGAAGATCACCGTCTACCTGTCCGCCGAGGAGCTTCTCGACCTGGAACGCGCCCGGCTCGCGCTGCTGCGTTACGGTGCCGCCGCCGACCGGGGCCGGATCGTCCGGGAGGCGATCGCCGTGCTCCTCGCCGACCTCGACGCCCGCGGAAAGGACAGCCTCCTGGCCCGCCGCATCGCCAGCGCCAACGCTAACAATGCCGACTCCAACGGTGCTCCTGATCAGCCGAACGGAACGAGCGAATCCGCGCTCTAGCCAAACCAGCTACCGTCATAACCGTGAGCACGGAAAGGGAGCTAACTGGCGACCCGGACGGCGCGGAGAGCGCGGCCCGGTCGAGCGCCTTCCAGGTGCACCTGGACGTGTTCGAGGGGCCCTTCGACCTGCTGCTCGCGCTGATCTCCAAGCACAAGCTGGACATCACCGAGGTCGCCCTCTCCCAGGTCACCGACGAGTTCATCGCCTACATCTCGGAGCGCTCCGACGGCTGGGACCTGGACCAAGTCAGCCACTTCCTGGTCGTCGCGGCCACTCTGCTCGACCTGAAGGCCGCCCGGCTGCTGCCGTCGGGGGAGGTGGAGGACGAGGAGGACCTCGCCCTGCTCGAGGCCAGGGACCTGCTGTTCGCCCGGCTGCTGCAGTACCGCGCGTACAAGGAAGTCGCGGCCATCTTCGCCGCCCGGATGACCGCCGCGGCCCGCCGGTTCCCGCGCCGGGTCCCGCTCGAGCCCCGGTTCGCCCAGTTGCTCCCCGAGGTGCTGCTCGG
>Ga0074046_10003020_pt1 | contig 14275 bp, 17 predicted proteins | sample BogForMeECP23OM3_FD_94441 | JGI IMG/M metagenome (GOLD analysis project Ga0074046, IMG submission 94441) | Bog forest soil microbial communities from Calvert Island, British Columbia, Canada - Bog Forest MetaG ECP23OM3 | ecosystem: Environmental > Terrestrial > Soil > Wetlands ...
CCATCCCTGGCACGGGTTTACTCAGCTTCGCTGTCCTTGCTCTGGCGGGAGCGATGACCAGGATGCGAGGCTTCCTGTCGATATAATCGCCGCGAACCCTTACCCTCATCAATCACCGAGACGAAAGCGCCAGTCTGGGTTATCGCCCGGCGATGTCTGTTGCAAGGCGTAGACCGGGCCGAAGCGCTTATTTAGTTGACAAGAAGCCTACCGCCGGTGTGGGTCAGCACTTCATGCGAAAGGGCAGACACAGATTTCAGGGTCGCGAGGCGATAATGACAAAAGCGGGGTGGGCAGAGGCCTAGCCGCATGGGGGTTTGGGTGGAAGGACAACTTCCAACAGAATTTACCAAAGGCATAAGGCCGCTGATCAAAGCACAGGACACCGGACACGCGCGGCCAAAGGGGTAACCACGACGTGAGCTCGGATTGCCATCGTTGATGGCGCATCGGCATTGCCTCTCCAGAGCCCTGATCGAGCATGACAAGGAACGAGTGGTCGGGATCACCTTGCGGGCGCTCCGCCTTTTCCCGAACTTGATTGAGGTATGAGACGACCTGAAGTTTGCCGACGATTAGGATGCGGCGAACATCCTCGGGCTTCGCCGAGAAGGACAGCGCAGTGCTGGACAAACTCGGCCCGTCATCCCCCCACCAGGCGGGCCGAAGTGCCCGTAGAGATTCGGGATGGACTATGACCTGTTCCTGATCGATGGGAACCGCGTAGAGGTCCCACACTCCTGGACTTCCCGCTCGTTCTCCGGCGTTGAGCTTGAGGACGTATTCGATAATCTCTGACTGAACATCGGCAACGGGCACTTCTCCCAGATGAATGAGGGGATGCCATGAAGTGCTCCGCGTCCCGATAACCTGCGTCAACGTTTCCATAATTTGCCGGAGTTCCGTCTGCCGCTCCTTAACCATTGCCGTCTTGACTTCGGCATCAACAGGATCACTGCCCCACCAAGCTCGAATATCAGCTGAGCGAGACTCGCTTTCCTTGAGAAACTCGACGCGGGCTCCGAGGTGTGTCAACAACGCCCCTGCATGGATAACGCTCCAATCGGAGGCATCGACTTTGCCATTCTTCGATTTTCGGAGGATGCGCTTGAGACTTTCATTCGCGCCGAGGACGGCTAACGGCCAACCCATCTGCACTAGCCTTTGCGCTTGGATTTGCTGAAAGTCGGCAGGTGGCATCCACTCATTGACGCCCGGCAGGGCCGCGTAGGCATTCACCGCCGCCTCACCCAATGGAGAAAGAGGTACGGGAAGAAGATCACGGATCGCGTCAACAAGGGCCATCTGATCAAGGAAAGAATGTTCCGAACGGCCATGACCCTACCGTATCCGCACCCACATGACCAGAGCCTGCGGAATGACAGCTTCGAGTCAGGGGCCTCCCAAGTATTTAATTGCCCGGACAAGGGTTTGTCTATCTCGGCGGAATTTATGCCCTCGCTAACGAGTCTGGTCTTGCAGTTTCAGCCGCACAGATTTGCTCAACACGAGCATTTCCGCTCTCGACCCTCCTGAGACAAATGCTGTCATCCGCCGCGAACGCTCGCGCCGAAGCTGTTTGATTGAGGGTTCGATCTCAGCACCGGGCCAGCCGAGGCCCACTTTTTGCGTGAAATTTATGCACGCACGCGACGACGACCAGCGAGCACTTGCCGCGCCTTCCTCCGCCGTAGCTACGCAGCGGCGCAAGCCCTCGACCTCGACCTTGGCCTTACATCACCGCGGCTATCGATGCCGCAAGCGCTCCGCCTCGACCGACTAAACCCCACTCGAAATTGATGCTAGTGTGGGGGTTCTCGTGGGGGAAAACCAGACATCATCAAAAAACGCCTGATTATATTGGATTTTCATCGTGTTGATGGCGGAGTGCTTATCATCCGCAGTGCTTCCGCCCCACGATGGAGGCATCCGCCGACGCCTCGACTAACAGCCGCGCCATCGCTTGCCATCGACCTCGACCTTAGCCGTACAGCTAGAGCGCGGTCATACGACGCCGACCGGGGGTGGGGTTTGCGCCGGGGCACTTTGTGGGTGCCGGTGGCCTCGCGATGAACACAGCCATGCTCTCCGTAATCCGCTGCTTCAAAAAATTCGAGCCGCGGCGTATTTCTTGCCGAAGGGGGTGGGGTTTTTCGAGTCGCCTTCTGGGGGGCGGGTGCGGCTCGTCAAAAACTCCCCGCCAACCCTATGGCCAGCCTCTCATAGAAACTTAACCGTACGGTCCCGAGTCAACGCGAGCAGGGTGTTTACTAACAGGTTTCAATTGCCCGAGAAAAGCGGGGGGTGAACCCATTTTCCAATTTTCTGAAACTGCGATAAGGAAAGCTCTTAACTGGGGGGCGAAGCCTGCCCAGTACAATAAAGGTGCTAAACCGTGAGGATGTTGCTGCTAATCCTTTTTTCGCTGGTGCTGTGCAGTTCGGTTTCGGCTGAGTCTGATCTGTGGAAAAATGGCTTTTTTTACAAACCGCCTGCGCAGCAAGAGAATAAAGGGCACAACGAAACACCAATCTCGCCGACGCAATACGAAGACAGCGTAGCGGCCTACGAGAACCAGGAATACGACAAGGCTTATTCGCTCCTGCTGCCGCTGGCTGAAAAGGGAAATCCTAAAGCTGAGTTGCGACTTGGTCGGATCTGTCTTTGCGGATCTGGATGGATATTTGGATGCGGAGGCGGCATTATGAGTCCCTCTCGGGAAATTGAGGCGGCCACATGGTTGCGCTTGGCTGCAAAACATGGTGAGCCCGAAGCACAAAATCTCCTTTCCGCACAAGGCCCAGAACCTTCGTCCGCACTTTGCCTGATGTTGAGGGACGCGGAGTGCACAAAAGCTGCGAAGATTGAGCTTCCAAAAGGTTTGCCGAATCAACATCGGTGGGCCTATCTGGCCGCGCTTGATGGCGATGCGGAGTGCCAATACTTCGTTGGGCAAGAGCTGGACGGCCTCACCTCGGTCTATTGGTTAAGGAGAGCCGCCGAGCAAGGCCTGCCTGATGCTCAATTTCTTCTCGCATCAAGTTTGCGCTTTGGCCACGGTGTCGCAAAAAACGAATTCGAGTCCGCAAGCTGGATGCGCCGCGCGGCAGAACAAGGTCACGGCTTTGCTCAGTCCTCGCTAGCCGACCTCTATTATTTCGGGCGAGGCGTTCCGCAGGATTATTTCAAAGCATATTTATGGGCAGAAGTGGCCGCTACTAACTTGCCCCCCGACGGCCGCGACAGCATCTACGAATCCCTTGACCAGTACAGCGAGCGTTTAACGCCATCCCAAATCATCGACGCGAAGCGTCTAGCCGCGTTGTGGAAACCAAAGCCTGAACGGCGGTCGGCAAGCGTTGCGATGTTTCCGTCAAACGTTGCCGAGCCTCGCTCGGGAGCTGAAAAAGCGCCGTTACCTTTTCAAACGAACATTGAGATAACGGCTCTAGGGAACGAGAAAGCGTGCGATGGACTTCGCGTGCCGGTGGGCCTGTCGGGCGAGAGGCCCTGCATGCGGCCCGGCTCGGGGCAGAGTTTTCGCGATTGCCCAGATTGCCCCGAAATGGTGGTCGTCCCGGCCGGTAGTTTCACGATGGGATCGCCGGAGAATGAACCGGATCGCGATAGCGATGAAGGCCCGCAGCATCGGGTCACGATCCCGAAGCCATTCGCGGTCGGCAAATTCGCGGTGACGTTCGCAGAATGGGACGCCTGTGTCTCTGGCGGTGGCTGCGATGGTTATAAGCCGGAAAATCGGAGCTGGAACGACGACCAGCCTGTAATCAACGTAAGCTGGAACGACGCGCAAGCCTATATAAAGTGGCTAACCGCCAAGACGGGTAAGACCTATCGCCTGCTTTCCGAAGCTGAGTTCGAATATGCGGCGCGGGCGGGAACCGAAACGCCGTACCGGTGGGGATCGTCTCTTACGCCGGATCAGGCAAACTACTCTGGTACATATGCCTATGGGACGATGCCTGTGGAATCGTTTAAGCCAAACCCCTGGGGCCTCTATCAGGTTCACGGCAATGTCTGGATTCTGACAGAAGACTGTCACAACGACAGCTATAAAGATGCCCCCACGGATGGCTCAGCGAGCACAAACGAAAATTGCAGTTTTCGTGTTATTCGTGGCGGGTCCTTTTACAGCAATCCAAAGCTTCTGCGGGCGGCCGCGCGCTTCTGGAGCAAGCCAGACATCCGGAGTTTCAATATTGGCTTCCGGCTTGCTAGAACGTTGCTTGTGACCACGAATGCTGTGGACCAAACCCGAACGGGTTTGCCCTTGGATTTGGATTACTCCATGTCAAGCCAACAAGTGCTCTCTCACCTCAAGCTTCTTGATATGTATCGGGTTGAGAGCGGCAAAGAGGACGCTATCACATACATAACGCCTGCGCCTGACACGGATACGAAAAACGGGCTATTCCTTCAGTTTAAGAATGACAAGCTTGTAGAAATCGCGTCCATGAAAACAGAAATGGATGAGGCACTGTATAATAGATATGTGAGCCGGCTTTTGGAAGTGACTCAACAATGGAAATCCCAAGGAGTCGAGAGCGTATATGAAAGCAAGGCCAGCTCCTATTATTTGTACAGGGATAACAGGTCTTATATGACAATAAGTGGCGGTACAGTAACAGGGAAGACTGGAAGATTTAGTGTCACGACTACCTTTTCTGAAAAGAGATTCTTTGAGGATTCGCCCCGCCGATAAAAGTAAGCTGACACGAAGCGACCTCGCGGCTGCGAGCGATTTCAGGAAGGGGGTGGGTTTTGAGGTGGCCATGTTCGGGTCGCCATGCCCCGAAACGCTGACGGCACCACATGGTCCGGGCCCTCACAATTCCGCGCCCAAAAAAGGGGCTGTGCTGCCTCAAGTCCACGCTTCAACCGAAGCCTATGAACGAGCTCGGCGGCGATTGTCTCGTGCCATGGAGGCTCCAACGTGGTACTCAATCCCCGCGGCCGCACTCGGGTCATTGCTTGAGTACCACGATGAAGCACCCCGCCTTGAAACCGGGATAAGCTCAGAATGCTGTCGAGCGTCGCAGCGACTTGCCCAGCGTGATCCTGCCTGTAGTCGTCATAGCGTCGAACCGTGTCGAGCGATGCATGACGGCTGAATGCACGCGCCTTGCGATAATCGCCATTGAAGGCATCGAGTGCGCTTGTGATGGCGGTGTGACGCAATCCATGCGGACGGGCCTTCACGCCAGACTTTGCGCCAAGCTGATCGCGGACGATGTGATAAATGCCGGACCCTGACAACCTTTGATCGTGCGTGTTCCTGTCGAGCGCAATAAAGAGCGGCGAAGCCATATCATGATCGCCGCGCACAGCAAGCCAATCCTCAAGCGCTGGCTTTGTGTTCGCCGGGATCGTCAAGGCTCGCGCTCAGTGCGCCCTTTGCCGAGAACAAGCAGCGTTCCGCGCGCCAAGTCGACGTGCCCGACGTTAAGGCTCTCGATCTCACCGCGACGAAGCCCAAGGCCATAGCCAGCCGGATAATCGCCGAATCACGAGTGGCTTTCTGTGGCTTCTCGTCCTTAGCGATCTAAAGCAGGCTTTGAACGCCTCGAATTCCTGGGCCTCGCGTGTCACGGTACGCCTTCGCCTTCACGCCCTTCGCCTCAAGACGAAGCTTCGTCAGACCAACGCGCCTAGCGTAAGACACAAGCGAATTGATAGCGCTCATGCTGCGATTGACCGACGACGGCGAAAGTTTGCGTTCAAGCTTATCCGCGCGCCACTTATCGACAACCGCGAGGGCCTGCCCATCGTCCAGCCGCAAGAACGCGGCTACGGCCAGCGCCGAGTCCTCGTGACCGGCAAAGGCTGCGAACGACTCCACCTCACGGGCATATGCGCGCCGTGTGTTCTCGCTCGCAAAGCCTGCAAGCCACAGGGCGAGCGCATCGCTCACCTTCTCGCGCGCCGCCGTCTCGGTGATGAGTGCGGCGCCGAACCCACGAACGACGGGCCAAGCCATATTCATGCCCGCCTCCATCCCATCTTGCGAACGATCCAAAGGTAGACTCTTTCAATCATTGATCTGCGCGCCGGAAGCAAGAAGCCTTCGCGTGTGTACTCCGAAGGCTCATCCCACCGCCAGTTCGGCGGGAATGCCGGTGATTGCTTGCGTCCGCCGTAAGGCGGAAGATTGCAGCGCGGGACCGGATGAAGCGGGGCCGGTATCATGACTTGCCGCCTTTCTTGCCCTTGCGCCAAACATCAAGTCCACGCCTGACCAACTCTCTGATGGCTTCGGCCTGACTGCCGCACCGCTCGCCAAAGCGGAAGTCGTTGATCTCCTTGACCATCGCCTCAGACATTGGGGTGATGACCCTCTTCGATAGCGGCCCCTGTTCGCCTTCCATGCCGATTGCACCTTCGTTGCTGTTTTCCATGCTCATAACATAGCACAGTGACATATGTTATATACAAGTGGCATAAGTTTGACACATTGGGGATTAATCGCAGAGTGGAGCAAGGTGGGGCGAAGCCTCGATCATGGGCACGCCCCAAGGCGGACCGGACCGTGGTACTCCAGAGACGATCCGAGTGCGGCCTTTGGCGATCTCCCGTAGTCGGCGGCATCACGAAGGATGGACCGACGCCAGCCGTCATTATGGCCTAGCTTCATCCGCCGCGATGACGCGCAACGGGGTGGGTGTTGCGCCGCGAGGCACCTTCGGGGTGCCGACCCCCTCGCGTCGAACATCCTCCCAACCCTACGGTCTTTCCCCTCAAAAAGCGGTCCCGTTTTTTTTCGGGGCCTCTCAAAAAGCTGGCAGACTCCATACTTTCCTGCTGCCGCTTTTTCGCGGCCGCCGCCCGCCGTTGTGTTAATTTTTAATCAAGTTTTGCGTGAACCTGATTCCGCCGCCTCTTCATCCCGGCGACGAAGGGGGAACTCGACCAGATTAAATCGGACGCGGCGGCAAGCCTCGAACTCGCCAAGGCGAACATCAACGGACAGTTTCAGGCGGTCAGCGTCAAGATCGACGCTCTGCACTCGACGATCTCCGACACGAAGTCAGACGTGAAGGAAGTGCGCGGCGACATGAAAGAACTCCTGCGACGCTCTGAGCCTCGCATAGAAGCCTCAGAGCAGCCCCGGCTCCACCCGCTCACCGAAAGCCTGTGGTCCGTGAGCCTGTAAGCACCGGCATTATCCCGTGGCTCACGCATTGACCTGTACGGCTTTCCCCTACCCTCTTCAAAAGTGAAGAGCCTGAAATCATTATCGTTTTTGGTTGCCTCAATGATTCCTCTGATGCTGCGATCGAGCCAGTAAAAATCACCTGCGGTAATGTATCCGCCACCAAGTCAATGAAATCAGGGGTTTTTTGATGGTCGTTAAAATTACCCCCCGCGCCGCCCCACGCTAGCGTCAATTTCGGGCCGCTTGTAGCGATATCGATACACCATGTGGTGTAACTTCTTGAGGGGGCGTCCCCACGTGGGGACGCAGGACTAAATCGGCGATATCGCCGATATCGGCGCGGGCGCAAATTGGGGAGAATTTCCCCAACTCACATTCATCCTCTCTCACGCGTCTTTCTATGGTTCAAAACCATATCAAGCGCGCTTCACCCGGACATAGTCATAGGACATGGCGTCACATAATTCCTTGACCTGCTCCTCGGCAATCTCCTCGGCTGTCTGAGGTTCCCGCCAAGAACACTCCCGGCGCTGCCGTTCGACCTCCGCCCGGATCATCTTGCTGACTTCGGCCGAGAACGTCACCGTGACGCGCTCGTGCAGCTTGACCACGTTCTCTTCCGTCGTGGTGAACATATCAGTGTCACCGACCTTTCGAAGCGCCTTGAGGACGAGGTTGATCTGATATCGCGATATCACTTCGCTCCCGATCGATGCCTGAACTATGCGCGCCATCCAATCGGTATCGGTGAAATCCTCGCCGCCGATGATCACCTTTTCGCCCCGCTTCGTCTTGCCTGATTTGTCGTTCGTCATTTTAGCCTCTAAACTTTTGGTTGAGAATGTCGGTTGTAGTCTTAGTTATCGCAACCCTCCTTCCTGAAACTAAACGCTCCCGCTTCGGTTGCTGCGTTCGCGTTTTACACCTTCGCGTCCCCACGTGGGGACGAAACACGCCCGAAAGATGAACGCTGGCCATGGCACGGCGAGCATGATTAGCCATGGCCACGCCCTCAGAGAAGCTTCACCTGAGCCATGGCCACACCATGGCCTCTCGCCATGGCTCGAAGTGTCCGAAGTGTGCGCACATGTCGTCCTCACCCCCGGAATGACCACCCGTCCCCCTCCTCCTCCTGCCAAACCATGCCTGCCCATGGACGCCATGCCTGCCCATGCCTCAGCCATGGCCTGCCATGGTTTGCCATGGCCTGCCATGTTATCACGCGTTCGTGATGCCATGGCTCAGCCTAAGCTCTCGGGACAATCTTTAGCCTCGGCGGCTCGCTTTTGGCTCTCAGAGTGACCCCTTTAAACCAGATTTGTCCGCCTCCTTTCCTCCATTTGTAGCGCTGCTGAAGGCGCTTTGTGAGCGCTCCGGGCGTTCCCTTGGCGAGGTCGTTAACCTCACAGAACCGGTCCCATGGCCCCTTGAAAATATCAGGTGACTTTATTTCTACTTCCTCGCCATCAACGTCTTGCAACCATCCCGTGCAGAAAGCGTCAAGGGTTGGGTCCTTGGAAACGGGCTTAATTTTAGCCTCCTGGGGTTCATCGGTGACAGGCGCTTCGGGCACGGCTTCATTCCTGTCTCTCGCCTGCTTCTCGGCGGCAAGGACCGCCTCCCGCTTCTCCCTCGCGACAGCTTCTTTCTCCTCGCGGGCCTTCCTCATGACCTCATTGTGGGCGGATCGGGCTGCCTCTTTCTCGGCCTTCTTGACGGCTTTGGCGCGCGCCCTCTCCAGCCTCTTGTGCTCGGCAATGGCAGGGTCTAGCGTCTTGAAGAAATAGATAAATGCAAAGTGCGGGGCCATCGACCCCAAGATGGTCATGAACAGGCTGTTGCCCCATGAGATCATGCTGGCGATGGTGTTGGCCCATGCGATCCGATCCTCGCCGCCTTTGAAGCCGATCCAGCCTAAAATCGCTTCCGTGTTGTTGATCTGTGAACCAGACCTCGACGTTTCCTGACGGACTTCATTTCCTAGGGCGGCTCGATCACTCTTCGCTTTGTCGCGATCTTTCGCGATTTCGAGTTTTCCCTTGGCGTCCAGATAATCGATGCAGAAGGCCTTCTCGCCGGGCCACTCAAGACCGCCACGCTTGCGCGGAACGTGGATCGTGGTGCATTGTCTCGACACCTCCCACAGTGTCGCGTTTTTGATCCGCTTCTCGGCAAGTAATGCCTCGATCATACCGAGAGGGCGGCTTTCCCTGCTGTTCAGGTCGCTATAAAGGGCATCAAGTCTGCTCCGCTCCTTGACGATATTATCCTGAGTGAGGCCGCCATTGACCACGACAATCCTTTGTGCGTCGCTTACCGCAGAGTGGTTGCTGGCAGAGTTGTACCAGTCCCACCCGACGCACATCAGGTACACCATCGCTGCAGCTATACGCTCGCCAGCTTCATTATTGCGCGACCACGCAATACCGAACAGAACCGGGCTTACGATGGCTGACAGAAGCGCAGGAAAAACCCATCACCAGGCGGCACTGCCGAACATCTGCGCGACGTTCGCGCATACCGGGCCGGCAACGGCCAACGCGGAGACAATGGCGACACCAAGTCCACGAATGACCTTCCAGGCACCCGCAAGGAAGCCGCGGTCTTTCAACGCCGCTTCCGCGCGTTCGGCCGCATCGACGGAATCGGCCCATGTCGGGCGTCGCGCCCACGATGGCCGGAACTCCTCGGGCGTCCCACTCCAGGTCGATGTTGCCATGCCGCCCCTCAAAAAAAACCGTTTAGTGCATTTATGCACTTGACTAACTTCAACGTCAATGTGTAAACACTATAGATGTAAACATGAAATATAAACATTCCGGTGATTAATGCGAACCTGGGTCTTGGCGAGCGAGAAAGGCGGAGTCGGAAAAACGACCATCGCTACCAACCTTGGCGTTCACGCCTGCCAATGCGGCGAGCGCACCGTCATCGCCGATCTCGATGCGCAAGGCTCCGCGCCCTCCTGGCATCGCTTAAGAGGCGGGGATAACCCGTCCGTCGTGTCGGTCGCACCCGAGAACCTCCAACGCGTCAAAGACGGTTCGCTGGCCTTGGGTGTGAGCTTGCTAATAATCGACACGCCGGGCCACCTCGCCGCAGCGACACTTGCCGCGGTCCGGTCCGCGACGCTTGTCATCTCACCGGTCCGCCCGAGCCTCTTCGACCTTCTCGCGCTCAAAGATACCATTAAGCTCATCGAGCAAGCCGGGAAGCTTGATTCCGCCGTTTGCGTCGTGAACGGCATCGTTCCCGGCAAGCGCCAAGGTGCCGCTTATAGCGAGGCGGAGCTTGCCGCTTCGGGCTTAGGAATAAAGGTTGCGTCGTCCTATCTCTGCCAGCGCGTCGCTTATGTGAAGGCGATCGGCCTTGGCAAAGGCGTCACCGAGATCGAGCCCAAGAAAGATGCGTCGAAGGAAATACGCGCGCTGTGGGCGCAGTTGAACGAACTCAATCCAAGAACAGCGGCATGATCGAGAAAACGAAGACGCCGACGCTATCGGAGCAGCTCCAGGCGGTCGCGGGAAAGGCTAAAGCACCCGAGCTTGATGAGGGCGGCTCCGCCTATCCGATCGCTCCTTCTCGGCGCGGCAAAAAGGCGGTGACGATTTGGGTCGATCCCCTCGTGGCTGACCAGTTGAAGGAAATCGCCTTCCTTCACCGCAAATCTCAACAAGCGCTCTTTCGGGAGGCGCTCAACATACTGTTCGCTAAATACAACAAGCCCCAGATCGCGGAATGATGACGAGGGGGGTTCGGGGGGCACGGGCCAACAATTTTTCTGAGACGGAAAACGATGGATAACCGAAGCTCCAGCATTGAGACGCTGGTCAACCCTGCATAGGATTCAAGAGCGCGGCTAGCCCGACGGGGCGAAACCCGGTTCTCCGACCGGATGCCGCGCACCCTCTCGGAGAGCGCTACGGAGGGCGCAGACATGGACGACGACGGTTCTGCACCGCAGTTCCCGCTCATCGAAGACGCGAGTCCAACTTCTCCAACTTGGAGAGGGTCAGCTTGGTTTTCCGCTATTGAGTTACTTGCTTACGGAAATGTCGACGAACTCGCCGATCTTTTTGAAAATTGCGTGCCCATAGAACCGGAAGCTGGAAGACTCATCGCAATGGCGCTGAGGGCGGGCAAAAAAGATGCGCCGAAGAATATTCGGGAAAATGGTTTGCCATTTCGATTTGACGTCGTCGGAAACAAGCTGCCTGATCAGAAGCGGCCTGGCCGTCGGCCTAAGTTAACTTGGCTTCGAGACATCGAAATCGCTGCGGACTTGGAGCAATTCAAGCGCCGCGGTCATTCCACAGGCGAGGCTAAGGCTAAAGTAATCAGCCGATGGAACCAATGTGAGAAAACGGTTGAGGCTGCCTGGACGAAATATAAGGACATAGCGTCCAAATGGCTGGAAAGCCGCCTCGATTTCCACGCACAAATGGCGAAGTCGGTGTTCGCTGGCGATATTGTCAGAGCGATCCTGACGAAATTCTATGACGGTCTTGATCGGCAGGCTACCATCGATGCCGTAGCTTCCGAATGGCGCCTCGATGCCAGCGTCGTCGAAGAAATTTACGCTACGCACGAAGCTGAGTTCCAAAAGCATTACGCCGCGATGATGCCGGCTGCTTGCAGTGCAGCGTCCCCTGATGCAGAAGCAGCAGTGTCACCAAGCCTTGTTGAAAAGTTCAAGGCCCGCGATGCTTTTTTGCAGCAGCAAGGCAACTTGGAGGAAAAATCCGAAGACGAAATGCAGGCCATTTACGCCGCGCTTGACCTTCAATATGTCGCCGGCTCCTGAAGTGGGCCACTTATTTAGGTATGAGATGATGAGGAGCCCTGGCATTGTTTGTCCATCGATGAAAAACGATGGCAAGCGACATGGTAGAGAAAAAAAACTCATGGCCGGCCTGGATGAGCAGAGAGACGGCTTCAGAGTACCTCCGAGAGCGGCACGGCATTTCTGCGCGCCCCGCAACACTCGCACGATATGCGTGGCTTGGTAATGGACCCGAATTCGAACTCCGTGGACGCTTTCCTGTGCACTCTCAAGCCCAGTTGGATGCGTGGGCTGCAGCCCGGTCGACAGGTGCAGTGCGCAAAGCACAAGACGGAAAGCGCGCACGGGAACAAACAAGATGAATTCCGCGTCCGCAAAAACTCCCGCTTTCGAACGTCGCACTTTGATGCCGATTGCCGTGCGCCCAGACGATGCAGCGGCCGCTCTCGGCATCTCAAGATCCTCGCTGGAGAAGCTCGTCAAGGAAGGCAAGTTCCGGCCGCCAATTTCGATTGCAAGCTTACGCGGCGTTCTTCTTTACGACCACGAGCAGCTTTTGGCGGACTGGCGAGCGCTGCGCGATGAATACTCGAACGCGAATGTAAACCCATGGGACGATGCATGAGGAGGCCGCCGAAATACGTCCATCACAAGCAGGACCGTCGAGACGGTCCCGGCTTCTGGTATTTTGAGCGCCGCGGATACCCGCGCGTCCGCTTGCCGGGGCTCCCCTGGTCGCCCGAATTCATGGCCGCCTACCAAGCAGCCATGGATGGAACCCCCATGCCTATAGGCGCAAAGGACGTTCAGGCGGGCACGATGGCGGACCTCATCACCAAGTATTACGTAAGCGCGGCTTTCGGTATTCTTGAGAGGAGCACACAACAGGTTTACAGGCGCATCATCGAGCGTATCCGCGAACAGCACGGCACGAGGCCCGTAAGGCCCCTCACAACCTCTCACGTCAGAATAATCGCGAGCAGGATCCAAAGGCCGGCCGCGGCTAAGCGGTTCCTTTCAATCCTTCGCATTCTCCTTGAGCACGGCGTTTCCTGCGGGATGCTCGACAGGAACCCGGCGGCGGACGTAAAGGGACCGAAGCTCAAGACGCGCGGGTTCCATAGTTGGACCGAGGCGGAGATCGCGCAATTCGAGGCAACGCATCCGATCGGCAGCAAGCCGCGTCTCGCGCTCGCGCTGCTCCTGTTTCTAGGCCAGCGAAAAAGCGATGTGGTCAAGCTTGGGCCTCAGCATCGTGACGGCGCCGTGTTCCGGCTCGTGCAGACAAAGACGCGGGCCGCCCTTGAAATTCCGGTGCATCCTATGCTCGACGAGATACTGAGAGCCACGCCGTCAGGCCATCTCGCCTATCTGACTACTGCTTTCGGCAAGCCTTTCACCGCCAACGGCTTCGGAAACGCCTTCCGGGAATGGGCCGACGCGGCAGGACTTCCGCATTGCACATCTCATGGCCTGAGAAAGGCAGCGGCTCGGCGCCTTGCCGACGCCGGGGCGACGGCGCACGAGATTGCGTCCATTACCGGCCACGAAAGTTTGCGCGAGGTGGAGCGATATGCCAAGGGCGCCAATCAGGCCCGGCTCGCGAAATCAGCTCAGGCCAAGGTAATAGCGGCATTTCCGGGCACGAAGGGAGAACGGAATGGTTGAAAACACGGCTGGAATGTTTTCACATTTTGAGGCTAAGCATATGAAATATAATGGTAATTTAGCATGGATGGCGGAGTGGGAGTCCGCCAAACAGGTATTCGAGCTGATTTGAGTCAGTCCAGATTTGCCCATTTTTGCAAGATACTTAGCCTGGAAAACGTCTTTCCTTATCTGTGCTTATCCGCTACAATCGGCGTCCAATTGTAAGACCGAGTATAAGACTGACGGCGACGCGAGTATGGCGCGCGGCATGCATAGATTGTCGGCAAGGAGGGCTGCGACTGCGAAGCCTGGCCGGCATGGCGACGGGGGCGGTCTTTATCTAATCGTCTCGTCCACCGGGGCGCGGAAGTGGGTTTTCCGCTTCAGCTTCGCCGGCAAGGTTACCGAAATGGGCCTCGGCTCCGCGAATGTCATTTCCTTGGGGGAGGCAAGGGAGAAGGCAAGCAAGGCCCGCCGGACTCTGGCCGAGGGGAAGAACCCGATCGAAAACAGGCGCAAGGACCGCGCCCTCAATGCGAGAAGGCCAACATTCGGGGAGATCGCGGACGCGCTCATTGAGGCCAAGTCGCCAGAATGGCGTAACCCCAAGCACCGTGCACAATGGAAGATGACACTCCAAAGCTATGCCGCGCCGCTCCGATCACGCCCAG
>Ga0074046_10003021_pt1 | contig 14273 bp, 16 predicted proteins | sample BogForMeECP23OM3_FD_94441 | JGI IMG/M metagenome (GOLD analysis project Ga0074046, IMG submission 94441) | Bog forest soil microbial communities from Calvert Island, British Columbia, Canada - Bog Forest MetaG ECP23OM3 | ecosystem: Environmental > Terrestrial > Soil > Wetlands ...
TCTGGTGGGTTTGTACGCTCCGAAAGCGGGCGAGATTCTTTATAACGGCATTCCATCGCAGCGCGTCGATCTGGATCTGCTCCGGGAAAAGATCGGATTCGTGACCCAGGACACGCAACTGTTCTCGGGCTCGATCCGCGAGAACCTTCTGTTCGTGAATCCGGAGGCAACGGACAAGGAATGCATGGAAGTTTTGCAGCAGGCTGCGGCGCACAGTTTGCTTTCCCGCGCGGATCGCGGATTGGACACGCTGATCGGCGAAGGCGGCGTGAAAGTTTCGGGTGGCGAAAAGCAGCGGCTTTCGATTGCCCGGGCGCTGTTGCGGCATCCTCAGTTACTGGTGTTCGATGAAGCCACGTCTTCACTCGATTCGATAACGGAAGAAGAGATCAGCCGCACCATCCGCGAAGTGGCCACGAATCAGGAGGCGATCACGATTCTGATCGCGCATCGGCTTTCGACGGTGATGCACGCCGACCGGATCTACGTGCTGGAGCGTGGACGCATCGTCGAATTTGGACGCCACTCTGAGTTGCTCGACCAGAAGGGGCTGTACTACGCGATGTGGCGGCAGCAGGTGGGCGAACGCGAGGCGGTCGCGCAGGGGAAGTAAATCATCGGGAAGTAAATCATCGATGGAGCGGCGGGCGTCCAGCCCGTCTTTCCACTAACATTAGTCGGCCATCGACTCGATTGCGCTTACCGCTTCCGGCGGGAGCATTAAGCCGCGGCTGTCTAAATCCTGCTTCATGTGCTCAGCGTCGGTGGTCCCAGTTAGCGGCAGAATTCCGACACGGCGCGCGAAGCTGAATACAACCTGAGCGATTGTGGCATTGGCGCTTGCGGCCAGACTGGCAATTAGAGGATGGTGCAACACCTCCTGATTCGCAGTGAGCAGCGAGAACCCCTGGTAAATGATGTCGCGATCGCCACAGAACTGCCGCACGGCGCGGTCCCAGCCGAGGCGGGCATAGCAGCGGTTTTGGACGAACGCTGGAAGTTCTGCGCGCGTGGCCGCCATCTGCTGCAGGTGGCGCAGAGAAACATTGCTCACGCCGAGCAGACGGGTGCGGCCTGCATCGCGCTCCTTGCGCATTGCTTCCCACACTTCGGCATCAGCCCCGGTCCAATCGTTATTGGAGGCGGGGCCGTGCAGCACGTAGCTGTCCACGTGGTCGGTTCCGAGATGGTCGAGCGAACTGGCCATTGACTGCGCGACCTGAGCCGAAAGAGAGGCTGCGGGATCGTAGGGCAGGCGGTGGTCCTGGCCGCGTTGATATGTAAATTTCGTTTGCAGAAAAAGATCGTCGCGCGTGACCAGTCCTCGGCGATAGGCTGCGTCTAATCCTTGACCTACTCCTTCTTCGAAGTAATGCCGTCGCTGGTTCGCCGTATCGATGCCACGAAAACCCATGCGCAGCGCGAGTTCGACGAAAACGGGAGTGCGATGTTCTTTCCAGGCGGTGCCATAGACGAAATCGGGAACGGCTGAAGCTGGATGCGCTGGCATCGATCTATTCTGCACGATACATTTTGCGACGATTCAATCTGACGATTCGTTCTCTGGCCATCCGCCGAGTGCCTCACACGATTACGGGAATATTGCTGACTCCCTTGTTGCCGAACACGCGGCGATAGCGCTCGATTTCGGATGGCGTGCCCAGTGCCTTCGCGTAGTTGTCGGAGAGTTTCACCGCCGGCCTGCCTTCAACCGTGGATACCTTGCAGATCAGGCTGATGGGGTCCAGGTCGCTGCCGTCGGCGGGATCGCAGCCGCGAAAATCATTGGTCAGAAAAGTTCCCCAGCCTGCGCTGAAACGAATGCGCCGGCCTGGGGTCCACTTTTGCGGATCGTGGAAATCCGCGGCGGAGCGAAAGTCATTCGACGTGACGCCGCTTGCCAGCGCCCCGCCAAAATAGGCGTGCAGTCCCAGAATGTCATCGACATCGAGCGCGTCTGAGGCGATGATTAGTTTGTCGTGCGGATTGCGACCATGCTGCTTGAGCCATTCGATATATTCATCGCCTGCAACATAGGGATCTTTGCTGTCGATGCGCTGGCCGGTCCAATCCGCTACCCACTCGGGAGCATTTTCCAGAAATTGCGAGGTTCCAAAAGTATCCGGTAGCAGGATGCGCAGAGCGCCTTCGTAGGTGGCCTGCCACAATTCCAGGACGCGGTACTGCGAAGCTCTCAAGGCATTGTCATCAGTCGCGAGTGCGGCGACGACCATCGGAATCTCATGCGCATTGGTTCCAATGGCTTCTAGATCATGCTTATGGGCGAGAAAGGCATTCGAGGTTCCGGTGAATGCGCTACCGAGATTCGCTGCCATGGCATTGACCACGTATTCCTGCCAAAGGAAGCTGTGGCGGCGGCGGGTTCCGAAGTCAGCCACGGCCAGACCGGGAACGCCGCGCAGCCGCTCGATCTTGCCCCAGAGTTTAGTTTTTGCCCGGGCATACAGGATGTCGAGACCGAACTCACGCAGTTTTTTCAATCCGGATCGAGTCTTGAGTTCGTCGAGAATGGAAAGCGCGTAGAGTTCCCACATCGTGGTTTCGGTCCAAAGGCCGTCGAACGTTAAGAGGAATTGTCCGTCCTCGACCGATAATTCATAGTCCGACAATCGAAAATCGCGCTCCAGCCATTCCAGGAAGGCGGGTTCAAAGATTCCGCGGCGGCCGTAGAACGTGTTGCCCGCGAGCCAGACTAGTTCCGACCGGCGAAACTGGAGTTTTCGAACGTGCTCCATTTGGTGGATAAGCTCCTCGCGCGGGAACATCTCTGCCAGGCGCACCGAAGTGGAGCGGTTGAACAGAGAGAACGATACCTGGGTTTTCGGGTAATGCTTCCAGATGAACTGGAGCATCAGCAGTTTGTAGAAATCGGTGTCGAGCAAAGACCTGGTGACCGGGTCCAGTTCCCAGTTGTGGTTGTGCGCCCGCTCGGCGAAGTTCACGATCATCGCGCGTTTTCTCGGATAATAGCTCGCATCATAGCTCGCGTACTATCCTCTGTGAGCGTCTTGAGAAAAGCAACCGGAAGAGCAGGTGGCAGGTCCTAGTCCCGAGAACGATACGAGAACGATACTGACATCGGTTTAATTTGCTTTCCTGACACCTGATACCTGACGCCTGCTGCGGTGAAACCCATAGAGTGAACTAGTGTGGTGCCGTTTTGCACGGTTTGGCTGACTTGGGGAAGGCAAACACGGTACTATCAATTTCTGCATGAGACTGCCTCGGCCATTCGATTCTGCTGGGAGTTGCGCGTCGTTATTCATTGCCACGGGGCAAGCCCACGGCTGGACAGAGTTCTGTGGCCGCGCGCTCCATGCGCTAGCGGTCGGGATTCTGCCCGCGATGTTCCTTCTGCGATCAACCCGCGAGGAGATTTACAACATTCTGTGGGCGCTGGTGTTTGGCTTTGCCACAATGAATATTGTGAGCCTGGGGATGCGCCGTTTCGAACCGGAGAAAACAAGTCTGAATTTTGGCGAGATTCTGGCGGTCCTGGTGGTGGTGGTGTCGATCGTCCTGCTGAGTTGGGAGATGCTTTATTTGTTCCACATTCTGCCCATCCAACTCACCCCGCGATGACGCGGATTGCGGCGGATTGCGGTCATTTGCGATATGATCGGGTGTAGTGAAACGCGAATCCAATTCTCGTGAGTCCAGTTTTGACGTGACTTGCCCCTGCTGCGGCGCGGTCATGAAAATTGACGCGGCGACTCGCAGCATCATCGCGCACACGGCGCCGGTCAAACCGAAAACCTTCAACGACATGGAAGAAGCGGCTCGCGCCATGAAGGAGCAAGACAGCCGTCGCGACTCGATCTTCCGCCAGTCGATGGAAGCGCAAAAACATGCCTCGGAGTTGCTGGAGAAAAAATTCCAGGAGGCGGTGAAGAAGGCCAAGGAAACGCCGGATACGGGACGGCCGATCCGGGATTTCGATCTGGATTGAAAAAGAGCAGTTCTCTGTTCTCTGTTCTCAATTCTCAGTCAGAGGGCAGTGGCGATTTTTCTGAGAACTGAGAACCGGGAACTGAGAACTCCCATGAAACCTCTTCTTCTCGGACATCGCGGGGCGCGCGCTTGCCGTCAGATTCCTGAAAATAGTTTGGCGTCGTTCGAGCTTTGTTTGCAGCATGGCTGCGACGGCTTTGAATTCGACGTGCGTCGATCCGCCGACGGGCAGGCTGTCATCTGCCACGACGCGACCATTGGCGGATTCGAGATCGCGAACACGCTGGCGAAGAGCCTGCCGCTATCCACGTTGGACAATGTTCTGGAGCATTTTGCCGGCCGGGCGTTTCTCGATGTTGAGTTAAAAGTGGCGGGACTGGAGGTGCAGACGCTCGCCAAGTTGCGCCAGCATCCGCCGCAAAAGGGATATGTGGTTTCCTCGTTTCTTCCGGAGGTTCTCGCGACAATTCACGATCTTGATCCGGCGATTCCACTAGGATTTCTTTGCGAGACGCGGCGTCAGCTTCGAGGCTGGCGGCAGACTCCAGCGCAGTGGGTGATTCCGCGTTTCGATTTGGCGGACCGGGAACTGGTTGAGCCGATTCATGCGGCTGGAAAGAGAACCATGGTGTGGACGGTGAATCGCGCCGAGCGCATGCATGAGTTCGCGGAGTGGAGCGTAGACGCGATCATTTCGGATGACACGGAATTGCTCGTGCAATCGCTAGGGTAGCCCCACGGGCATTGCTCGCTTAATTCGGCTCATTTAGATTGAAGAGAATGTCTACCACCGGCGAACGATTCGAGCGAGCGGTTCAGATCATGGCGCGGTTGCGGGCTCCGGGCGGATGTCCCTGGGATCGCGAACAGACCTTCGACACCATCAAGCCCTACACGCTCGAAGAGACTTACGAAGTCCTCGAAGCGATCGACAATCGCGACTGGCCGGAGTTGACTGGCGAATTGGGCGACCTCCTCTTGCAGGTACTGTTCTATTCGCAGATGGCAAGCGAAGCAGGCCACTTCTCAGTGGATGACGTGCTCGACCGGCTCTCTAATAAATTGGTGGACCGGCATCCACACGTGTTTGGCGACGTGAAGGCGGACACTCCCGCCGAAGTCTTACGCAACTGGGAGGCGCTGAAGGCGCAGGAGAAAGCAAAAGCGAAAGAGAAAGAGAAAGAAAAAGAAAAAAAGAAACAGCCCGCGCTCGATGCCGGCGGGAAGGCTGAGCAGTCTGGCGACGCGCATTCCGATTCCGGAGAATCAGTGCTGGCGGGTGTGTCGTCGAAGATGCCCGCCCTGATGGAGGCTTATAAACTCAGCTCGCGCGCGGCCCACGTGGGCTTTGACTGGTCGGAGATGGAAGGGCTCTTTGCCAAGCTCGAAGAAGAGACAGTGGAGTTGCGGGAGGAGTTGAAGGCAGTGCCAACGCTCCCTTTCAAAGGCCCATCCGTCGGACCGGGGATTGCCGGGTCGGGAAAGCGGCAGGTTGCGCCGGAACTGCGCGAGCGTCTCGAGGATGAAGTTGGAGATTTATTTTTCGTGCTGGTGAACATTGCTCGCTTTCTGTCACTCGATCCGGAGTCGGCATTGCGCAAGACGAATCGCAAATTTAAGCAGCGGTTTCAATGGATGGAGGAGCGGCTGCGCGCCAGCGGACGCGCGCCAGAACACGCGTCGATGGACGAGTTGGAAACATTATGGCAACAGGCCAAGCAGCAGGAAAAACCAGCGTGACGGCAAAGGTCACCGGCAAAGTCACCATCCGCACGTGCGAAGCGCTGGAGGAGATGCAAGCCTGTTTTGCGCTGCAGCGCGAAGTTTGGCGGTTCTCGGATGCCGATCTGGTGCCGGTGCGGATGTTCGTCGTGGCCGCGAAGATCGGTGGCCAGGTGATTGGAGCTTTCGTCGAGAGGAACGACGAGAAGGACGATGAAAGGGCCAATAAAACCCGCGATGCAAAAGAACTGATCGGTTTCGCGCTCGCGATTCCCGGCATCCGGAACGGACACTCCTACCTGCATTCGCAGATGCTGGCCGTGCGCCAGCAATATCGCAATGGCGGACTGGGGCGGCAGTTGAAGCTCTATCAGCGGGAAGACGCGCTGGCTCGTGGTTTCGAACTGATGGAATGGACCTTCGATCCGCTGGAGATCAAGAACGCATATTTGAATATCGAGAAACTGGGTGCGATTGCGCGCCGCTACAGCGTGAACCAGTACGGGATCACATCATCGCCATTGCAGGGTGGATTGCCCACCGACCGACTGGTGGCGGAGTGGTGGATGAAGTCAAAACGGGTCGGAGCGGTGCTGGCGAATGCACCGCTCCCGATGTTCGAATGTAGTGCGCGTATCGATGTACCAGCGGAGATCTACGAATGGAAGGCCAATGCAGCTACGCGTACGCAAGCGCTTGTGGTACAGCAAAACAATCGTGAGCGCTTCAGCAACGCGTTTGCGGAGGGACTGAGTGTCCTGGGCTATGAGCGCGACGACCATGGGAATGGCCGGTTTCTGCTGGGCGAATGGGACGAAAGCTCACGGTATTAGGACGAATCATGAAAATCGAATCCGTAACTCTGCGTGAAATTCATATGCCGCTCGTGCATTTTTTTGAAACGAGCTTTGGCCGGGTTTACGGCCGCCGCATTTTGCTGGTGAGTGTCGAGGTTGATGGCGTGCGCGGGTGGGGCGAATGCGTCGCCGGAGAAGATCCGTATTACAGCCCGGAATGGACCGAGACCGCGTGGCCTACGATCAAGAATTATCTGGCGCCGCTGCTGCTGCGCAGTGAGTTGGATGCCGGCCGGGATTGCGCGGCGCGCTTTGCCCGAGTCCGTGGCCACCGCATGGCCAAGGCCGCGCTCGAAAACGCGGTATGGGACGCGGAGGCGCGGCAGAAACAACAGCCGCTCTGGAAGTTGCTCGGAGGAACGAGGCGCAACATCGCCTGCGGTGTTTCGATCGGCATTCAGGACTCGCCCAAACAACTTCTGCAGAAGATCGACACCGAGTTGTCCGCGGGATATCGCCGGATCAAAATCAAAGTAAAGCCGGGATGGGATCTGAATGTGCTGGAGAAGATCCGCGCGCGCTGGGCCGATATTGTTCTCAGCGTGGACGCGAATTCGGCCTACACGCTTGACGAGGTTGAGCATCTGCGCAAATTCGATGCCTTCAACCTGCTCATGATCGAGCAACCGTTATGGAATGATGAAATCTATCTTCATGCGCGGCTGCAGAAATCCATCCGCACGGCGATCTGCCTGGACGAATCGATTCTGAATGCTCGCGACGCTGACTTCGCGCTCGAGACTGGTGCTGCGCGCATCCTGAACATCAAGGTAGGCCGCGTGGGCGGCTTCAGCGAGGCAATCAAAATACACGACGTCGCCTTGCGTCACAATGTTCCCGTGTGGTGCGGCGGGATGCTCGAGTCAGGAGTAGGACGGGCGCACAACATCGCTTTGTCGACGCTGGAAAATTTCCGCTTGCCCGGAGATGTATCGGCCTCGAAGCGTTATTGGAAACAGGACATCATCGAACCCGAAGTGGAAGTGCGGCCCGATGGAATGATTGCGGTCAGTGACGCGCCCGGAACCGGCTACGAAGTGCGCGAAGACCTGGTGCGGAAATTCACCGTGCGCGAAGAAACGTTTCGCAGCGGGAAAAGCTAAAGGTTGAGAGTCTCAAGCCGTGCCGGTGTTCGCCAGCGCTTCCACCGCTTCCCACGTCGTACTGAAGGTCAAGAAGAAATCGCTGACCTTGGTAATATCCATGATCTTGCGCACCCGCGGCTTTACTGCGGTCAGCACCAGACATCGCCCCGTCTTTTGATGCGATACGTAAGTCGCCACCAGCGATCCCAATCCGACGGAATCAATGTAAGGCACATCCGATAAATCCAGGATCATCGTCACCGCGTTCTCGTGGCGAACCGCGCGCTCGAATTGTGGCGCGGTGTCGATGGTCAGCGGCCCACGCACCAGCAGAATGCGCTGATCATCCGCCACTCCTTCATAGCGCTCGACGGTTAGCTCCTGTAATCCCATGGCAGCCCGATTGTAGGACACCCGGTCGTCCCTGTCACTCCCACAAATGCATTCCGCGTGTAAAGTTTTTTACTGCGGTTTTTTGTCGTCCCCGTGATTCTCATAGGTCGAGTACTGGTCGCCCGGATGTTTCAGCTTCACCGTAAGTTCCATCTCCGGCTTGTTGATCTCGTAGTCTTCTCCGAAGGTCTGGAAATGCGGCGCCAGCACCTGCACCCGCAGCGGACCATACGGAATCCCGTCCACGCTGGTCTTCCCGTCGGCATTCGTTTTCAGGTCGATCTCTCCCTGCGCCTGTTTGCCTTTGTGTCCTACAGGATGCAGCACCACCTGCGCATTTCTCACCGGCTTACCGTCGGAGTCGCGCACCACCACAAACCGCAAGCTCGACATCGGCCCCTCATCATCCTGAGCCACCGTCAACCCGATCATGCCAAACCCCAGCACAATGATCACGGCCATCATCACCACTGCCATCATCAGCGAAAATCTTTTTTTCATATGCAATCTCACTGCGGTTTCGGCGCCGCCTGATTCTTGTCGCTATCTTTCTTCGTATCTCCGTCGTAAGTTGAGTACTGTCCTTTTGGATGTTTCAGCTTGACGGTAATCTCCAACTCTGGCTTGTTGATCTGGTAGTCTTCCCCAAAGGTCTGGAAACCCGGCGCCAACACCTGCACTCGCAGCGGACCGTACGGAATCCCGTCAATGTTGGTCTTCCCATCATTGTCCGTCTTCAATTCCAACCCGCCGAGCGACTGCTTTCCATTCCTCTTCACCGGATGCAGTACCACAGCCGCATTCCTCACCGGCTTGCCGTTGTACTCTTTCACCACCACAAACCGCAAATTCGACATCGGCCCCTCATCGTCATCTTGAGCCCGCATCAATCCAACCAAGCCAAACCCAAGCACGATGATCACTGCACTCGCAATCGAAAAAATCGTCTTCATAGCAGCCATTCTAGTGCGTCGTACGCTCGTTCGCCTTCCTACTTCATCCCCCGCACCACATACACCTGCGACAGCGTCTGCACGTAGAGATAGGCATACGCGCCCCCGGCGCCCCAGAAATACGACGCCCCAACGCCCACCGCTCCCGCCGGCAGGCTTTCGCCGAAAGTTTTCCACGGCACCATCTTCCCAGTAACTGTATTCGCCCGATAAATCGTCCCCGTCCCCTCGCGCGGCCGTCTTGACGCGGCCAACACCGATTCCCCATCCGGCGACCAGCCAATCACGCGGTAGCTCGAGTCCAGCCCGGGGATCGGCCGCAGACCGCCGCCATCCAGCGGCCAAATTCCCCATTTTGCATCCGGTCCCAGCACCACCGTGCGGCGGCCGTCCGGCGAAGGATGCACACCGGCCACGCCCTCGGGAGTAATTGCCTTCGAGTCCCCACTGCTCAGTTCAATCAAGTAATCGCGCACACCGTGTCCGGGCTCAATCCCGCTCGCCAGCAACTCCTGGCCGCCGGCCAGCCAACGCACTTCCTGGTAGCTCACTTTGTCGTGCGTCAACTGTCTGGCCACGCCCGCTCCTGTGGGCACCACATTGAGCGGACCACCCTTCGGCGGCTTCGTGATCACCCACTTGCCATCCGCAGAGATTGCAAGGCAGTCTCCTTCGCTAATGCGCACCGGAGGCGAACCGTCGGTGCTGCGCACAAACACTGTGTAATTCGGTCCCCCGCCGTCGCCTGCCTCTACGAAGAGTATCTTGCGGCCGTCCGGAGTCATGTCGGTCAGACCCGACCATCCAAACCACCCAAGTTCGAGTTCCTTGGTTCCACCCGGCGGCGTGCCACGAATTCCGAGGCGCTGCTGATTCGTTACCGTCAGCACGACTCCGTTGCGTATGTCCTCCAGCCACATCCCTCCTGGAACGTTGGTAATCGTCCGCAGCTTACCCGATAGCGTTATCGCCCGCGGACTTCCAGCGGCCCCGCTGTTCGAGGACGTAAACCAGATTTCATCTCCCGCCGGCGACCAGATCACTCCCTGCAGCGATTTCCACACCGGAGTAAGGATCTTCTCCTTGTCTTTGCCGTCCGAGCCAATCACCGCGATCGAACCCTCGTCATCGCCGCTCGGGTTTTGGTGATCGGCAAACGCGATCCACTTCCCGTCCGGCGATATCTTGGGATGGCTGATCCAGCTGATGCCGTCGAACAGCACCTTCCCAATCGGATACTCCAGGCGCCAGTGACCGTTTTCCGGCGCATAACGGACGACCGCCATATTCTCCCCGTCCGCCGCCCAGTCCGCGTCCTGCACATTGTCGAGCACTTCGCGCGGAGATCCCCCGCTCATGGGGATCCTCGCCAGCGTACCCGCCCTCGCATAACCGCCGAGATCGACCGTATTGAGCCGTACCGCCAGCTCTCCGCTCTTCGAAATCGACAACAGTTCCGCATCCTTTACCCCAAGTTCGCGCAAGCCGGGATCATCGGTGCGCCCCACGTACAGCTGGCTTTCGCCACCGTCCCAGGAAGCGCTGTACACAACGCTGCCGTCGGGCGTGAAACGCGCGTTCCCGACCGAACCTGCGCGAAATGTAATCGGCTGGTACTCAGGCAAAGATACGCGGTCGCTGCCCCGACCCAACCACCAGCCCACTCCCAGCATCAAAGCCGCCAGCACCAGCGCCCCGGCCAGTTCCCGCAGTTGGATGCGCGGAGCAACTTCCTCGCTCCGCCCACCCGCTCTTCCCGCGAGCGCTGTCCCGGCACTTGCCGGCTCGGCAATCGCCGACTGGGCTCCGGTCTTTCCCACCACTGAACTATCCGTCAGCGCTTCCAGATTAAACGCCAGGTCTCCCGCCGACTGAAACCGCTGCGCCGGACTTTTCTCCAGACAATGCCGCACCATCCGTTCCAATGCCGGAGGAACATTGCGCGCCGTTTCCGATAGTTCAGCGGGTTCCTCTTTCAAAATCGCGCTCATCGTTTCCGCCGGAGATTCTCCGCGAAACGCACGCTGCCCGGAAACCATTTCATACAGGATCGCCCCAAACGCAAAAACGTCCGAGCGATGGTCCGCTGGCTTGCCCCGCACCTGCTCCGGCGACATATACCCAGCCGTCCCCATCACCCGGCCCGGTTCGGTGTTCGCCTGCATCGTCGCCGCATCCGCGTCCGTATCGGTTTCCGGGCGCATCAGCTTCGCCAGCCCGAAGTCAAGAATCTTCACCCGATCGTCGTGGGTAACAAACAAATTCTCCGGCTTCAGGTCGCGATGCACGATTCCCTTGTCGTGCGCCGCCGCCAATCCCCGCGCCACCTGCAGCGCGTAGTCAATCGCCTTCCGGCTGGATAGCGCTCCGCTCCGAATCCGCTCGCGCAGCGTTTGTCCTTCGAGTAATTCGGAAACGATATACGGAGCCCCGCGATCCTCCCCTATATCGAAGATCGAAAGGATGTTCGGATGATTCAATGCCGCAGCCGAACGAGCTTCCTGCACGAACCGCTGCAGCCGTTCCGCATCCGCCGAGCACGAAGTAGGCAGAACCTTGATGGCCACGATACGATCAAGCCGCGAGTCGCGAGCCCTGTAAACTTCGCCCATTCCTCCGGACCCGAGGAGCGATTGAATATCGTAGGGGCCTAGTTTTGTGCCCGAAGTGAGTGCCATCTGAGACTGTGGATTATAGCGGACTTGATGGCGGGCCGTTACGGCTCCAGATTCACTTTTTTTTCGATTAGCGGAACCGAGCGCAACTTACTCCAGACCACCCGAGGGTGCCCCGTCCTTGTGTCTGCGTTCTTTGCAGACACAGAGCCTGCCCTGAGCGAAGCCGAAGGGGCGGGGGTTTTGACTTCCTATCCCCCAAGACAACCCGTACACCGATTCACCGTCGCGTGATCGAGAAGGGCTCCTCAGATCGCCCGACGACGGTCGTCCGACGACGACGGCCCGATGCCCCGAATCCGCCCTAAGCGCCGACCAGGCTTTTCAAGGCCGGGCGGTTATGGATCACCAACATCGACCCCTTCAGTTCCGCAAGTGCGTTCCTCCGGAACTCGGACAGCAGGCGGGTGATGGTTTCGCGGCTGGTGCCGACGAGTTGTGAGATTTCTTCATGCGTCATGGCCAGCCGGACGCGCACCTCTCCGTTGCTGACCTCGCCATCGGCCGCGGTTTCCAGCAGGAATCTCGCGAACCTCTCCGACACCGAGTGTGACAACCCGATCGAGCGCACCACGCCATAGCTGTCCGCACAGTCCCGGGCAAGATGCTGAGTGGCATGGAGAGCGGCGTCTGCATGCACTTTGAGGAAGTGAAGCATGTCTTCGCACCCCACAAAGTTCAGCTGGCAGGGCTGCATGGTCTCGACGGTCAGTTCATACGGACCGCCGGTAATCACGGCGTGCAAGCCCAGAACTTCCCCGGCCTCGGCGATGCGCACAATCAATGTTTTGCCGTCGCGCGAAGTAGTCGAAAGCTTGGCGCGGCCCTGGCAAAGAATGAAAATTCCGCAGGGACTTTGTCCTTCGACCAGCACCACCGTGTGTTCAGGAAAAACCGCCGCATGTTTGATCTTGTCGAAATCTTCGATCGAGCGAGGAGAGAGATCACAGAAAAAACTCCGGGACCGCAGACGACAAGTAACACAGCTTTCAACGCAGTTCAAGCCGGAAACACTCATAGGCTCTCCTCCATCCCCTCGCAGAAACAAGCCTGGGCGATTTGGCGAGCAACGATTCGAGCAACGATTCGAGCAACGATTAAAGAGATCGGATATGTGAAATCGTGGCCGCCCCTGACCGCCGTTTGCGTACGGTGGATGACAAAACATTGCACGCTGACGCCCACATTGGCCAGTTCCATTTTGGGTCGGAAACTCAATGCTTGCAGCATTGATCCCAAGCGCGACAGCCAAGACTAGCCGGAGGGCTGGCAACGCTGCCGAGGGTTGGGCAACACTGGCAGCCGTCAGCTCGCAGCTCGCAGTTCTCAGTTCTCAGCAAGACTTGGTAGGATCTCTACGGGCCCATGGCCGGAGACGTGAGAACAATCGTGAGTAGCAAGAATGAGGGTCAGGCGGGGTGGGCAGTACGTCCGGGAGAAATTCTTCGGGACAGACGGGATGCTTCCCCACTTGTTCCCCATCGGGTAAACTAAGCCCATGAGTCCGGAAGTTTCCGATCTTCTGAAACGCGCGCTCTCCCTTCCGGTTGAAGAGCGCGCTGCCTTAGCCAATACCCTGCTCGACAGTCTTGACGGTACGAATGAATCTGTCTCTGTCCACGAGGCTTGGGATGAAGAAGTGGCGCGGCGAATCGAAGACCTCAAAGCGGGTAAGGCCGTGACTGTCCCATGGGAAGAACTGCATCGCGAGCTGCTGGCCATGGTGAATGAGCGCTAAGCGGGTTGAGTACCACCAGGGTGCGAGCGCGGATGTTAAGAGCGCAGTCGCCTGGTATCTGAAGCGCAGCCCCAAAGCAGCCCTGGACTTCATCGAAGAACTGCATCGAGCCACCGACACAATCCGTGAAGCGCCAGAACGCTGGCCGATCGGAAAGAACAACACCAGACGGTTCCTGCTTTGGCGATTCCCGTTTGCCATCATCTATTCCAAGCAAGAATCCGTGGTCACAATCTGGGCCGTCGCACACGGCAGCAGGCGCCCGGAGTATTGGGCACCCCGTCTCTAGTGGGGCCTGATGGCGGATGAGCGATTCAGGAGGCTCGGCTTAGCAAGGGTTATAGAGTCTAACAGAGCCTAGCTATTATATTGATTACAGAAGGCTTGCTCTCCACTGGAGTCGACCGCTTGACAACTGCCCACTCACATTCCTATAATTAGCACTCGTGGCGTTCAAGTGCTAACACTCCCGATTCTCGGGCAATTCTCAATCGATTGAACCCTAATCAACCACTCTTGAAAGGAGTACGCAAACTATGGCAACTAAATTCACCCCGCTGCATGACCGCATCCTGGTCCGTCGGGTAGAAGAAGCCGATACCACCCGCGGCGGGATCATTATTCCCGACTCCGCGAAAGATAAACCGATGGAGGGAGAAGTCATCTCCACCGGCAAAGGCAAGATCAGCGAAGAAGGCAAGGTTCGCCCCCTCGATGTGAAAGAAGGCGACCGCATTCTGTTTGGCAAGTATTCCGGCACCGAGATCAAAATCGATGGTGAGGACTTCATCATCATGCGCGAGGAAGAAGTACTGGGCGTGCTCACGGGTGCGGCCAAGAAGGAAACCGCCGGAGCGCGCAAGTAGCTGTTCGTGAAA
>Ga0074046_10003022_pt1 | contig 14272 bp, 10 predicted proteins | sample BogForMeECP23OM3_FD_94441 | JGI IMG/M metagenome (GOLD analysis project Ga0074046, IMG submission 94441) | Bog forest soil microbial communities from Calvert Island, British Columbia, Canada - Bog Forest MetaG ECP23OM3 | ecosystem: Environmental > Terrestrial > Soil > Wetlands ...
CGCCCGGCTCTTGCCGAACGACAGCGCCTTGTTTCCACCCGTCTGCATCTGCCGGATCATGAAGAACCAGAGCGCGCCCAGCAGCACCAGCGGCAGCAGATTCAGAATCCAGCTCGGCCAGGTGCCGTTGCTGATGTCCTTGAAGCCATACGGGACACCTTTGTCCGTCAGCTTCTTGTACATCTCCGGATAGCTCCCCGGCGGCACGGTGGTATGAAACGGCGCGTCCGGGTTCTTGAACTTCCCCTTGGCTTCCTGGCCAATGAACATCACGTCGTGGATATTGCCCTGGTCCACGTCCGCCATGAATTCAGAAAAGCCGATTTCTTTTTCCTTCTGGGCATTGCTGCCGGTTTTCACCACCTGCCAGAGCAGGAAGGCCGAAACCACAATAACCGCCCAGAAAAGGATCGTTTTGATAGTTGAATTCACCTAGAACTCCTCGAAGTGCAGCCCTATCTCCGCCAAAAGGAGGAAGCCGCCTCTACAGCTAATTAGATGCCAGAGGCGGGAGTTTGATTGAGAAAAGACTGCCCCCTCTGCATTTTAGACCTTTTCCCAGAAAAACGGGGAACCAGAAGGAAGTAACAGAAGTCATGGGGATAAGCCTGGGTGGTGGCGGGGCGGAGCCTACCCTGAGCGGAGCCGAAGGGCCCCGCCAGGACGGGGCATAGCCCCCTCACCACACCAGCAGAATCAGCGCTGATTACGTACTCGCCGCCACATACGGCAAGTTTCGCCCCGTCTGCTCCGGACTACCCAATCCATACCCGCAAAGAAACGCGTCATCCACCAGGAATCCGAAATAGTCCGGCTGCAGTGGCACCCGGCGCGCCGCCTGCCGATCGAGCAGCGTAACCAGTTTCACCGAAGCTGCGCCCCGCCCGCGCAGGTCGCCCATCAGGAATTCAGTGGTCACTCCCGAGTGCACCAACCCCTCGATGAGCAGCACATGCTTGCCCGTAATCGCCAATTCGTGGCTGAAAAAAATCTCCAACACCGCGGATTCACCCTGCTTGGTCTGTTTGTAGGTCGGCTTGATAAACGTGCAGATAATCGGTACATCGATCGCCCGCACCAGGTCGGCCATGAACAGGAAGCTGTTTTCCAGAATTCCCAGCGCGATTATGGTCTGGCCGCGATAGTCGTCGGAAATCTGCCGTCCCAGTTCGCGAACTCTTTTCTGAATTTGGTCGGCCGAGATCACCTGGCGCAACCCAGCTTTCGGCGAGACATTCATAGCGGAAGTGGCGCCTCCTGCGTGGTAACTCTATAGCAATAATTTCAACGCTACTACCGTGGTCACGTGATTTTGTCCCGTTTCACCACTGAGAGTAGCGCCGCCGTCCCGGCGGCTGTCCGGCGGGCGCTACTCGTTGTTCCACACCGCGATCATCATGCGGACACGGTACTCGCGGTAACTCTAATGATGGCATGTTACATCATGCCTGCAATCTCCCGAATCCAAATCGCTTGCGAAGCTCCCGCACGTGCCCGAAAAGCGGCCGGAACCGCAAACCCCCGCATCCAGACAAGCCCGCAGCCTTCGGCGACTGCAACCGGCCAGAGCTTTTTCTGCGCTCCGGTGGCATGGCGGCCGCTCAACAACTCCTTCACCTTCTTCGCCTCCGCCGTATGCGACGGCCAGTAACGATCACCCGCCCGCCAGTTGCGGATCAGCACTTCCTTCGGCAGGCTCCCCAGATCCAGCAACTGCCCGCGCCTATCCTCAGGAACGCTACCCGCATCCACCAAACGGGCTTCAATCGAAGCACCCAGTTCGGGAACCTTCACCGCCCCCGGAACGGCTAGAGCGTACTGATAATCCGCCGCTGGTCGATGCCCCGTTTCCTGTGGACCCGCGGAAGGCTTCGGTTCGAGCAAAAGTTCCGAACGGCCACGCCGAAGAATCCCTTCTGGCAGCTTCGTCTTCTTGCCCGCCGGACCGTGCGCCAATTCCAGCGCCTCCTCAATCAGCCGGAACGAGATACTCAAATCGCGAGCATTCGCTTTCAGCCACGAGCGCACCAACCGCCGCTGCGCAGCCAAAGGAAGTGCCAGCAGCAATTCCACATCAAGAGCAGCGCCGGGTGTTGGGTTCTGGGTGCTGGGTACTGGGTACTGCGTACTGGCTGCCCACTGCTCTTCCTCGGCCCGCGCAATTTCCGCCAGCTCACCCATGTGTTCGATCGCGGCTTCGCCAAACTCTTCCGCAATCATGGGCAGCAGCCGATGACGCACGCGATTCCGAAGGAACGCAGTGTCCCGATTCGATGAGTCATCGCGCCAGCTTTGGCCCCGCTCGCGCAGAAATTCCAACAACCGAGCGCGCCGAAAGCCGAGCAGCGGCCGCACCACCTCGCCCAACACCCGCCCTTGCTCCTCGAAGACAATCCGCGGATGAATACCCGCAAGTCCCCGAATCCCGGTACCACGAAAAATACGGAGCAGCACCGTCTCCGCCTGATCGTCAAGCGTGTGGGCCGTAGCAATTTTCGAAATGCGGCCGTCCCGCGCCAGCTGGCGGAAAAAATCGTAACGCAGTTCGCGCGCCGCCGCCTCCATGCCGGAACCGACGCCGCCCTCAACCCGCGCTTCCCGCACATGAAAATCGAGCCCATGCTGCCGCGCCAGCTTCGCGACAAAGCGCTCTTCCTCGTCCGATTCTTCTCCACGCAGCTTGTGATTCACGTGCGCAACCGACAGCACGATCCCAAGCTCGGCACGCAACTCCAGCAGCAGGCAAAGCAAAGCCACAGAATCCGCCCCGCCGGAGACCGCCACGGCCACCCGGTCCCCCGCCCGCATCGACCCCTGCTTCCGAATTGTCTTTAAGAGCTGCTCCGCCAGCGCATGCACGGAGAAATGGTACCGGAAATCAGTTCGCAGTTCCCAGTTCTCAGTGGCAACGGTTTGCTGAGAAACAGTTTTCTGCTATGCTGTCCCGCAAATGTGGGGGGCTTCTCGCTGGACTGCTAGATTTCTGCTGCTGGTCATGGTCGCTCCGGCCTTCGGGCCGCTGGCGATGGCGCAGTGTGCTCAGCCGGCAGCCATGCGCTGCTGCATGCGCCAGTCCGCACAATCGGTAACACCGGCCATGCCATGCCATCATGCGATGGCACAGCCGTCCCGGTCCGAATCCTCCGAAACCTCGTTTCAAGCCACCAACAACGGCAACTGCTGTCAGAATCATTGCTGCTGCGGCGCAACCACCTCCGAGTGGGCACAGCCCGCTTCCAGTCTGCTGCCGTTTATAAGTCTTGCGACCGAACCCGCGCGCCCGTCGCCAAACGCGGTCCTTCCCTCAAGCGATATCTCGCGACAAGATTCCGCCCGCGCCCCGCCCCGCAGCTAGGCCCTCATCCCGAACTCTGAAATAGCGACTCCGCTGCGAGCTACGAGCCTCGGGCTGCGAGCGAACCTTACCGTTTGCTTGCAGCTCGTCGCTTCGAAGCTCTTAACACGGCAAATACACTAAGGACCAAACATGACTCGCTTCAAGCTGCTCGCATTCGCTCTGCTGCTGATGAGTCCCGCCGCCTTCGCCAACGTTTACGGCGCCGTCCGCGGCGTCGTGCACGACCCGCAGCATCGCCCCATTCAAGACGCCATGGTGATGCTCAAAGCGAAATCGTCGGAATGGGTAAAAAGCGTCACCACCGACGCCAATGGAGAATTCCAACTCAACGTCGTCCCGGTGGGTGATTATTCCATCAGCGTCGCCAGTAAGGGCTTCGCGCAAACGACGCAGGATGTCACGGTCATCTCGGGAACGGTGCCGGTCGTTCATTTTCAGCTGCAGTTGGCCGTGGCGAATGAAAAAGTCACCGTCTCCGCTGCACCTGCGGTGGTCGCCACCGACAGCGCCACCCCCACCACCCTGGTCAGCCGCCTCGACATCGAGCGCACCCCCGGAGCCGACGGCACCAACAGCATGGCCATGATCACCGACTACGTCCCCGCCGCCTACGTCACGCACGACATGCTCCACATGCGCGGCGGCCACCAGACCACATGGCTCCTCGACGGCATTCCCGTCATCAACACCGCCATTGCGCAGAATCTTGGCACTCAGTTCGATCCCAAAGATATGGATTACGTGGAAGTTGATCGCGGCAGCTATGGCGCCGAGTTTGGCGACCGCACCTATGGCGTTTTCAACGTCGTGCCCCGCACCGGCTTCGAGCGCAACAACCAGGCCGAACTCACCGTCACCGCCGGCAACTTCTACCAGACCGACGACGCCCTCAGCTTCGGCAGCCACACCGAACGCTTTGCCTATTACGCCAGCGTCAACGCCAACCGCAGCAATCTCGGCCTGCAGCCGCCTGTTCCCCAGGTCGTGCACGATGCGGTCAACGGCGTCGGCGGCTTTGGATCCTTTATCTACAACCTCAATCCCTCCAACCAGCTTCGCCTGATGACCTCGCTCCGCCGCGACTACTTCCAGATTCCTTACGATCCCTTCCCTGATGACATCGAGAACAACCCGGCGAGCGGTCAGTACTCTTCCAGCATCGGCCTGCGCGACGGCCAACACGAGGCCGATGCCGGAGTCCTGTTTACATGGGTTCACACTTTCAACTCACATCTCATGACCACGGTTTCACCCTTCTACCACTACAACAGCGGCGACTACGCCAGTAAGCCCAACGACACTCCCATTGCCACCACGGAAAACCGCGCCTCCACCTATGTTGGAGGTCAGGCCACCTTAGCCGCCAACTACAAGAAGAACGACTTGCAGGTGGGATTCGTCAGCTTCTACCAGAGCGATAACCAGTTCTTCGGCGCCATCTTCAATGACGGTAGCGGAAACTCGCCCATTGCCGATCCCGAACACCCCACCGCCAACCTCGAAGCCTTTTACATCGACGACAAATTCAAACCCTTTTCCTGGCTGACGCTCTCCGCCGGCATGCGCCCGACGCGATTCTCCGAAGGAAGCTTTGCCGCCACTTCGACCGCGCAGCCCGTCGACGAGTCCGCCATCAGCCCGCGCTTCGGCGCCACCGTCACCATCCCCCGGCTGCGTTGGACATTCCGCGCTTTCTACGGACACTATTATCAGGCCCCGCCCATCGAGACCGTTTCGGGTCCGGCCCTGATCAGCTACACGCAAGGGCAAGGTCTGGGCTTTATACCGCTCCCCGGTGAGCGCGATGAAGAGCATCAGTTCGGCGTCACCATCCCTTACCGCGGATGGGTCCTCGACGCCGATAACTTTCAAACCAACGTCGCCAATTTTCTCGACCACAACAACATCGGAGCTTCCAACATCTTCTTTCCCATCACCGTTTCCCAAGCCTTGATTCGCGGATGGGAACTCACCCTGCGCTCTCCCCGCTTCGCCCACCGCGCCCAGGTTCATCTTGCCTACTCCAACCAGATTGCCGAGGGCAGCGGCACCATCACCGGTGGCCTCACCGATTTCACGCTCGCTCCCGGGCTCAGCCCGCTCGACCACGACCAGCGCAACACCCTCAACGTAGGCGGCGACGTCAGCCTCCCCTGGCGCTCCTATGCCTCCACCAACGTTTACTACGGCTCCGGCTTCAGCAACGCCTTTCCCGGCGCGCCCTATCCGGGAAATTATCTGCCGCAGCACACCACCTTCGATCTGTCGCTCGGCAAAGATTTCGGGGAACGTTTCACCGCGTCCCTTACGGCGTTAAACGTCGCCAACCGCCGCGTCGAGTACGACAACAGCCTCACCTTCGGCGGATATCACTGGAATCTGCCGCGCGAAATCTATGTGCAACTGCGCTACCGGTTTCACTATTGATCGCCATGACCACGGAGATGAGGTAAATGAAATCCCGTTTCGCTCTCACATCAGTCATACTGTTGCTGACCCTATCTGTAAGCTGCAATCGCACCAGGAAGTATCCGCTGCAAGGGGAGGTAGTCGCTAAGAACGCAGCAACCAGCGAGATTACGGTGAACCATGGAGACATTCCAGGCTTCATGGCAGCCATGGCAATGCCCTACCGCGTCAAAGACCCCGCGGTTATCCAAGAACTTGAGCCCGGCGACAAAATCGCAGCGGAAGTGGTTGTTGGCAAAGATCCGAGCGACTATTGGCTGGAAGACGTGCGCATCACCGATGAATCGGGGCGCGGCAAGGTCAAACCGCCGACTGCGCCGCAGATGCTCATGCCCGGAGAGCGAGTTCCCGACTTCACTCTTGTCAACCAGGACGGTCGCAAGATTCGCCTTTCAGATTTCGCCGGCAAAGCCTTGCTGGTCACCTTCATCTACACGCGCTGCCCCATGCCGAAATTCTGTCCCCGCCTGAGCAGCCAATTTGCCCGGATTCACAATGAACTCAAGAAGAACCCGGAAGATTACGGCAAGACCCACCTGCTGACCATTAGTTTTGACCCGAAATATGACACCCCCGCCGTTCTCCGTAAGTACGGTCTTGCCTATCTGGACGGCGACGAGGGCGGTTTTTCCCAGTGGGATTTCGCTTCCACAAATCCGACCGATCTACGCCGCCTTGCCAAAGCCTTCGGCCTTGAATACGAGGAAGAACAGAATCAGATAACCCACAGCATGAGTATCGTGTTGATTGCGCCCAACGGGACGGTGGCGAAGTTCTGGTCCACGAATTGGACCTGGACGGAGCTGCTGGAGAACCTGCAGCATGCCGCCCAAGCCATTGGGCAGAGGGGCAAGTGATGGTTCGTGGACTATTGCTGCTGGCCAGTCTCTGGGCCGCGTTCATCTTGCTGGCTTGCCAAAAAAAGCAGGCGGCGAGCGCACAGCCGAGCAACGCCGAGATTGAAGGTGAATGGCTTTACGACAACAACTGCGGCGAGTGTCACGAAAATCCGCAACCGGACTTGCACAAGCAACCCCCGAGCTTGCACGGACTGTTTCGTCGAGGATCGCTCCCGAGTGGCGCTCCGGCAACCGCGGCGCAGATTCGCACGACAATCATCGAGGGCCGAGGTACGATGCCTGCTTTCGATCAGCGTTTACGCGAGGAAGATATCGACAATCTCCTCACGTACCTCCGAACGCTGAATTGACGCAACTCACGGATGTATTTTCTACCTGGGGGCCGGTGTAAGCTTGCGGGAAGAGCCGAGCGCTGGCGGCGATCGCTGGTTTGGCCGCATCGGACCAACTAGAGCGGCGCAGATTCGTTTGACGCTGTTCCGGTACGCTCCGTATAATCTAGGGCGTCCACACCCTGATCACCACGCTTGCGGTTTCTGCGTGAACAGAGCCCGGTGGCGTGCGCGTCTTGCGCGCTCGCGGCGCTGGCTCCAAGTCTCAGGTCTGTGTTTCGGTTCTACGACTGATTAGCTCGGGTTGCGATCCGTCTCGTTGAGCCCAGCGAGCTGGAAGCTTCCAGCATTCCTAAAATCCGAAGGAGTTCAAAAGGATCCAAATGATTAAGAAGTTTGTCCGCGTTACCGTTGCTGTAATGTTCGGCCTTTCCATCTTGGCTCTGGCCCAAACCACCCCCGCTGCCGGCGTTCCGGCGGCGGCCACCCCACCTGACTCGCCCTCGGCGGCTGCTGTGGCCGCGGCCAAGGCTACTGGAACCAAAGTCGGCACCATCAACATCGAACAGGCGATCTTCGCCTCCAACGAAGGACGGCGCGATTTCGAGGCGCTGAGCAAGAAGTTTGAGCCCAAGCAGAACGAATTGAAGGGCTTGGCCGACGAAATTGACAGCCTCAAGAAGCAGCTGAATGCTCAGCAGGACAAGCTGAATGAGGAATCGCGCGACAAGCTGGTAAAGCAGATCGAAGTCAAGCAGAAGAGTTTCGATCGTGCCACCCAGGACGCGCAGGAAGATTTCCAGAGCCAGCAGGGCGAGATTGGAAATAAAATCCTCACCCGCATGGCGCCACTCATCGTGAAGTACGCCAGCGACAGCGGCTACGGCATGATCCTCGATACATCCCAGCAGTGGCCGCGTGGTCCGGTGATCTGGTACGGACCGGCCGTGGACATCACGCAACCGATCGTGGAAGCTTTCAATGCTCAATCCGGCGTTCCGGCTCCGGCTGCCGGATCTACAGCTCCCAAGCCTGCGGCAAAACCGGCAACCGCCCCTGCCAGCAAACCCGCTGCGCCCGCGACCAAGCCGCCGGCAACCACTCCGCCGAAACAGTAGCGACACCGCTCGGGCAGTTTCAGTTCCAAGTTATTGATTAAGACCGCGTGCAGACGCGGTCTTTTTTTATTTGCCTTGCTTCCCGCTCAGGATCAAATCGCAAGCCACAGGTGTCTGTAGGGGTAACGGGCCCCGTAGCGGAGGAACACCATATGTTCAACACACTCGAAAGCACCTGGGACCAGTCTGCCCGGCGGGGACGAGCCACCATCGCTTCCTTCGCCATGCAGGCTCTTGCATTGAGCCTGCTGCTCGCCATTCCGTTACTCACAGTTCAGGGACCACCCATGCTGCGGTGGTTTGAAGGGCCGATTATCACGCCACCCCCAGCTCCTGCGCCGCCAGCGAGAGGACCTCGGCCAATTCATTCTTCGAACATCAGCCAAGGCGGACAACTGCTGGAGCCGCCAACCATTCCAAACTCCATCGCAAATCTGAATGAACAACCGATGGCGTCTTCGCCGGATGTAAGCGGCCTCGGCGTGGAAGGAGGCACCGACACAAGCAGACATGGAGTGTGGCGTTCGGTCGGCACTTCAGTCGATGTTGCTCCACCGCCTTCTCCTGCGCCCGCGCATCCGTTGATCGTCTCGCACTGGGCGGAAGGCAACCTCATCTACCGCGTGCAGCCGGTCTATCCCCCACTCGCGCGCCAGGCGCGCATTCAGGGCACAGTCGAATTACGGGCGATCGTCAGCAAGGCGGGGATGATCGAGAATCTGGCCGTGGTCAGCGGACACCCCATGCTGGTCAAGTCGGCGGTGGAAGCGGTCCGGCAATGGCGCTACCGTCCGTATCTGCTCAACAACGATCCCATCGAGGTAGAGACAGAAATTACGGTGAACTTTGTGTTATCGGGCAACTAGCAACGTGTGCCGGAAGTTGGATTCGTATCAGGGCATCGCTTTAGCGATGCTGGAACCGATTCGAAATCAAACGCCCCTTTAGGGGCCGGCGGCGAAGATCAGCCTGACCACGGGCCCTTACCATCAGCAGTTAACAGTGCGCGGCGGCGCGCTCGCTATAATCGGCTACGTGAACCCGCCGCGTCCCGATTTGTCGCACCTACCCGACCGCCGCTCGCTGATTCTCGATGGCCGCACCTGGGCGGAAGTTTCTCTGGCTGCGTTAGGCGAAAATTTTCATGCCATCCAGAAGCACGTCGGCGCAGGCGTCACCATTTGCGCAGTGGTCAAGGCCGATGGTTACGGCCACGGGGCCATCGAATGCGCCCTCGCGCTCGAAGCCGAAGGCGCTCCCTGGCTCGGCGTCACTGACGCCGCCGAAGGCCGCGCCCTGCGCAGCGCCGGCATCTGGACTCGCATCCTCCTCATGACCGGCATCTGGAAGGGCGAAGAGGACGGCATTGTCTCCCACAATCTCACGCCTACGATTTGGGAAACATGGCACGTCGAGCGCCTGGAAAAGGCTGCGAAGAAGCAGCAGATCAACCTGCCCGTGCACTTGAAAGTTGACACCGGCATGAACCGCCTTGGCGCCAGGATCGAGGGCCTGCCGCAACTCTGCGAAAAACTCGCTGCTTGCGGACACCTGCACCTCGAGGGCGTGAGCACGCACTTCGCGTCGGCCGAAGTGCTGGATGCAGAAGACGCTCCGCGCCAGATGAAACGATTTGAAGAAGCGCTCGCCGTGCTTGCTGCTCATGGATTGCACCCTCCGCTCGTGCACATGGGCAATTCCGCCGCCGTGAGCGCTCGTCCCGAAACCTGGAAGACCATGGTGCGTCCGGGCATTCTTCTCTATGGGTATTCGCTTCCTATTTTGCGCGGCGGCGAAATTGTCGATAAGCCTTCGCTCCCGCTCGTTCCAGTACTAACGTGGAAAACGCGTGTTCTCACTGTAAAGGATGTTCCAGCCGGAGAAGCGGTCGGCTACATGGGCAGCTACATCACGGGCAAAAGTACCCGCATCGCCGTGCTCCCGGTTGGTTATGCTGACGGCTATCCACGCCTGCTCTCCGATCGCGCCCGCGTGATCGTCCGCGGCGAGTACGCGCCGGTCGTAGGCCGTGTTTCGATGGACCTCACGATGGTGGACGTCGGCCATATTTCTGGCATTGCTGTAGGAGACGAAGTGATCCTGATCGGCGCCCACAAGGGCAAGAGTGTCGATGCCGTCGAACTGGCTCGCCTGTGCGAGAGCGTTCCCTATGAAATCCTGTGCGGCATCTCGCAGCGGGTGCCGAGAGTGTATCGCTGAGCAGTCGGCATTCAGCACATGCATTCAGGGTCGCCATTACCACCCTGCGAACACGATTCGTATCAGGGTATCGCTTCAGCGATACCGGAAGTGCCCTCAAAACCTGATGCCCCTTTAGGGGCTGGCACCGAAAGAACTACTGAATGCTGAGTGCCGACTACTGAGTGCCGAATTCCGCCGTTGAACTGACTCCGGTCGCCAATCGCGCTCCGTTGTTGTATTTCTAGAATAGACATGCCCACGCGCTACGCACAATGGATGTACGATTGGGAGACCCGCCTTACCTCGGTGGACAATAACCGCGTGGTGCGTCCGCTGGACTGGGGACTGGATTGGACCGAGAACTGGCCCGGCCGCAACGGCGGACCTGCGGGGCAAGGCTCCCGCGATCTGCTGGAATATTTTTGCCGCTTCAACGACCGCATCATTCGCGTCAGCGATGACTTCTACTCCTACCAGAAGCCGTCGGATTTCCGCGTAGAGCGCCGCGAGGTTCAGGTGTTCAGCACGCGCGAAGTGCCCGACCCGCGCCTCGAAGAAAAAATTCGCGGCACGCATGCCGAGTTCCTGCGCTTCACCTCGCCGGTCGCAACGCCTTATCCCGAAAATAATCTGGTGAATGCGCGTTGGTTCCCAGCCCGTGGACGCCGCGCCGTGGTTCTGCTGCCGCATTGGAATTCGGATGCGATTTCCTACACCAGCCTGTGTCGCGTACTGAACTGGATGGGCATAGCAGTGCTGCGGCTGTCCATGCCGTATCACGACATTCGCCGTCCGGCCGAGGTCTACCGCGCCGACTATGCCGTTTCCGCAAACATTGGACGTACGCTCGATTCAGTGCGCCAGGGCGTGATCGACGTGCGCTGTTGTCTCGACTGGCTGGAAGCGCAGGGCTACAACCGGCTAGGAATCGTCGGGACGAGCCTCGGATCGTGCTATGCCTTTATCGCCGCCGCGCACGATCCACGGATTCAGGTGGCTGCCTTCAATCACGCTTCGACTTACTTTGCCGACGTGGTGTGGCACGGGCAGTCCACGCGCCACATCCGCGAAGGACTGGAAACGGCCATTAGCCTGGAAAACCTACGAAACGTCTGGCGCGCCGTCAGCCCCATGGTGTACTTCGACAAGTTCTCGCGCTGGCCGCGCCGTTCGCTCATTATCTACGCCAAGTACGACATGACCTTCCTGCCGGAATTTTCCGAGCAGGTGGTCAAGGAATTCCAGAAGCACAACCTGGATCACAAAGTCGTCGTCCTGCCCTGCGGGCATTACACCATGGGCGAGACTCCGTACAAATACATGGACGGGTGGCAGCTGGTTAGTTTTCTGCGCACGGCGTTCGACTAACTGAAGATGGCGGGCCCTGCTCTCAGCGAACCGAGGCTGTCGTGAGACGCTTTGGCCCGGCCGCCAGTATGTGCTCGGGACACTCAGACATCATCAGCTTGAAGTTTTCGATGAAACGCGCCGCCAGCGCATCGTACTTGTAAAAATACTCCTCCCGGCTGGGCCACGTGTTCGCCGGATCCAGAATCCGTGACGGAACCCCTTCGCATTCGACTGGCACATCGAAGCCAAAGACGGGATCTTTCTTATACTCCACCTTGAGCAATGAGCCGCTGAGCGCCGCATTGAGCAGCGCGCGCGTGTAATGGATGCTGATGCGCTTGCCCACGCCAAACGGTCCTCCCGTCCAACCCGTGTTCACCAGCCACACGTGGGCGCCGTGCTTTTGGATCTTTTGCTTCAGCAGCTCCGCGTACGCCAGCGGATGATGCACCATGAACGGGCCACCGAAGCACGTGCTGAACGTCATCTCGGGTTCCACCCCAAGCCCGATCTCGGTGCCGGCAATCTTGCTGGTGTAGCCCGAAATGAAATGGTAGATGGCCTGATCCGGGTTGAGCCTGGAGATGGGCGGCATCACGCCCGAGGCATCGCAGGTGAGAAAGATAACGTTCTGCGGGTGCCCGGCGCGCTTTTCCGGCAGGTGATTCGCGATATAGGAAAGCGGATAAGCCGCCCGCGTATTCTCCGTGATGGTGTCGTCGTTCAAATCCAGATGCCGCGAGACGTTATCGAAGGTGACATTTTCCAGCACGGTCCCAAACTGCCGCGTGCAGGCATAAATCTGCGGTTCGGCCTCGGGCGATAGACGGATCACCTTGGCATAGCAGCCATCTTCGAAGTTGAACACCCCGTTGTCGCTCCAGCCATGTTCATCGTCGCCGATCAGGTGCCGCTTGGGGTCGGCGGAAAGTGTCGTTTTGCCGGTGCCCGAAAGCCCGAAGAAAATTGCAACATCGCCCTCGGCGCCGACGTTCGCCGAGCAGTGCATGGAGAGCACGCCCTGCAGCGGCAACAGGAAATTCAGCACCGTAAAAATGGTCTTCTTGATTTCCCCGGCGTAGCTGGTGCCACCGATAATGGCCAGCCGTTCCCGGAAATTGATAATGATGAACGTTTCCGTACGCGTGCCGTCCACCATGGGCGAGGCCTGAAACCCGGGCGCTGCGATCACGGTGAATTCGGGCATGTGATGTCGCAGGGCATCCTCACCCCGAATCTTCAGGAACATGGTGCGCGCAAACAAACTGTGCCACGCCTTTTGCGTGATGATGCGGATGGGCAAGCTGTACTCCGGGTCGGCTCCCGCGAAGCAGTCCTGCACAAACACATCGCGCCCCTGCAAGTAGCCCTGCAGGCGCGACAGCAGCGCGCTGAAATTCTCGCTGGTCACGGGCCGGTTGTACTGGCCCCACCAGATTTTCTCCTCGGTGGATTGCTCGCGTACCACGAACTTGTCGGCCGCGGCGCGCGCTGTGTGTTTGCCCGTGTCCACCACGAGCGGTCCCAGGTGCGAGAGACTGCCCTCGGAACGGAAAATGCTCTCCTCATAGAGTGCCGGCGTCGGCAGATTCCAGTAGGCACGCCGCAGATTCACCAGCCCATGGTTGGCGAGGCCGTAGGCACTGGCCAGCTTCCCTGCCTCTTTGACCGCGGGAGACTGCACGTCGAGGTAGATGTTCATTGCCAATCCCTCACAAGTTTGCGGTCGCCGAGGTACAGTTCGTTGGCCGAATTCGGATCAAGCGCCCACTTGATGCGATCCAGACCCTCGGTGACATCGCGGATGGTGCCGCAGTAACTCAGCCTCAGATGCCCCTCGAAGCCGAATTCCTTGCCCGGCACCGTGACCACCCGCACTTTCTCCAGTAGGAAATTGGAGAGCTTCTGCGAATCTTTCATGTATGCGCTGAAATCCGGGAAGCAATAAAACGTGCCTTCCGGCTTGTGAACTTTGACGCCGTCGAAAGCGTGCAAGCGCTCCATCATCACGTTCCGGTTGTTCTCCAGCGTGACCCGCAGGCTGTCGACCGACGATTGCACGCCGTTGAGCGCGCCCACCGCTGCCCACTGTCCCGGAGAAGAAGGCCCGGAGGTCTGTTGCGACTGGATGGTCGCCATAGCCTCGATCAGCGGCTGATTCGCGATCGCCCAACCAATGCGGAACCCGGTCATGGCATACATTTTCGATACGCCGTTGATCACCACCACCTTCGATTGCTCAAGCGGCGCTTTCATAAAGTCGTAGCCGATGGGTGCGCTCTTGCCGTCGAACACCAGCCGGTTGTAGATGTCGTCCAGGATGAGATAAATGCTCCGCTTTTCGCAAAACTCGACCATCTCCTGGACAAAATCCTTCGAGTACATGGCGCCCGACGGGTTATTCGGACTGTTCAGAATGATGGCTTTGGTGTAGGAGCCGCACGCGTCCGCCATTTCTTTGACGGTTGGGAAAAAAGTCCCGTCCTCCGCCGTGACCGCCACCGGAACACCGCCCGCCAGCTTCACCATCTCCGGATAGCTCACCCAGTAGGGAGCCGGAAAAATCACTTCTTCCTTCGGATC
>Ga0074046_10003023_pt1 | contig 14270 bp, 15 predicted proteins | sample BogForMeECP23OM3_FD_94441 | JGI IMG/M metagenome (GOLD analysis project Ga0074046, IMG submission 94441) | Bog forest soil microbial communities from Calvert Island, British Columbia, Canada - Bog Forest MetaG ECP23OM3 | ecosystem: Environmental > Terrestrial > Soil > Wetlands ...
CCCGGCTTCACCCGGCGCGAGTCATACTCCACGCCGCTGACGCTGGGGTTTCCGCTGCGCGCAAGAACCTGGGCGCCATCCAGCAGATGTTCGAAGGTCATTGTTCGGATTATAGGGCAGGGCCGGAGATCGGGGGTCGGAGGGGCGGAAGTCAGAGGTCTGTGGTCTGGGGTCCGAGGTCTGATCCCCGGCCCCTGCTCCCTGAAAAGTGCTATCCCCTGACCCAAGGGTGGTATTGACCGAAGTAGCGGCGCGAGGCATCCTGATTTCAGGTTGTGCCAGCTTTCATGCCCCTGCACGCCGCTTTGGAGGAAAGGCATGTCTGAGCCCCAGAACGAAAAGCGGGCCGCGCGGAGATTTGCGCTTCACATTCCTGTTACCGTTGCTCCCGACGGCAACCTTGCCCCGGGCGAGGTTGGCCAGATTCGCGATGTAAGCGCGCGCGGCATCTGCCTCTACCTCGAGTCCGCAGTGGCCCAAGGCTCGCCTATCGCATTCACCCTGACGCTCCCGCCCGAAATCACGCTCACTGACAGCATCCGCGTGCATTGCAAAGGCCACGTGGTGCGGGTTGAGGATCCCGGCACAAAAGGGAAACTCGCCGTCGCCGCCGTGATTGAGGAGTACGAGTTCCTGCCCGAAGCGTAAGACAGTGGTCATGGGCTAGAAGCTATCTCATAAATGGTTTTGGGAAGGGCACGGCTTCAGCCGTGCCGCCCAGAGCCAACAAAGACGCGGGCTTTAGCCCCTGAGGGAGCCGACGGTTTATCCCTTTGGTTCATTATGAGATAGCCTCTAGTGATCAGTGACCAGTGGTCAGCCGGGTACGTTCCTCTGCCCGCTGACCTCAGACTTCTGACCTCTGACTTCTACCTTCTGACTTCCGCACCCAGTCCTGCCCACTGCCCCTGACCCCAGTCCCCTGTGTTATGTTTCCCCTAGCTTTCAAGTGAGGGATTCATTGCCTCGACCTGCGCTCAAGTTCTTGTGCGCGACGTTGGTGGTGCCCCTGCTGGCCCTGTTCCCTGTCGCCCAGACTCCCGGTCCGCCGCCGGTGGTGAAGAGCATTCAGCTCGTCGAGGATCATGGCGTTCCGGCCATCGAAGTTCTCTCCACGGGCGGCCGCATTACCCCGGAAATTCAGACCCTGACTTCGCCGCCCCGCCTGCTGATCGACCTGCCCAATTCCCGGCTGGGAGCGCCACCCAAGCGAACCGCGATCGACCAGCAGAACGTCGAGGCGATCCTCGCCTATCAGTACCAGAAGCAACCTCCGGTGACGCGCATCATCGTCGACATGCTCGCGCCCTATGGCTACACCTGGGAGATCGTGAGCAAACGCCTGCTGATTCGTCTCAAGCCGCCGGAAAGTGGGAATGCAGACGTGACCGGAGGGAAGACTGCCACATCCGGCCAGCCGCCAGCGGGACCGAACCTACCGCCTGGCCCATCGCCGGACACTGCTCCCGCGGCCCTGCCCCTGACCGGCGGTTCAGGCGCATTGGTGCTGGCGGGAAGCCGTCTCGCCGCGGGTTCGTCGCTGACCGCCGGCTCGGAAACCGCGATCCTGCGCCTGTCCCGTGGCGGAGAAGTCTTCGTGTGCCCGGGCACCTCGGTTTCGATCACTCCCTCGCACAACCAGCGCGATCTCATGCTCGCGCTGAGTGTGGGCGCCCTGGAGTCGCACTACTCGCTGGCCGCCTCGGCCGATTCGCTACTCACTCCCGACTTCCGCATCATGTTCGCCGGGCCCGGCCATTTCGATTTCGCCATCAGCGCCGACTCCCACGGCAACACCTGTGTGCGGGCGTTGAAAGGAAACACATCTTCGGCCATCGTTTCTGAACTGATGGGCGACCGCATCTACCAGGTGAGGCCAGCCGAGCAGGCCGTGTTTCGCTCCGGGCGGATCGACCGCGTGGACACTGACATTCCCCTCGAATGCGGTTGCCCTCCGCCCTCACCGGTACTGCTGGCCAATGCCGCGGCCGCGCCGCCGTTGTCGGACTCGGTATTGCCCGAGAAAACTCGCCTCGGCGGGACCTCTGCGCCGTCGGTGAGTGCTTCCGGAGAAATCGGTTCGGTGTTCGGAGGCACGGTGCGAACGACCTTGTCGAATGGGCCTGAGACCGCGCCCCTGCCCCCGTCGCACCCCAATGACGTGCACGTTGAGGTAAATGCGCCTTTCGTCTTCAGCGCCAAGGATCACGCCGCCGCACCGCTCCCGCCCCTCGCGGCGGCGACAGATTTGCCTCTGGCCGACTCCTCGGCCCGGCTAGTGCACCTCGATCCTGTGATTCAGTCCCCGCCCGATGAGAAGAAAAAAGAGAAGAAAGAAGAAAAGCAAGAAGAACCGCAGTCCAAGACCGAACACCGCAGCTTCCTGCGCCGCGTCGGAGGATTCTTCGCCAGCATATTCCGGTAGCAGTGGCCAGTGATCAGTGGTCAACGATGGAACGCATGAGGCTCTCTTGACGTCCTCCCAGAAGATTGGTTTGTCATCGATCTTGTGGGAGCCACGTGGAAGAGCGGCCCTTCAGGGCCGCGTCCCGGTTCGCTAGGAGGAACGGCCTTTAGGCCCCGGGGTTCACCACTGAAGCCCAAGTTCTCTGGATCATGCCAACGCGGCGCTAAAGCGCCGCTCTTCCACGTTCGATCTGTATCAGTACATGTGGACGAGCCAGATCGCCCTGTCTTGCGGGGGCCGATCACTGACCACCGATCACTAGCCACTTGCCACTGTTCCGAGCAATCCTTTTCCGCGATTCCTGCGTCTCATCGCGAGTAAGGACTCCACCAGGGGTGCGCCATGACCGCAGCCACTTCCGGGCCTTCCGGCTCGAATCTGTTTTCGATGTTTTCCGGCAAAGCCGACGAGCCCTATCGAACACGGCCGGAGGCCTTTGCATTCTCAATGGCCGCGCAGGCCCTGATCGTGGGACTGCTCATCTATTTCACCAGTTGCGTGATAGAGAATCGTCCGCCCGGAGTCCGCCTGCGATTCCCCCGGCTGGATGATCTCCCGCTGGTTTTTTCCGGAAACAATGGCGGTGGCGGTGGCGGCCTTGATCCGCTCCCGGCTTCGCATGGAAGTCTTCCGCGCGCCTCGCTCGATCCGCAAATCGTTCCTCCCACCGTGTTCGTTCCCAAAGAAATGCCCAGGCTTCCCGTGGAAGAAACCGTGATGGTTGCGCCCGATATCAAGCTGCCCCAGGGCGGTCAGATCGGTGATCCACTGTCGCGGTTCACGACGCTTTCGAACGGCCCTGGCGGTCCGACGGGAATCGGAACGGGATGTTGCGATGGCGTGGGGCCGTCATCCGGGCCTTTTTTCGGCTCCGGTCCGCCAGGAATTTTTCCCGCTGGCAAGCAGGGAGTGACGGTGCCTCAGGTGATCTACAATCCTGAGCCCAGCTTTTCTGACGAGGCTCGCAAGGCCAAGATGCAGGGCATCGTGGTGCTCCTGGTGATCGTAGGCAAGGATGGGCACACCTACAACATCCGCGTTGGGCAAAGCCTGGGCATGGGTCTGGACGAGAAGGCGATCGAAGCCGTCAGCCGCTGGCGCTTCAAGCCCGCTACGCTTAACGGTCAGCCGGTTGCGACACAAATTGCCGTGGAAGTCGATTTCCACCTGTACTAGCAAGATCAGACCTCGGACCTCAGACGTCAGACCCCAGGCGTCCTAGGTCCGAGGTCCGAGGTCCGAGGTCTGAGGTCAGAGGTCCGAAGTCTGAGGTCCGTTCTTCTCAGCTCCGATTAATCGCGCGGCGGATCGGTTCCGCCTTTTCCCGCACGGTGTCGCGCAGATCCTCAGCCAGATCCGAAGCGGCATCCACGCCGCGGCTGGCCACGTCGCGCACGCGCTCTCCCGCATCGCGCACCTTTTCTTTGACCGTTTCAGCGGCTGTGTCGGCCCACTCGCCGACGGCATCCTTGGTATCGTCGTAGCCGCGCTTGATATCGCGGCGCAACTCCCGTCCGCTCTTGGGCGCAAGCAGAAGCCCGACCAGCGCCCCGGCTCCCAGCCCAATCAGCAGAAAGGTAATGGCCGTACCTACGCTGCTGCCTTCCGAAGATTCGTAACGTCCGATGCGCATGGTGAAGACCTCTTTTTTCCGCCCGCCAAAGAACTCGCTCACGTCGCGGGCTAATCCGCCTGTCGGAATCATCATAAACCCATGGCGGCTAACCCAACCTGACACGCCCTCGACCTCCGAGGATTCTGACCCCTGACTCCCGGCCCCTGCAGCGGTTTCCCTTCCCCCGCGCCTGCGTGTAAAATAATGTTTTCGCCACCATAGCGGCGGAACTTGTGGCCTGCCCGTCCTTCGGCACCCCCTCGATACCTCGGGGTTGCTCAGGACAGGCTCTTCTGCCGGCTCCGCAATCCGCAATCGTAGAGGAGAGTCTCTCAAGCAATGTCGATCCCTGCCACACAACTCCGCCCCGGCATGATCATCAAGCACAACAATGATCTGCATTCCGTTTTCTCGGTCGAGCACCGCACGCCCGGCAACCTGCGCGCCTTCATCCAGGCCAAGCTGCGCAACCTGCGCACCGGCGCCATGTTCGAGCACCGTTTCCGCTCGCCCGACCCCATCGAGAAGATCAACGTCGACGAGGTAGAAATGCAGTTCCTCTATGCCGACGGCGACAGCTACTACTTCATGGACACTACAAATTACGAGCAGACCCACCTGACCAAGGAAATTCTGGGCGACGCGGTCGAGTACCTGATTCCCAACCTTGAAATCAAAGTGGAGTTTTTTGACGGCAAGGCCGTCGGCATCGAACTGCCGCAGACTGTGGTCCTGACCGTGATTGAGACTGAGCCCGGACTGAAGAGCGCCACCGCTTCCAGCGTGACCAAGGCCGCGAAGACCGAGACCGGGCTGGTCGTGCAGGTGCCGCCCTTCATCAATGAAGGCGAGAAGATCAAGGTGGACACGTCGGAAGGCGCGTACCTGTCCCGAGCATAAGGTTTCAAAGTTTCAGAGTTTCAAGGTTTCAAAGTCAGCCCGTAATCCTAAATAGCCGGACCAGCTCAGCTTGTTAGCTTGTGGAAGTCAAACTGACTTGCAACTCTGAAACTTTGGAAGGTTGAAACTTTCCCACATGGCTTCCGCAGAAAAACCGACCCTCGCCCGCCGCTTCCTGGTCCGCGGGCGCGTCCAGGGCGTCGGCTTCCGCTGGTTCGTCGAGCGCGAGGCGAGCATTCTCGGCATCGCCGGGTGGGTACGCAACAATCACGACGGCAGCGTGGAAGTTCTGGCCCAGGGCACGCGCGACCAACTGCTCGGCCTGCATTCGCGCCTGCGCGAGGGACCGCGCGCCGCCCGCGTGGATGCAGTCGAAGTCTCCGACACGGCGCCGGTCGCCGGACTCAGTTCGTTTCGCATTGAAGGAGCATGGTAGAAAGTTTCAAGGTTGCAAGGTTTCACAGTTTCAAAGTTGCGAGGAAGAAGCAGGCTTTGACATTGAAACTTTGAAACCTTGAAACTCTGAAACCTTGACACTTTGAAACCTCGGAGGATGTTAGATGCCCCCTGCCACGTCGCTAAACGCCGACCAACTGAAGAAACTCATTCGCGAAATCCCCGACTTTCCTAAGCCCGGAATTCTCTTCTACGACATCACGACCCTGCTGAAAGACAAGGTCGGCCTGGCCACGCTCATTGATAGACTCTCCGAGTACTACATTGCGCGCGACGTGGACCTGGTGCTGGGCATGGAGGCGCGCGGCTTCATCTTCGCCCCCGCGCTGGCTTATCGCCTTAACGCCGGATTCGTTCCGGTGCGCAAGCCGGGCAAGCTTCCCGCCGCAACCGTGAGGCATGACTACGCGCTCGAGTACGGCACCAACTCGCTCGAGATTCACAAGGACGCGATCGAAAAAGGCCAGCGCGTGCTCATCGTGGACGATCTGCTCGCCACCGGCGGCACCGCCGAAGCCACCGCCAAGCTCGCCGAGTCGCTCGGCGCCCGGATCGCAGGCCTGGGATTTGTGGTGGAGCTGGAATTTCTAAAGGGGCGGGACAAGCTGAAGAATTACGACGTGATGTCGCTGCTGCGCTACGACAAGTGAAGAAAAGAACACGGGGCAGACGCTGGTTGGCAAGCTGCCCCGTTTCGCTTCTCGACTATCTCATGAGGTGGTTGATGAGCAGTCCAACTCCGGTCCAGAAGCCGCCGCTGACTCCCACGACGACTGCGACTCCCAGCAGCTTGTTTCGAAAGCTGGGTGGTTCAACGCCACTCTCGAATGCGGGCTCGGCAAAACTACCCGTGCCCCAGGAAGGCAAAATCAGGAGAAATGCATCTGAAGAACTGCGCCTGGAGCCGCGGCCTACAATCTGCAATCTGGCTCCTTGGGTGCTTGCATGGGGGGATCGCGATAGTTTGTCGCTCACAAAGCACCTCCGATCTTGTTCAAGCAACTCGCTTGCCAATTCGTGAGTTGTTGTAAGTCTATGAGAACTTGAGGTTCTCCTCCCGTGATCCGGATCAGCAGCCGCCGCAATTTAGCGAAAATGGGCAGGCGCTGCTCGATTTCACCCATTTCAGTGTGCGGCGACCCTCAGTTCTCCGCCAGTGACAATTTCGACTCTTTGGGCAGATATCCCTTGCGCCGGAACCAGTCCTCCATCGCGTCGCGGAGTGGCTCGAGGGGAACGCTGGAACCGATTTCCATCTGGCCGTCGGCCGTCGGCAGCGTGTCGTCAAAAATGCTGGCATTGGTGAAGTTGCGCATGGAGAAACTGTCGAGCCACTTCAGCGGGCAGGGACGGCGGCATCCGTCTTCTTCGTACTCCACGCGAATCTTGCGGGCGAACATAGTCTTGATTTAACCACAGGCGGCGAGGGGTCAGGGCTTGGCCAGGGAGCCTGCCTTGATTTCCGATTGTCGATTTCCGATTTTCGAATGAGCCACGGAATGTTCGGGAAAATCGACATTCGGAAATCGTCAATCGAAAATTACCGCTGTGCCTTCGGTCCCGCTGCCTTGACCTCGGGCGGAGCATCGAAATGCTCGAAGTTCCTGGCGAAGCGGTTGCGCAGGTCTTCGGCCGCCTTGTCGTAGGCCGCCTTATCGGGCCAGGCATTGCGCGGGTTCAGTATCTGCGGAGGCACGCCGTGGCACGCCTTCGGAATGCTGAATCCAAACGTAGGCTCAATCTCAAATTCCGCTTTGGTCAGCTCGCCTTCGACGGCCGCATCCACCATGGCGCGCGTGAAAGGAATCTCCATGCGCCTGCCTACGCCGTAGGGTCCACCCTGCCAACCGGTATTGACCAGCCAGCATTGCGCGTTGTGCTCGCGCAGGCGGCGGCCCAGCATCTCGGCGTAAATCTTGGGAGCGAGCGGCAGAAACGGCGATCCGAAGCAAGTCGAGAAGGTGGCCGAAGGTTCCCGCACGCCAGCTTCAGTTCCCGCAACTTTCGCCGTGTAGCCCGACAGAAAGTGGTACATGGCCTGCTCGGGCGTCAGGCGCGAGATGGGCGGCAGAACGCCAAAAGCGTCGGCGGTGAGAAACACCACGTTCCTGGGATGCCCGGCCACGCCCGGAATCACAGCGTGGTCAATGAAATCCACCGGATAGGCAGCGCGAGTGTTCTCGGTCTTGCTGTCGTCGTTGTAGTCGGGAACGCGCGAGTCCGCATCGAGCGCCACGTTTTCGAGCACGCAACCAAAGCGCAACGCGTTCCAGATCTGCGGTTCGTTCTTGCGTGAGAGCTTGATGCACTTGGCGTAGCATCCGCCCTCGAAATTGAAGACACCGTCGGCGCTCCAGCCATGCTCGTCGTCGCCCACCAGATCGCGCGAGGGGTCGGCCGAGAGCGTGGTCTTGCCCGTGCCGGAGAGCCCGAAGAACAGAGCGCTCGCGCCGTCGCGTCCCACGTTGGCCGAACAGTGCATGGGGAACACATTGCGCGGCGGCAGCATGAAGTTCATGACGCTGAAGATGGATTTCTTCATCTCGCCCGCGTAAGAAGTTCCGCCAATCAGCACGGTGCGGCGGGTGAAATTCAGCAGGATGAAGACTTCGGAATTCACCCCGTCCCGCCGGGGATCGGCTCTAAACTCCGGCGCCGAGATGACGGTGAATTCGGGACGGTGGGTTTTCAATTCCTCCGGCGTGGGACGCAGGAACAGTTGCCGCACGAACAGGTTGTGCCAGGCGTATTCGTTGACGATGCGCACGGGCAGGCGATACAGGGGATCGGCGCCGCAGAACAGATCCTGCACGTAGAGTTCACGGCCGCGCAGGTGGTCCATCACCCGGGCATACAGCGCGTCGAATCTTTCCGGCTCGAAGGGCGTATTGACCGCGCCCCAGGCCACCGTGTGCTCGGTTGTTTCGTCGCGCACGATGAACTTGTCTTTCGGGGAACGTCCGGTGCGATTGGTGTAACCGACGATCGCGCCGTTGGCCGCCAGCATCGCTTCATGGCGACGGACCGAATGCTCGACCAGTGCCGCCGGGGAGAGATTGAAGTGCGTTCGGCCTTCGCTCAGTAACTCGGCTACGTCGCTGACGTGCATCGTGGTAGCCATGAAATCTCCTCAGAAGACCGGTGCAAAGGGCGCCAGGCGCAAACCGACCTATTCTGCCTTAAAGGCCGGGGCCATGCCCAATAGGAGGCGCAGCATCTCTGCGATCAGGCCCAGCAACGCGTAAGTCGCCGCGTTGATGGGAGGCACCCACCAGAAATGCAGCGGGAAATAGCGCCCCGCGTAGCAGATCGGACAGGTGGCATAGATAGCCGCCAGAACCACCGGTTGTCGCAACGACCTGTCAAGGAAATCGAAGGGCACTGCAAAGGTATACAGCACCCAGCAACATGCAATCAGAAAGCCCACGCTCGCCCAGATGGCGATTCGGCGTTTCATGACCCCACCCCCCAGCACTGCTCTTGATTTTATTGTGCCTCAAAAGTTCCTCATATGCCAAATCAGGGGTGGGATAACTCAGGAATCGTTGATTGATGATTGTTGATTGAAAAACCAGGGCCGTCGCCTCTGTGGGATTTTCATTCAACAATCAAGAATCAAAAATCAACAATAGAACTTCCGCGGTCGGCGGCTAATCTGAGGTCTTGTAGTCGCAGGCGTTGCGGCAGGCTTCGCAATACATCAGGCCGTCGGCGCAGATGCGGACGTCAAGCGCCCCCTGGCAGAGGCAGCAGAACTTTTCGCACTCGCACGCGTCTTCGGGTTTCTCGCACTGCGCGCAGCGGTATTTCGCACGTCCGGGTCCGGTAGCCATGGGGCTAATGTAGCGCGCGCGGGCAGCGTGGGAAACGTAACGTTGGTAACGAAAATCAGTGGCCGGTGGCTGGTGGTCAGTGGCCAGAAAAACCAGCCTAATTCCGGTCGGGTTTTACTGACCACTGGCCACTGATCACCGACCGCTGCTTCCCGGGTGTAAGCTGATTTCAGGAGTACGCGCGCTTGATTCTCGTCCTCGACAATTACGATTCGTTCACCTACAACCTGGTGCAGTACCTGGGCGAACTGGGGGCGGAGGTTGAAGTCCGGCGCAACGATCAGGTAACCGTAAATGAAGTCATGAAGATGCAGCCCGAGCGCATCGTGATTTCTCCCGGGCCCTGCACGCCGCGCGAGGCGGGCATCAGCATTGAACTGATCCGGCGGTTTGCCGGGAAAGTTCCGCTGCTCGGAGTCTGCCTGGGACATCAGGCGATCGGCGAGGCCTTCGGCGGCAAAGTCGTGCGCGCCACTCATCTCATGCACGGCAAGACCAGTTCGGTCATGCACGACAACAAAACGATCTTCCAGGGCCTGCCCATGCCGATGACGGCCACGCGTTATCACTCGCTCATCGTCGAAGAGGAAAGTCTGCCCGCGGAACTGGAAATCAGTGCCTGGACCACGGAAAAAGACGGAGATCGCACCATCATGGGCCTGCGCCACCGCCAGTGCGCCGTCGAGGGCGTACAATTCCATCCGGAGAGCGTGCTGACCGACGCGGGCAAGAAGCTGGTGGCAAACTTTCTTACGTCAGTGGTCAGTGGTCAGTGATCAGTGATTAGTGGCGGGCAAATGGCGATTTTCTGTTTGGCAGCGAGTTCAGAAGGCCATTGAGAATGCGGCCCACCTCCGCTGCAACACGAAGCAGCCTCTCACCTTCATCGCGTTCGAGATAGCCCAGTTCTTGTGCAATCAGAATCTGCGTTTCGACTTCCACCAAAGAGCCCCGCGCATTTCCCAGAAACTGCCTGAACTCTCCAGTCGAAAGCCTCGCTTGCCCCTCCGCGATGTTGCTGGGCACGGAGACGGCAGCGCGCCGCAATTGCGAAACCAGCCCGTAGCCCTCGGCTCTTGGAAATGCCTGCGTGCTGCTATAAACATCGAGCACCAATGCCATCGACTTCTTCCAAACGACCAGGTCGCGGTACGACTGAACGATGGGACTCGCTGGGCATTGCATCCACACAAATATGCCCCGTAGGGCTTGCTCTGGAATGTGATGACCGTCACTGGACGGTTGTGGATTTCCGCAAAACGGAAGGCCTCGCACGAAGACGGCCCGGCCACCTGATCCTGGCCACTGATCACTGACCACTGCCTCTTGCCATCTCCACCGCCCGCAGCAGCGCCTGCGCCTTGTTCATCGACTCATCGAACTCACGCGCGGGATCGGAGTCGGCGACGATGCCGGCTCCCGCTTGCAGATACGCTTTCTTTCCTTGCATGAGCAGCGTGCGGATGCCGATGCAGGAATCGAGATTGCCGGCAAAATCCGCGTAGAGCACCGATCCGCCATAGACGCCGCGGCGCGTGGGCTCGAGTTCCTCGATGATCTGCATCGCGCGCACTTTGGGCGCTCCGCTCAGCGTTCCGGCGGGAAAGCAGGCGGCAAAAGCGTCGAGCGCGTCGAGATCCTTTCGCAGCGTCCCTTCCAGCGCGGAGACCAGGTGCATGACGTGAGAGTAGCGCTCCACGTACATCAGATCTTTCACCTGGACCGAGCCGTATTCGCTGACCCGGCCGAGATCGTTGCGGCCGAGGTCCACCAGCATGACGTGCTCGGCCTGCTCCTTTTCGTCGCTGCGCATGAGTTGTTCGAGATGCAGGTCTTCGGCCTCGTCCTTCCCGCGCGGATGCGTGCCTGCAATCGGCCGATACTCCAGCTTCCGTCCCGTAACCCGCACCAGCATTTCGGGAGAAGAGCCGAGAATGTGGGTGTCGCCCAGGCGCAGGAAATAGAGATAAGGCGAAGGATTCACCTGGCGCAGCGCGCGATATAAATCGAAAGGGGCGACGCCGGGGGCGAAATCGAGCCGCTGCGAGAGCACGACCTGAAAAATGTCGCCCGCGGCGATGTATTCCTTCGAACGCTCGACGCTGCCGAGAAAATCCTCGCGCCGGGTGCGGGCGTGGACCTTCAGCTTGCCGGCCTTCGCTTTGCCCGAGTTGCGCCACAGGCTCGCGCTTAATCCTCGCGCCAGTTTCCGTTCCAGCACGGCAATGTCGCCCAGGGCGCGGTCATAGGCGCGGCGCGGAGTTTCGCGGGTCACGTCGGCCGCGGCCACGATGTGGATCTGGTGGCGCAGGTGATCAAAGGCCAGCAGCCGATCGAAGAACATCAGCTCGGCGTCGGGCAGCGAGAGATCATCTTTGGCGTGCTCGCCGATTCTTTCCAGCTGGCGGACCACGTCGTAGGCGAAATATCCGACTGCGCCCGCGGTGAACGGAGGCAATCCGGGCACGGTGGCCGGCCGGTGCTCACGCAGCAGGCGCTTCCCCGCCTGGAAGACGTTCTCGCACAACGATTCCCGCCGGCGGCCGCGCTCAATCTCAACTTTCCCCTGGTGCGCCTTCAGCCGCATGTACGGACGAGCGCCGAGAAAGGTATAGCGACCGATCTGCTCGCCGCGCTCGACCGACTCCAGTAGAAAAGCGTGCGGCTCTTTGTCGGCGATGGCAAGAAAGGCCGACACCGGCGTCAGCAGGTCGGCGCTGACCGACTTCACCACCGGCACGAGCGTGGCTTTGCGGGCAAGACGGGAGAACTCGTGGAAGTCGGGCTGCAGCATGGTTTGAAGTCCCGCCCGCGGCAGCGGGGCTTTTCATTATAGAGACTGATCCCCCTGTTCGCCCAAGGCTGCCAGGCTGAAACGCAGGCCACTTACTCGGGCTTGTAGGGGTGAAGTGCGATGACGTAGAAGCCGCCCTGCACTACACCGCCCTTTTGCCGCCAATAGTCCACGTCCTGGGGCCGCTTGGCCTCGGTCGCGATCGTCAGGGCCAAAGAGGCAAAATCCCGGGAATGAAACTGTACCGTTATAGGATGCATCGGGTCCTGCGGGCCTTCCGGGTAGGCGGCAAAAAAATCGTCGGCTTTGGAAAGAGCGGCCTCGGTACTTCCTTCCCGGTAGTAGGCGATCACCAGATTATATTGCGCCACGTTCTTAGTACGGCGCGTCAAATCCGAAATCGTCGGGCCGTTTTCCGCCGGGAGATTCGCCAGGGTCCGGTCGCACGCGGCAATGGCGAGCAGCAGTGTCTGTTCAAACGCCGGCCAATTCTGTGCTTTCGAGTAGGTCTCGGCCAGACTCTCATAATAGCTGCCAAAGGCCGAATCGTCGCCGTCGACCGTCGCCTTAAGATAGTCGATCATGCGCTGGCGCACCTGCACCGCCTCCGGATAGCGTTGCAGGGCTTCGAGCGAACTTGCCGATAAACCGGTGGCGTGCTGAAGAGCACCGCGTCTCCCCTCGGTCAAATCGGTCAAATGCCCGGAAAGATCTTCGGAATCCTGGGCTCGCGCCAGGGCCCGTTCCCATTGCTTGGCCCGAGACTGCGCATACCCCTGCTGCAAGGCGCATTCGGTTAGGACGTGGTAAACCCGCTGCGCTGCGGAGTCGTCTCCGCCTGCTTCGTAGATTCCTGCTAGTTGCAACCGGGAATTCTTGAGAGCCTCGTACTGCTCATCGCTCAACCGCTCCCCAGACTGCTCCGCCTCCAGGAAACGGTCCAGCGCGTCGGTGTACTGCCCGTCGCGGAGAGCTTGATTGCCAGCCTCGAGAGCGGACCGGAACGCAGCTTCGTTCGCGGGCGGCTCTTTGCTTTCAGTGGTTGAAGCCGTTTGCGGCTTCGGCGGCGAGTTGAGGGCAAGTCGAATGAGATAGTGCGTTCCCAAAGCGATGATCAGCAGCAGCAAAACCGCACGCACAACCCACTGCCAGCCCTTTGAGATCTGCATGAGTGCCTCGAGAAACGGTTAACCCGGCACGACCAGTATATGTAGCCTAACTGCATGCGCCTAAGCGCCTCGCGCGGCCGCGGCCAATCCAAAGTAACCGCCCGGTCCACCCAGGCCGGCACTCTGGGCTTCACTTCCCTGCGTCGCGGATGATGACGACGTCGGACTCGCGATGGCCGCGGATCACGGCGAGCTGTTTGCCGTCGAAGGAGTAGTCGAAGTCCTTGGTGAGCTCCGATTTGAAATCGGTGAGTTGTTTTCCGGGTGAGCCGTCGAGGTTCTGGAGCCAGAGATTGTCGGTATCGCCGTTGCGCACCAGGTACATTAAGGCTTTGCCTTCGCCAGTGAAGCGGACCGGCTCATCGCCGAACCCCGTGGGCAGGGACTCGGAGCGGGGCCGTTCGAATTCCAGAAAGCGGGGCGGTTGGCTGGAATCGAGTGGAACCAACGCCAGCTTTTCCTTGGGATCATGGAGGCGAAAGGTGACAAAGGCCGCCAGCTTCCCATCCGGCGAGAATGTGATGCGGCTGAAAACTGACATTTCGGCAGCGAGTTGCGCAGTCCCGCCCTCCAGCGCAACTTTCTCCAGCTTGTTGTCCGCGTCCGTGTAGAGCACCGTCTTGGCATCGGGCGAGCAGGCAGGAAGATAGTCGAATTTTCCGTGGGTGAGTTGCTTCGGGTTCCCACCGTCAGCATCCGCCAGCCAGATGTTGTTTTGTATTTTTCCCGCAGGTGCAGCCGAGAACACGAAGTGTCCGTCGGAACAGGCACGGGCAAAGTTCGCGTATGCGAGCTGAGAGACTATCGGAACCTTGGAACCAGACTCAGGATTGAGCAGGGCCAGACCAGAAGCCTCGGCGGAGGCAATGAGCTGGCCATCCCGGGTCCAGGAAACCCCGATGATCGGTGAGCCGGTCGTGACTTGCCGGGCTTGCGTGCTGCTTGCGCCAGCGGGCATCACGTAGGCATTCAGTTGCGTCTGCCTCAGGACGGTAGCCAGAGTGTGGCCGTCGGCCGACAGGCTCAGGTCCCGATA
>Ga0074046_10003025_pt1 | contig 14268 bp, 15 predicted proteins | sample BogForMeECP23OM3_FD_94441 | JGI IMG/M metagenome (GOLD analysis project Ga0074046, IMG submission 94441) | Bog forest soil microbial communities from Calvert Island, British Columbia, Canada - Bog Forest MetaG ECP23OM3 | ecosystem: Environmental > Terrestrial > Soil > Wetlands ...
CCGTGGCCTTCACCTACATGGTGCCTCTCGGCATCTCCTCCGCTGCCGCTGTCCGCGTGGGTCAAGCTATTGGCCGCCGCGATCCGCTTGGCGCGCGCGACGCTGGCAATACCGCCATTCTCCTTGGCGCTTCCTTCATGTCTTGTATGAGCGTTGCGCTCCTAGTCTTCCCGCGGCTCGTCGCCCGCTTCTACACGCACGACCCCACCGTCATCCGCAATGCCGTCATTCTCCTCGCGGCTGGCGCCGCTTTCCAACTCTTTGACGGCATCCAAACCGTGGCCACCGGGGCGCTACGCGGCACCGGCGACACCCGCACGCCGATGCTCTGCCACTTCTCCGCTTATTGGCTGATGGGTTTGCCGCTCGGTGCCTGGCTGTGCTTCCGCCGCCATTGGGGAGCCCTCGGCCTGTGGGTCGGCCTGAGCCTCTCGTTAATCCTGATCGGGATACTCCTGCTCATCTTCTGGCGGCGCAGGGTCCGTAAACTCCTCAGCGCTTCGTGAATTGCTTTTGATTTTCCTTAATTTCGCAGTTCGTGCTTTGCACTTCGGCGCGAGGATATTTTCACTTGCCTCTTGCAAGCTATATGGCAAACTGTCTTCCCGTTGTCCGGTCGGCGCGTTTAATGGCCCGCTGCCCGCGGCACGGTCCCCAGGCTTCGCATCGCCTGTAAAGGAGCATCCGATGAGCAGAGTCCGAGTCCTCGTTGGCACACGCAAAGGCGCATTCCTGTTGTCTTCCGACGGCAAGCGCGAAAAGTGGGACGTTAGCGGCCCCCATTTCGCCGGATGGGAGATCTATCACGTCAAGGGTTCCCCCGCCGATCCCAATCGTCTCTATGCCTCGCAGACCAGCGGCTGGTTCGGGCAGATCATTCAGCGATCCGATGACGGCGGCAAAACCTGGTTTCAACCCGGGACACCGCCAGGGGAACCAACCACCGCGCCGGACGGCATGCCTAAGGGCGAGAGCAACAAGTTCGTCTACGACACTTCAGCCGAAACCGGTAAGCCGCTCACGACTCACCAGTTTTACGACGGCACGCAGCATCCTTGGGAATTCAAGCGTGTTTGGCACCTCGAACCCTCGCACTCTGATCCAGATACCGTTTTCGCGGGTGTCGAAGACGCTGCTCTATTCCGCTCCACCGACGGCGGTGTGTCCTGGCACGAACTTGCCGGCCTTCGTGGCCACGGCACAGGTCCGAAGTGGCAGCCCGGCGCCGGCGGCATGTGCCTTCATACCATCATTCAAGACCCCAAGAACCCCAATCGCATCTACATCGCCATTTCCGCCGCGGGCGCCTTCCGCACGGATGATCGTGGCAAGACCTGGCGGCCCATCAACCGTGGCCTGAGGTCGCAATACATCCCCGATCCCGAAGCCGAAGTGGGCCACTGCGTTCATCACGTGGCCTTCCATCCCTCACGCCCTGACGTTCTCTTCATGCAAAAGCACTGGGACGTCATGCGCAGCGACAATGGCGGCGATTCCTGGCACGAGGTCAGCGGCGACTTACCCAGCGACTTCGGTTTCGTCATCGATGTTCATGCCCACGAGCCGGAAACCATCTACGTCGTTCCCATCAAAAGCGATGGCGAACATTTTGTTCCGGATGGGAAACTCCGGGTCTACCGCAGCCGTAGCGGGGGTAACGAGTGGGAGCCGCTCACCAACGGCCTCCCCCAGCGTGACTGCTACGTCAATGTTCTGCGCGACGCCATGGCCGTGGACTCGCTCGATTCCTGCGGCGTCTATTTTGGGACTACCGGCGGCCAGGTGTATGCTTCCTCCGATGCCGGTGATTCTTGGAACCCTATAGTGCGCGATCTTCCGGCTGTGCTTTCCGTGGAGGTCCAAACCTTGCCATGATCCGCGTCATACTCCCGCCCCACTTGCGGGCCTTGGCTCGCGTGAATGGCGAGGTCGTGCTTGAAGTCGAGGGCCATGCCACTTTGCACTCGGCTCTAGACGCGCTCGAGGCCTCTTACCCGATGCTGCGCGGCACCATTCGCGACCATGTCACGCAGCAGCGCCGCCCCTTCCTGCGCTTCTTCGCGTGCTCCGAGGATTTGTCCCACGAGCCCCCTGACTTCCCCTTGCCTGACGCCGTTGTCGCCGGTGACGAGCCTCTTCTGCTCGTTGGGGCCATTGCGGGCGGCTAGCCCACTCCCCAAAATCAAAAACGGCGCGACCCAATCAGCGCCGCGCCGTTCTCCTACTAACTTCTAATCTCTAACTTCTCACTTCTACATTTTGTAACGTCCCAAATCCTCGTCGCTCAACCCCTCCAGCCAATTCCGCAACTGTTCATTCGTATTGCGTTCCGCCAGCGCCGTGGACACCTTGGAACTCTTGAGCACCTGCTCATCCACGAAGATCGGGCAGTCCATGCGCAAAGCCAGCGCCAGCGCATCGCTGGGCCGCGAATCGATGCTCATCAATTCGCCTTCGCGTTCCACCCAGATGAGCGCAAAAAACGTATCGTCCCGCAGGTCGTTCACCACGATTTTCTGCACGCGCACGTCCAAGCCCAGAAATACATTTTTCAGCAAGTCGTGCGTCATGGGCCGCGGCGTCTGCACCTTCTCAATTTCCAGCGCAATGGCGTTCGCTTCGTACGCCCCCACCCAGATCGGGAGGATCGCCTGCCCCTGCACATCCTTCAGCACCACAATCGGCATCTGCGTCACCGGATCCATCATCAGGCCGCGTATTTTCATTTCCACTTCCATCGCGCCCTCCCTTACCCCGACGTTACTCCGCCTCCCCCACCAAACTATTCGGCCCCGCGCGGGTCACGCGAACCTGCACGTAGTGTCCCAGAAGTTCCTTCACGGGTGAAGTGAAATTCAGCACCCGATTACATGACGTATGCCCCATCCACTGATTCTCGCGCCGCGATTTGCCTTCCACAAGTACCTCGAACACCTCTCCTACCAGCCGCGCGTTCCTCGCTATCTGGATATCCCGCTGTCGCGCCTGCAATATCGCCAGCCGCCGCGACTTCTCTTCTTCCGGAATGGCGTCCTCCATCTGCAGCGACGGCGTATTCGGCCGCGGCGAATACTTAAAGGAAAACGCACCGTCGTACTGCACCGCATCCATCAGGCGTAGCGTCTCCGCAAAGTCCTTTTCCGTCTCACCCGGAAATCCCACGATCAAGTCGCTGGTAATACTGATGCGCCGCTTCGCTCCGCGCAACAGCGCAATCTTTTCCAGGTACTCTTCCCGCGTGTACGTCCGCGCCATGGCCCGCAGCACCGCCGTGGACCCGCTCTGCACCGGCAAGTGCACGTGATCGCAAATCGCTGGTACCGCTTCAATAGCCTCCACAATGTCTTTTCCAAAATCGCGCGGGTGCGACGTCATGAACCGAACGCGCCGTATGCCCGGCACTTCCGCTACGGCCACCAGCAATTCCGAAAAGCGCATCCGCCGCGCGCTGGGGTCGGCGTAGGAGTTCACCGTCTGGCCTAGCAACTGCACTTCCGTGTACCCCAGGTCCGCCAGTTGCCGCACTTCTTCCAGCACCGAGGCGCTGGCGCGGCTGCGTTCCGGCCCGCGCGTAAAGGGCACCACGCAATAGGAACAAGCCTTGTCGCAGCCCTCAATGATCGTTACGTAGGCGCGCCACGGGTTGTCCCGCCGCGTCATCTCCGTCTCAAAGGTCTCGTCCGTGTCCGTGTCGAGGCCCGTGAGGCGCGTGTTCCCTGCTTCAAGTCGCGCAAGCAGCTCCGGCAACATCCGGTAGCTGGCCGACCCGCACACCAGGCTGACCCACGGCGCGCGCTCGAAAATCTCTTCGCCTTCCTGCTGCGCCAGGCATCCCAGCACGCCAATTACTTGCCCTTCTTTCTTAGTGAACCGGTACTCCCCCAATCGCGAAAAAATCTTTTGCGCTGCCTTCTCTCGTATCGAGCAAGTGTTGTACAGAATGACGGCCGCCGTGTCCGGCGATTCCACCTGCCTATATCCCCGTGCCAGCAGCACTCCCGCCACTTTCTCGGAGTCGTGGTCATTCATCTGGCATCCAAACGTCTCCAGATAGAACGTCCCCGCTGTGGCACAGACACTCCTGTCTGTGCTCTTGGGTTCCTCGCTGTTGTAGGGCCCGTCCTTCTGAGGCGGTCCGCTCTTGGGTTTGTAACGGCCGCTTTCTGAAGCGCGTTCTATGCGCCCCGGATGGGGTTGCGGGGCGGGCGCACTTCCCCCTCCAGGGCCGAACCCCGCGAGCCTCTCCACGCCAATATCAAACGAATTCCCCATGTCCCCTTCACTCTACCACACGCTCATTTTGGAGTGCGGTGGCTTGTCAACGCTTTTCCGGAGGCCTAACACCTCCCCCTGATGTTGAGCGCGCGCACTTCTTAGGAGTTCACACGAGTACACTAGGTTTGTCATCCAGAGAATCGGCCCCCTTTGCGGGATCGAAGGATATCAGCCTCAGATTGCTTCAATCGCTCCTTCCCTTTGAGTGATGCCATGGGCGCCTTGCCGTTTGCGCTCCTCGCAACGCTCCGCGACTGTGTTCCCCATGTATGATTCCCACGCAGTAAAATCAAAACGTCGCTCCTAGCAACAAGGAGAACCTCCATGTTCGGTCGTGCGGCGGTGGCAGTTCTTTTCTCGATATCGCTGGCGAGCAGTGTTGCTGCCCAACAGGTGATCCTGGGGATACTTGAGGAGGTTTCCGGCGAATCCACTGGTGGGCCAAACTCGTATGCGGTGCGTAGCGTGTTCCTGAAGGGCAGCGCTGGCTGGCAGGCCTATCCCAGCAATTGCCGTAACCCACAATGCCTCAAAACCATCTCCTCTAAGTTTCCCGCCAAGACTCTTTGGACCATCACCTTCGACGGCAAATCCCTGGGACATCTGACTGCACAAACTCCAAGAGAATTTCAGTTCTACGCGGACGTTGGGCTTCAGAAAATTACCAGCACAGGCTCGATTCCATCCGTCGGCAAACCCTCTGTTGATTTCGGAGGATTTGATGCCGCGCCGGTTCATCGCCCGCTGGTCGCCAACTCGCAACCCTACTTCAGGGATCCAGACGTCTGGAAACCCACTCAGCCGTCGCCAGTGCTCCTTGGGCTTTTGCGGCAACAGTTCCGGAAGAAATTCCCTAAACTTTGCAGAATCAGCAAGCATGACGAGTCAACACTGGAGCCCTTTGTCTACGGCGACGAAGACGTTCGACTGGCTAAGGCTTATGCCTCCAAGAACGGCTGGCTCGTTGCTCGCCTCCATCTCTCCGAGGCCGTCGATTGCAGTGATACCGAGGCAGGCTTTGAAATCGACGATCCATGGTTCACTATCGATCCGGAAAAATCCCCGCGCTATCTCGATTCGGGAATGTGGCTGGTTGATGCTGGCGACTATGACAACGACGGTAGGTCCGAACTCGTCTTTTCTATTTCGCGCTACAATCGCGGAGGCTACTTGCTCTTCTACGACGATTTCTCTAGACACGCCGCCTTCGAGTTCTCTTATCACTGAATCCTGGCTCCGTTACCTAGACAGCATTTTCTGGCACGCCCGCATCTATATTCTTTTGACCATGTTGCACGCGTGTGTTACGTTGCTTTTGTCGGTAAAAATCTAGTTTTCGTGAGGGGCTGACGCCATTTTTGTGTTCTCCGCCATCTTCATCGGCAACATCTTCGATATTCTTGCGCAAACCGGCTGGGTCGCTCGATTCGTACTCCTGCTGCTGCTTTTCTTCTCTCTGATCTCCTGGGCGCTCATTTTCCAGAAGCTCGGCATCTTCGGACGCATCGGCCGCGAAAGCACCCAATTCCTCAGAATTTTCCGTGCCACCAAAGGCGTCGCTAATCCGCAAGGCCTGGTTTCCGCGGGGTCGCCTTTTTCCAACGTCTACGCGGCCGGCTACCGCGAACTGCAGTCGCAGGTCTCCGGTTCCGGCAATCCCACGCCGCAAAAGCTCAAAAGCCTCCAGGCTGTCACCGTGGCCATGCAGCTCGCTGCGAGCGAAGAAATTCGTCGCGTGGAGAAGGGAATGTCCTGGCTGGCCACCACCGCCGGGGTCACTCCGTTCATCGGCCTCTTTGGCACGGTTTGGGGCATCATTGACGCCTTCTCCGGCCTCGGCACCGCTGGCGGAGCCAGCCTGCGGGCTGTTGCTCCCGGCATCGCCGAAGCCCTAGTCACCACGGCCGCCGGACTATTCGCTGCCATCCCGGCCCTTATTGCCTATAACTACTTCCTGCAAAACATTCGCGATCTGGGGCAACGCCTGGACACCTTCGCCCTCGAATTCGCCGCGCAGATCGAAAAGACGTTTACATAGCATGAATGCCTTCGCTACAGCACCGGATTCTCCCAGCGCAGCCAGCTTCCGCCCCGCGCTTGCCGATATCAGATATCAGTTATCAGATATCAGGAACCACGCAGTGGGCGATGGGCTACGCTGCTTCTGGGTTTTGACTTTGCCTGCTGATATCTGGTCGCCGATATCTGATATCCGTATCCTTCGCCGCAACCCTTGAGAGACCGACCATGCCTCAATTGAGTAAGGCCACTCAGACATCTCTCTCCGACATCAACATGGTGCCGTTCATCGACGTCGTCCTCGTGCTCCTGATCATCTTCATGATCACCGCGCCCATCCTGCAATCCGGCATCGAGGTGGACCTTCCGAAAACACACACCGTTAAGGAAATCCTCGAGCAGCGCCTCGTGGTCACCATTGACAAATCCCAGCGTATCTACCTGGGCAACGATCCCGTCAACATTCACCAGCTCCCCGACAAGATTCGCAAGCAGCTCAAGCATCCCCAGGACGCCATTTTCCTCCGCTGCGACGAAACCGTGCCCTTCGGGAGTTTCGCCACCGTCGTCGATTCCCTGCGGGTCGCGGGCTTCTCCAACATCAGCATAGTCACCGAACCCATCTCCGAGCGGAGGCGCTAATGCCCACTCCGCAAGAATCCTTTGGATGAACGTTCTAACGTCATGGCGCACGCCACCTTCACTCTCGACGACTTCAGCTTCAACCGCTTCCTGGGCTACTCGGCGTGGTTTCACATTGGCTTGACTGCGCTGATGCTGGTGGGAGTGTGGGTCCAGCGCACGGGCAACGCGTGGGGTGGCATTGGCGGAGGGGACAACTCCGGCGTGAGAGTCAGCCTGGTGAGCAGCGCGGGCATTCCCATGCCGCAGCCCAGCATCACCTCGCCCGAAAGCAACACAGTGGATCCCACCAAGGGTCTCAACAAGGAAGAGCCCAAGCCGACGCCCGAGCCTAAGACCGACGCCACCAAGCTCCCTAAATTTGAAAAGGAAAAACCGCTGCCCGCCTCCAAGCCTTCCAAGGTTTTCGAGAGCAAAACGCCTCCCGCCGTGAATGCCGTACATTACGGCAAAGGCGGTCAGACGGCTCTCCCCAGTGGCTACTCGGATTTCCCCGGCCCCGCCAATGGCGGCGTGGCTGTCCATGGCCAGGGCGGTGGTGATTTTGACACCCACCGTTATGGTTGGTACATCGAAGCTGTAGTGCGCGCCATCAACCAGAACTGGATGCAGAACACCATTGACCCCTCCGTGCGCGCCGCTCGCCAAGCCCACGCCATCCTGAATTTCACCATCACTCGCGATGGCACCATCAAAAACATTCGCCTCACGCAATCCAGCGGCAATCAATCCTTCGACAATTCCGCGCAGCGCGCCCTGCTCAGCATCGATCGCTTCCCTCCACTTCCCACCGATTATTCCGGCCGCTTCGTAGACGTCACCTTTGACTTCGACCTCACCCTTCTCAAGTAGCTTTGGAGTGCGGCGCCTCGGCGCCGCCTTTACGGTTGCATGCGCCGTCACCCACTGGCATTTCTTTCTCCGCTTGCCTCCCGATCACTGATATCCGATCGCTGACATCCACATCACCCCTCCCTAATTTCTCCCACACCAGTCTCCTTTTTGTTCTAAAGTACTTCTTTCAGCCCATGACTCCGGGAGGAACGCTTGTCTGTAAAGAAAACTGCCCTGCTCTTTTTCGTGTTAGCCACGCAATTCCTTTTCCACTCCTCTCCCAGCTTGGCTCAGGACTGGTTCCGCGCCGGCACAGGCCTGGGCGTCGAAAAGCCCCGCATTGCCGTGGCCGATTTCGCCGCTCGTTCCAGCGACCCCAGTGCCCACGCCGGTCTCTTCACGCAAATCGTCCGCGACGACCTTTCGTTCTCCGGCATCATCGAGCTCATCTCACCCAGCTTTTATCCGGCGCAAGTTCCCTCACAGCCGCAGGAGCTCCAGTCCCTCACCTGGACCGATCCCCCGCTGAACGCCAACTTCGTCGCTTTCGGCAATCTCACCGAATCCACCACCGAGGTGGTCATCGCCGCATGGCTTTACGATGTTCGCAGTACTTCCAAGGAAGCGGTCGTCGGCAAGATCTATCGCGGCGCTCCCACGGATGCGCAAGTCCGCACATTCGCCCACCAGTTCGCCGATGAAATCATCAATAAACTTTCCGGTGGCCTGGCCAGCATCGCCTCCACGCAGATCGCTTTTATTAGCGCGCGCAACGGCCACAAGGAACTCTGGGTGATGGATTACGACGGCTCCAACCAGCGTGCTCTGACCTCCCTGAAATCCATCTCGCTCACCCCGCGCTGGTCGCCCGATTCGTCGCGCATCGCGTTCACCTGCTTCGCTTCCGCCAACAGCGCCGTGAGCGCGCAAATCTGCATGTACTCGCTCGACGCCGGCCGCGTTGTCTCTTTCGCCCGCTATCGCGGCACCAACAGCTCGCCCACCTGGTCTCCCGACGGCTCCCAGGTCATGTTTTCCTCCTCCATGCAGGGCAGCCCCGCTCTCTACGTTTCCGATGCCAGCGGCAATCGCCCCAAGCGCCTCACTTATGCGTCAAACGGCGCCGACACCTCGCCCGCATGGAATCCCAAGACCGGCCAGACCGTGGCCTTTGTCAGCGACCGCGGCGGCTTGCCGCAGCTCTATCTGATGAATGCCGACGGCACCGACACGCAAAAAATCGATCTCCCCGACATGGGTTACGTCATCGATCCCGCATGGTCACCCAATGGCCAGCTTCTGGCCTTCTCCTGGCGCCGCCCCAGCGGCAATTACGACATTTACGTCATGGACGTGGCCTCCTCGCCGCGCCACATCATCGAACTCACGCGCGACGCCGCACGCAATGAGCGGCCCTGCTGGGCCCCCGACGGCCGTCACATCGTCTTCGAGTCCACGCGCAGCGGCACGCGCCAGATCTGGACCATGCTCGCCGACGGCTCTCAGCCGCACGAACTTACGTTCACCGGCCACAATGAATCCGCCAACTGGTCCACCAAATGAACCGGCACGCTGCAAATGGCCGCGCGCCGTCACCTGCCATATACCACTCGCCTGCGCATCGCTGGCCGCCAATCCGTGATGTCCACTCCCCCAGATTCCCCTTTTTTCTTCGCGGCAGCCGCGCTAGAATATATCGTATTACGACATATTCCCCGAACCCAGCCCGCCAGTGGTACTATTTCAGCCGGTGGGTCGAACACGGGATATCTCATAGTCCAGGAGGACTCGCATGATTCAGCAGCACCGCCCGCTCTATCGCGCTTTGCTCATAGCAGCATGTTCCGCCGCACTTTTCATTACCGCTTGCAAGAAGCCCATTGCTCCGCCGCCTCCGCCGACTCCGCCACCGCCTGTAGCGGCGAAGCCTACGGCGACACTCTCCGCCGATCGCACCTCCATCAAGAAGGGCGAATCTGTGCGTCTCTCGTGGACCACCACCGACGCGCAGAATGTCTCGATCGCTCCTGAAGTTGGCGCCGTTACCGCGCAGGGCTCAACCACGGTCACGCCGGCCGACACCGCAACGTACACCATCACGGCGACGGGTGCCGGCGGAAGTGCCGACGCCAGCGTGAGCATTTCGGTCACCGTGCCGCCTCCTCCCGTCGTCGAAGCCCCCAAGCCTCCTTCTCTCGACGAACTCTGGCTCAAGGAAGTCCGCGATGCCTACTTCGATTACGACAAGGCGGACATCCGCGCTGACGGTCAGGAGGCCCTCGGCAAGACGGCCGACTTCTTCCGCAAGTATCCGCAACTCCGCGTCACCATTGAAGGCCATTGCGACGAACGCGGCTCCACGGAATACAACCTTGCTCTCGGGGATCGCCGCGCCAGCGCCGTCAAGCAGTATCTCGTCAGCCTCGGCATTCCTGCCGACCGCCTCAGCACGGTCAGCTATGGCAAGGAAAAGCCTTTCTGCACGGAATCGGACGAAGCCTGCTATCAGCAGAACCGTCGCGGCCACTTCATCCAGACCAAGTAGTTTTCATCTTGACCGCGGCCACCCTTCGCGCCCTGCGCGAGGGGTGGGCTTCTTTCCTCTGCGAACTCCGCGTCCTGCGTGTCTCCGCGGTAGCCCACTCTTTTTCGGTGCCCGGCGCCTACTCCGACGCGCTTGGCGTGTCACCGTCCCTCTTGCTCTTTGAGTCTTTGTCGCCCGCGATCCCTGCCCCGCCTCTCACGCACCTCCTGATCGCTGATATCTCTTTCTCGGCACTCCCACTTGCTCCCATTGCAATCTCCCGCTACATTGGAAGGTTGTCACGCCATCATCCCTTTCATTCGCTTTCGGCCGTAACCGTGGAGGATCACAACAATGAGGACGCGTAACATTCTTCTCTTCTCCGGCGCCATGTTTGCGAGCGCCGTCGCCGGCAGCTTGGTCGGGCCCCGCCCCGCCCTCGCGGTGGCGCGCGAGATCATTGAATTGCAGCGCGATATCACCTCTCTCTTGCAGGGTCAAAAGGACATGCAGACCCAGATGACTCAGGACCACACCGTCCAGCGCACCCTGATCGAACAATCTTCGGACAGCGTCAACAAGCTCAATACGACCATGAGCAGCCTGCAAAAATCCGTCCAGGACGTTCAGGCCAATTCCGGCACGCGGCTGGACACCATGTCCACCCAGGTTCAGGGGCTCTCTGACAATCTCGAAGAAATCAAATCGCGCATCGGCAAACTCAATCAGCAACTCGTCGATCTGCAGAACTCCGTCCAGAACATTGACGCGCGGCTCGCCGGCGGCGCTCCCACTGGCACGTCCGCGCCCACTGGCCCTGGCGCGGCCGCACCCACCGGCGCTGCCGGTGCTGCCCGGTCGGACGCCGCTCCGGCCGGTGCGTCGCCCTCCGCCGACACGCTTTACTCCAACGGCCTCCGCGACATCACCAGCGGCAAATACGATCTGGCCCGCTCCGAATTTGCCGACTACCTCAAGTACTACGCCGACACGGATCTCGCCTCCAACGCCCAGTTTTATCTCGGCGAGATCGCCTACTCCCAGAAACAGTATGAACAGGCCGTCGCCGAGTACGACAAGGTTCTCGGCAACTATCCCAAGAGCTTCAAACTCGCTCCCGCCCGCCTGAAAAAGGGCATGGCCTTGATTGAACTGGGCCAGAAAAATCCCGGAGTCAGGGAACTCCGTGAAGTCGTCAAGCGCTATCCCGGCACCGAAGAGGAGCGCCGTGCCCGCGCCAGACTCAAGGAACTAGGCGTAGCCGTCTCCGCCGCGCGCTAATCCCCGCGTTCTTATGTGGCACAGTCACTTCTGACTGTGCTCCCGGGTCTTTCTTCTCTCTGCGAACCTCCGCGTTCTCAGCGCCTCTGCGTTATCTTTTCGCCTCGCAATTCTCTTCCTTGCGGCTTTTAACTCTTCAACTTCATCCCCCGTTTTTCTTCAATCCTTGAAGAGCCCCTCTCCCCTCATTTCGCTTTTCTTCTCTGCCGTGATATCTTTCCTTTTTCAGGGGGCATACCATGTCGGTAAATAAAGCTATCTTAGTCGGTCGTCTGGGAAAAGATCCCGAAACGCGCTTCACCTCAGGTGGCCAAGCCGTCGCGACATTCAATATGGCTACGGACTCCTCATATAAGGATCGCAACGGGGAACGACAAAAGCGTACGGAATGGCATCGCATCAAGGCGTGGGGGAAATTGGCTGAAATTGTGCAGCAATACCTAAAGAAAGGGTCTCTCATCTTTATCGAGGGCCGCATAGAAACCCGAGAATGGCAGGATAAAGAAGGCGTGAAACGATACACTACAGAGATCGTTGCCAACGAAATGCGCATGCTCGGTAGTCGTGGTGACGGCATGGCTGCGGGCGCTGGCGCATCTGCTGCTGGCGGCGCATCCCGCGCCGAAGACATCGACCATGCCGGCCCCGCCGAGGAACCTATTGCCGGAGGCGCTGGCCCAGAAATCTCCGACGAAGACATTCCCTTCTGACACCGCCTAACGAAGTGCTTGAGGGTGCCCCATCCTCGTCGTCCGGGGGTGGGCTCTTACGATCGACGGGCTCCCATCCCCTTTCTCGTCTGTGGGTTCATGCTTAGCTTGTGCGCTCTGAACGACTGGCGTAGCCTCTAGCTCTGGGCCGCGGTATAGCATTGTGTGCTGCAGAAGAGGAGCGGCGCGTTCATGAACATCGACGACTTTCGGCGCATTGCCCTCAGCCTTCCGGGTGTCGAGGAGAGTTCGCACATGGGCCAGCCCGACTTCCGTGTGGGCGGCAAAATCTTTGCCACTCTCGCCTCCGCGAAACAAGGCTACGGCAATCTAAAGCTCACCCTGGAACAGCAGGCGGCCTTCGTCGAGGAAATGCCTAAGGTTTTCCTGCCCATTTCGGGTGGATGGGGACGCATGGGAATGACGCATATCCGGCTGGCCGCCGCGAGCGAAGATGTGTTAGCGGGTGCCTTGCGCACCGCATGGAAGCTGCGCAGCGAGAGGAACGCCAAGACAGCCAAGAAAACTCCCGCCCGCCCAAAGAGAAAGCCTGCGGCGAAAACCCCTCGCAAGAAGCGATGAGAGAGCGCCGGGTTTTCTTCCCGCAAAAAACAAAACCGGGGAAACACGACGTTCCCCCGGTTCCTGAAATCTGATCTCTGCTATCTGATAATGGACTGCCGCACACTCAATCGCATCGGTCCAGCGGCGTCGCGTTGCAACTCAAACGGCCAACTTGTTGCCGGAGCCTCGATCACCGGAAGGACGGAGCTCCGATAGCCGCTGCGTTCCGGAGCGGCGCAGCGCAAAAAGGACCGCCCAGCCTACGGCTCCGACCACACAGCCGGCCACGAATACCACCGCGAAAGTCGAAATCACCGTGAACTGCGCCGGCTGAATCGGGCCAACATACGGATGCGTGTCCGGCAGCAAGGCCGAAATCGCTTTAGCCTTCTCAATTGCCATCACAACTGCCGCCAAAATGACCAGCATCAGCCATCCAGTAGCTTTCGGAAAACGGAATTCAGAACGCATGCTAAACCTCCTTAATGGAAACACCGCCCAGGGATGTAAAACTGCGATGGCTCGGACGTGCTCTTGCAGCGCGCCGCACAATAGTCCAGCGATTTCGCGCGCCCAGAACAGCCACCTCGGCGCCACGCCTGAATTCCACGACTCCGCCTCCCTTTCACACAGCACGGCCACCATCTCCTCGCCATATTCGAACCGGTGGGCCGGGGGATAAAGGTACAGCAGGTAGCGGCAAAGCGAGAGCATCACTCACGTCTCCTTCGGCGCCATGCATAGGCTGGCCACGCGCGTGAGCTGCTTCATCCGACTGACTTCCTGCCGCAAGATCTGGCGCCCTTGGGAAGTGAGCCGGTAGGCTTGCCGGCCCCGTGAGCTGTCGTCTTCCTTGAAACGCTCGATCCACCTGCCGTCGAGCAGCCGGCGGATGGCGCCGTAGAGAGTGCCGGTGCTGAGCCTGACACGCCCGTCGCTCATCTCCTCGACATTCTTAAGGATCGAGTAGCCGTGACGCGGGCGCTCCGCCAGGCTGAGAAGTATCAGCAATACGGGCTCGCTAAGTGGCGGCGCTTCCATAAGTCCTCATACGACATGTCGTACAACGCCATATTGAACCAGACGACCGCTCATGTCAACAAGAAACTTCTGCCCTCCTCCGGCCCCCATCGTGAATCCCACTCTCGCCCAAAACAAAACCGGGGAAGCGCTCTACGCTCCCCCGGTTCGTCTTCTCAGAAACTGAGTACTTAATACTGAGTACTGACAACAGCGCCCCGCTCACATCGTTAGCACGACGCGGAACTCCGCGTGGCCGCTGGCCATCCGTTCGTAGGCTTCCTTCACCTGGCGCAGCGGAAACTTCTCAATCATCGGCCGCACGCCCGAAAACGCCGAGAACTGCAGCGTCTCTTGCGAATCCATAGCCGTGCCCGAGGGCCATCCCTGGATTGCGCG
>Ga0074046_10003026_pt1 | contig 14266 bp, 15 predicted proteins | sample BogForMeECP23OM3_FD_94441 | JGI IMG/M metagenome (GOLD analysis project Ga0074046, IMG submission 94441) | Bog forest soil microbial communities from Calvert Island, British Columbia, Canada - Bog Forest MetaG ECP23OM3 | ecosystem: Environmental > Terrestrial > Soil > Wetlands ...
ATCCAGAACCGGATTGAAGGCTCCTTCTCGGGTTCACTGAAAACCCAGGGCGAGGAAGCGGTGCAGTCGATCGCGCAACAATTCGAGGAACTCGCACAGCAATCCACGGAAAAGTGGCGGTTAGCGCTCGCCAAGGATTTGAGTTCGGTGGCGAAGACGCTGGGCCAACAACTTCGTCAAGAAGTCGAATCCGAGGGCGGCCAGAGCTAATCTGAGCTGCGGAGCGGCAGCATTCGTTGGCCGAGCGCGTCAACGCTGGGAACGAAATCCGCGAATTTACAGCATAAATTCCCCATCCATCCCGAACCCATCGGTCCCTTCTTTATTGCTAAACTGGATGTCATAGGTCGACCATGCTTCCGTGCCAGCGCCATCTCTTCGATATTCCCGACGACGTTGCTTACCTGAACTGCGCTTACATGTCGCCACTGATGAAGGCGGCGCTGGAGGCCGGGACGGCGGGACTGGCCCGCAAAGCGCATCCATGGGAGCTCACGCCCGACAAGTTCTTTACCGGCTCAGACGAGTTTCGCGCGACTGCCGCGCAGTTGATCGGCTGCCCCGCTGACTGCATTGCCATCGTCCCCTCGGCCAGCTTCGGCATCGCAACCGCAGCGCGAAATCTGCGGGTCAAGAAAGGTCAGAGCATTCTTGTGCTCGAGGAGCAGTTCCCCTCCAACTACTATCCGTGGCAACGGCGGGTGGAGGAAGACGGCGCCGCGCTGAAAGTCGTCGCTTGGCCGGAAGATAATGACTGGACTGCGGCTGTTCTCGATTCCCTGACTGCGGATGTGGCCATCGCTGCGCTCCCACACGTGCACTGGACGAGCGGCGGAAGGCTCGACCTCGTCCGCATCGGCGCAGCTTGCCGCAAGCTCGGTGCTGCGCTCGTTCTCGATCTGACCCAGTCGCTGGGCGCGCTGCCCTTCAGCGTCGGCGATTTGCAGAATGGCGTGCAGCCGGATTTCGCTGTTGCCGCCAGCTACAAGTGGCTGCTTGGGCCTTATTCCATTGGGCTTCTCTATGTCGCTCCGAAGCGGCAGGAGGGAGTGCCGCTGGAAGAGAATTGGATTCAACGTGCCAACGCCCGCGATTTCTCGAGCCTCATCCTCTACACCGAAGCCTACGACGCGGGCGCGCGGCGTTTCGACATGGGTGAACGATCCAACTTTGCGCTGCTGCCGGCTGCTACTCGCGCCATGAAGCAACTGCTGGCGTGGAAGGTCGCCGAGATCTCCCAGACGGTCGGCGTGCTTAATCGCGAGATCGCAACCGCAGCCGCGGAACTCGGATTTTCATCTCCACCGGAGCATCTGCGCGCCCCGCATTACCTCTGCCTGCGAAGAAAAGCCGGCATCCCGCGAGAACTCCCCGAAATGCTGGCGCGCGAAAAGGTCCTTGTCAGCGTGCGCGGCAGTTCCATGCGCGTTACGCCGCACGTGTATAACTCGGCCGCCGATTGCGATCGGCTGATCGCCTGCCTGAGGCAAACGGCTAACGTCTCGCGCTGAACGTGAAGCCGGTGAAACCGGGCGCGCAGCGCGCCAAGTGACCAAAGGCATAGAACCGGGAAACGATACTTTCGGCAGCTATCCGGCGGTGCCCGGCCTCGCTAGAGTAGTCCATCCGTCCCGATTAATTACAGGAGGACCATCCTGCAATGAACCTGATGCAGTGGTTCAGCCAGCACGCCGTCTCGTTCACCCTGATTCTGGCCTATATACCATTGATTGCGACGGTGGTGACCACCGTCGTCAGTCTCATCCTGGTGCGCGCTACCTTGCGCTACTCGGAAGCTAGCGACCGGGGCTTGGCGCTGGCGCGCGAGCAGTTCGAGCGCGAATGGGCGCCGGAGGTGCACATCAAAATGGCGCGGATCTCAGCCCGCGAACCAAGAATCTATGCTACCAACCTCGCGAAAGTCTCTGCCCTGATGCAGATGGTGCAGTTGCGCAAGGTGTCGATGGCCGTCCCCTCCTTACGATACTTTCTCAACGAGCCTTTGGTTGGCGGGACCACGTGGAGCGAGGATATCAGCAAGCGTTTTTTCGCCTGCACCGGCGACGACTATGAGGGCCAGATCGCCGTATCCCTGACTTTTTATGCCGCCGGCCGCATGTACCGCACTGATTGGTTCCGCTTTCAGGTTCAGGTCCGCGACGACCAACTTCTTCAACTCACTCCCGTGAATATCGCCGTGCGCCGCGTGCAAACCGTCGAGCCCCGCAACGCCACGGAAAGCCGCCGCGAGTTGGTGATGGATGTGGCTGGAGACGCCGCCAACAACAACGCCGAGATGGCTATAGCGGCAGCCGCCTCGCGTGAGGGATGAGACTGGCTAAGAATTGGACGGTGAAATGCCCCTACTTCAGGGCCGCTGCTCGGCGCTGCGCCAGCGATGCCGCTTCGGAGGCGGGATTCTCTTTCTGCACCTGGTCGTAAATCCTCTTGGCTTCGTCGGGTTTCTTCTGTGTCTCGTAGAACGCGGCGAGTTCGAGCTGCGCCGTGGCTTTGCTGACGACAATCGTAGGCTTGTCGATCAGCTGCTTATAAAGATCAGCCGCCTGCGTGTCCTTGTTCTCCGCGCGATAAACGGAAGCCAGCGCGAACTTGCCGAGTGCCGCCAGGTCGGCGTTTGAAGACGAGGCCGTCTCCTGCAGGCTGTGCTCCGCGGCCGCGTTGTCGCCAAGCTGAGACGATGCCAGCCCCACAAAATAACGCGCCATATCAGCCGTGTGCGTATGTGGATAGTTATCGGCGATCGCCTGGAATTGCTTGCGCGCCGTGGTGGCACGCTCTTGCGTCGAGGCGAAGCTGTCGTATCCCGGTTGCGCTGGAACGCCCGCCGGACGCACCGGCGTTTCAAAAGTACGGACCGCCGTCGAAAGCTCAGCGCTGGCTTTTTCGTCCTGCGTGTTGATGTAGTACCAACCGCCAAACGCAATCGCGGCGACGACGACCACCGCCACTACAATGACGATGAGTTTAGTCTTGTGCTCCTCGGTCCAGTGGGCGGCGTTCTCCGCTGCCTCGATCGTGACCTTGCTGAAGCGGTCTTGTTTCAGTTGATGCCGGGTTTCTGCGCGCACAGGCTTCCTTCTTCGTTTAGCGGTAGGATGGCAATTGTTCAGTTTAACAGGCTGATTTCAGGAGCGTCAAAGCGAACGCTTCGGATGGTAGGACATCGCGACTTCACCGGCAATGTCTCAATGAGCTAAATCGCTGTTCTCAACAGTTAGCGATAATGCTTGCCTACAGCTCACTCGAAGCTTCGGCAAAAAGCCGCGTCAAGGAACGTAGGAGGCGATGAGAAATGCCACCAAGTTTATGCACGGAAACAGGGTGATCAGAGGGTGTTTTTTTCTAAACATCCATACAATTCCAACCGATAGAGGGTACGTCCAGACGGACCAAACGCCAACATAGATTGAGAAGGTCGGCGGGGCATCGAATAACATCCCCAAGAGCGGAGCTATAAACAACCATGGCAGGAGGAGAACATTCCAAATGAGGAATAATGTTACCGCGTCCTTCCGTTCCAGAGTCGAGTTCTTTGCAGCGTCTTCCAAGCTCATCTCATTGCCTAACCAAGCGAAGAATAGCCTGCTCAGTCTCTAAATTGGCGAAAAATCGCGATAGCACTCATCATTTCGGATCCGTCCGGTAACTCCAGAAGGCGTACATCCTCGATTGCAAAACATGAAACGACGCCTCGCGTACCTCAGGGGCTGAGTCCGTCACGGCATCTTCGCGCACCGCATCTTCGACCAAATGATGCAAGGGCGCCAGTTTGCAAACTGGATCGGTCGCGCTGGCATCACCGGTCAGCAGAAAAGCCTGGCAACGGCATCCGCCAAAATCTTCTTGGCGGCGGTCGCAGGAGCGGCAGGGCTCTGGCATCCAGTCCTCGCCGCGAAATTTCTGAAATGCTGCGGAGTTTTGCCAGATCCAGTCGAGCCCGTGTTCGCGCACGTTATCGAAGCGCATCCCCGGAATCACTCCCGCCGCATGACACGGTAGGGCGCGGCCGGAGGGATCGATCAGCAGCAACTGGCGTCCCCAGCCGCCCATGCAGGCTTTGGGGAAGCGGGCGTGGTAGTCAGGAATTACGGAGTCAATACGAACCTTGCCGCGCAGCCGCTCCTCGGCCGCTGCTACCACGGCCACCGCGCGGCTCAGTTGTGCACGCGTGGGCAACAGCGCCGACCGGTTCCACAGCGCCCACCCGTAATACTGCGCGTGCGCGATTTCCATACGATCGGGATGGAGCGCTTCGAGTGCGGCAATCATTTCTTCAAGGTGTTCGATGTTCTGCCGGTGAACGACCAGGTTGGTAGTGAACGCGATGCGATGCTCACGAATCCACTTAGCCAGTTCGAGCTTGTGCGCGTGTGAGCGTGCCCCCGCAATCCAGTTGGCATGGCCTTCGCTCGAATCCTGAAAGCTGAGTTGGATATGGTCGAGACCTGCTTCTACAAGCTGCGCCAGGCGCTCGCGGGAAAGACCGACTCCAGAAGTGATCAGGTTGCTGTACAGGCGCGATTGGCGCGCCCCCGCGATCATTTCGGCCAGGTCCATGCGCGCCAGGGGCTCGCCTCCGGTGAGATGAAGATGCAGCACCCCGAGCGCGGAGGCCTCGTCGAAGATGCGCAGCCAGTCGGCGGTCGCAAGCTCTTCCTTCCGCGAGGTCAGCTCCAGAGGGTTCGAGCAGTACACGCAATGCAACGGGCAGCGGTGCGTGATCTCGGCAATCAGGGCCAGCGGATTGGGCATTGGAAATCAATCCAACATACTTTGTCATCCTGAGCGAAGCTAAGGACCTGCTTCTCGCCGCGAACAGCAGGTCCTTCGCTTCGCTCAGGATGACAACTCTATTTCTTACTCGCGCTTTAATAGTCAATGATGCGCTTGGCGTGCAACTGCTCCAGAAATGTCTGGACATCGGTGCGAATCTTGTCCTTAGGCGCCAGAATGAACTGGGCTTCTAGCTTCTGCACAATTTCAGCCACCGAGAAATGTCCGTCGCAAAGTTCGAGAATGACACGGCCGGTGCCTTCCACGCGAATCGCGCCTTCGGGAAAAAGAACGACCGGAGCTTCGGCGGTTCCGCCCCAGCGGCATCCCGCGGCAAACTTCGGAACGCTCGCATCGCTAAGCTCAGCCACGGTTCTCCTCAATTCGAAACGCTCCCGGCGGCGGCCAACCCGGTTCGACATACGCGAAGTAGAGTGCATCGAGCTGCGCCCACAAAATGTCGCACTTGTCGCGCAATGCCTGGATGACGCTATCCTGCTCGGCGCGTGTAGCGGCGTGGTCGTACACATACTGGATGGCAAAGGCAGCGTCTTCCGGCGCCTCCGTCAGCCGCGCCTCAAAGTAATCGAGCGCGGGAGTGAGCCAGGGATAGTGCTGGCGCATCTTCTCCATGCGCAGCGCGATCAGGTCGCGGGAAAAAAGTTCGGTCAGCGACGAAGCGACGCATTCCAGAAACGGACGCGTCCGCACCAGGTGGAGATATTCGTTTCCGATAAAACGCGTAGCCGGGAGAACCTCATCGGCACGCACCACCCGCTCGTGATCAAGCCCGGTCGCTTCCGCCAGCTTGATCCAACGTAGAATGCCGCCATCGCGCTTGTCGTCTCCGTCGTGATCCACAATGCGCTTCCGCCAGATGCGGCGGAATGACGGATCGGTGGCGCGCGAAAGGATGATCGCGTCTTTGATCGGAATGATCGACTGGTAGTAATAACGGTTCAGTGCCCAAGCCTGCAATTGTCCGCGTGTGAGTTTGCCTTCGTGCATGAGCAGGTGGAAGGGATGTTTGTGGTGATAGCGCTCGGCGCCGACCCGGCGCAGCGCAGCGCGCAATTCCTCAAACGTCAGCTTGGCGGTGCTTCCCGGATCTTTGCCGGGAGCTATAGTTCCAGTTCGCAATTGTCCTCCGCCACTTCCCACCCGGCCCGGAGCACGGCCTGATGTTCGGGACTCGCCTCGTTCAGGATCGGATTCGTATTGTTGATATGAATAAACATCTTGCGCCCGACGTTAATACTAATATCTTTCAGCAACCGCAGGCTCTCTTCCACCGGAATGTGTCCCATCTGGTGCGCGGTCTCGCCGCTCCCCTGAACGCGCCGCAATTCGTCATCGCTCCAGAAAGTGCCGTCGAACAGAAGCAGGTTGGCGTGTCCGATCTTTTCGAGCAGCGCGTCGCTGAGGTTGCCGACGGCGGGAACATAAGCGACTCTCTTTCCCGAAGCGGACTCGAAGAAGAGCGCGGCCGTCGCTTGATAAGCGGCGAGGTCCTTGTCCTTGCTCTTAACATATTTCGGAAAGCGTCCGGAAAGGTAGTGGACCTCACACCGCAATCCAGAATCCTTCCCATCGGCGGACAACAAGGGAAACGGAGCGCCTGACGTCATCGGCGTCCAAAGCACCTGCGGATCGGCCCGGTTCAACATGCCGAACATGCTGTTCTCCTCCCGCAGAATGCGCAAGATCGAAGGGGCGGCATAGACGCGCAGCGGCTGAAGTTCGCGGAGCAAGAGCAGTCCCACAACGTGGTCGAGATCGGCGCTGGCGAGCACCACGCCGGCGATCGGGGAATCACGCAGTTCCCGCGGATGCAGCGGAGGCGAGCTTTCAATTTGAAAAGCGAGGTCGGGAGAGGCTCCGGCCAGAAACCAAGTGGAGCCGTCTCCGCTCAACGCTAGTTGAGCCTGGGTGCGCTCCTTGCCGCGGAAAGTTTTGTTGCGCACAGCAGTGCAATTTCCGCAGCCGCAATTCCACTGCGGAAACCTGCCCCCGGCCGCGGAACCGAGGATCCGAATGTGCATCTTAGAGGGTTAGAGTTTCGCGCTCACGTAGGAGTTGATTTCGCAGCAGAGAACGACTTCTTCGAAAACCGGACTGGTCCAAGTCATAACGTTTACCCTTAGGTTAGAGATTTTTCCCTCGCCGAGCCCCCAAGCGCGGCGTGGCTGGAGATAGGGAAGGATACCATTCCTGGCGTTCCATTCGCGCAGGAAAGTTGGGAGCGGGCATGGCCCGAAAGGGCCATACCCCGATCTCGAATGGGCTTTACCTATCCTCTTCGAGCTCTTGGAATCAAGGGCTTACACGAAGATCCGCGGGCGAGGGCGCCCGCGCCATACTTTTACTGCGCAGTCTCCAGCAAGCCCTTCTCGGCCTTTTCCTGGCAAGCGATGCAATGGCGAGTCCAGGGGACGGCTTCGAGGCGCTTGGCGTTGATCTCCTTGCCGCAAGAAACGCATTCCCCGAAGCTGCCTTCACGGATGCGTGCCAGTGCGCCATCCACCATGTTGAGCAACTGGCGGTCGTTGTTGCTCTGGCTGAAGAGGAATTCCTTGTTATAGGAACTGGCGGCGCGGTCGGCGACGTCCTGCGTGGCCTCATCGTCGGCGGTGCGACCGTCCTGCTGGTTGCGAACAACCATGTGACGCAATTCCTGGCGCCGGGTTTCCAATCTTTTTCTGAACGTCTCTAGTTTCTTCTTATCCATGATTGCTGCTCGCAGTGAAGCAAAAGTCCCGCCCAAACGGGACCGATTCCCGCGCGAAGTCAAACGAATATCCTAAGCGCGAGAGAGGTTGTCGTCAACTGGAGGACGGAGCCGGTCACGGCTTATTCGCGGCCGCTCCAAGCGCGGGCGGCGGGTACTCGGGAAGCTTCTGCTTGGTGGCTTGTGAGCGCTTGACTTGCAGCTCATCGAACAGAAGCGCGGGGCTGGCTACGCTGAACCAGACGGGCTCAGAGCGGTCCTCGACGGCTGGCGCAGTTCCCGCGGCGATGAGATCGCCGCGCAGCGAGCGGACGTCGAGATCTCCAAACACGCCTCCGCGCACCAGTTCTTCATGAGCGTCTTTGGTGTAGATGCGATAGAGGAGCCGAGGCTCGAGCCGGGGTCCCATGGTTTCCACATAGAGTCCGAAGGGCAAGTCGCGATTCTTGCAAAGTTCGATCAACTTTGCCTTGAGACCGGCGTCAGGTTGGGGATCGGTCGATTGCAAAACCAGATTGCCGGGATAAGGTACAGGCGCAGCAGGCGCGGCGGCGCGACCGTGACCGTTCGAGACGGGGAAGTCGCGAATGGGTTGGCGTCCGATGAGGTAGGAGACGAGTTGCCCCTTCTCGATCAAAGACACGCGCTGGGCTTTCACGCCTTCGTCATCAAGAGTGTAGTTGCCGAACAGGGGTTCACCGGAAAGAGTGGAAATCGTCGGGTCATCAAACACATTGATGAAATCGGGCAGCACGCGCGACTTGTAGCTGCTGGACCATTTCCCGGTGGTGCGGGCGTTCTCGCCGAGTTGCGGCTTTCTGCCCAGAACATTGGGTTCCACGAGTTCGGTGACTACAGTGGCGGCGGCATCGTTCGAGAACAAGACTGGGCCGCGATATTCCTCATCCACGACCGGGGCGTCGCGCAGCAGCTTCAGCGTTTCGAGGATCCGGGCCGTGGTTTTGAGAAATGCTTCGCGGGTGGGCAGATCCTTCAGGTCGTTTCCCTGGTCGGCATGCGACCGTTGCAGCAACATGCCGTCGGAGGCCTGGGTCGATCCCGCGATGGACACGATGTAGTGGGTGTGGCCGGAGCGGGCAATGGTGCCCTCGGAATTCAGGAAGTAACGGTTCTCGACCGTGAAACGCAACGAAGAATCGAAGTTCTCCAGTTCTTTGTCCGCACGATATTGGGCGGAAGCTTCTTCGATCAGATGAATCCACGACGTGAAGCCGGAAGTTAGATCGGTTGGGGAAAAATGGGCGAGAGGCTCGACGGCCTCAACCGGCGAGGCTTTGGCGAAATCGTCGACGGGCTCATCGACTTTCAATTGCTTCAGGGCAGCTTGCTTGGCAGACAGCGCTTCGCTGGCCGCCTTGTAAGCGCGATCGGTGGCGAGCCAGATGCGGTGACGAATCGCAAAGACGTCATCATCCGACGGAGCCAGGTCGATGGCGCCTTCTCCGCTACCGTAGAAGCTGTCCTGCTTGTAGTCGCCGACGCGGACTACGACGCGCAACAAGCGGGCGCGATTACGCTCCTGGTTGCGCAGTGCGCCGAAAACGGCGCTGGCCTCGAACTGGTCAATCTCGGTGACGCGGTATTCGATGTAATACGGCGCCGGAACGTTGTCCATTCTCAGCTTGGCTTGGGAGCGGTGCATTTCTTCGCGAAGAGCGCGGAGAACGGGATCGCTGGAAGCGGCATCGGCGGCGCGAGCGGACGAGATAGGCGCAACGGCGAGCAGCGCGAGTAGGACGGCGGCGGACAGGGTTCGCGTTAGAGAACACGCGGTTGCCGATCGGCGGCACACAGGAGGCGCTTCGGTTCCCGTGTAGGGGTCCTTCGACTCCGCAGGAACTTCGCTTCGCGAAGTTCCTGCTGCGCTCAGGATGACTGGACTTGTATGAGAGCTCATCGTGCCCCTCCCTTGTCGTCGGTTGCGCCGGGCGGAGGCGGAAGAATGGGAGGACGCGTGTCGCCGTACTTTCGTTTTTGGACTTCCATCTCGGAAAACAGCATGGCCGGCGCGGCGGCGGATACAGGAACGCGGCCGGATTCGGCCCCGCAAATGCCGTTGAAGACGCTGGTGGTGTCTCCGGTAGCGGTGATCTCGGTCAACACGGTGAGCGGGGTGCCGACGATGTCGACGCCGCGAACCAGTTCATCGGGACGCCCATCCGCATAGACGCGCCAGACCATGACGGGCAACACCTGGAACGCTTGCGGCAGATCGCGCGTGGTGAGCGTGAATCCGCCCTGGATATCTTCGAAGTAGAGGCCGTAGGGCTTTCCCTGCTTCTTGATTTCTTCAAGGAAGCGGGCGCGCAGTTGAGCGTCGGGAACGGTTTTCGAAGAAGTTACGATCAGATTGCCTTGGCGGCCGACGGGCATCAGCCCGGACTGGGCGCGGCCATGCCCGTTCGAGTTGCTGAAATTCTTTACCGGCAATCGTCCCATCAGAAAATTCTTCAGGATGCCATCCTTGACCACCTCAACGCGCGCCGCGGGAATGCCTTCGTCGTCGTAGCGGTAAAAGCCCGAGAGTTCCGTGCCGTCGAGTGCGCGCAGCGTGGGATCGTCGGTGACGCTGAGGAACTCGGGCAGGATTTTTTCGTTCACCTTCTTGGTGAACGTCTGGCCTTCGTCGCGGCCGCGCTGGCGCTGTCCTTCGACGCGATGGCCGAGAACTTCATGAAAGAAAACGGCGGCAGCGCGTCCCGAGAGCAATGCCGGACCACTGTAAGGCTCGGCGAGCGGAGCCGCGCGCAATGCCTTGAGATCGTCGGCCATCTTCCGCACGCTCGCTGCCACTTCCGCTTCGGAGGGCAATTTCGCCGGGTCGGAAGACTGGAAGGTTTCGACGCGCATCAGTTGCATGCCGTCATCGGCCAGGGTTTGGGCCTGGATCATGATGCGGAAGACGGCATCGGTGGTAACGATCTTCGTGCCTTCGGTCGAGACCAGGTAGCTGTGGTCCCTCTCGGCGTAAAGAATCACCATCGACTCTTCAACCTGAGGAAACTGGCGGAAAGAAGCGGAATAGCGGCGGGCAAGTTCCTCCCAAGCCTTCTGCTCGGGAAACGCCACTGACGAAGCTTTCTCGATGTAAGTCGAGGGCTTCTCCTGAGAGAAGTCGGGCGAGTCGTCCTCGTCCTTGGCGCGAACCGCAGACTTGGTCTTAACGTTGGTATAGGCTTGGCGCGCCTTGCGATATTGCTCGTAGGTCAGACGCCAGAGGACGCGGGCGATCGCGTCGGGGTCGTCCTGTTGCGGGAGTTGGCCGGAAGTGATGCCGGAGAAGCGCTCTTGGTCGTGAGTGTTATCGAGAGCGGGGGCTCCGATGCGCATGCTGACGTCGGCGGAGCGGTGCCGTGCGTGAGTTGAGGTGAGCACACCGCCTTGGTCGCTAAGGATGACCAGCGCTTCGCCGTCGGTCACGTTGTAGCTCGTAAAGTAGGGGGCAGGATCCTGCTTGGCGAGTTCGGCCTGGCCGCGATGCAGCTCCTTTTCCATGGTGGCGAGGAGAACATCGTCGGTTGGAGGCTTCTGGGCGTGCAGCGGTTTCTGGCCAAGGAAAGCAACAAGAACCAGCGGAAGAAGCATGCGGAGGAAGACGGCTTTTTGGGAATTCATTGGGAACTGCGAGTTTACAGGAGCGGGAGAGACAAAAAAAGCGGCCCCTTTCGGGGCCAACCTTTTAAAGAGGCTAAGTGGCGGGAATCAGAGGACAAGCTGGTGACGCCGCTCTGGAGAGTGGAGCGGCCAGAGTGAGATGTCGAGAACATCGAGAGTGAAGTTTGTCAAACGAACACGACCTCTTTAACTGCACCATAAATGAGCACTTGCCGAGCCAAAGTCGTGACTGGGGGGCAGGAACGAGGTCCCGTTTTCGGAACTTGTTCTAAATCATTAATTTAGGGTAAATCCCCGAGATGCCGAGCTGGTTGCGCCATCTGGCTTGATGCTTAGCCGGATGCAGAAAGCTGCACTTTCGGGACAGCCTAGCTGTCTCCTGCTACGGTGCGTACCTTTCCTGGCAGGAAATGGTAGGGCGGCCACGGACCGGTCACGAACAGCTCGCAATTCTTGAGTTGCTTGGCGGCTGTGCTGTAACGGTTCTGATATTTCTCGATCGACTTGGTGTCGATGAGGTGAGCGATATCGAGCAACATTCCGTCGGCATCGACCTTCTTGCAACTGACTTCTTCCTCGAGAGGGTTGAAGAGCTTGTGCACCTGGACGGAGAGAGCTCGGGCCTTGGTCTGGCGTTCGCGCTCTCGGGAGGCCTTCTCGCGCAGCTTGGAGAGGTATTCGCGGCCTACGGTATCGGGCAGGACGATATCTTCCATGTGACCGCGGAGCGAACCGTCGCGAACGACCAGTTTGATGCTCATTTCGGACTTGCCGCGCAGCCGCTCCACACTCTCGCAGAAAGTGCGGCGGTTGGCTCGGACAGCCTGGCGAATGGCATCTTCGGTGTCGAAAATGGTTCCGAAGCGGAAGGGCAGGACGGTCGCGGTGCGGAAGCTCTGGCTGACGACGCGGGCATGCTCCAGAACCGACTTTTCGTCGAGTTTGGAGGTAGCGCGGTCATATTCACTGACAATCACGGCGAATTCTCCGCTCGGATAGCTCATAACAGGAGCGGAATTGACGCCTTGAATGCCTTCCAGAACAAAGGGACGACGGGACCGAACACCGTTGGCTAGGGTCTGGTGTTCAGTGAGGCAGTACGCGTACCACGACATGCATTCTCTCCGAATTGCACCGGGGCTATGAATACCCCTTTAGATTTAGTCCTAGGGCTGCGTTTTTTGCCTGGAAGATTGGTTTTTGTTGGACAAGGTGGACGCGAAAAACTGCATCCAAAGCCATCCTACTGCCATCGTCAGTGATTTGCAACCACTCTTTCCGATTGGTTTCAATTTGCTTCGACGATCTGCGGCTGGTTAATCGATTTAACCGGGTCTTCGTCTTCCTTGCTTTGTTTCTCTGCGACTGTTCGAGCTTTCTTAGTCGTTGTTACGCGCCAGTTGATGAAGTTTACTAGTTAGTACCGGTACCCCCCTCCCCCCCTGGCTTGTGGAATCATAGGGTTAGGGAGAATTTTTCTACTCAGTCTTTGATTCTAAAGGACTTATGTCAAAGTATTCCGGAATAAGGACTTAACTCCTTCGAGCGCTTGGAAATGGATTTGGGGCAGCTTCGAGGTGCGTCTTCGGAGACGAGAACCCTCATAACTGCCCCAATCAGACTCCATCGTCGCGCGGGACGGGGCTTATGTCAACGATTTCGATCACGGAGGGGTGTGATTGAGGGATTGCCCGCCCTTCCTAGGGATGTAGTGCCACAATGGGAAACCGTCCAGGAAATTCACAGTCACAGACGGCCCTGTGCAGCGCTATGATTGCTCCTCATCATCTAAACTACTCGAAGGGAAGTTTATGGCTGATCGTAAGCAGTTTCAGAATGTCACGGCACCGGACCCAGAGTTGATGCGCCTACTGGCGGCGTCTCGCAATACGCCCGTGACCGAGGAAGAATTGCGCGAGCAGAGGATCAGCTTTGCTTTTGGCAATGCTCCCGATTCGAAGCTTATCACCAAGGATAGTGTGCGGCGTGCTTCGAAAAACATCAGGCTGTTGCCCTAGGTCCTCCGTTCTGTGTCCGTTCGAGAAAAAGACGATCCCGAGCTTTATGCAAAAATCCAAGAGCAAAATCTCTTGCGGCAGTACGACTTGTTGTCGAACTGCATTGAAATTGGCTTGAAAAAGGGCATCGAATTTTTCGATAAATACACTCTGTGGGCTCTGAACTATGCGGCCGTCTCGAATATTTCCCAGTTTGGGGGCCGATACCGCGAGGAGCCGATCTATGTAGGGAATCACTTCCCTCCCCACTTTCAGGATGTTCCTAACCAGATGGATCGGTTCTTTTCCGTCGTCCACGAAAACTGGACAATTCTGGAGCATCCAACCGTACTTCCGGCATATGCGCTGTGGAGACTCAATTGGATTCATCCGTTTGTCGAGGGCAACGGAAGAACTGCAAGGGCCGCCTGCTACTACTTGATTTGCTTGAAGCAAGGACGATTGCTGCCGGGAAGGAAAATTGTGCCCGAGCGCATCAGGGAAAATCGAAAGCCATACTATGCTGCATTGCAAGCCGCCGACAGGGCTTGGGATCAAGGCCACTTTGATGTTTCTGTGCTGGCGGATTATCTTGCCGGACTACTGAAGGACCAGTTGGCTGAGCAAGCGGCTACTTCCTAATTGCGAACTGGCCTGCTGCCCTTTCACAGTTTAGGAGATGAAAAGTATTAAATCCCAAGCTTGACGCGGCGGTGGAATCCCACCCTAACGTCGAAAAACACGACGTTAGGATGGGGCACCCGGCGGGTATGAATAAGCATTTGATAGTGCCATTCGATCTCCTCGGCCAACGAAAAAGGGGCCACGGGCATAACTATCCCCATGGCCCCCTCGGTCGGGATCATTATCTACCAGTCTCGACTAAAGATACATAGGCCAATTTGGTGCTGGTTGGGTTGGGGGGTGAGAGCGGGTGGAGACCGCCACGGGCGGACCGCTCTGTACGGGGCACGGGGAGAATAGGGGTCCCTTCGGCTTCGCTCAGGGCAGGCTCTTCGACTCCGTTGGTCTCGCGCTTTGCGCGCGACCGACTCCGCTCAGGATGACAGATTTTTTCAGGCGCGGGAAGATCAGAAGCAACAGCAAGGGC